>ERZ809074.50-NODE-50-length-173475-cov-98.391858_pt1 | contig 173475 bp, 153 predicted proteins | sample MGYA00520795_ERZ809074 | MGnify/ENA primary metagenome ERZ809074 (study PRJEB31570, sample SAMEA3212989) | Homo sapiens | biome: human-gut; feature: human gut; material: fecal | place: Sweden | collected 2011 ... | reverse complement strand
TGAAAATGAACTGTTCAAACTCATTCTTGCGGAGTGTGCCGCACCCCGGACAGCCCTTGTGGTCGGCCCGCTTGGAACAGCGGAGGTATTCATAGCCAGAGGGGTTATGGGTCGTTTTAAGTGCGTACCCGCATTTTCCACATTTGATTTTCCCGGCCAGCCAAGTGTTGCGGGCCTTGCGCCCATTCTGGAAAGTGATGTTTGTCATCAGCTTCTTGCGGCATCTCAGCCAAATGTCGGAGGATAAGCGGTCATGAAGAAAATCCCGACGCTCTTTGATGGGGAAAAAGACAAGTACCATCTGCTCAGTCGCCTGATTTGAAATCTGGCGACTTTTGCATGAATGGTGAAAGCCTGTGCAGACACGCATAATCGCTGCTCATATAGGCCAAAATACAAGTGCATCGTATTTTGGCCTAAAAACTATTGATTTTTCCTCGCTATTAGGCTATAATAAAGGTGCATCGTATTTTAGCCTAAAGGAGGCGGAGCAATGTATATTGAGAGACAGCTTGAAAAGAAGTTTGTTGCAATCAATGAGGAGTACGCCTGTGTGCTGCTGACCAGTCCGCGTCAGGTGGGAAAATCCACCATGCTGCGGCATCTGATGGAGGGGACGGCACGAGCCGAGGTTTCGCTGGACGATTTGGAGGAACGCAGGCTTGCCAAAACCGATCCTGCCATGTTCTTGAAGCTGCATCCCGCGCCGGTTCTCATCGATGAGGTTCAGTATGCACCGGAGCTGTTTTCATATATCAAGATCGCCGTGGATAACGGCGCTGCACCCGGCTCCTACTGGCTGACCGGTTCTCAGGCGTATCGCCTAATGGAGTTGGCACAGGAGTCGCTGGCCGGAAGAACCGCCATTCTTCATATGTCGGCACTGTCACAGTCGGAGCTTTGCGGTGCAATGGAGGTTTCACCCTTTTCGTTGGAGCTTGACGAATTGCAGAAGCGCAAGGCGGTGCTTTCCCCTGCCACACCGAAAGAGATATACCAGCGGATTTGGGACGGCGCACTCCCCGGCCACAGGAGCGGCAAGCACAAAGACCGGGATGTGTTTTACAGCAGCTATATTCAGACCTATATCGACCGGGATGTGACCACCGACATTCCCGGTGTGGATAAGGTGATGTTTGCCGACTTCATTCGCGCTGCCGCCTGCAGAAGCGGCCAGATGCTGAACCTGCATGACATCGCCGGAGATGTGGGGGTCAGTGACGATACCGCAAAGCGCTGGATGAAGGAGCTTGAAAAATCCGGGATCGTGTTCTTCCTGCACCCCTACTCCAACAACCTTTTGAAGCGGACGATCAAAACGCCGAAGATGTATTTCTTTGATACAGGGCTGGTCAGCTATCTGACTCGGTACTCAAGCCCCGAAATTCTGATGAACGGTGCGATAAACGGAGCTGTCTTAGAAAACTATGTTGTGTCGGAAATCATAAAAACCTACAGCAACAGCGCTAAGGACTGTCTGCTGCATTATTACCGCGACAAGAACAGCAACGAGATCGACTTAATTATGGAGAGCGACGGTCAGCTGCACCCCATTGAGATCAAAAAAAGCATCAACCCGCCCACACAAATTACGGGTGCTTTCAAGCTGCTGGATAAAGCCTCTGTGCCGAGAGGGACAGGCGCGATCATCTGCCTTCGGGAGGCATTGAGCGCAATCGACAGCAGCACATACATTGTCCCCGTGTGGATGATCTGATTTCGTTCCAAAAACAAATATTCTATATACAGCCGCTTGGTTTCCAAGAGAAATCAAGCGGCTTTTTCTATAGAGCGTGTTATTCAAAAAACATAAATGAAGGAGGAAGCAAAATGACAAACGAAGAACTGAACACCGCTTTATATAGGAAGGTGTTCGCAGAACAGGAGAAGTATCGGGAGTGGCTGCTTTCCCAGCCACCCGACGAAATCCTGAACCACTGCTACGAGTACACGGTACGGGAGGACATCGTGCTGGCACTGGAGGAATACGACTTGTCCGATAAGCAGTGCAAGGCACTCCTGAAGTCGCCCTGTCCCCTTGCGGATGTGTTCAAGGACTTTGAAAAGCGGGAGACCGGCCACATGGACATCATCCGGGACACCATCGAGTGCCGAGCCAATGCGGTCATCAGAGCCGATTTTTGAGAGACCGGCGTGAAGCAAGGTGATGCACTATGAGCTATATTGCTGCGGAGGATGTTGCCAAGGCCAAGGAAATGGAAAAGTACATTACCGATGAACGCACAGGGCTGAAATATGAATTGGTCGGTGACTATTACCTGGTTGTCGGAGATGATGAGCCGGAGGAAGATCCGCCAATCAGGATATGGGGACAACGGCATTTACGCCATTTGAAACGCCGCCACAAGGTAATCTATGCAAATTTGCTGACAAGCGGCAAGCTACCCGAATATCTTGCGGATATGCAGGATTGGCTGGACCTCGGGCCGGGCCACCGCATGAACGTCCCCGGTACCAGCTGCGGCAACTGGAAGTGGCGTATGCTGCCCGGGGAGGCGAGCCACAGCCTTGCCAGCAGCATCCACGAGATGACCCGCATCTATGGCCGCCTTTGATAAAGCCCATAAGGCTCATAAAGCATTAAGCAGCCAACGCCATAGGCGTTGGCTGCTTTTTCAGCAGGGGATACAGAGGTACAGATATTTCAGCTTTGTTTTACCGGGTATCAGGTGCGCTGCACCTGGCCATCGACCTCCGGGTAGGGCAGCTATCTGCAGCGGTGGCCCTTCATGGGTTATAAACAAAAAATTAAATAATGAATCATAGCGGCATCGCGTGGGACGACGCAGCTTGCCATTGTCTACAGGGGCTGTTCTGCACCTCCTATTGAGGAGAATACTATGCCGCTGCACATCGGACGATGAGAAAAGCTCCATTTTTTTCACAAACAGGGTAAGCGCGCTCTCTGAGTCAGCCAAGGTTTCGGCTCTGGCATTATCAGCGTGGCAAATTTTACGCACCGTATACCGGAATACCCTTCCGGTCATGTCGGTGAAGGTAAGCTCCTCCCCGGCGTCCAGCTGATCGATAAAATCGAAATTGCCATCCTCACTGCGTCCTCCCACGATCAGTGTACCGTCATACACGCTGCCCATAAACCTGGCTGGACGAAAGCTCTGCTCGGAGCTGTCCCATTCTGCGCTTACTGGCAGCTTAATGCCTCGGCCCGGGAGCTCCAGCAGGCCGATTACATCAATTCCGTCGATCTCCACGGCAGCCATTGCGCTGTCAGCGCGATTTTCGATAACACCCGCTGATCGCTCCGGCAGAGCTGCTTCGTTTTTTTCAATCAGAGAGGGAATGTCAGCTGCCCTTTGCTTATCCTGCGCCTGTCGCACGACGAATAATATCGCCGCAGCGCCCAGCAGCAAAACGCCCAGCGTAACAAGCAGGATGGAAAGCCCTTTACTTCGCACGGGACTTCTTCCTCAACACGATGCCCACCACCAGCAGCGCCAGCCCGGACGCAGCCATCAAGAGCACATACAGGGTCATATTTGTTGTGTCGCCGGTCTGCGGATGATTTCCTGCAGGCGTCTCCGGCTTGGTGTTGGTAATGCTGAAGGTATCGCCGCTGCGCTGAATGCCCACCGTATAACCCTCTGGCACATTCACTTCGTTCACGGTCCATACGCTGCCATCATCAACAGCCTTCCATGTGTACATCCAGTTGTTTTCAGCGCTGAGAGTCACGGACTGCTGCAGCTGTCCGTCCCTGCGAACCTCCACAGAGACGCTAACCGGGCGATCCTGGCCGCCGTCCCTCCAGGCCTTCACCGCTTTATAGGTGACCTCGCCCTTGGCTGGTGTGTGTACACTCATTTTTGGCCTTGCGGAGACGGAATACACCCACTGCCCCTCACTGTCCACCCCTGGCACGGCCGCCAGGAAGGATTCAAACACATAGTATTTGCCATCCTGCTCTGTGCGCACGGAGGAAACCAGGTATATGCCCGCAGTAAGATTATCAAAGACGACCTTGCCCCTCGCATCGGTTTTGGCAGTTTGGTCAGCCGCGATGCCATCGGCGAGAATATAGGAGTTCAGAGTGATGGTCATTTCATCCCACTCGCTCTGAGAGGAGGTGCCGGTGACCTGGATGGGGTATGACCGGAAGCTCCCGGCCAAAGCATACTGCGCATCCTCGGTAATATCCGCAATGTGCCAGAGCTTGATGTCTTGCCCGGCAAAGACCATTCCCTCGGAGGAATAGGTCACGTCCAGAGTGCAATCACTGCGCAGCTGCACCTTTTCACTGGCCTCCGTGGTGGAGGCGGCGTGGGCGGTCACTGTTCCCGACAGCAGCAGTGCAGCAATCAGTATAAAATTTGCGATCCGGTAGCTTATTTTTTTCATATCAGTTCTCCCTCGTCATTGATGGGAAGCTTCCGCTTCGCAGGCTTAAAGCAGACGTACAGAATGAGCAGCAGGATAATGGGCATTGCCACCACCGGCGTAACGATCAGCCGATCGATGATAAATGCATCCGATATAGCCCCAAAGGAGCGCATATCCTCAGATTCGATCCTGTGGCCGCGCACCAGCAGCCGATGGGAATTGATGCCATAGGGCGTGCAGGTGACCAGGGTGCAGAGTTCCTTCTCCTCGTCGATGAGCAGGTCGCTCACATCGTCCGGCAGGACGGTTTTAATTTGATCCACCTCATAAATAAAGGTCTTGTCCAGCACCGTGATCCGGAAGGTGTCGCCCACCTCCAGTTTGTCCAGATCCGAGAACAGCTTTGCGCTGGGCAGGCCCCGATGTGCCGAGATAGCCGCATGGGTACCCTTTCCTGCAATAGGAAAGCTGCTGCCTTGAATGTGTCCGCAGGCATGGTTCAGCATAGAGGGGTCCGTGCCGTGATAGATGGGCAGCTTCACCTGAATCTTGTCGATATCTATATAGCCGATGACGCCATCGCCGACGGCATTGAGGCAATCATCGTATCCGCTGATCTGCTGGTATTCCGTCAGCGGGAATGACAGCGCCTTCAACTCACTATTGTATTCCTCCGCCCGCTCAAAATAGGCGGTATTGTCCTTAGGCGACAGACTCTTGACAATGGTGTCATAGTCCACGATGGCCCTGGATTGTGTGATGGAGTTCCAGTAGCTGCTGACGGACGGATACAGCAGGAGAGAGAGGCCCGCCAGGAAAACGCCCAGCAGTATTAAGGTGATCACTTTTCGCTTTCTCACGGGTTTATCTCCTGTTGCGTTCCAGGGCGCACGAAGCCGAACACACGGCTGTCCGGCCGCCTGCAATAGGCGGGTCGGGTGTATTCGGATGCGTCCGCCTTGGAAAAGGATATGCCATGGGAGGGCGGAGGCGAACCTCCGCCTCCCATGGCGGTGCAGTGTGTCAGGGATGCAGGATCAGAAGGATTCCTTGCTCATTCTCTTGTTGGTCACCAGGAATACGCCTGCGCAGATGACAGCCAGAGCGCCCAGGGCCACAAAGATCACGGTGCCGATGCCGCCGGTTTCGGGCAGCATGGTGCCGGTGGAGTTGGCAACGCCCGCAGTCAGGGAATGGTCAGCTCCGAGAGTGGAGGAAGCGCTGTCGATGGTCGCAGAGCCATCCTTGTTCAGCACGATGGTGATGTCCTTGGTAAGCTGGTTGTAGTCGGCGGGGGCGGCGGTCTCCTCCAGTTTGTAAGTACCGGCCTGCAGACCGTCAAAGCGCGCAACGCCCTTAACGTCGGTGGTGACCTCAGTGGTATCGGCCTTGCCAACGACCCAAGTGACGGCCTTGGTAGCGGTGTCACAGTTATAGTACTTGCCCTCAGCGTTCTTCAGCACGAACTTGGCGCCCTCCAGCTTGGTGCTCTCGTTGCCGGCGGCGTACTTGTTGATGACGATATTGAAGGAGAACACTTCCACTTCCACGCTGGATTCCTTAAAACTGTCTTTGTTAGCGGGGTCGTTGCTGTACTTGAGCGTAGCGGTGTTGGTTTCCTCATTGCGCTGGATGGCTTTCTCGTTGACGGTGGCAGTGTAGGTGATGACTACAGGTTTGTCGATCTGACCCTGATAGTCCATCATATTGACGCTGGCCACAAAGCCGTTCCCATTTTTGGTGATAGCCGCAGCGGTAGTCACATCCTCGTCGCCGATGGTGACCTTGACGTCCTTGTTGAAGGTCAGACCCTCGGACATGGTATCCGTCAGTTCGTAAGTATACTCGGTGTAGCCCTTGGTGGAGGGCACCTTGCCGGTGATGGTGTAGGTGAGCACTTGACCGATTTCCACAGTGCGGTCGTCGTCATTCACATCCTTTTTGATCTCCGGCACTTCGTTCTTGTCGCGAATCTCAATATTCTTGGCAGTAGCCAGCTCGCAGACAGTGCCGCTGGTGCCGGATACAAAGTAATAGCCCAGGGCAAGGCCGGAGGCCTTCACGGTGTCACCAACCTGGGTAAAGGCGGTGCCGGTGCCGAGAGAACCCACCTTTGTTTTCAGATACTGGGCAAAGGAGGCGGCGGAGAAGGCAGCAGCATCGATGCTCACATTATACTTGCCCGTGTTACCAACGGGTGTTAGGGTGAGTCCGTTGGCAGTCACATCGGCGTATGCCTTGACGGCAGAAAAGACGGGGTCGGCATTGCTGATGGTGTAGGAGTAGTGGTCGCCAGAGTAGGTCACGTCAAAGATCTTGTAGGCGGTGTAGGTGTGATCCCCCTGGGGATTGGTAATGGTGATGCTGCCGGTGTCTGCTGCAAAGGCGGGCACAGCCAGAGCCAGCGTCATGGCCAGGGCCAGCAAAACCGTGAAAAGCTTTCTCATCGTTTTCATCGTGTGTATCCTTTCTGATTTAAAGTAGTTTAATGGAAACGGATAGTTCCTGCGGCGCGGGTAGAGGTATATTTTGCGTGGGCAGGAGAGGAAACAAAGGCGTTAATCACCCTCCTTTCCGTACTTGCGCCTCAGAAGACATCCTGTAATAACAGCAGTGAGCATCAGAGCGATTCCGGCATACAGAAAGATTCCCCGTCCGATGCCGCCGGTTTCCGGCAGTGCAACGGTGGATGTGTTGTAGATATCCACGGCCGTGTCATCGTTCATAGTAAAGGTATAGCTGCTGCTCCCGGCGAGGACGGTGCCGGTGCTGGGATCCTTCATAATAACGGTGTAGCCGTCTGTGGTGGTCTCCGTCACGGTGACCGAAGCACCCCTGGGGATGCCCGTAATGGTGGTCGACTCGTCGTTTTTCAGAATAACGCTTTTTTGCAGATTGCCGCCGGCATCCGTATAGGAAACGGTAAAGGTAAAGCTGCCTGTGGTGTCGGGAGCGTTCACGATTTTCGTTAGCTTCAGGGCTCGCCCGGTATCCGCATAAGTGTTGGTGAAGGTGAAGGCCGCGACTGTGGTGCTCTGCAGCTGCACAGCGTCATTCGTATCCGTCGCAGTCAGTTTAAACCCATGCAGCTTTGCGTCGCTCTCTTTAATTCTGTAGTAATCACCGAGCTCCTGATCCTTCATGGAGATACGGGCGGACAGTGTCCAGGAGCCATCTTCGTTGTGCGTCCAGCTGCCCAAATTTGTGGCGGTGTACGTCTTGACGGTTACGGGATCGGTAAAGCTGCTGTTATTGGACCTTTGAACCATAAAGGTCAGCTTTCCGGATAGCAGCTGCAGGTCATCCTCCGTCAGACCCACCACATGCTTTGTCAGCGTGAAATAGGGCTTTTCCGAGGAAGCCGGCGGGATCTGCTGGCTGAACCACACGTTGTCAATGTGGTTGCCGATGTAGTTTTCGTTATTGTATGTGCTTACAGCCATGAAGAAGAATCGGGTCTCATACTGCCCTTCCGGGATGGTGTACTGTCCGGAATGGGTGGTCCACACGCCTTGTTGGGCGGATAGATCACTTGCAACCGTGGCGCCATAACTGCTCGGATTATTCAGCACCTGCCGCAGCTGATCCTGCGTGGTAATGTCCTTTGCGCTGCTTTTTGGCATCATGACCACGGCCATGGTATCCGTTCCGTTCCGGCCGCTGTGGTCCACGGACCAATACATGGTGGTTCCCGGGATGGTAGCTATGGTTTGGTACAGTGCGCCCGCGGCGCCGGCGTTGATCTCGGCATACTGCTTTCCGTTCGTTGGGGTGTCCTGTTTGTGATAATGGGCTGCATCTTTCTTGTGAGCAAGGGTGCCTGTATCAATGATCTCAATGTAGTGTTTACCGTCACTTTTCTGCGTCGAACCATTCGGGTATGTAGGCTGACCGCCTTCCTCATTTGACGCGGTGGTTTTCCAAAACAGGCCTGTAGTCTCCTCGGGCACAAATTCCTGGAAGTGGCATTCGGTCAGATCCGGTGCCTCAAAGCTGCCGTTCAGAACGGAGGCCTGATAGGTGGTGTTGGTGAGCTCAGCCGACACGCTGTCATATACGGTGCCGTCCACCATCAGTACGGCCTTGTATGTCACGGAGGGCAGCGTGTCGCTGACAGTTCCGCCGTCCAGGGCCAAAAACAGCTTTTCGCCATGGTCCCCACTGATGTTAGACACGGTTTTGCCGCCAGCAGTAAAGTTTTTCGCCGTTACAGCCGTATAGGTCGCTCCGCCGTCGGTGCTCTTATACCACAGATACTGGACGTTTTTTCCCTCCAACGCCGCAGCGCCGCCGCCGTCGACGGCTGCCTCATAGCAGCCGGAAGTGGAAACATTGTCATTGATGGTAAGGGTCACATCTGTGATAGGGCCGCTGGCGGCAGGCGCCCGGGCCGGGGTGCTGTTGACCGCCGCGTCGTCCTCGGGCGTATCGCCGCTTGACGCCTCGCCCTCCGGATTTATGAAGCATGCTTCCGTATGCTTATGCTCCTCCATGGTACACACCAGGCCCTGGGGCGCGGTGGCGGGAACGGATATGACGCAATCCGCCGTGTGCTGGTGTACGATCCCTGTAACCAGACCGCAGATCAGGGTGTCACCGTCATAGCATGCGTCTGTGTGGACGTGCTCGTCCTGCTCAGCCAGCGCACACAGCAACTCACCGCTATCATCAAAACAGAAGCTGTCGTGCTTGTGGATGATGTACTCGCCCTGGCCCAGATTGGCCCCGGCGGTGCATTGGATCTCCTTGTGAGCCGGCGTACCGGGAAGCTCGTAGCAATCGTCCGTGTGGACGTGCTCGGCAATGCCGCAGTAGGTATCCGGCGTGGATTCCATGGTGATAGCCGGCAGAATGAGCGCATACGTCGTCACAAAGACCACAAGGCATATGGGCACAGATAAAATCTTGTACCAAGTGCGCTTCCGGCGGTGCTTCTTGTTCAGCTCTTCAGCCTGCGAATGAATGTCCATGTTCATGCAAATTTCTCCCCGTATTTCCAGGCGATGTTAGTCCGCGGAACCGATCCGCTTGATCGGCCACACTCTGAAAATGATTTTGCCTATGATTTCTTCTTTTTCCACGCAGCCCACCAGAGACGACCGGGAGTCCACGCTGCTTTCCCGGTGGTCGCCCAGGACGAAAAAGGAATTCTGAGGTACGGTGTACGGATATTCAATGTCGGCGTTGCCATAGGATTTTTCGGTTAGGTACGGCTCATCCAGCAGGGTATTGTTCACATATACGTCGCCGCTGTCGGTGATGACAACGCTGTCGCCGGGGCAGCCGATAATGCGCTTGACAAGAACGCGGTTGTTATAGTAAAAGGCGATTATGTCACCGGTTTTGAACTGTGGGGACTTCACCGACACCACGATATCCCCCTCCTGCAGGTTCGGATTCATGGAGGTGCCGTATATCTGCAAAACCGGCAGCAGCAGTGTAGCCACCAGCACACTGATCGCGGCCACGATCACCAGCGTATCCTAATACAATCATTTTTTCGCTGGAGAAGGATTGCCAAGTCAATTCTCTAAAACGGAGAGGATTCTCAATAACGAATTTCGTTAGCTCATAAGAATCGTCAAGAGTATTATCAACCGAAAGAGCCACTCGGAAATAGCAACGAGAAAGGACACCGAAAAAGAGACCGCGCCGTTTTCCTTGAGTGAGAAGCCAGTGGTCTTTAAAAACCGAGGAATTCTTTTTTACCGGCATATATTTGAGAGCAACCTCATAACCCATCTCAAAGTTCATCCAGCACCAAAATCGCTCATCAGTCAAAACATAGAGAGGTAGGTGGTGCAGACGCTCATATAGCAAAATGGAGTTGTATATATCGGTTTCACGGTCTTTTTCATCCTTTGGCACCCGGAGAGTAAACTCTTCGATTTCGTACTTCTTTGTTACATATAGCTCGCTTGGTATAAACTCGCTAAGCCGCGTTGACGATGTTTGATTTTCAGTCAAGCGTTCTGTGATGACGGATGTGTTTGCCTTCAGAGTTTCGAGGGCTTCGTCAGTCATATACTTAATATGAATTTTACTCATCGTCATCATCACCTCTTTCGTCGCTGCCCAACAGCATATCGCCAAAATCTTTAAGCCCATTACAAGATGCGCTATTTAACACGAGCTGAGCAAGTTCGAGCTTGTTGGTACTGTCAAGTTCATCATATTGAAGCTCTCTGCCTGTTTTCCGCTTAAAGCTGATGCATACTGCATAAGGAGTATTATCAGAACTCGGCTGTTTAACGATTACCTCGGTAGTTTAACGAATACTCCAGTAATTCAACGATTACCTCAGCTGTTTAATTGCAACGACAAAAAAGCCACAAAACCCATATAAAGCACAAAACCCCGCCGCAGAATTGCCTGCAGCGTGGTTCACTTATTGTGCCTGAACAGCCGGAAAGCCTTATTTCAAGCGGTTTTCGGGCGTAGAAAAAGTCCACCGTAATTCTATCAAAATTACGGTGGACTTATGGCGGAGATGAAGAGATTCGAACTCTTGCACGGGCAGAACCCGCCTACCGGATTTCGAATCCGGACCCTTCAACCACTTGGGTACATCTCCGTATTCCATTGGAACCACACAATTTTATCACATTTCCCCACCATTTGCAACCATTTCCGGCAAAAATCCGCCCACGATTTTCCATGAGCTGAGATAAGCCCCCGGCGGGGGCTTATCTCAGCTCATTTTCTGGATGTCCCGCCGCAGGCGGGAGATGATGCGCTTTTCCAGCCGGGAGATATACGACTGGGAGATGCCCATGCGGTCGGCCACCTCCTTCTGGGTCAGCTCCTTCCGCCCCCCCAGGCCGAAGCGCAGGGAGATGATGTCCTTTTCCCGGGGAGACAGCCGGGCCACCGCGTCCGACAGCAGCTTCCGGTCCACGTCGGCCTCGATGGGCCGCATGACCACGTCCCCCTCGGTGCCCAGCACGTCGGACAGCAGAAGCTCCTTGCCGTCCCAGTCGGTGTTCAGCGGCTCGTCGAAGCTCACCTCCGTCCGCTGACCGGCGTTTTTCCGCAGGTACATGAGAATCTCGTTTTCGATGCACCGGGAGGCGTAGGTGGCCAGCTTGATGTTCTTGTCCGCCCGGAAGGTGTTGATGGCCTTTATGAGGCCGATGGTGCCGATGGAGATCAGGTCCTCGATGTTGATGCCGGTGTTTTCAAACCGTCGGGCGATATACACCACCAGCCGCAGGTTCCGCTCGATCAGCGTCTGCCGGGCCAGCAGCTCCCCCTGCTCCAGCCGGCTGATCCACTCCGCCTCCTCCTGCCGGGGCAACGGCGGCGGCAGCGTGTCGCTGCCGCCGATGTACATGACCTTATCCGGCCGGCCGCTGAGCCACCGCAGAAGCCGCCGCAGCAGATTCCCCATGTCGCCGCTCCTTTCTTCCGCCCCACAGGGCCTGATACCCTCCGCCGTCGCTGACGGCCCCCGGCGTCAGGGCCAGCAGGATCCGGGGATATGTAATGCTCCCCACCTTCACATAGTCGCTGCGGACGGCCAGCAGCAGGCCCGCCTCCGTGCCCACGGCGCAGAAGGGCAGCAGGCTCCACCGGCAAGTGCCGTCCAGCCGGTGGAGCCGGGCCAGCTTCTCCTCCGGCGGCAGGCGCATTTCCACGATCCGCGCCGCCTCCGGCGGCCACAGCTCCCGGAGGGCGTCCTGCTCCAGCACCAGCACCGGCTGGCCGCTGACAGGGTCCCGCAGGGTATTCCCGGTGTCGTGCAGGGCCCGCAGCCGCTGCCGCCGGCCCTGTAAGGAAACGGTCACATCCATCAATTCTCCTCCTTCATGCCGCGCCCCCTGGCGGAACACCAGGTGCAGCAGCAGACCAAAGCCTATGGCGGAGCCCAGCAGCACCGGCCAGCTGACGTCGGCGTGGTATACCCGGCTGAGCAGGGCCTCCGGCGATCCCGCCGCCAGGCCCATGGCCAGAAGCAGTCCCGCCAGAGCGCCGGACAGCAGGAAAAACAGCGCCGTCAGCCGCCAGGGACGTCTTTCCCGCCGCCAGGCCAGGCGGCACATGGCCGTTCCCGCCGCCAGACGGCACAGGGGATGCGCCAGCTCCCGGCACCCGGGCAGGAACACCGCCGCCGCATACGCCGCCCCCAGGGCCGCGCACAGGCCCAGCCTCCGCCGCCGCAGGGGCAGTCCCGCCAGCCGGGCCGTGGCCAGCAGCAGAAGATAGTCCACCGCCAGGTTCAGCAGCACCACCCGGTCCAGATACACCACCGTCATGGCTCCGCCTCCTTTCCGCCGTCCATTATACCGGACCTGCCCCGCGAAATTCCGCAGAAACAGGCGGCTCTATTTCTGCCGCAGGGTCAGCACCGCCGCCGCCAGCAGAAACAGGCCAAAGGGACGACGCAGCAGGGTCACGTCCAGGGCCGTGGCGGCCCAGGCCCCGGCGGCGGCTGCGGCCAGCGCCCAGGGGACGGTGCGCCGCAGAACGACCTTGTCCAGCAGGCCGTTCTGCCGGTGCCAGATCAGGCCCATGGCGGCGGTGGGCAGGAAATACAGCAGGTTGATCCCCTGGGCCGCCGCCTGATCCACCCCGAATGCCAGCGTCATCACCAGCAGCAGAAGGGTCCCGCCGCCTATGCCCCAGGCCGACAGCACCCCGCAGCCCACCCCGGCCAGCAGGGGCAATACAAACTCCTTCACAGCAGATACCGCACCCCGCCATAGACCAGGAACGCCGCAAACAGGCGGCGCAGCCACACGGCGGGGACCTTTGTGAACAGCTTGCCGCCCAGGAAGCCCCCGGCCAGGCCCCCCAGCAGGTACGGCAGGGCCATGCCCCAGTCCAGCCCCGTCCGCAGCAAGTACACCCCGCCGGACAACACGCAGCAGGGGAGGATGGTGGCCACGCAGTTGGCCAGGGCACGCTTTTCCTCCACCCGGCACCAGCTCCCCAGCAGCGGAGCCAGCACCATGCCCCCGCCGCCGCCGAACACGCCGTTGACGGCCCCGGCCAAGGCCCCGGACACCCCCAGCCGCCCGCGCTTCACAGGCATCACCTCCGTTGAATATGTAAGCGGGGACCATCGCCGACAGGCATTCCATCGACAGGTGTTTCGTAGGGGCCGACGTCCTCGGCGGCCCGCGTTGACCCGCCAAGCCCGGGCGGACAGAGTCGTCCGCCCCTACAGCGGGGCACCGAAGGATTGCCCGGCAGGCGGGAGTGGTCATTTTCCAATACAATCCGTCATTTTCTTGTAGAATTATACAGAATGTAGCGCGCTGGGACACCAAGAATCCTGTAGGGCAGGCCCGGGGCGGGGCATTTCTGCCCCGCCCGGCCTGTATCATACCAAAACCTGTTAAAAAGCTTGAAAAGCTTTTTATAGCACCGAAGGTGCGTCAGGTTTTGTATGAGACGTCACAGCGTGTTTTCACACGCTGTGCGTGCGCACAGCGCACGGGATTCTTGATTAAATTTTTTAATCAAGAATCAGTATCAGGGCGATTGGGTCAGATCTTGCGGAAGCTCTGGCAGTCGGTGCACTGGTCCATGGAGGGGTGATTCTCGTGGGTACCCACCTGGATGCTGGACAGGCCGCAGTTGTCCATATCCTGGCAGTGATGGGCGCAGCTGGTCACGGAGCACTTGATGGACATATTGGGGGTGCAGCTGCACCCATCGTTGGTACAATTCTTGCTCATAGCGAAGGTCCTCCTTGCAAAAAATAAAGTCAGGCCGCAAAGCCTGACTTTATTCTGACCCGCCGGGGCGGGATTATACGCGTTTTTTTCAGCCGTTATCGGTGCGGTTGCGCCATTCAACCTCCTGGTCCAGCTCAAACTGCAGCTTCTTGTTTTCCTCCACCAGCTCGTCATAGTGGCGGCCCTGGATATAGTACTTCACGAAAATGAAGGTGGCCTCGTTGAACTCCTCCTCGGTGTATTCCGGCAGCAGGGAGCCGTTCTTCCGGCGCAGACCCTGAACGTTGATGACCACCAGGCGGCGGTGCTGCTCGGACAGCTGGAACAGCTTCAGCGTCTCGGGGATCTCCAGCCCCAGATCAAAATTATCATTGACCAGCTCCAGCAGGCGGCGTTGCTCGGGCTTGGCGGACACGATGACGCCGTAGCGGGCGAACAGACGCTTGAGATAGTCGGCAGAGACCTCCTCGCGGGTGATGGTGCCCTTGCCGATGCCGGTAAGCATGGTGTTGGACAGGTTCAGGCTGACGTATACTTCTTCGCCGGTTTTGGGATAGCTCATGGGGTACCTCCTATTAATGTTCCGATGATTCCTGCGCCGCCGGGCGGCGCTTCGCTTTCTATGGATAGGGTACCACAAGCGCCCGCCGATTGCAACAAAAACTTGTACCAAGAACGTTTATTTGTAGGATAAAACAGCCGTTTCCGTGATTTTGACAGGCTTTTATGTTTCCAAATGTACCAAACAACTCGTACATGCAGAACCGGCTCCGCGCGGCAGACTGCACTCCCTTTTTGACAAGCAGAGCGGCGCTGCGTGGCAGCGCCGCTCTTGCGTTTGATTCGCTTACAGGTGCAGAAGCTCCTTATAATAGGGCCACAGGCCGGTTTTCTCCGGGCAGAAGGGGGCCAGCTGGCACAGGTCCGTGCCGGGGAAGTCGTTGCCCTCGATGATGGCGGGGCCGTCGGGGCCGATGGCCATATCCCAGCCCACATGGCCCACCTCCGGAATTTCCAGGGCAGCCTGGCAGGCCAGGGCCTTGGCCTCCTCAATCATGGGCAGCTGATAACCCACCAGGGGGATGCCGGTGTCGGGGTGCTTGTCAAAGACGTTGAAATAGTCGTCGGTGGCGGGGGAGCAGATTTTGCCGGTGTCGATATCCACCCGGCAGAGGATGCCGCCCTGGCCGGAGTTGTCGCACACGCCGCCGCCCCGGCCCATTTTCAGGGTGATATAGGCGATGTGCACCCGGCCGTCCACCAGGTCGGTGCAGATGCGCATGGTGTTCACGGACTGGGGATGCAGGCGCGCCATGTCGGGATGCTGGGCCTGGACATGCTCCAGCACCACCAGCTTCTTCTCCCGGATATAGTCCAGCATGGCCGCCGGGGATTCAAAATCCTTCACATACAGCTTTTCCACGCCGTTGCCGCAGGAGCCGTGGTTGATCTTGGCAAAAATGGCCTCCTGGCCCTCCAGGAATTGGGCCATCTGCTCCGGGGTGGCGGTTTCGCCGTTGAGGGTGGGGCGGCGGAGATACTTGGCGAAGCGGACGTTGAAGAGCAGCTTGTCGTCAAAATCATCGTCGTGGGCCATATCGTTCATGATGTTGCTGACCTTCTTGTTGCGGACCCGGGTGAGATAGGTGTCCCGCTGGGCGCCGGTCATGTCGTAAAAGCCGAACATGGTGTAGTCATAATACCCCGCGCCGTAGCGCACGGCGCACCAGAGCATATCGAAGAAGGTGCGAACCTTGTTCTGGCCGCACTTCTGGTGCACCACGTCGATCATGTGGTTCATTTTCTTGAAGCGGACGCCGGTGAGGACCCGGGCCACATATCCGATCATCGCCATGGTAAAAAAACCTCCCGTTTTTCATGTTACCCTATATCATACCACGCCGTCGGCAAAAATCCAACGCGCGGTGCTTATGCCTGCTAAAAGCGGCACTTTTTATACAGTATACCACGCCGGGCCGCCGGGCGCAAGCCCCGGAGTCGGCGGCATTGCAGGCCGGTGTGTCCGCCGGGGCGCGCGAAACGGCAGGCCCCGGGGCCTGCCGTTTGGGTTATATGATGCTTATGTCCGCTCCCGGAGCTCCCGCAGGCAGCGGGGACAGACGTTCTTTCCCCGGAAGGTCCGCACATCCTTGGTGCTGTCGCAGAAAATGCAGCTGGGGCGATACTTCCGCAGGACGATGGAGTTGCCGTCCACATAGATCTCCAGCGGGTCCTTCTCCGCAATGTCCATGGTGCGCCGCAGCTCCACCGGCAGAACGATCCGGCCCAGCTCATCCACTTTTCTCACAATACCGGTTGACTTCATGTTGCCATCTCCCCATTTCGTATTGACCCTCATTAAAGTGAAAATACTACGCTTTTTTATTATACGACAAGTCCTCCGTTAAGTCAACAAAGTGCTTGGCATTTTTACAATTTCTTCACGAATACTATGTGTTCTCCCGGTCATATACATGGGCAGGAGGGGGAATGCATATGGCAATGGCCTGGATCTGGACGGGGATGGCGGCGGTGTCGCTGATTTTTGCCGCATGGAACGGCACCATGGACGCCGTGGGCGCGGCGGCTCTGGAGGGGGCCGGGGCGGCGGTGCAGCTGTGCATCGCCATGGCCGGGGTGCTGTGCCTGTGGAGCGGAGTCATGGAGATCATGTCCCGCTGCGGCCTTTCCGGGAAGCTGGCGGCTCTGCTGCGGCCCGCCCTGCGGCGGCTTCTGCCCCGGGCCAGCCGGGACCCGGAGACCCTGGCGGCGGTGTCGGCCAACGTGTCCGCCAATCTGCTGGGTCTGGGCAATGCGGCCACGCCCCTGGGCATCCGGGCGGCCCGGCGCATGGCCCGGGGAACCGACGGCACCGCCGACGACGAGCTGTGCCGCCTGGTGGTGCTGAACACGGCGTCGCTGCAGCTGCTGCCCACCACGGTGGCCGGGGTGCGGGCGGCCTGCGGCTGCCGGACGCCCTTCGATATCCTGCCGGCGGTATGGCTGTCGTCGGCCATCTCCGTGACGGCGGGGCTGCTGGCGGCACGGCTGCTCCAGCGGGTGTGGAGGGACTGACATGGACCCCACGGCATTTGTGATCCCCTGTCTGCTGGCGGGGGTGGCCCTGTACGCCCTGACCCGGCGGGTGGACGTATACGCCGCCCTGACCCAGGGTGCCGGGGAAGGCCTGGCGGTGGTGGCGAAAATTCTCCCGGCGCTGGTGGGGCTGCTGACGGCGGTGTATATGCTGCGGGCCTCCGGGGCCATGGACGCCCTGGCGGCGGCGCTGGCTCCGGTGCTGGGGCTTCTGGGGATCCCGCCGGAGACGGCGGCGCTGCTGCTGGTGCGGCCGGTCAGCGGTTCCGGGGCTCTGGCGGTGGGCAGCCAGATCATGGAGCAGTACGGCCCGGACTCCGCCGTGGGCCGCACGGCGGCAGTGATGCTGGGCTGCTCGGAGACCACCTTCTACACCGTGGCGGTGTACTTCGGCGCGGCGGGGATCCGGCGCACCCGGTACACCATTCCTGCCGCCCTGACGGCAGACCTGGCCGCCTTCGTGGCCGCCGCCTGGGCGGTGCGCCTGTGCTTCGGGTGAAAACGGCAGGTGTTGCCAAACGGCGGAAAATATGATAGACTGCCTATAGGCGCTGCACGAACGGCAGGCGGTTGGCCACACCACCCGAAAGGGGGTGAGGCTCATGCGGATTACGTTACATATTGGGGCCTTTACGGTCACGATCATTGTAAAGAAACGCGAAAACCGCCACTCTGCCAAGTGACGGTTTTCTGAGCGTATTAAGAAAATCTTCATCTGAAAGAGGCTAACCGCTTGTCGCAGCGCCTCTTTCTGCTCCTATTGTACCGCAGACAGCCCACGGTGTCAAGTGTTGCCAAACGGCGAAAAGTGTGATATAATAATTGTGGGCCGGAAGGCCCGTTGCTTCGGAGGATATTTCGGAGGATATTACATAAGGAGGAAGATCTGTTATGAAAAAGATCATTGCCACCACCAACGCTCCTGCCGCCATCGGCCCCTATTCCCAGGCCATCGACTGCGGCAGCTTCCTGGTCACCAGCGGTCAGGTGCCCTTTGACCCCAAGACCGGTGAGTTCGTTCCCGGCGGCATCCAGGAACAGACCCGCCAGGTGCTGACCAATGTGAAGGCCATTCTGGAGGCCGCCGGCCTGACCATGGACAACGTGGTCAAGACCACCGTGTTCCTGCAGAACATGAGCGACTTTGCCGCCATGAACGCAGTGTACGCCGAGTTCTTCACCGAGGGCCAGTATCCCGCCCGCAGCGCCGTGGAAGTGGGCGCTCTGCCCCGGGGCGCGCTGGTGGAGATCGAGACCATCTGCGTGAAGTAAAGAACATCCAGCAAAAGCAGGGAGGCCCGGCGGGCCTCCCTGCTTTTGCTGTCACACGGTTTTCTCAAAATAGAAGAAGGTCTCGTCCTCCCCTGCCGGGCGCATACAAGCGGAGAGCATCTTATACGAGGCGGCGTTCTCCTTATAGCACTTGGCCTTCACCCGGGCCAGGCTCAGCCGGAACAGGGCCCAGTCCGCCGCAGCGGCGAAGGCCTCGGCGCCGTAGCCGTGCCCGGCATAGGCCGGGTCGATGCGGCAGCCCAGCTCCGCCCCGCCCCGCCAGTCGAACCGGTACAGCACCACCTCGCCGATCAGTTGGCGATCCAGCCGGACGGCGAAGTTCACCGCCCGCCGGGCGGCGAAGTCCCGCCGGGCCACAGACAGGAAGTAATCCTCCGTCAGCTCCCCCTTCAGGTCCTGACGATAGTCATAGCCCCACCAGCGGTTGCGCGCATCGTCCAGACACAGGGCGTTATAGGCGGCCTCGTCCCGCTCCTCCAGGGCCGTCAGGGTCAGCCGGGGGGTGGTGACGGTGGGGATCTCCCGCAGGCGGTCCGCCTCGCACTGGACCTCGAACCGCAGCTTCCCTGCCAGGCGCACCGGCAGATACTGCAGCTTGGAGGTCCGCAGGCCCCGGTCCCCGGCGTCGTCCTCCCGGTTGATATAGACGCAGTCGCCGCCGAAGTGGGCGGCAAAGGCCTGGACCAGGGTGGGATAGGCCCCCTGGTGGGAGTACAGCGCCTTCTCCACATGAATAATCAGGGTGCCGCCGCAGTTCTCCGCCAGGCTCATGGCCACCAGCCGGTCATCCACCAGCAGGCCGCCGCCCAGCAGCCACCCCTCCGGCAGCAGCCGGGCCAGGGCCTTGGCATAGGCCAGCTCCCGCTTGGCGTTGAAGCTGGTTTTCTGGAACTCCTGCTCATAATCCGCCCAGAAATTCTCGATCAGGGGCATGTCCGCCCCGGTCAGGGGAACAAATTTCGCCGTGGGATACTCCTTGCGGAATTTGTTGATGTGGTTGCGCTGGCCGCTGTATTTCCGGCCCGCAAAGGCGGCCATGTCCTCCGCCCGATAGAGATAGTCCTTCCAGTTGCGCTCGTTGTTCATTCGCAGGCGGGGCCAGCGCAGCAGCAGCTCCGGGGCCTTCTCCTCCGGCACCACGGAGATCACCAGCGGCGTCTCCGTGTCGGTGCAGTAGCTCTCGATGGCCGTCAGGGCGGCGTCCACGTCGCCGTCGGGGCCGGGCACCGGGAAGTCAAAGACCCACTCGCCGTCGATGCGGTTGCGGACGATCAGGCAGCCCGCCTCCTCGGCAAAGGAGGGCCGCAGGTATAGGCTCCACATGAGCTTGGTCCCGGCAGAGTATTCGCACAGGTGATAGTCGCACCCGGCGTAATATTTGCGCAGCAGGGCGTGATGCTCCAGGGTAATGGGGGTAAATGTCAGCATAGGCTCCTCCTATTTGATCTGGCGAATGATGTCCCGGGCCTCGGTGATGAAGCGCCGGGCGGCGGGCCGCAGCTCCCGGCGGTCCCGGGTAACGATGCCCAGCTCCCGGAAGGCCGGCGGGTCCAGGGGCACCGCCTGCACGGCGTCCCGGCGGCCCTTGAGCACCAGCTCCGACAGGACGCTGACCCCCAGGCCGTGCTCCACCATGGAGATGATGACGCTGTCGGACACCTGGGTGGTGCGGATCACCGGCGTGACGCCGGAGCGGTTCAAGGCCCGGAGAATGTCCAGGTGGAAGCCCATGGAGGGCATCAGAAACTCGTGGCCGCTGAAATCCCGCACGTCGAACCGCTCCCGGCCGCCCAGGTCATATTCCGGCGGCAGGATGGCCAGCAGCGGGTCCTCCGCCAGGGGGAGCCAGTCCATGGTCATCCCGTCCTGGAGGCTGGCAAAGCCCATGTCCGCCTTGTCCTCCCGGACCCAGCGGTACACCTCCTCCACGCTGCCCATCTGGATATCCACCGTCAGCTCCGGGTGGATCCGGCGGAACTGCTGGATCACCTCCGGCAGCCAGTGCATGGCGATGCTGGAATAGGCGGTCACCCGGATGGTGTCCTCCTTGTGGGAATTGATCAGGGTAATCTCCCGGTCCAGGGCCTGGGAAGCGGACAGCACCTGGCGAACCAGGGGATAGATGCGCTCCCCCGCCGGAGTCAGCCGCACACCGGCCCGGCCCCGCAGCAGCACCGGAAAGCCGATGTCCCGCTCCAGACTGTTCATCATGTGGGTCATGCCGGACTGGGTATAGCCCAGGGCCTCCGCCGCCCGGGTGAAGCTGCCGTGCTCCACAGCCGCCGCCAGGGCCTCCAGTTTCTTCGTATCCATGTGCGCCTCCCGCCATGAAAGAATTTCATGGTCCTATTATACAACGTACATTTTCCCCAGGCAAGAGAGGAATTCTATGCATTTTGCCCAATTTTCAGGAAGCTATCCTGCACGAACCGTAAAAAATGGATGATTCCATGACATTGTGTAATGGTGAAATGAGATTTTGTCGCTTTACAAATTTTTTCTCATGGTGTATCTTAGCTACAGTAATTCCTACGACATGAATTGCTTTTCCTTTCTATCCTCAAACAAAGAGAGCCGCACGTTCGTGCGGCTCTCTTTGTTATGCCGGGGGCATTACAGACCGTAGACCTCCGTGAACTTATCCCGGAGATAGGCGGTGTAGCAGGTGGGGTCGAAGGGGCCGCAGACGGACTCAAACAGGGGCGTGGGGTCCTTCATGCAGCCGTATTTCCAGATCTTCTCCTCCAGCCAGCAGTTGATCTGCGTCAGCCGGCCGGTGGCCACGGCGGCGGACACGTCGAAGTCCTTCTGCATCTGCCGCAGATACTGGGCGCCGTAGGCCGAGCCGATGGCGTAGGAGGGGAAATAGCCGATGTTGCCATTGGCCCAGTGGGAATCCTGGAGGATGCCCTCCCGGTCGTTGGGCACGTCCACGCCCAGATACGCCTTGTACAGGCGGTTCCACTCGGCGGGCAGGTCGTGGGCCGTCAGCTCCCCGGCGAACATCCGCCGCTCCAGCTCATAGCGCACCATGATATGCAGGCAGTAGGTCAGCTCGTCGGCCTCGGTGCGGATCAGGGAGGGCTGGGCCTTGTTGATCATGCGGTAAAAATCCTCCGGGCTGACGTCGTCCAGCCGGGGGGCGAAGTGCTCCCGGAGCCAGGGATAGATGATCCCGCAGAAGGCCCTGCTGCGGCCGATGATGTTCTCATAGAACCGGGACTGGCTTTCGTGGATGGCCATGGACACGCCGCCGCCCAGGCAGGTGCGGGACAGCTCCCGGCCCACGTGCAGCTCATACAGGGCGTGGCCGCCCTCGTGGACCACGGAGTACAGGGACGAGGCCACTAAGTCCGCGTGATAGTTGGTGGTGATGCGCACGTCGTCCCGGGAGAAGTTGATGGTGAAGGGGTGCTCCGTCTCCCCCACGATGCAGTGGTCGCGGTCGATGTCCATGACGCCCATGACGAAGTCCGTGAACTCCCGCTGGATGGCCACGGGGAAGTCCCGGTGCAGGGGGGCATCGTTCACCCGATTGGCGTGGGCCTGGACCTGCTCGATCAGGGGCACCAGATCCCGGCGCAGGGCGGCGAAGAACCGGTCGCAGGTGTCCCGGGTCAGGCCCCGCTCAAACTGGTCCAGCTGGGCGTCGTAGGGGTCCTTCTCCGGCTGACGGCAGCCCGCCAGGCGGCGGCAGCTGTCGAAGATCCGCTGGAGATACGGCTCAAACAGGGCATAGTCGCTGTGCTCCTTGGCCTCGTGCCACACGGTGTCGGCCTTGGACACCAGCTGCTGATAGGCCACAAATTCCTCCTGGGGAATGCGGTGGGTCTGTTCATAGTCCCGCCAAAGCTCCGATACCTTCCGGGCGGTGACGGGGTCCAGCCGGTCCCGGGCCTGCACCAGGGTCTGGAGCATCTCCACCGTCTCCGGGGCGGTGGTCAGAATGTAGCTCATGCGGGACAGCTCCCCCAGGGTGTCGGCCCGGACGTCCGCCGAGCCCTTGGGGGCAACGGTGGCTCCGTCGTAATACAGCACGCCGGAGGCGTGATTATAGGCAAAGGCCTGCTTTTCATAGGCGGCCAGCCTTTCCAGTGCCTGAGATACGGTCATTTCGCGTCTCCTCCTGTTTCAGATTCTGAAAATATCGTACCCCATACGCCGCCGGATGTCAACCGGTGAAAGATTTTTCGAAGCCGGGGCATACTAAGGCCGGAGGTGAGAGAGATGAAGCGAAAGGACCGCGGCTTCCCCTACGACGCCGCGCCGGACGTGCATCAGTTCCGGGGCGTGCCCCAGAATTGCTTTGACCTGGTGAACCAGTACGGCACCTATAATATCCAGCCCACCACCGACACGGAGAATCTGTTCCCCCTGATCGGGCCGGAAATGCCGGAGCGTTGGCGGCATATGAGCCTGGGGAAGGACGACCTGGATTCGCTGGGATAGCCCACCGCAGGGAGCGGCGGGCGGGATAAAAGGCAGGCGGGGCGGGGCCCCGGGCATCGCACACGCCCCGCCTGCCCTTGAAAAAGCATTGACACCGGCGGCAGAACCCTTATAATGGTAGTATCACCACTGAGGAGGCCGCTATGGACAACAAGAAAAAAACCGACAGCATCATGCGCTATGTGGTGTATCTGCTGTGCGGCGTGCTGCTGGCGGGGTATTCCCTGCTGAAATGGAACGCTATGAGCGAGATGAAGTATCTCTATCTGGCCATCGGCGTGATCTGGGTCATTTACGGCGGTGTCCGGGCCCTGGTGCTGGCCCGGCGGCAGAAGCAGAACCGGGAATAAGCAATGGGCGTACCGCTTGCGGTACGCCCTGTCTGCACTTATCCCCCCAGCAGCCACAGCACCACGCCGTATACCACGCTGGCGGCGGTGCCGAATACGATCACAGGCCCGGCGATCAGGAACATTTTGGCGGCCATGCCGGTGATCAGGCCCTCGGCCCGGAAGTCCATGGCCGGGGACACCACGGCGTTGGCAAAGCCCGTGATGGGCACCAGGGTCCCGGCTCCGCCGAACCGGGCCAGCTTGTTATACAGGTTCAGCCCCGTGAACAGGGCCGACAGAAACACCAGACTGATGGAGGTGGCGGAGGCGGCGTCCTCCCGGGGCAGCAGCATCAGCCAGCCGGTCTGGATCAGCTGGCCCACCACGCAGATGGCCCCGCCGATGCCGAAGGCCAGGGCCATGTCCTTCAGCAGGGGAGACTTCTTCTGCATGCCCTTGACATAGGCCTGGTATTCCTGGGGTGACATATCCATGATTGCAGCACATCCTTTCGCCTATAGTCTGCCCGGCGGCGGGGCTTTTATCCCCGGCGGCGGCACAAAACCGCCGCTTGACAAGGGGGGCGCAAGTTGCTATGCTGGTGAGGACAGCTTTCCATTTGCCGAAAGGAAGAGGTTCTTATGAAGAAAAAGACAAAACAGGCGGGTCCTGCCGCCTGGCTGCGGGAAAACAAGTGGACCTGCGCGGTACTGGCGGCGGCCCTGGTGCTGCTGATCGTGGGGCGGCTGCTGGCAGCCCCGGCCCGGGTGGAAGCCGGCCAGCCGGAGGAGCGGGCGGACTATGAATCCGCCGTGGTAGAGCAGGTCCTGTCGGACTCCACGGAGAAGGACCCCGCCGCCGACAACGGGTACCGGGGAGAGCAGCTGCTGCTGGTCACCGTGAAGTCCGGGGACTATCAGGGCCAGCAGATGCAGGTATATAACTATGTGGGTCCCCTGTACGGCGGGCCCCTCCACGCCGGGGACCGGGCCACCATCCTGATCTCCAGCTATTCCGACGGCACCGTCAACGCCACGGTGTATGAATTCGACCGGCTGATCCCCCTGGCCATCGTGGTGGCGCTGTTCATCGCGGCGGCGGTGATCGTAGGCGGCCGCACCGGGGCCAAGTCGCTGGTGGCTCTGGCGGTGACGCTGGTGTGCCTGTTCGGCGTGCTGCTGCCGGCGCTGATGAAGGGGGCCAATACCCTGCTGATGACCTTTATCGTGTGCGCCTATGTGGCGGTGGTGAGCCTGACCATTGTGGGCGGCGTGCAGAAAAAGAGCGTGTGCGCCATGCTGGGCGCCGTGGCGGGCACGGCCCTGGCCCTGCTGTTCGGGCTGCTGGCCCAGGCCCTGACCCGGGTGGACGGCCTGCGCATCGAGGACGTGGAGCCTTTGCTGCAGCTGCGCCAGACCGGCACACCCATCGGCCTGCGGGGCCTGCTGGTAGGCGGCATCATCATCAGCGCCCTGGGGGCGGTGATGGATGTGACCATGGGCATCGCCTCCTCCCTGGCGGAGGTCCACGCCGCCAATCCCCAGCTGTCCCGGCGGGAGCTGTTCCGCTCCGGTATGAACATCGGCCGGGACATGGTGGGCACCATGACCAACACCCTGATCCTGGCGTTTTTGGGCAGCGGGTTCACACTGATCCTGTACCTGTACTCCCTGGGGCTGTCCTTCCGCCAGCTGATGAGCTCGGCGTATGTGTCCATGGAGGTGGTCAGCGGCATAGCCAGCAGCGTGGGCGTGATTCTGTCCATCCCGCTGACGGCCCTGATCACCGCCGCAGTCTTTACAAGAGAAAAGCAGCAAAGCTGAATATACGAAGGGCGCAGCCGGGCGGCTGCGCCCTTCGTATATTCATGCATATTCATAAGGATGATTAATGACAGGCAGAAGGAAAAACCAAGGGGCGGCAGGATTGTTTTTTACGCTAAAGGGTTATATAATGGTGAGAAATTTTCCGGAAAATTTCGAGGACGCCTTGAGTATCCGGCATTTTTTCGGAGCACGCGGCTAGGCGCTCCTGCCAGGACCGGGGGACATGCGTCCCGGCGGGCAAAACGGACCGTGTGAATGTTTATCCAGGAGAAAAGATATGCGAGAAAACACATCCGTACACCGGCTTCTCCGGCGGGCGCTGTCCCTGTGCCTGGCGGTGGTGCTGACGGTGTCGCTGTGCGTCCCGGCCCTGGCCGCCAACGGCGACCAGGAGAACGGCGGCGTGGTGGGCGTTGCCCCCGACGCCCAGATCTTCTCCATGCAGGTGTTCGGCTGTATCTGACCTACACCGCCCAGGATTCCTCCGGCTTCCTGATCGGCGAGGACGATGTGGCAGCCGAGATCCACACTCAGGAGATCTCTCTGGATTCCTTCGACGAAAACGGGCAGCTGCGGATGAGCTTCCCCTTCGCCAATAAGGACGCCGTGTATGTGGACGAGGAGACCGGCGAGGTCTATGACAACAGCGCCTGGTGCCAGATCGTCCGGGTCCGGGCCTATGACGCCGCGGGACACGTCACCACCTGCAACGCCCTGCTGTACGACACGGTGTACGGCCAGCAGATGTATGAGGAAAGCGGATTCAAGGATGCCCGGTATTCCGACGGCACCATCCGGGGCGATATCCTGGAGCTGGATCCCCTGTGGAACCAGGAGGATGCAAAGCTCACCGACACCCGCTATATCATCACCGATGATATGCTGGACGAGAACGGCAGCCTCCACGTCCGGGCCACCCTGGCCCGGGACGCGAACCTTGTGATTTATAACGGCGTCCGGTATCTGCCCCAGGAGGGCAGCCGCCAGGTGGCCTTTGACATTGCCATCCGCCAGGGCGTGAACCTGACCTACGTCAAGACCCTCAGCTCCGCCTTTGCCGAAAACGACTTCGGGACCGTGTATAAGCTGTATCTGTACTATCTGCCGGATACGGAGCCTTCTGCCCTGCGGTTCGACGACGAGCGCATCGCCGACGGCGCGGTGGTCTATACCAACGAGGACGCGTTTACCGTCAGCGGCGACATCACCTCCCTGTACGGCAACGTGGGCCTGAAGATCAACGGCAATCAGCTGCTGTATCCCGCCGGGGATCTGAACGTGCTGGCCGAGCCCATCACCCAGGTGTTCTCCTATGGCGCGCAGCTGCAGGAGGGCGAGAACGTGGTGACGGTGGAGTTCACCGACGAGGCCACCGGCGCCGCCACCACCGTGGCCTTCACCGTGGTGAAGGATACCGCGGCCCCCGAGGCTCCCGTCATTGCCCAGGGCGGCGACGGAAAGGTGACCCTGACCGCCGCCGAGGAGGACGTGACCCTGTACTACAGCTATGACGGCACGGAGTGGGTGCTGTATACCGGCCCCTTCGCCCCCACCGCCACGCCGGTGTATGCCAAGGCCGTGGACCGGGCGGGCAACGAAAGCGCTGTCAGCCGGCTGGCGGTGCAGGTGACCGCCTCCCAGCCGGTGCAGACCGGCGACGCCGCCCCCGTGGCGGTGTACACCGCCCTGCTGCTGACGGCGGCGGCTGCCCTGGCGGCGGCCCCGGTGCTGCGCCGCAGACGGGTGAAATAAGCCCATACGCTTCCTTCCTATAACGGGAAATCCCCCGGCTCCGGCCGGGGGATTTCCCGCAAGACTGCCCCAAAAGGGCCCTGCCCTTTTGGGGCAGTCAAAAGCGTGCTGCGGCAGACTGCCGCAGCACGCTTTTGATAGCTCAGCCCTGGATGATCTTCTCCGGCTGCTTCAGGTCCCGGTCGATTTGATTGCGGTAGCGGTCCTCCTCGCTGAACACGCAGCCGCAGTATTTCTGCATATAAAATCCCCGCTCCCGGGCCTCCTGCTGGCCCGCCCGGAACCCGGGCCGGAAATCCCGGTACAGAAACGCCACGCCATAGGCTTCGGCCGCCTCCTCCGCCGTCTGCCGCAGCAGCTCGTGGTTCTGGTAGGGGCTGACGAACAGGGTGCTGGTGAAGCTGCCGTACCCGTGCTCCGCCGCGTAGCGGACGGTCTCCCACAGGCGGATGTGATAGCAGCAGCCGCACCGGTGGTCGATGTCGCCGCACACCGCCCGGCAGAAGTCCCGTAGGCCATAGTCCTCCCGGACGATGAGCTTCATGCCGATGGCGGGGGCATAGGCCATCAGCGTGTCCCGCCGGGCCTTGTACTCCTGATAGGGGTGGATGTTGGGGTTGTACCAGAAGCTCACCGGTTCGATGCCCTCCTCCCGCAGCTGCCGGATGCAGGACACGGAGCACGGTGCGCAGCAGGTGTGCATCAATGTTTCCATGGCTTACTCCTTACGCTTTTTCAGCATCCCCCGCAGCTTCTCCAGAGGCCGGGGCAAGGGGGCGGCGGACAGGAAGCGGTTGCGCACCTGCTGGAAGGGCTGCTGGGCAAAGGCGGCGAAAAAGTCCTCCCGCTGGACGGAGGGGGCCGTGGGGGCCGCCAGCGCCCCGTTGCAGGCCACCGCCTGCTCCAGCGTCAGCTTCTCCCGCTTCAGGGGCAGGGTGTCGAAATAGTGGGCGCCCTTGGCGCTGTTCACCAGCAGCAGGGAGATGCTGTATCGTGGCACCTCCGGGTGAAAGTCCCGGGGCGGCTGATACATACCCAGGGTCAGGTCCGCCGGGCGGTCGGTGCTGGCATAGGGGCACCGGTGGCACACCGGCCGCAGAAACAGCCGCTGCCGCAGGCCCCGGCCAAAGTCGGACTTGCCGAAGGGGGCGTCATACTGGGCCCCGCCGTCGAAGCGCACATGGAACCGCCGCTCCTTTTCCCCCGGCAGCTTGCCGCAGAAGCTCACGGCCACCGGCGGCTGCCGCTTGATATAGGCCATGGACCGCACCAGCTGGCTCCACACCCCCGGGGACGACACCCCGCTGCACACCACGTCGCAGGTCAGCAGCCGCTCCGGGTGCTCCCCCAGGAAGTGGTAAAGTCCGTCCACCTGACAGGGGGTGCCGGAGAACAGCACCCGCCGCCCCTGGTCCAGATAGTGCCGCACCCGGCGGAAGCTGTCGCCCAGGTCGCTCTGCACCGGCTTGGCCCCCCGGAGCCGGGGCAGCTCCGCCTTGTCCTTCACGGCGATGTGCCGCACCTGCAGCTCCTCATCCAGGGCCGCGCCGAACACCACGCCGCCCTCGTCCAGGATGTACTCCGCCAGCAGGGGGAACACCCCGCCTGCGGTGGAGGCCTGCCGCACGGCGGCGTCCGGGTTCCAGGCGGCGAACACCGCCGGTTCCGGCCGGGGCTCCCGCTGCTTGCGCACCGGGCAGATATGGGCGCAGTGGCCGCACTGGATGCAGGCGTCGGTGACGGTGGGGTACAGGAAGCCCTCCCGGTCCGGCAGCATATGAATGGCCCCCTTGGGGCAGCCGCTGGCGCAGGCGCCGCAGCCGGTGCAGCTGCCGCGCTCCGGCAGCGGGAAAGCGGGATGATCCGTCACGTCCTCATCTCCTTTTCGCTCTTTTTGGCCATTTTACCACATAGGGCAGGAAAACACAAGAGCCGCGATGCCGCCGGACCTCCGCTTATTGTAGTCCTACAAGTCCTCCCGGCGCTTTTTCCACCGGGGGCTGGCATTTCCGGCGGAACTCTGATAGAATGAGGAAAATGCGGACGAAAGCCATCCAGGCTGCCCAGCTCTACCGGCCGGAGACTGCCTGAGGGAGGGCGGAATGAGGCTCTGCGAGATTGCGGAGCGAACGCCCTCGGAAATTCAAAATCAGCGAGATGGACGCATGGAGGTGCAAAGATGGGGTTTATTGAATCATATAAGCGTCTTGAAAGGCTTTGCGGCGATCTGCTGAATGATGACAGACGCATATCTGCTTACATCGACGAAATGATAAGCCTCCCCCGCGGTGCTTATCTCGTCAGAGGTTGGGATGATGACTTAAAGCGGCTGAAGCATTACCGCTGGGTCAGAAACCAAATAGCGCATGAACCCGATTGCAGTGAGGAGAATATGTGTGAGCCGAGTGATGTTGTGTGGATCGACGTTTTTTATTCACGCATAATGAATCAAACCGACCCGCTCGCAATGTATCGAAAGGCATCAAAGCCAGAACAATCTTCTCCGCCGCAGCATACACATTCTGTGCAGGCGATTAATTCAAAGAAGAAAGCCGCTGGGTGGGTTGTGTTATGGATCGTTGCGGCACTTGTTGGATTGTATTTTGTGCTTAAATATCTTGCGGGCTAAAACACCGCCAAGGAGCACATGGAGGGCAAGATCATCAGCGCCGGGGGCCACTTTGGTGCCCAGAAAGCGTTCCATCAGGGGTACCCCTGATGGAACGCTTTTTCTTTATGTACTGTCAAAAAATTTTGTCCAACCAGAGCATTTTTGTCCGGATGGTGCAGACAGGTCACGAGGAATGTGGTATAGTACCATGTGGTTAATGTGCTCTAACCGCATGGTATAGTGAGCGAAAGGAGGCGGTCCGTATGAAAGAATCCGGTCCGCGCTTGGGTGGCGGCGCGTTCCCGGCGCAGGGGGCGCAGCTTCTGGCCGAGAAGGACGGCTGCGCCGTGTGGCAGTTCCAAAACAAGAGCGGCGAAGGGACCATGACCGTCTATGATGTGTTCCCCGGCGTTATGCTCAGCTTCGACGACTTCCACATGGCCCGGTACGAAAGCGCCTATGTGGCCGGGCGGCCGCTGTTTGCCATCGACCACTGCCGGGAGGGGCGCATGGAATACGCCGCCGGAGAAAACGCCGTGGCCTACACCGGGGCCGGGGACATGAAGCTGGACTTGCGGCGGCAGCACACCGGCGTGTTCCGCTTCCCGTCCAGCCTTTACCATTCCCAAAGAAAACGTTATCCGCATGGGTAAAGGTGGGCGCCACCAACACGCCGTCGTCCTTCAGCACCCGGCGGATCTCGGAGAGGGCCTTCTCCGGCTCCGGAACGATATGCAGGGCGTTGGCCACGATGATCACCTCAAAGCTGCCGTCGGCGTAGGGCAGGTGAAACATGTCCTGCACGGAGAAATGCAGCTTGGCGGATCGGTTGTCCCGCTTCGCCTCCGCGATCATCTCCGGCGATGCGTCCGTGGCCTCGATATGGGCGGCGCTGTTTACGATGTTTTTGGCGATCAGTCCCGTGCCGGCGGCCAGCTCCAGCACGGTTCTGTGCCGCACCACAGGCCGCAGCAGCTCATATAGCCGCTCATAAGCCGCGGCGTCCTTTCGCATGAATCGGTCGTACCGCCCGGCGTTTTTGTCCCAGAAATTCTGACTTTTTCTCATGGTTTTGACCTCACAGCGAGATGTTAAATTTCTCTAACCCCCAGGGATAAAAGAGTGGTTAGTGTTGACTAACCAGCATCCCTTAAAAAACCGCATCCCTGCGGCATTTCTGCTTATGCAAATGGTTCCCGAAATTTTGACCACTTGAATTATTTTGGTCATATAGTAGCAAGGATTCCTTCCCCTGTCAGGATTGTGCCGGAGCTTTTCTGTAAATTTGACGCTGCTGTCGATCATATGATTGGTTCTTCAGCGTATCTGAGGAAAAATAAGAAAATGCAGAATTTCTTCCTGAAATTTGCGAACTGTTTTGCAGTTGACTTCGCTATATTACATGTGGTATATTATAAAGAGATTGGATGGATTGCTTGTGATTAACCAACATAGAGCCAATATCAAGACCATTCATTTGAAAAATCAGAAACAGAACCGAGATCAGAAAGGAAGGTAAATGAGGATGAAAAAGCGTTTATTTTCCCTGCTTGCGGCCCTGCTGTGTATGGTGATGCTGATGGGTTGTACGACCCATGCGGAGCCGGAATCCAACAAACTGACGGAGGCGGAGCTTCAGGAGCTCCAGGAGCTGTTCGCCCCGGGAAGTTGGTATGCCCAGGCCTGCACCAGCTACTATGAAGCGGCGGAGGCCGTGGATCTGGGCCGTCTGTTCTACGATGGCATCGGCTACGCGGGACTGGTCTATGGACAGTGCTATGTGACCGATCGGGAGCGGGACTGGGTGCTGGAGCAGGAACCTGCGGCAGAGAATTACGGCATTTTCCGGGCGCCCCGGGCGGCCATGGATGACATTCTCCGGCAGTATTTTGACATTTCCCTGGACGATACCCGGAAAATGGGGCTGGATAACCTGCTCTATTGGGAAGAGGCCGACGCCTGGTACGCCGCCCACACGGATACGGGCCTGAATACGGTGACGCTGACCGGCGGTGAGCGCACGGACGATGGTCTGCTGAAGCTATCCTATTCCGGCGGCTGTATCACCCTGCGCCCCACGCCGGACGGACAGAGCCCGCAGCCCTACTTCATCGTTTCCAACCAGCCGGAGGGTTGATTCCGATATAGGAAAAGGGAGAGCGATCACGCTCTCCCTTTTATCGTATTGGTTCACAAAGTCAGCGCAAAAAAGAAAGGATTCCGAGCATTTCTGCTCAGAATCCTTACATTTGGAGGTGACACCCAGATTTGAACTGGGGAATGAGGGTTTTGCAGACCCTTGCCTTACCACTTGGCTATGTCACCATATAAGAGAAACGGCTTTTCGGGGCCGTTTCTCTGTTTGGAGCGGGCGACGAGGCTCGAACTCGCTACCTCGACCTTGGCAAGGTCGCGCTCTACCAGATGAGCTACGCCCGCAAACGGCACCGCTATTGCGGCACCTTGGTGCCTCCGGTCGGAGTCGAACCAACGACACGCGGATTTTCAGTCCGCTGCTCTACCAACTGAGCTACAGAGGCAAATGGCGACCAAGATGGGGCTCGAACCCACGACCTCCAGCGTGACAGGCTGGCGTTCTAACCAACTGAACTACTTGGCCAAATGAAATTTGGTGGGAACAACTGGACTCGAACCAGTGACCCCCTGCTTGTAAGGCAGGTGCTCTAACCAGCTGAGCTATGCTCCCGTCCTTGCCGCACACATTAGTACCGCGGCGACAAGAGAGATTATACTAAATATTAGCCAGACTGTCAACACCAAATTTCAATTTTTTTACTATTTTTTTCGGGCGTCCGCGGCCAGCTGCTCCAGCTGCTGGCGGTCGAAGTCATACACCGCGTCGCAGAACTGGCAGGTCATGTGGCAGGAGCCCTGCTCCCGCAGGATGCCCTCCAGCTCGTCGGCCCCCAGGGACAGCAGCGCCCGCTCCACCCGCTGGCGGCTGCAATAGCACTTGTAGCTTACCGGGCAGGTCTCCAGGATCTTCAGCTCAAAATCGGACATCACCGTCCGCAGCAGGTGCTCCGGGTCCGGATCCCGGTCCAGGATGGCGGACACCGGCCCGGCGGCCATGATGCCGCCCTCCACCTTGGCGATGGTATCCTCCCCGGCCCCGGGCATCAGCTGGATGAGATAGCCTCCGGCGGCCTTGACGCTGTGATCCCGGTCCACCAGCACCCCCAGGGCGCAGGCGGTGGGAATCTGCTCCGACTCCACGAAATAACCGGCAATATCCTCGGCGATCTCGCCGCCCATCAGGTCCACGGTGCCCACATAGGGCTCCTTCATGTGCAGGTCCTTGATGACGGTGATGGTGCCCTCGCCGCCCACGGCGCCGCCTACGTCCAGCTTGCCGTCGTCCCGCAGGGGCAGGTCCACCTGGGGATTGGCCACATAGCCCCGGACGTTGCCCTCGGCGTCGGACACCGCCAGCACCGTACCCAGAGGGCCGCCGCCCTTGATCTGCAGGGTCAGGCTGGCCCCCTGGCCCTTCAGGGCGTTGCCCATCATGGACGCACCGGCCAGGACCCGGCCCAGGGCCGCCGTGGCCACCGGGCTGGCGTGATGGATCTGCCGTGCCCGCTCGGTAAGCTCCCGGCTGCAGATGGCCGCGGCCTGCACCAGGCCGTCGGTGGAAATCGCTCTTACAATATAATCGCTCATGCTTACAAAACCTCTTTTATTTGCGAATGCAGGTGAAATACACCCGATCCTCACCGGGTACGGGGCGGCGCAGCTTCCCGTCGCCCCAGGTGCGCACGTCGGCAAAGCCCGCCTCCTCCAGCCACCGGGTCAGCTGCTCCACGGAGTAGCCCCGCTGGCGGTGCAGCTCGAAGCTGCGGTCCCAGGACCCGTCCTCCGCCAGGGTGAACAAGTCCATATAATAGGTACACAGCCCCCGCCGATACTCGGTGCGCCACACGCAGTAGGTATCCTCCGTCTCGTCCAGGAACACCTGTCCGTCCAGGGCGGCCAGCCGCTCCGGCAGCCGCACGTCGAAGGCCAGCAGGCCCCCGGGGCTGATGAACAGGTGCAGCCGCTGAAAGGTCCGCTGCACATCCCGGGGATTTGTCAGATAGTTCAGGCTGTCCAGGCAGCAGATGGCGGCGTCCACGGTGCCGTACAGGTCCAGCCGGGGCATGGACTGGTGCAGGAACAGGGGCGGTACCTCCGCCGGGGCGCTTTTCTCCCGGGCGGCGGCCAGCATCTCCTGGGACCCGTCCACGGCAATCAGCTCATAGCCCCGCCCGGCCAGCAGCCAGGTCATGGACCCGGTGCCGCAGGCCAGGTCCAGCACCGTGTGCACCGGGATGCGGCTGCGGCGGAACAGCTTTTCCAGAAAGTCTGCCCGCTTTTCATATCCCACGTCCCAGGTCAGCTCGTCATAGGCCCCGGCCAGCTGCTGGTAGCTGCTCATTTGTCCTCCTGCTCCTTCATGCGCTCCAGCACGTTCTCATATCCCCCCGCGCCGTTGAGCAGGGACCGGTTCACCCGGCTGATGGTGGCGCTGGAGGCGCCGGTTTTCTCCAGAATATCGCTGTAGAGCATCCCGTCGTTGAGCAGGGTGGCCACCTCGTACCGCTGCTCCATGGACCGCAGCTCGGAAATGGTACACAGGTCCTGGAAGAAGCTATAGCACTCCTCCTCATTTTTCAGCGTCAGGATCGCCCGGTACAGCAGGTCGCTTTTTTCCTTCTGGGCAATCTTGGATTTCGCCGCTCTTACCATAATTGTTTTTCCTCCGTTTCCAAAAAACGTAGTATTTGTTTTCCTCGGGTAGTCATTTTACCATTTTAACCTATAAAAGTAAACCGTTTATGCAAAATTTTTTTGCAAATTTTACGGTTTGTTCACACTCTCCCCTGCCGCCGTCCGGCAACGCTCCCGGGAGCGTTACCGGACACTTTGCGTTTTAGCGTCCTAAATCCTACCAACCTACCATGCTGACGGTAACGGTTTTTGCGCGCTATTTCGTCCCGTCTTAAAAATTTCAACATATTGTCGACCCTTTTCGCGATAAATTCCGGTAAAATCGTCCGTTTTCGATTTTCCACACGGGAATCTTTACGCCATCGAGGGAAATCTTTATGAACTATTTATGAATGCAGACTATTCGTTGTCACCATTTTCACGAAATTTGTGCTATACTCACTGCGTAAACCAGAGCTGTCCGGGAGCTCTGAAAATCACAAAACGACTATAAAGGAGTGTGTGTTTGTGGCAACATTTATCATCGGTCTTGTGATCCTGTTCGGCGGCGCTGCGCTGTACGGACGCTTCTGCGAGAAAGTTTTCGGGCCTGACGACCGTCAGACCCCGGCCTACGCCAAACAGGACGGCGTGGACTATATCCCCATGAAGGGCTGGAGAAACAGCCTGATCAACCTGCTGAACATCGCCGGTACCGGCCCCATCCTGGGGCCCATCCAGGGCATTCTGTTCGGGCCCATCGCATTTATCACCATCCCCATCGGCAACGTCATCGGCGGCGCCATGCACGACTATTTCTCCGGCATGATCTGCCTGCGTGACGGCGGCACCCAGATGCCCCAGATGATCAAGCGCTATTCCAATAAGGGCATTTTCAACGTATACAACGTGTTCTGCTGTCTGCTTCTGCTGCTGGTGGGCGCTGTGTTCGTTTACACCCCCGGCGACATTGCCGCCACCTCCGTGTTCGGCTTCGACGGCAAGCCTACCTCCGTCTCCACCTGGATCATTTACGGCGTGATCTTCCTGTATTACCTGGTCGCTACCGTGTTCCCCATCGACGCCATCATCGGCCGCATTTATCCCATCTTCGGCGCCATCCTGCTGTTCTCCGCCGTGGGTGTGTTCATCGGCATCTTCGTCAAGGGCTATCCCCTGCTGAACGTGTGGGACGACTGGTCCTCTCCCATCCTGCAGCTCACCGGGGCTGACGGCGCGGTTAAGAGCTTCACCTATGCAGACTACTTCAAGGGCGGCCACTTCCTGCCGATCTTCTTCGTTACCGTGGCCTGCGGCATTCTGTCCGGCTTCCACTCCACCCAGACGGCTATCATCTCCCGCACGGTGAAGAACGAGCGTCAGGGCCGCATGACCTTCTACAACATGATGATCCTGGAGGGCTTCATCGCTATGGTGTGGGCCGCCGGCGCTATGGGCGTGTACAATCTGGCTCTGCAGGAGCCCAACGCCTCCCTGGCCACCGGTACCATCGGCGTGGTCTGCAAGGATATCCTGGGCCCCGTGGGCGGCGTCATCGCCCTGATCGGCGTCATCGTTCTGCCCATCACCTCCGGCGATACCGCTCTGCGCGCTCTGCGTCTGTCCCTGGCGGAGACGTTCCACCTGGACCAGTCCACCAACGGCAAGCGTATGCGTCTGGCCATCCCTGTGTTTGTTCTGGCTGCCGGCATCATCGTGTTCGCCAAGTTCAACAAGGACGGCTTCAACATTCTGTGGCGTTACTTCGCATGGTCCAACCAGACCCTGTCTCTGTTCGCCTTCCTGTGCATCACGGTGTGGATGTTTGAAAACGGCAAGGGCAAGTTTGCGTGGATGCCGCTGATTCCCGGCGCATTCTACGCCTTCATCTGCTCCACCTACATCGCCAATGCGCACATCGGCTTCAACATCCCCTGGACCGCCTCCTACATCATCGGCGTGGTGTTCGCCATCGCCTATGTGGTGGCCCTGTGCCTGTATGGCAGAAAGCGCGGCGCGGCTGTGAAGCTGAAAATGAACAAGTAACTCTTTTTCTCCTGACAGCATATAGGTGTAAATCCCCCGGCAGGTGCCGGGGGATTTACGCTTTTTGTCCGGTGTTTTTTTAACGGTTTTTCGACGGGATTCTCATTTCAGGGATTGAGTCGGGCGGTTCGATATGTTATACTGGACTTACTTTTTCAGGAGGCAAGCCATATGACACTCAACGAATTGAAAATCGGCCAGTCCGGGGTCATCACCGCCGTAGGCGGCGACGGCCCCCTGCGCTGCCGTTTGCTGGATATGGGGCTGATCCCCCGCACCGCCGTGAAGCTGATGAAGGTGGCCCCCATGGGGGATCCCATCGAGATCCGGGTCCGGGGCTATGAGCTGACCCTGCGGGTGGAGGACGCCATGAAGATCCAGGTAAAGGAGGCGGCGGTATGATTTTCGCCCTGGTCGGCAATCAGAATTGCGGCAAAACCACGCTTTTCAACGCCCTCACCGGCTCCAACCAGCACGTGGGCAACTTTCCCGGCGTCACCGTGGACCAGAAAACCGGCGAAATACGGGGCGAAAAGGGCTGCTCCGTGGTGGACCTGCCGGGCATCTACTCCCTGCGGCCCTATACCCAGGAGGAGATCGTCTCCCGGGACTACATCCTCAACCAGAAACCCGACGGCATCATCAACATCGTGGACGCCACCAACATCGAGCGCAACCTCTATCTGACGCTGCAGCTGCTGGAGCTGCGGGTGCCCATGGTGCTGGCCCTGAACATGATGGACGAGGTCCGGGCCAACGGCGGCGCCGTGGACGTGCAGCGGATGAGCCGGGAGCTGGGCATCCCGGTGGTGCCCATTTCTGCCGCCAAGGGCGAGGGCGTGTCGGAGCTGGTGGATCAGGCCCTGGCCGCGGCCCGGGGCCGGGTATTGCCCAAGGTCACGGACTTCTGCGCCGACGACTCCGCCGTCCACCGCTGCATCCACGCGGTGGTGCACCTGATCGCCGATCACGCCGACCGCATCGGCGTTCCGGCCCGGTTCTGCGCCGCCAAGCTCATCGAGGGCGGCGATGACCTGGCGGACCGTCTGGCCCTGGACCAGAACGAGCGGGAGCTGCTGGAGCACTGCATCGTCCAGATGGAGACGGAGACCGGCCTGGACCGCAATGCCGCCCTGGCGGATATGCGGTACAGCTTCATCGAAAACGTGGTGTCCGCCTCGGTGGTCAAGTGCCGCGAAAGCCGGGAGCACGCCCGGTCCGTGAAAATGGACCGCCTGCTGACGGGCCGCTACACGGCGGTGCCGGTGTTTCTGGGCATCATGCTGCTGACCTTCTGGCTGACCTTCGACGTCATCGGCCAGCGGCTGTCGGACTGGCTGGCGGTGGGGGTGGACGCCCTGACCGCCCTGGTGGACCGGGGCCTCACGGCCTACGGCATCAACCCGGTGGTCAAGAGCCTGATCGTGGACGGTATATGCAGCGGCGTAGGCAGCGTGCTGGTGTTCCTGCCCATCATCGTGACCCTGTTCTTCTTCTTGTCCATCCTGGAGGACACCGGCTACATGGCCCGGGTGGCCTTCGTCATGGACAAGCCCCTGCGGAAGATCGGCCTCTCCGGCCGCAGCATCGTCCCCATGCTCATCGGCTTCGGCTGCTCCGTCCCCGCCATCATGGCCACCCGCACGGTGTCCTCGGACCGGGACCGGAAAATGACCATCCTGCTGACGCCGTATATGAGCTGCTCGGCGAAAATCTCCATCTACGCCTTCTTCACGGCGGCCTTCTTCCCCCGTTACCGTGCCCTGGTGATGATCGGCCTGTATGTGCTGGGCATCCTCATCGGCATTGCGGCGGCGCTGATCATGAACAAGACCGCCTTCCGGGGAAAGCCCGTGCCCTTCGTCATGGAGCTGCCCAACTACCGGCTGCCCAGCGTCAAAAGCGTGGCCCTGCTGCTGTGGGAAAAGGCCAAGGATTTCCTGCAGCGGGCCTTCACGGTGATCTTCCTGGCCACCATGGTCATCTGGTTCCTCCAGAGCTTCGACACCCGGCTCAACGTGGTGTCCGACAGCGCGGACAGCCTGCTGGCCCTGATCGGCCAGGTGCTGGCCCCCCTCTTCGCTCCCCTGGGCTTCGGCGACTGGCGCTGCGCCACCTCGCTGATCTCCGGCTTCATCGCCAAGGAATCCGTGGTCAGCACCCTGGAGGTGCTGCTGGGCGGCAGCGCCATCTCCGGCCTGTTCACCACCCGGTCCGCCCTGAGCTTCCTAGTGTTCACCCTGCTGTATACCCCCTGCGTGGCGGCGGTGGCCACCATCCGCCGGGAGCTGGACTCCTCCCTGAAAACCCTGGGCGTGGTGGCCATGCAGTGCGGCGTGGCCTGGCTGGCCTCCTTGGCCATGTACGCCATCGCGGGGCTATTCTAAGATTGTTCCAAAAGGGCATTGCCCTTTTGGAACAGCAAAAAAATCCCCGGCTGCCTGGCAGCCGGGGATTTTTGCTATGCGGTTTTATGCGCCCAGGGGGTTCAGCACTTCTCGTAGATGGTGGCAACGCCCATGCCGCCGCCGATGCACAGGGTGGCCAGGCCGCGCTTGGCCTCGGGCCGCTTCTGCATCTCGTGCAGCAGGGTGACGATGATACGAGCACCGGAAGCGCCCACGGGGTGGCCCAGAGCGATGGCGCCGCCATTGACGTTGACCTTGCTCATGTCGAAGTGCAGCTCGCGGGCCACGGCGATGGACTGGGCGGCAAAGGCCTCGTTGGCCTCCACCAGGTCGATGTCGTCGATGGTCAGACCGGCCTTCTTCAGAGCCTGACGGGAAGCGGGCACGGGGCCCACGCCCATGATCTTGGGATCCACGCCGCCCTGGCCCCAGCCGATGAGCTTGGCCATGGGCTTCAGACCGTACTTCTCCACAGCCTCGCCGGAAGCCAGCACGATGGCGGCAGCGCCGTCGTTGATGCCGGAGGCGTTGGCAGCGGTGACCCGGGGCTGACCCTTGTCGGCGGCTTCCTGGATACCGGTGGGCTCAAAGGTGTTCACCACCTGGGGGTTGGGGGACTCGGGGCTGACGGGGAACGCGCCGCGCAGCTTGGCAATGCCTTCCTTGGTGACGCCGGCCTTGGGATACTCATCCTTGGCGAAGGGGACCATTTCCTTCTTGACCTTGACCATCACGGGGACGATCTCGTCGTCGAAGCGGCCGGCCTTCTGGGCGGCCTCGGTCTTCTGCTGGGAGGCGGCGGCGAAGGCGTCCTGCTCCTCGCGGGTGATGCCCCAGATGTCGTTGATGTTCTCGGCGGTGGTGCCCATGTGATAGTTGTTATAAGCGTCCCACAGACCGTCCTTGATCATGGTGTCCACCAGCTTCTTGTCGCCCATGCGAGCGCCCCAGCGGGCGTCCAGGGAGGCGAAGGGAGCGGCGCTCATGTTCTCGGTGCCGCCGCAGACCACCACGTCGGAATCACCGGCCAGGATGGAGCGGGCGCCCTCGATGACAGACTTCATGCCGGAGCCGCAGACCATGCCCACGGTGTAAGCGGGAACGGAATAGGGGATACCGGCCTTGATGGCCACCTGGCGGGCAACGTTCTGGCCCTGGGCAGCGGTCAGGATGCAGCCGAACATAACCTCATCCACGTTTTCGGGGGCGATATTGGCGCGCTTGAGGGCCTCCTTCACCACCACGGCGCCCATCTCGGCGGCAGGGGTGTTCTTCAGGGAACCGCCGAAGGAGCCGATAGCGGTACGGCAGCAATTGACGACATACAAATCTTTCATAGTGGTAATTTCCTCCTACATTTTGTTTTAGGGTTCTACTCTGTACCTATATCGTAGTCATTTTCGACCGAATAGTCAACCCCAGATTGCTCCGAATCGCAAAAATCGTGGAACTGAACAGGATTTGACTGGATTTCTTTGGTTGTTTGACTAAAAATTAACAAGCTGGTTAATTTTATGACAAGGCCGCCCGGGCCTCCTGGAGCTTGGTATAGAAGTCGCCCACGTTGAGCTTGTTATACAGGCGGGTGTTGTAGTCCACCTGGGCGTTTGCCACGGCGTCCTTGATCCGGGTTTCAAACAGGGCGTTCACCACGGCGGACCGGTTCAGCTCCCGGCCCACCGCCACATACAGGGCGTTATCGGTCTCGATGACGCCGCTGACCTGGCCCGGCTCCAGGGCCGCCACGGCGGCGGCCAGGGTCTCGCCCATGTCCCCGGCGGAGGCGGTGACTCCCTCCTCCGTCACGTTCTCCATGCCCAGCTGGGCCGCCAGGTCCAGATAGGTGGCGGCAACGTCCTGGGAATCCCGCAGCTGCTGGGCGAAGCTCTCCGCCGCCAGGCGGGTGTTGTCGTCGTCCTCGCCGTCCAGGGGCCAGTACAGCAGCAGACAGGTGGCGTAGCCGCTGTCCTTGGCCAGGGCGTCGATGTCCTCCTGGGCGGGATACAGGGCGCTTCCTTCGGTGCAGAAGGCCTGGCGCACCCCGGCGTACAGATAGTACCCCTGGTTGATGCTGTCGAACATGGTCTCCGACACGCCCATGCCCTGGATCTGCTTGAGATAGGCCTCCTGGCTGCCGTAGTAGTTGATATACTGCTGGCGCTGCTTTTCCAGGGCCTCCCGGTCGGAGTCGGTCAGGGTCACGTTCCCCTGCCTGGCCCACTGGCGGATCACGGCGTACAGCTTCACCGTCTCCAGGGCGTCCTGCCTGGCATAGGCCCCGTAGGTCATGCCGTCGGATACCTCCGCGTCAAAGTCCAGGTCCGACACGTTGGCCGACAGATACTCGCAGTCGTAGGCCACCCAGTACAGATACTCCTCGGCGTCGATGGTCTCGCCGTTGACGGTCAGCAGCTCCGCGTCCGGCCGGATGCCGGAGGCCTGGTAAAACAGGCCGTCGCTGCGGTGGCCGTTGGTAAGGATCCCGCTGGCGGAGATCACCGCCACCAGCGCCACGGACAGGACCACCGAGGCGGCCAGACGGATCAGGGATTTTTTCATGTTGCTCCTCCTTCATGGGCTTTGCCCAGTTCTTCTTTTTTCAGCCGCAGCTCCTCCGTCAGCTTCCCGGCGGCGGCCAGGGCGTCCTCCCCGGGGGATAGGTGCAGCTGCAGCCGGGGCGGCTCTCCGGCGGACAGCCGCAGGCGGCTGCGATAGCCCGGCATGGTGCACACGGCCATCAGGCTGGGCACATCCACCCGGCTGTCAAAGGTGAAGGCCACCACACCGGCCTTCTGGGTGATATCGGTGATGAACACCTCCGCCGCCGCGGCCCGCAGCAGGGCCACGTCCAGCAGGGCCATCACCGCCTTGGGCGGGTCGCCGTAACGGTCCGTCAGCTCGTCCACCAGGTCCGAGGCCTCCTCGGTGGTGCGGATGGCCGCCATCCGGCGGTACAGGTCCATCCGCTGTCGGGGGGAGGACACATATTTTTCCGGAATGTGGGCCGAGGTGGCCAGGTCCGCCGAGCAGTCGGGGCGGATGTCCCGTCCCCTCCCCTGCTGCTCCAGCACCGCGTCGTTCAGCAGCTTCAGATACATATCATAGCCCACGCTCATGAGATAGCCGGACTGCTCCGGCCCCAGCAGATTGCCCGCCCCCCGGATCTCCAGGTCCCGCATGGCGATGCGGAAGCCGGAGCCGAAGGTGACGTACTCCCGGATGGCGGACAGCCGCTTGGAGGCCACCTCCGTCAGCACCTTCCCGGGGCGGTAGGTCAGGTACGCATAGGCCCGGCGGGCGCTGCGGCCGATGCGGCCCCGGATCTGGTGCAGCTGGGACAGGCCCAGCCGGTCCGCGTCCTCGATGATCAGGGTGTTCACGTTGGGGATGTCGATGCCGGTTTCGATGATGGTGGTGCACACCAGCACCTGGATTTCGCCGTCGGCCATCTGCTGCATCACGGAGCTGAGCTCCCGCTCGGCCATTTTCCCGTGGGCGATGCCGATGGCCACGTCCTCCCCCAGCCACTGGCGCAGCCGCCCGGCGGTGGACTCGATGTTCTCCACCCGGTTGTGCAGGTAGTACACCTGCCCGCCCCGGCTCAGCTCCCGGCGGATGGCCTCGGCAATGACGGGCCACTCATGCTCCACCACATAGGTCTGCACCGGCTGGCGGTCGTGGGGCGGCTCCTCGATGGTGCTCATGTCCCGGATGCCGGACAGGGCCATGTTCAGGGTTCGGGGGATGGGGGTGGCGGACAGGGTCAGGGTATCCACCTGTTTGGCCCGCTCCCGGAGCTTTTCCTTGTGGGTCACGCCGAAGCGCTGCTCCTCGTCGATGACCAGCAGGCCCAGGTCGTGGAACTGCAGGTCCTTCTGCAGGAGCTTGTGGGTGCCGATCAGCAGGTCCACCTTTCCCGCCTGGGTCCGGGCCAGGATGTCCCGCACCTGGGCCGGGGTCCGGAACCGGGACAGCACCTCGATGTTCACCGGGAAGGAGCGGAAGCGGTTCACCGCCGTGGCATAGTGCTGCTGGGCCAGAACGGTGGTGGGCACCAGAATGGCGGCCTGCTTGCCGTCCATGATGCACTTCATCACCGCCCGCAGGGCCACCTCGGTTTTGCCGTAGCCCACGTCGCCGCACAGCAGCCGGTCCATGGGCCGGGGCTGCTCCATGTCGGCCTTGATGTCCCGGATGGCCTGGAGCTGGTCGTCGGTTTCCGTATAGGGGAAGGCGTCCTCGAACTCCTGCTGCCAGGGGCTGTCCGGGGAGAAGGCGTGGCCCGCCAGCCGCTGCCGCTGGGCATACAGCCGGATCAGCCCCTCCGCCAGGTCCTTGGCGGCGGCCTTGGCCTTCCGGGTGGTCTTGGCCCACTCGGTGCCCCCCAGCTTGTTGAGCTTGGTGCGCTCGTTGTCCTCGCCGGGGCCGATATACTTGCTGACCAGGTCCAGGGACGTGGCCGGGACGTACAGCACGTCCTGCCCGGCATAGGCGATCTTGATATAGTCCTTCTCCACCCCGTCCACCGGCAGGCGCAGCATGGCCACGAACCGGCCGATGCCGTGGTGGGCGTGGACCACCAGGTCTCCGGGGGTCAGGTCCGTATAGGACTGGAGCTTCTGCTGATTGCTGTCCCGCTTGGGCCGGGACTTTTTACTCCGGCCGGACAGGGGCGTGGTCAGCTGCCCCTCCGTCAGCACCGCCAGCCGCCCCTCCGGATATTCGCACCCGGCGGAGAGGGCGCCCACGGCGATGAGCACCGTGCCCTTCTCCGGGGCCTTCTCCCCGGTCAGGTCCACGGCGGCGGGGATTTTCCGGTCCGCCAGCATCTGGCGAAGGTTCCGGGCCCGGACCTCGCCGCCGCACAGCACCATCACCCGATAGCCGGAGGTGAGATAGTGGGTCAGGTCCGTGCAGGCCAGCTCCAACGACCCGCCGTAGCTGGACAGCTGCTTGGCCGTCAGCTGTAACAGGTCCCGGGGGGCCAGCAGCTGACGCCCGGTGGTGAGGCTGTCCAGCTGCACCGTGGGACGCTTTTCCAGCCGGGCCGCCAGCTCCTGCTCCGAGGCGGCGAAATCCGCCAGCTCCCCGGCCAGGAAGCCCGCCTCCATTCCGGCGGACACGTCCTCCTTCAGCTGCCACAGCCAGCCCCGCAGGGCCTCCGCCGTCCGGCCGCTTTCCTCCACGCATACCAGGGCGTTTTCGGGCAGATAGTCCAGGGCCGTGGTCTTTTCCGGATACACCGCCGCCAGGCACCGGTCCGGGCCGTTGGGGGCCATGCCCTGGCGCAGACGGGCGGCGTCGGCGGTCAGCAGCTCCCGCAGGGCCTGGGTGCCCTGTCTCCGGGCAAGGCGCTTCACCGCGGCCTCCAGCCGCAGGGCCGCCTGCTCCGCCTGGCCCTCCTGCCAGGCCGGCAGCACCTCCGCCGCCGGAAGCAGCAGGGCCTCCCGGCGGTTTTCCACCCGCCGCTGGGTGGCGGTGTCGAAAATGCCCAGGGAGTCGATCTCGTCGTCGAAAAATTCGCAGCGCACCGGCTGCTCCATTCCTGGGGAGAACACGTCCAGGATGCCGCCCCGCAGGGCGAACTGTCCCGGGCCCTCCACCTGGTCGCACCGGGTGTATCCGGCTCCGGCCAGCCGCCGGGCCAGGTCCCCCAGGTCCCACCGCTGGCCCACGGCCAGGGTCAGGACCGTCCGCTCCAGCACCCGGGGCGGGATGCACCGCTGCACCAGGGCCTCCGGGGTGGTCACCACCACGGGGCTGCTTCCCAGGCGGTACAGGGCCGCCAGCCGCCGGTTTTCCCATTGGCGGCTGGCCTCCATGGGCCGCCACTGCAGCTCCCGGGCCGGCAGCACCAGCGGCTCCTCCCCGGTGAGCACCCGCAGGTCACCGGCCTGCCGCCGGGCCTCCCGCTCGTCGGGACACAGCACCACCAGCGGCCGCCGGGTCTTCAGATGCAGGGCCGCCTCCACCTGGGCCCGGTGCACCGGGCTTACGCCGGTGATCAGCACCGGGCTTACGCCGTTTTCTACGTCCTCTGTCAGCTGCCGCACCTCCGTCAGGCGCAGCAGCTCCTTCATCAGCGCCTTCACCGGGCACCTCCCTTCCTCCGCAGCGTGCTCGGGGGCGTATACGACTGTAGTATACGCCCCGAAGCTGTAACAGAACTTAAAATGGTCAATTGAACCGGTTCATGGCCCGGTCGATGCCCTCTGTGATCAGGGTCTTGGCCGCCTCGCCTGCCCGGTCCAGGGCATCCTCCACCGCCGTCCGGTCCTCACCCATGGGCTTGCCCATGACCCAGTCCACCATGTCGTGCTCTCCGGGCCGGGGGGAGCCGACTCCCACCTTGATGCGGGGGAACTTGTCGGTGCCCAGGTGCTGGATGATATTCTTCAGGCCGTTGTGCCCTCCGGCGCTGCCGCCGCCCCGGATCCGCAGCTTCCCGGCAGGCAGGGACACGTCGTCGCTGATGACCAGCACATGGTCCGCCGGGATCTTGTAAAACCGGGCCGCCTCGCCCACGGACTCGCCGGACAGGTTCATATAGGTCTGGGGCTTCATCACCAGCACCTGCTGGTCCCCCACCTTCCACTGGCCGGTCCAGGCCCGGAAGCGCAGCTTATTGAAGCGGAAGCCCTCCCGGTCCGCCAGACGGTCCAGGGCCATAAAGCCCATGTTGTGCCGGGTGGCGGCGTACTGGTTCCCGGGATTCCCCAGGCCCACCAGCAGCCAGCTGATCCCGCCGCCGCTGCGATGAAAAAACATAGCGTCACATCCCCCTGTATCGGAAAACTGCCGGTAAAAATAACCGGGCGAAAAAATCGCCCGGTTATTATATCACAAAAATGCTCAGTTGAACAGCTTGGCAATGGAAATTTCCTGATAAATCCGCTCGATGGCCTCGCCGAACATGGGAGCAACGGACAGATACTTGATCTTGCTGCACCCGGCGCCCTGAGTCTCCGGAATGGTGTTCAGCAGGGCCAGCTCCGTGATGTTGCTGCCCTCCAGCCGCTCCAGAGCCGGGCCGGACAGCACGCCGTGGCTGGCGCAGGCATACACGTTCCTGGCGCCGCCCACCTCCACGATGGCCTTGGCGGCGTTGCACAGGGAACCGGCGGTATCCACCATGTCGTCAAACAGGATGCAGTCCTTGCCGGCCACGTCGCCGATGACGTTCATGACCTCGCACTGGTTGGCCTTCTGGCGGCGCTTATCCACGATGGCCAGGTTCATGTGCAGCTTCTGGGCGAAGGTCCGGGCCCGGGCCACGGAGCCAACATCGGGGGACACCACCACCATGTCCTCGGCCCGCTCACCGAACTTCTTGGCGTAGTAGTCCACAAAGACGGGGTTGCCCAGCAGGTTGTCCACGGGGATGTCGAAGAAGCCCTGGATCTGGCTGGCGTGCAGGTCCATGGTCAGCACCCGGTCCGCGCCTGCGGCCACGATCATGTTGGCCACCAGCTTGGCGGAGATGGGATCGCGGCTCTTGGCCTTGCGGTCCTGGCGGGCATAGCCGAAATAGGGGATCACGGCGGTGATGCGCCCGGCGGAGGCCCGGCGGCAGGCGTCGATCATGATCAGCAGCTCCATGAGGCTGTCATTGACGGGCTTGCAGGTGGAGTTGATGAGAAACACGTCGCTGCCGCGGACGGTTTCGTACAGGGAGACGGACACCTCGCCGTCGGCGAAGGTCTTTACCTCGGACTCGCCCAGCTTGGTGCCGATGATCTGGCAGATCTCCTTTGCCAGAGCGGGATTGGAGTTACCGGTGAACACCTTGATGTCCTTGCCATGAGAAATCATTTCTTTACACACTCGCTTTCTATCTTACTCAAAAAAATCTCTCTTGGTACTGATCTATCTGAGACGGCTGACGCCGATACTCACTTCAAATTTTCAAAAAACTTTTTTGAAAATTTGCGTGCGGTTTTTCAGAACTTTTTAAGTTCTGAAAAACCTGTGATTGCAAACGAAAGACACCCCTGATGGGTTTCTTTCGTAACTATCTTCCTTTCCGATGGCGGAAGATTTCCGGGCTTTTCGACAGCCTCACTTGTCCTTTTTCCACAGGCTGTGCAGGCGGTCGGCCCAGCCGGGCTTGTTGGTCTGCCTCGCCCGGGCGATGGCCAGCGCCCCATCGGGCACGTCGTCGGTAACGGTGGACCCGGCGGCGGTATAGGCCCGGTCCCCCACGGTGACCGGCGCGATGAGGTTGGTGTTGCAGCCCAGGAACACGTCGTCGCCGATGGTGCAGCGGAACTTTTTGTGGCCGTCGTAGTTGGTGGTGACGGTGCCGCAGCCGAAATTCACCCGCTGGCCCACGTCGCTGTCGCCCACATAGGTCAGGTGGCTGATCTTGGTGCCGTCGCCGATGACGGAGTTCTTCACCTCCACAAAGTCCCCCACCCGGCAGTGGTCGCCGATGGTGCACCCCGGCCGCACATAGGTGAAGGGCCCCACGGTGGTGTCGCTTCCCACGGTGCTGTCATTGAGCTGGGAGGCATTCACGGTGGTGCGCTGGCCGATCCGGCAGTCCCGGAGCATGGAGTTGGGACCGATCTCGCTGTCCCGGTCCACGGCGGTGTGTCCCCGCAGGATGGTCCCCGGCAGCAGGGTGACGCCCGGGGCCACGGAGCACCGGGGGTCCACATAGGTGGCGGCGGGGTCCACCACGGTGACGCCGTTTTCCGCCAGCCGCCGCAGGATCAGCTCCCGGGCGTCCGGCATGGCCGCCGCCGAGTCAAAGGGCCGGAAGGCCGGGGCCAGGGCCTGGGGCCTCCACAGGGAGCGGACGCCTGCCGCCTCCGCCGGGCAGTCGGTCAGAGGGGTCCCAGCCCGCAGCCGGGCCAGCAGCACCTGGCTGTCGGCGGCATACACGCTGCGTCCGTCCTCCGGGCCGTATACCGGCACCACCGGCCCGGGGACCATTACCACGTCCCCGCCGGCGGCGGAAAGGGCCGCCTCCGCATGGTCAAAAAACGTCACGTCACAGCCCGGCAGGTCGTCCAGGACCTCCTGGCGGCAGTTCTCCGGGCAGACAATAAAATACCGCTGCACGCCGCAGTCCATAAGCTCCTGCGCCGCCCAGGTCAGCACCGGGCAGAACAGGACAGGCTGCAGCATCAGCGGCTTATCCTGGGGGGCCAAAGCACCCTTCAGGTCAAAAATCGCAATTTCACAATTCACGGGAACCATCCCCCTTTCTATAATCCATCCCATTATATCATGCTCTGCGTGAAAATCCAGTATTTTTGCGTTTTTTTCTGGCAATAATTTTTCCGGTCTGCAAAATCTGCTGCAAAATCCGGAAATCCCATACAATTCACAGATGGTTTTTTGTCGTTTTAAGAAAAAATGCCCAAAATTTACAATTTCCGGTTGCATTCTTTAGGGAATTGCATTACAATAGGCTGGTCATGTCAGGCAAAGGCCGAAGGGAGGGACGGGAAAATGGTGCATATTGTTCTGGTTGAGCCGGAAATCCCCCAGAATTGCGGGAATATCGCCCGCACCTGTGCCGCCGCCGGCTGCGACCTGCACCTGATCCGCCCTCTGGGCTTCGACATATCCGACCGGGCCGTGAAGCGGGCCGGACTGGACTACTGGCACCTGGTGTCCGTGTATGACTACGAAAACCTGGAGGATTTCTTCCGGCGGCGCCCGGAGGCGGCGGAAGACCTGTGGCTGGCCACCACCAAGGCCCCCCAGGACTACTGCCAGGCCCGGTTCCGGGAGGGGTGCTGGCTGTTTTTCGGCAAGGAGACGGCGGGCCTGCCGGAGGCGTTCCGCCTGGCCCACTATGACCGCTGCATCCGCCTGCCCATGGTCTCCCCGGCCCGGAGCCTGAACCTCAGCAACTCCGTGGCGGTGCTGACCTATGAGGCGCTGCGCCAGCAGGGCTTCCCCGGCCTGCTGCACTGCGGCGAAATGGCCGATTGATCCCGCGTATTATTTTCATAAAGGAGCGACCGATATGAATTACAATAAGAAAACCATCATGGACGTGGACGTGGCAGGCAAGAAGATCCTGCTGCGCTGCGACTTCAACGTGCCCCAGGACAAGGAGACTCACGCCATCACCAGCGACAAGCGCATCGTGGCCAGCCTTCCCACCATCCGGTATCTGCTGGAGCGTGGGGCGGCGGTGATCGCCTGCTCCCACCTGGGCAAGCCCAAGGGCCAGTGGAAGGACAGCCTGACCCTCCGCCCGGTGGCGGAGCATCTGAGCCAGCTGCTGGGCCAGGAGGTCATCTTCGCCCAGGACATCGTGGGCGAGGACGCCAAGGCCAAGGCGGCGGCCCTCCAGGGCGGCCAGATCATGCTGCTGGAGAATCTGCGCTTTGACCCCCGGGAGGAGAAGAACGACCCGGAGTTTGCCCGGGAGCTTGCCTCTATGGCAGAGCTGTATGTTTCCGACGCCTTCGGCACCGTGCACCGGGCCCACGCCTCCACCGCCGGTGTGGCGGCGTTCCTGCCTGCCGTGTCCGGCCTGCTGGTGGCCCGGGAGCTGGAGATCATGGGCGGCGCCCTGGAGAATCCCAAGCGTCCCTTCGTGGCGGTGCTGGGCGGAGCCAAGGTGTCCGACAAGATCGGCGTCATCAACAACCTGCTGGAAAAGGCCGACACCATCATCATCGGCGGCGGCATGGCCTATACCTTCGCCCGGGCCCAGGGCGGCTCCATCGGCAAGAGCCTGTGTGAGCCGGATAAGCTGGACTATGCCCTTCAGATGATCCAGAAGGCCAAGGACCGGGGCGTGCAGCTGCTGCTGCCCACCGACACCGTGGCCGCGGCGGAGTTCTCCGCCGACGCCGACAGCCTGGTGGTCCCCACCGACGCCATCCCCGACGACATGGAGGGCCTGGACATCGGCCCCGAGACCATCCGCACCTTCTGCGCCGCCGTCCGGGGTGCAGGCACCGTGGTGTGGAACGGCCCCATGGGCGTGTTCGAGTTTGAGAAGTTCGCCGCCGGCACCCGGGCCATGGCCCAGGCCCTGGCCGGCAGCGGGGCCATCACCATCGTGGGCGGCGGCGACAGCGCCGCGGCCGTGGAGCAGATGGGCTTCGCCGATAAGATCACCCACATTTCCACCGGCGGCGGCGCTTCCCTGGAGTTCCTGGAGGGCATCGAGCTGCCGGGCGTGGCCTGCCTGCTGGATAAATGACACCAAAGGGGAAACTTTTCACCCTTTTGAAATATAGATAAGAGGAGTAAGAATCGCTATGAATCGCAGATACCGCAAGACCATTATCGCCGGCAACTGGAAAATGAACATGACCGCCAGCGACACCAAAAAGTTTGCCGAGGACATCAAGGCTATCATGCCCCGCGCCAAGTGGTGCGACGTGGTGGTATGCGTCCCCTTTGTCAACATTCCCACCGCTCTGAAGGCCTTCAAGGACCTGCGCATTTCCGTGGGCGCTCAGAACCTGTTCTATGAAAAGTCCGGGGCCTACACCGGCGAGGTGTCCGCCGATATGCTGAAGGACCTGGGCGTCAAGTACGTCATCATCGGCCATTCCGAGCGCCGCCAGTATTTCGGCGAAACGGATTTCACCGTCAACAAGAAGGTTCTGGCCGCTCTGGAGGCCGGGCTGCACCCCATTATCTGCGTGGGCGAGAGCCTAGAGCAGCGGGAGCTGGGCATCACCATGGAGCTCATCGCCCTGCAGGTGAAGTCCGCCCTGGCCGGTGTGCCCGCCGAAAAGCTGCGCAAGTGCGTCATCGCCTATGAGCCCATCTGGGCCATTGGCACCGGCAAGACCGCCACCGCCGAGCAGGCCGCCGAGGTCTGCACCTCGATCCGCACCACCGTGCGCCATCTGTACGGCGCCCGTATCGCCCGCTCCATCACCATCCAGTATGGCGGCTCCATGAAGCCCGGCAACGCCGCCGAGCTGCTGGCCCAGCCCGATATCGACGGCGGCCTCATCGGCGGTGCGGCCCTGAAGCCCGCCGACTTTGTGGAGATCATCAACGCCGCCAACCAGGACTAAGCGAAACGACAGGAGGTTCCGCAATGAACAAGGCGCCTACTACCCTGATCATCATGGACGGCTTCGGCCTGACGGACCCCGGCCCCGGCAATGCCGTCAGCCTGGCCCAAACGCCCCAGCTGGACCGGCTGTTTGCCGAATATGCCCATACCACCCTGTCCGCCAGCGGCCTGGACGTGGGTCTGCCCGCCGGGCAGATGGGCAACAGCGAGGTGGGCCACACCAACATCGGCGGCGGCCGGGTGGTGTTCCAGGACCTGCCCCGCATCTCCCGCGCCATCGACGATGGCAGCTTCTTTGAAAACGCCGCCTACAACAAGGCCATGGACGACTGCCTGGAAAAGGGCTCCAGCCTGCACCTGTACGGACTGCTGTCCGACGGCGGCGTCCACTCCCACATCCAGCACCTGTACGCCCTGCTGCAAATGGCCAGGAACAAGGGTCTGACCCGGGTGTATGTCCACGCGTTTCTGGACGGGCGGGACGTGTCCCCCACCAGCGGCAAGGGCTTCGTGGCCGATTGCCAGGAAAAGTGCCGGGCCCTGGGCGTGGGAAAAATCGCCACTGTCATGGGCCGGTATTACGCCATGGACCGGGACAACCGCTGGGAGCGGGTGCAGCTGGCCTACGACGCCATGGTCTATGGCGAGGGCATCCAGAATCCCGACCCGGTGGACGCCGTGGCCCAGTCCTATGAAAACGACGTCACCGACGAGTTTATGGAGCCGGTGGTCTGCGACCCGGACGGCACCATTTCCGACAACGACAGCATCATCTTCTTCAACTTCCGCCCCGACCGGGCCCGGGAAATCACCCGTGCCATCGTGGACCCGGAGTTTGACGGCTTCCAGCGGGAGTTCTTCCCCACCACCTACGTCTGCAACACCGAGTACGACGCCTCCATGCCCAACGTGCTGGTGGCCTGGCCCCGTATCCCCGTGAAAAATGGCCTGGGCGAATACCTCAGCGCCATGGGCATGACCCAGCTGCGCATCGCCGAAACGGAGAAGTACGCCCATGTCACCTTCTTCTTCAATGGCGGCGTGGAAAAGCAGTACCCCGGCGAGGACCGGGTGCTGGTGCCCTCCCCCAAGGTGGCCACCTACGATCTCCAGCCCGAGATGAGCGCCTATGAGGTGTGCGACAAGTGCATCGAGCGCATCAACTCCGGCGCGTATGACGTGATCATCCTGAACTTCGCCAACTGCGACATGGTGGGCCACACCGGCGTTCTCCAGGCGGCTGTCAAGGCCGTGGAGACGGTGGACACCTGCGTGGGCCGTGTGGTGGAGGCCACCCTGAAGATGGGCGGCATCGCCATGGTCACGGCGGACCACGGCAACGCCGAGGTCATGCTCCAGCCCGACGGCAGCCCCATGACCGCCCACACCACCAACCTGGTGCCCTTCATCCTGTGCGGCGCAGGCAACGAGCTGCGCCCCGGCCGCCTGGCGGATATCGCCCCCACCATCCTGGATGTGATGGGCCTGGCCGCCCCCCAGGAGATGGACGGCCAGACGCTGATTGTTAAGTAAATCATCGTTAAAATAACACACTCCCGGCCGGTGGCCGGGAGTGTGTTATTTTGGTGTTTGGTGTGTATTGGCGGTGATCCTCCAACAATATATCCCGCAGGGCGGGGCCTTACCCCTGGTTCAGCGATGCGAACAGGGTCTCCAGGGCGTCCTGGGTATAGACATAGGCTTCAAAGGAACTATTCTTCCGCTCCCCGGAGGAAAGACTCTCCGCCAGCAGGGCGTCCGTCTTTTCCAGGTCTGCCCGCAGCTCCTTCACGGTGTCCTCCGGCATCCGGGACAACGGCTGCTCCAAGGCGGAATCCCCGGTCTCCTGCTCCCGCATGCTCATCAGGCCGAACCGGTCCAGATAATACCGGGTGCCGTCCACCGCGTCGGCGGCATACAGCACGGTGGAAAAGCTGCCCACGCTCTGATAGGCGTCGGGATAGTCGGCGTCGGCCTTCCGCAGAAACACCAGCAGCTCATTGCCGCAGGTATACAGCGGATAGTCCTCATAGGTCCCTGCGGACCCGCCGTTCTGCATCAAGGTGAACTCCCGGGGCAGATCGCCCTTGTAGGATTTCACCACGGCGGCCTTGTAGAAGGTGATGGGAAATCCCCCATCCTGTTCTCCCAGCCAGTCGCCCACCCGGACCAGCGCCACGGCGTCGGCCTCCTGAAAAGCCTCCGCAGCGGAATAGGACCTGAGCAGGGACGCCTCGCCAATGGCCTCCCCGATGCGGACGGGAGGCTCTGTCCCCCGGCCAGAGCAGGCGGTCAGCAGCACCAGCGCCGCCGCCAGCAGAAAAGTGAAAATCCTGCGTTTCATCGTCTGATTCTCCTTTCCTGTTCCCTGTGGTTTACTTCGTATGGTATGCTGTTTTCAGCATACCATACCCGCAGCGGTTTTGTCAATTGAGGTGGCCGTTTTTTTGCATCTGACTAATTTTATGCACGATTTTAAGTAAATTGCATTCTCTCCCAGCCGGGTCAGTACACGTTTCTTTCCGCCTGGAGGCCGTTCCAGGCGGGGACCACCCGCACCACCGGCCAGGGCGCGCTGTCCCGGCTTGTCTCGGGAACATCCCGGGGCCGTCCCAGGGTCAGCGCAGCCAGCAGCAGCCCGCACAGGGCCAACCCCGCCGCCACGATCCATTGCTTTCTCTTGTGCATAGAATTCCTCCTTTTCCTCCTTGGGCCCGCCTTATATCAGGTCCCGGCGGATGCCCTCCGTGATCCGGTACATATCCTCCAGCGTGTTCATGCGCACGATCTGCTCCTTGTAATATCCCGCGTGGGGCACGCCCTTGAGATACCAGGCGTACTGCTTCCGGGCCTCCAGAATGGCGATGTGCTCCCCCTTGTCCCGGGCCGCCAGCTCGATCTGCCGCACGGCGGTGTCGCACCGCTGGGCCAGAGGCGGCAGCGGCGGGATGGGCTGCCCCTCCAGCGCCGCCTGGGCCTGCTGAAACAGCCAGGGATTGCCCAGACAGCCCCGGCCGATCATCACGGCGTCGGCCCCGGTGAAGTGCAGGATTTTCACGGCGTCCTCCGCCGAAAACACGTCGCCGTTGGCCATCACCGGAATGGACACCGCCGCCTTCACCTGGCGGATGGTGACCCAGTCCGCCTGCCCGGCGTACATCTGGGCCCGGGTGCGGCCATGGACCGCCAGGGCCGACACCCCCGCCTGCTCCAGCATCTGCGAAAGCTCCACGGCGTTGATGCTGCCCTTGTCCCAGCCCCGGCGCATTTTCACCGTCACCGGCACCGGCGAGGCCTCCACCACCGCCTGGGCGATCCGGGCGGCCTTCTCCGGGTCCCGCATCAGGGCGCTGCCGTCGCCGTTGGAGACGATCTTCCCCACCGGGCAGCCCATGTTGATGTCGATCAGGTCCGCCCCGGAGATCTCCGCCGCGATGCACGCGGCCTCCGCCATGCACACGGGGTCGCTGCCGAAAATCTGGGCGCTGGCCGGGTGCTCCCCGGGGGACAGCTTCAGCAGGCCCCGGCTTTTTTTGTCCTGATAGCACAGGGCCTTGGCGCTGACCATCTCCGTGACCGTCAGGCCCGCCCCCAGCTCCCGGCAGATCAGCCGGAAGGCCAGGTCCGTTACCCCCGCCATGGGGGCCAGCACCAGCTGCGAGGGCACCTCCACCGTTCCGATTTTCATCCCGCATCCCTCCCTTTTCGGGTATTTTTCGCCCAGTATATCACAGATTGCTTCAAAAAGGAAGCCTTTCTTGCTTTTTCCCCGGTTTTATGCTACAATCTCGCCAATCTGATGATTATGGAGGTGTCTCTATGCCGATGAAATGTCCCTTCTGCGGGGAAGAAATGACCCCGGGCGTCATCCAGAGCCGGGACGGCGTATACTGGTCCCGGGAAGCCGGTGCTGTGGCTGCGCTGGCCGTGCTGAAGAAGGATGCCATCACGCTGGCGGATTCCGATTCGTCCGTTTTCGGCGGCGCAGCTGCGGAAGCATTCAACTGCCCTCGCTGCAAAAAAATCATCCTGGACTACTCCGTTCGCCATCTCCCGCTATAAAATTCCAAATTTCCCCTTGCAAAACCCGAAAATTGGTGTTATCATACCCTACGTCAACAGGGGAGCTCGCCGCAGCGGGCTGAGAGTGGGCTGTCGTCGCCCAGACCCTTCAACCTGATTTGGATAATGCCAACGTAGGGACATACCGACGCACACGCTCCAAGCCATGCGGATATGCCTTTTTTGGCATGTCCGCATTTTTTGCTGTAAGGAGTGTATTTCTATGCTGGGAATCTGCCTGGACAACGTGCGCAAAACCGTGCCTCTGGTCCACAACATCACCAATTATGTCACCGTCAACGACGTGGCCAACATTCTGCTGGCCTGCGGCGGCAGTCCCATTATGTCCGACGAGCCGGAGGACGTGGAGGACATCACCTCCATCTGCGGCGGTCTGAACATCAACATCGGCACCCTGAACCAGCGGAGCATCCAGGGGATGCACCGGGCCGGGAAGAAGGCGGCGCAGCTGCACCATGTGCTGCTGCTGGACCCTGTTGGGGCCGGCGCCTCCGCCCTGCGCACCAACACCGCCGTGGACCTGATGGAGCAGCTGCCCTTCACCGTGATCCGGGGCAACATCTCCGAAATCAAGACCCTGGCCCTGGGCAGCGGCAAAACCCGTGGCGTGGACGCCGACGTGTCCGACGCCGTATCCGACGAGAATCTGGATTCCGCCGTGGCCTTTGTCAAGGACTTCGCCCAGCGCAGCCATGCCATCGTGGCCGTCACCGGGGCCATCGACCTGGTCAGCGACGGCCAGCGCTGCTTTGTCATCCGCAACGGCCGGCCGGAGATGGGTAAGATCACCGGCACCGGCTGCCAGCTGTCCGGCATGATGACCGCCTTTGTGGTGGCCAACCCCGACCGGCGTCTGGAGGCCGCCGCCGCTGCCGTGTGCGCCATGGGTCTGGCCGGTGAGACCGGCTGGAGCCGCATGGCCCCGGGGGACGGCAACTCCACCTACCGCAACCGCATCATCGACGCCATCTACAACATGGACGGCGCCGCGCTGGACAAGGGGGCCAAGTATGAAGTGCGCTGAGCAGGACCTGCTGCTGTACGCCGTAACGGACCGCCACTGGCTCAATGGCCGCAGCCTCCGGGACGTGGTGGAGGAGAGCCTGCGGGGCGGCGTCACCATGCTGCAGCTGCGGGAAAAGTCCCTGGCGGAGCCCGCCTTCCTGGCGGAGGCCCGGGAGCTTCAGGCCCTGTGCCGGGACTATCACGTTCCCTTCATCGTCAATGACAACGTGGACATCGCCCTGGCCATGGACGCCGACGGCGTCCACGTGGGCCAGAGCGACATGGAGGCCCTGGACGTCCGGCGGAAGCTGGGGCCGGACAAGATCATCGGCGTATCCGCCCAGACGGTGGGGCAGGCCCTACTGGCGGAAAAGCACGGGGCCGACTATCTGGGGGTGGGGGCGGTGTTCCCCACCGGCTCCAAAGACGACGCCGACGACGTGTCCTACGACACCCTGCAGGCCATCTGCCGGGCCGTGTCCATCCCCGTGGTGGCCATCGGCGGCATCAGCCTCGGCAACGTGTCTCAGCTTTCCGGCAGCGGCATCTGCGGCATCGCCGTTATCAGCGCCATCTACGGCGCGGCGGACATCCGCCGGGCGAGCCTTGACCTGAAGGCCGCCACGGAGGAGATGCTGCGCTCATGATCCGCGCCGCCATATTCGACCTGGACGGCGTGGTGCTGGACTCCATGTCCATCTGGAGGGACCTGGGAGCCCGGTATCTGCTGCACCGGGGGCTGACGCCGGAGCCGGGCCTGGGGGAGCTTCTGTTCTCCATGAGCATGGAGCAGGGGGCGGACTATCTCCGGACCCACTATCCCCTGCCGCCGGAAGAGGACGTGCTGGCAGACCTCTCCGCCATGCTGCGGGACTTTTATTATAACGAGGTCCCGGAAAAGGACGGAGCCCGGACGGCTCTGGCCTTTCTGCGGGACCGGGGCGTAACCGTCACCGCCGCCACCTCCAGTCCCCGGACCCATGTGACCCGGGCTCTGGAGCGGCTGGGCCTTCTGCCGTATTTCCGGGCCATTTTCACCACCGGTGAGCTGGGCGTCAGCAAGCATCGGCCGGATATCTATCACCTGGCGGCCCAGGGCACGCCGCCGGATCAGACCCTGGTGGCGGAGGACTCCCTCTATGCCCTGCAAACCGCCGCTGCAGCGGGCTATCGCACCGTGGGCATTTTCGATGCCAACGGCGAGGCGGATCAGCAGGGCCTGCGGAATGCGGCGGAGGTATATCTCACCTCCCTGGCCCGGCTCCCCGCCCATTGGGAGCGGCTGAATAACGAAAACTGAATCAAAATGTGTTCCTTCGCGGTGCATTGGGGGCACCACCTTGCATCGCGTTATAAAACTGTGCTGTGTTAACATCGAAAGGAGAAATGAGCATGAAAACAGCATTGACCATTGCCGGAAGCGATTCCAGCGGAGGCGCCGGGATTCAGGCCGATATCAAAACCATGACCGCCAACGGCGTATTCGCCACCTGCGCGGTCACGGCCCTGACGGCCCAGAACACCACCGGCGTCACGGATATTCTGGAGTCCACCCCCCATTTCCTGGCGGAGCAGCTGGACGCCGTATTCACGGATATCGTCCCCGACGCGGTGAAGATCGGCATGGTCTCCTCTGCGGAGCTGATTGCCGTCATCGCGGAAAAGCTCCGGCAGTACGGCGCGGAGCGGGTGGTGGTGGACCCCGTCATGGTGGCCACCTCCGGCGCAAAGCTCCTGCGGGACGACGCCATCCAGGCCCTGACCTCTCAGCTACTGCCTCTGGCCACGGTCCTGACGCCCAACATCCCCGAGGCGGAGATCCTCTCCGGCCTCCCCATCACCGACGCCGCCGGCATGGAGGCCGCCGCCCGGACCATCAGCCAGCGCTATGGCTGCGCCGTGCTGTGCAAGGGCGGCCACCAGATCAACGACGCCGACGACCTGCTGTGGCGGGACGGCAGCGGCAAGTGGTTCCGGGGCCGGCGCATCCCCAACCCCAACACCCACGGCACCGGCTGCACCCTGTCCAGCGCCATCGCCGCCAACCTGGCCAAGGGCTATGACCTGGACCGGTCCGTGGAGCGGGCCAAGGCCTATATCTCCGGGGCGCTGGCCGCCATGCTGGACCTGGGCCGCGGCTCCGGCCCCATGAACCACATGTTTGACCTGAAGGGAGGCTTTGCGGAATGAAAAAGACCTCCACCTTTCAGAACGCCCTGATCTGGTTCGGGGCAGGCGTCTCCCTGGCGGAGATCCTCACCGGCACGGCCTTCGCCCCTCTGGGCATGGGCAAGGGCCTGCTGGCCATCCTCATCGGCCACGTCATCGGCTGCGGCATGATGCTGCTGGCGGGCCTCATCGGCGGCCGCACCGGCCGCAGCGCCATGGAGACCGTGAAAATGAGCTTCGGCCAGAAGGGCGGCCTGCTGTTCGCCCTGCTGAACGTGCTGCAATTGGTGGGCTGGACCGCCATCATGATCTATGACGGTGCCCTGGCCATCGGCGGCATTTTCGATGTTGGCCGCTGGGTGTGGTGCCTGGTCATCGGCGGGCTCATCATCCTGTGGATCGTGGTGGGCGTCACCGACCTGGGCTGGATCAACAAGATCACCATGGCCGCCCTGTTTGTGCTGACCCTGGTGCTGTGCAAGGTGATCTTCTTCTCCGGCAGCGCCATGGCCGCCCCCAGCGGTGAGGGCCTGACCTTCGGCGCGGCGGTGGAGCTGGCGGTGGCCATGCCCCTGTCCTGGCTGCCCCTGATCAGCGACTATACCCGCCAGGCCCAGAAGCCCGTCCGGGCCACCGTGGCCAGCGTGGTCACCTATGGCCTGGTGTCCTGCTGGATGTACGTCATCGGCATGGGCGCGGCCATCTTCACCGGCGAGTATGACATCGCTGTCATCATGGTGAAGGCCGGTCTGGGCATCGCCGCCCTGGTGATCCTGGTGTTCTCCACCGTCACCACCACCTTCCTGGACGCCTGGTCCGCCGGCATATCCGCCGAGTCCCTGTCCGGGAAGCTCAGCGGCAAAACCGTGGCCATCGTCACCACCCTGGTGGGCGTGGCCGGGGCCATCCTGTTCCCCATGGACGATATCACCAACTTCCTGTACCTGATTGGCTCCGTGTTCGCCCCCATGATCGCCGTCCAGATCGCCGACCACTTCCTTCTGCGCCGGGACCGCTTCGCCGTGGCCGCCGACGCCCGGAACCTGGTGATCTGGCTGATCGGCTTCGTGGCCTATCGCCTGCTGATGGGTGTGGACACCCCCGTGGGCTATACCCTGCCGGACATGGTCCTGACCATTCTTCTGTGCGTCATCGCGGAGAAGCTGAAGCCCTCCGTGAAGCAGTCATAACACCCTTTTCCCCCAGCGCAAAAGCAGGAGACGCCGCCCGGATGGGCGGCGTCTCCTGCTTTTGTCAGCTCATCAAAGAAGCCTCGCAGAGTTTGCCGCCTGTAGGCGGCAAATCGAATGGAATCATTTTCGTCCGGGGCGTGTACCTGGACGAAAATACTTCTCAGTCTGCAAGTGTGGAATTTGTTCGCCACCGGCGAACAAATTCTGCGCGCAGCAGACTGCAAGTCTTTTGTTCCAAAAGGGCAACACCCTTTTGGAACAGTTTCAGGAGACGCCGCCCGGGTGGGCGGCGTCTCCTGCGTTTTTCTATCAATAGTTCTCCGCGTGAATTTCGAAATAGCTCTGGGGATGGTTACAGGTGGGGCAGACCTCCGGGGCCTTCTCCCCTACCACGATGTGGCCGCAGTTGCGGCACTCCCACACCTTCACCTGGCTCTTGGCAAACACCTCCGCCATCTCCACGTTGCGCAGCAGCGCCCGATAGCGCTCCTCATGGTGCTTCTCAATGGCCCCCACCAGGCGGAACCGCTGGGCCAGCTCGTGGAAGCCCTCCTCATCGGCGGTTTTGGCGAAGCCCTCATACATGTCCGTCCACTCATAGTTTTCGCCCTCGGCGGCAGACAGCAGATTCTCGGCGGTGGAGCCGATGCCCTCCAGCTCCTTGAACCACAGCTTGGCGTGCTCCTTCTCGTTTTCCGCCGTTTTCAGAAACAGGGCTGCGATCTGCTCAAAGCCGTCCTTTTTAGCCTTGGAGGCGAAGTAGGTGTACTTGTTCCGGGCCTCGGATTCCCCGGCAAAGGCCGCCATCAGGTTCTTCTCCGTCTGGGTCCCGGCGTATTTGGTGGTTTTGTTCATATTTGTTTCCTTCCCTTTCGTTTTGCTCTTCTTATTATATGGATGTTTTCCCGCCGCATTCCGGGCACACGCCACGAAACAGCAGGTCGTATCCGCTGACCGCGAAGCCGTGGGTATCCCCCAGCAGCTTCTCCAGCTGCGGCGGCTGCCGCAGCTCCACGTCGAAAACCCGGCCGCAGCGCAGGCATCCGGCGTGATAGTGGGCGTCGCACCGGTGATCGAAGTGATCCGCCCCGTCTGTGGTGTTGATTTTCAGCAGCAGGCCGCTTTCCGCCAGCTGCCGCAGATTGCGGTAAACCGTGGCCCGGCTGACACTGGGGTGCTCCGCCGCCACCTGCCGGTATACCTCCTCCGCCGTTGGGTGCGCGTGCAGCCTCCGCACCGCCTCCAGTGTCATGGCCCGCTGGACCGTGTTCCGGTAGATCATCTCTTCACCTCTTAATAGGATCATATATCAATTAAGATGGATTGTCAACAACCATTTTCGCCGGTGCACCCGTCATAGAGGCGTGGGCTCTCCCCGGCCCGCTGTGAGCAGCGGGCCCTACGAACTTGGCTCTCCCTCTGGGAGAGCTGTCACCGAAGGTGACTGAAAGGGTCTGCAAGCGCTCCGGCGATTCTTTGCCCACCGCGATAAGGAGCAATCTCCTTGCCGTGTCATTGCGAGCCAGCCGCAGGCTGGCGCAGCAATCCGCATCCTCATCCCCCGGCCCGCTGAGGGCAGCGGGCCCTACAGGGCGCTTCGGTGATTTCTCTGTGCCGCAGGCCGAACTCCTATTGGTCAAGTCTGCCCTCTTTGCCGCGCAATTCACCAGACATGCCCGATATACGACAAAAAAGGAGAGGCACTTAGATGGGTGTTCATAAAACAGTCAATGGAGCGTATCGATACAGATACGCTCCATTTCTCATATCAACATACTATGTAATGGGGTGCAGCCCCTTGGCTCTCCCTTTGGGAGAGCTGTCACCGTAGGTGACTGAGAGGGTCTTGCAGCCTTTTTCGAATGATAAGATCAATTTGTGTGCACACACCACGAAAATCCCTGTCGATATCCCGGTTGGAGAATCGCAGAATCTCCAACCCAAGAGACATCAGGAATTGAGAACGTTCCGCATCATAAGCAAGCCCCTGAGGTTCATAATGCTGAGAGCCATCCAATTCAATGACCAGTCTGGCCGAAGCACAGTAAAAGTCCACGATGAATCTGCCGATAATCCGCTGTTTATAAATTTTTACTGGATATTTGTGGAGAAAAAGGTACCAGAGCTTACGCTCATGGGGTGTCATCTCCCTGCGAAGCCGTCGGGCATTTTCTAATTGGGTGTTGTCTTTTGGTATGGTCATTGTTTACCCTCTCCGTCCTCGCTACGCTCGGCCACCTCTCCCAAAGGGAGAGGCAAGGGATGCTCGCACGGCACACCGAAAGGTGTATAGAAGTGCGCCCTTTATCATTTCGGCAAATTGGAGTTTACTGCTCGATACGGTAGTATTTGAATGTTTCATCTTCTCCAACAAAGCGAAAGCCTACCTTTTCCAGCACATGCTGACTCCGGGTATTTTTCCTGATGGTATCTGCGTTTACCGCAGCCATTCCCAACTCGTCAAAGGCGGTTTTTACCGCCAAACGTTCTGCCTGCGTTCCGTATCCCCTTCCCTTCACTGCGTCGTTTTGCATATGGATACTCAGGGAACATTCTTTTTTATCATGGTCGATCTGCTTCAATTGCAATTCCCCGATCACCTTATCTCCAAGCATGATCGCAAACAGTCTGCGTGAAGCATCCTGCCCCTTCATATCAAAATATCGATTTACCGCAGCTTCGTCATATACATAGGGCTGAAACAGGTGCATATCCATATAGATAGACGCATCATTCGTCCAATGCTTGTACAGTTCGTGACATAGTTCTCGCGTCATCGCCTTTAACTGAATTGTTGGCATGTTAGACCTTACCCACCTTATTATTCCGACTTATTGATTTGTTTAATTCTATCATCTGGCTTTAATATATGCAAGAACAAGCCCAGCAGACATTACTGCCGGGACTGAAACTGTCTTACGACCACCCGCACTTGCCTCTCCTTTTCTTATGCTCACGTCACTTCCACTGGAAGGTCGCCATGCCATAGACATAGATGAACAGGATGGCCGCCGGGACCACATACCGGAACAGCGGCTTCATCCACGGGCGAAGCTTCAGGCCCTGCCCGGCGTTGGCCTCCAGCAGGAAATTGTCCCAGCCCCAGCCGAACTTGTTGCAGCAGAACAGGGCAAGCACCAGGGATCCCAGGGGCAGAATATTGTTGGACACCAGGAAATCCCACAGGTCCAACCAGGCAGTGCCCTCCGCAAAGGGCTGGAAGTGCAGCACGCTGTAACCCAGGGCCGTGGTCAGCGCCACCAGGAAGATGCCCCCGCCGCAGACTAGGCACCCTACCGGGCGGCTCCAGCCGGTAAGATCCCGCACCATGGCCAGTATCTCCTCGCACACCGCCAGCACCGTGGACAGGGCCGCGAACATCATAAACAGGAAGAACAGGGTTCCCCACCAGCGGCCGCCGTTCATGTGGTTGAACACGGTGGCCATGGTGTCAAACAGCAGGCTGGGGCCGGCATTGACCTCCACCCCATAGGTAAAGCAGGCCGGGAACATGATCAGTCCCGCCACCACCGCCACAAAGGTGTCCAGCACGATGATGTGCACCGACTCCCCCATCAGGGAGCGCTCTTTTCCGATGTAGCTGCCGAAAATGGCCATGGCACCCATGCCCACGGATAGGGTAAAGAAGGCCTGGTTCATGGCCCCCACCACCACGCTGCCGTTGATTTTGGACAGGTCCGGCACCAGATAGAACCGCAGCCCCTCCGCCGCACCGGACAGGGTGAAGCTGTGCACCGCCAGCACCAGCATCAGCACCAGAAGCAGCATCATCATATATTTGGTGACCCGCTCCAGGCCGCCCTGCAGCCCGAAGCACAGGATGCCGAAGGCCAGCACCACCGTCACCGCCAGATAGGTCACGTTGACCCCCGGGTTTGTAATCATGGACGAAAATCCCAGATCCTGGATATTTCCCGTCAGAAACCGCACAAAATAATACACGATCCACCCGGTGACCACCGTGTAAAACGCCATCAGGGCCACGCTCCCAAAGAACGAAACATACCCATGAATGTGCCATTTCTGGCCCTTTTTCTCCAGTTTTTGATACATTTTGATGGGGCTCGCCTGTGACGCCCGGCCCACGCAGAACTCCATAATCATGATCGGCAGGCCCAAAATCACCAGGCAGAAAAAATAGAGCAAAACGAAGCCGCCGCCACCGTATTGGCCGCACATCCAGGGAAATTTCCAGACATTTCCGCAGCCAATGGCGCACCCGGCGGACAGCAGGATGAAGCCCAGGCGGGACCCCAGCTTTTCGCGTTCCATGATTCTTCTCCTTTTTGTATAAATATTTGATTTGAAGTTTTGTTATTGTATCAAATATTTATTTTCCCGTCAAGGAATGATTATTATTTCACAATTCACTTTTTTCAAGATAGCCGGAGCGGAGAAGGGACTCTATAAAGCGCTCAAAGGAGGGCGCAATGACCTCTTCCGGCGTTTCATATAATTTTACAGCGTCTTCTATAATTTCTTCTGTGGAAAGTCCATCAAGAATTTTTGAAAAAAAGTAAGCACCGGTGGAATTGATCCCCTCAACATACGGGACGCGGCCACGGGCGGGGCCGGTGGCCACCAGGAAATCTTCATCGCAGATTTTCGTAAGAATTACGCCTGGAATAACGGTATATTTCATAATAAATCACCATTTTTGAGAACTATTTTGCATTTATATACAATCAACGGGAGGCGGAGGATTCCAGAAAGGTTTTCAGGGTTTTCCGGCACAATTTGGCAGATTCGATATCGCCGCGGTTTTTCAGGAGCCAAACCGGTGTTTTCAGCATTTTTTCTGCGATACGACAGGCAGTTTTTGCTTCCTGTTCGGTATTACAATCAAACAGGAACTGGGAAAAGACTTTTCCGGCGGATTCGTGAACGGTCAGGCGTGTGATTTCGTTGGAATCGGACTGTTCCAAGATAATAATTCCGCCTAATTTAGCGGTCAGGCGTTGAGACATGTTCTCTTTGCCTGTCCAGGGAGAAGTTGTGACGAATACTTCGTCATTTTCTATATATACAATGGGTTTATCCCCATTTATGATCTGAATTTCATCGGGACAGAGGAGTTTCCAGAGACAATAGTGGGTGGACTTGCCGGTGCCGCTGGGGGCGGTGACCAGCCAGGCCAGGTCCTTCCAGATAAAGGAAACCGCGTGGAACACGATGCGGTCGAAAACCGTGATGGCAGAGGAGATGGCGGGGCAGAGCTCCATATATTCCACATAATACGCGGCGGAATCCGGCGGGTAAATTCTGGAAGCTGTCTGAAGCCGCCGGGGGGAAATTTCCACGGCGGGAATGTCCCGGTTATTGGCGGGACAAGGCGGGATAAGGGGGGATGTCCCGGTATTTTTTTCCAGGTAGGGCAAAAAATACGGATAGTATTCATCGTATTGGGTGGTGACGTCCACAGGGACGCCAGCCAGGTTGAGACGAAATTTCATAAGCGTTATTTTTGGGGTGGTTGGGGTGGTTGGGGTGGTGGGGCCCTCTCAGTCACCTTCGGTGACAGCTCTCCCAGAGGGAGAGCCAAGTCCGTAGGGGGCGGGGATTCGGATGGGGACGCGGATTCCAGCCGAACGCATAAGGAACGTGCATTCGGCAGACCCGGCGGTTGATGCCGGGCCCACGTCGGCCCTGCGGGCCTCCTCGGAATGACATGGCAAGGGGGTGGCCGATAATTGACGGCGAGGCACATGGGCCCCGCCCTACAGGCCCTCTCAGTCACCTTCGGTGACAGCTCTCCCAGAGGGAGAGCCAAGAGGGATGGATGGAAGAAAGCGGGGGGATGGGATGCCATCCCCCCGCTTGGGGTTTTTGCTCAGCCTGGGGTTTGCTCAGCCGATGATGTTGCCGTACTGGTCCACGACGACCTTGGTGCCGTCGGGGAGGGTCATAGCATAGCGGCCATTGCCGATGCTCTGGAGGTTACCGCCGCCAGAGCCGGGAATAATAACCGCGTCCTTATCCAGAATCGGCTGGAGCTGAGGATCGATAAAGTTCATGCTGTTCTCCTTTCCTCACTCCCAAATGGTGCGGGTGTTGTAATGCAGGCTGTGGGTGATACCGTGGACCTCGGTGCCGTCCAGGGTGATCCAATAGGGGGTGACTTCCAGAGTGCCGGTGCCGGAGAGGCTCTTATCAGCCAGCATGAGCTTGGCGTCACGGGCCGCGCCGAACAGGTTGGCAGGAGTCTTGAAGATCCGATAACGGCTGGCGTAGGAGACGTCGATCTTCTGGCCATTGACCATGATGCCGGAGGCCTGATAGTTGGCGGGGTTATCCACGGCAGAGATCAGGGTGACGCCACGGAGACGGAACAGGCCAGTGCGGCTGTAAGCCAGGTCCAGATAGGAGTCGCTGACGTACTTGGCGTAGATGGTGGTGTCCTCCGTGACCTGGTCCAGGTCAGCGGGGGTGGTGTAAGCCTGGTCGGCGAACCAACCGGCAAAGACCTTGCCGGCAGGAGCCTGGTAGGCCACCTGGTCACGGACGCTGCCGTTGGGGGCCACCTTGACCTGGGTGGTGTTGGAGCCATCCACCACGGTGACGGTCAGGCTCTCGTCCACTGCGGGCTGGGAGTCCGCCATGGTGAAGGATTTCGCAAAGCTCATGGCCTGGGTGGTAACCGTATCGCCCATATATACGCAGGACAGAGAAGTTTTGTCATCGGAAACGCTGGTGCTTTCCGAACCCGCCACATAGGTGCAGGTTCTGGCGGTGGTGCCGTAGACCTTGACGTTGTCCAGGGTAATCCAGTAAGGCCGGAAGGTCACGCCGGTGGTCTTAAACTTGATCATGCCATTGGCGTCCAGTTTGATGCCCGCCAGGCAGCCATCGTCAATGTGCTGGCCGCTTACCAGGCCGCTTTCATCAATCGCCGTGTTGCTGGCTCTGATGGTACCCTTGTCGAGGTACAGGGTCTGATAATGCTGGCCATTCTGCTCGGCAACAGCCGTCTGATACAGCGTGGGGGTATTGTTGATCGTGACATTAAATTCATCGCAGCCGGAGACATAGTCCTTGTCGTCGATGACGAAGCCAACCTGCTTATACAGGGTGCGGTCAGCGGCAGTAAGCGGATACAGGCGGACCACGGTCTTCTGGCCATTGTTTTCCGGCAGGTGACGCCAGACATTGTAGTTTCTGGGGGTCAGATAGGTGTTGGGAACCTCCCAGATATAGTAGGTGGCGTTCTCGGTGGGGTTCAGCTCCATGGGGTTGCCCTGCTCCTGGACGTCCTTGTGGACGGTGGTGCAGGCCTCCTCGTTAAAGGTGCCGCCGTAGAGGTAGCCTTCGGGGACTTCGTTCACCAGGTTATAGGTCGGGCTATCCAGCAGGCGGACTTTCTTTTCCGTACCAGGATTGCCCTGGTTCTTGCCGTTTTCGTCCACAGAGCTGATCACGGGGACCACGGTGAAGTAAGCATATTTCACCACGGGGCTCACGAATTTCGCGAACATGTCCCCGTTTCCGTCCAGAATGCCGGAGTTGTTCAGATCGTTGGTGGGAACCTCGTCCACCGTGCCGTCCTTGACCTGGATCGGAATCTCCAGGACCATCTTGCTACCGCGAGCCGTCTGGGTCCCATTCGCGGTGTGGAAGCCAACCCAGTTATCAGAGTAGTTAAAGCCGGCGATAGAAACCTTGCTACCTTCCACATTAATGCTGGTTGTGTAGTCAGTCTGATTCGCGCCCCACTGGCGATTGCCGCTGGCATCGGTGCCGGTAAAGGGAACGGTGTACGCCTTGAGGGAGCTCTGATAGTTGTCGGGCAGCTGGAAGTACTCGGAAATCACGTCCACCATGGTGGCGGTGTCCGTCAGACTAGCGTCCGAGCCGCCGGTCTCATTGCCAATCTGGGTGAAAATCTTCTCGAGTTCGGCTGCGCTGGAGGCAGTCATAAACTTGTCATGGACCGTCTTATCCAGATTATTGAGATTCAGCGAGGTGCTGGTAGTGTCATTGGAGGACACGGCGTTCATGTAGCCATAGACTACATTGCTGGCCGGTTTAATCTCTTGGTAATCGCTAAATGGTCCATGACCTCTCGTGTCATACACTTTCTGGGACCCGTTGAGATCGCCAAAAATACCGACCGTGTAAACCGTGGCACCGTTCGCCTTGATCTGATGGCTGGCGCTGATGGCAGCGTCAGCAACAGGCTTTTCAAATCCGTTAAACGCAGTAGGCGTACCATCCGTGAACATGATGACCACCTTGGGGTTATCAGAGGTATCTTTCAGAAGAATGTCCCGAGCCAGCTCCATGCCGTAATCGGCGCACGTTGCACCTCTGGCCGTCAGTCCGTTTACAGCCTGCTTCAGAGCATCTTTCTGCTCAACAGAGGTCAATTCCTTCACGGTCTGGCTATAGTTGTAGATGTTCCCATCCTCTCTATAGGTGTCATTGCCAACCTTATCCGTCTTATTACCAGAGAACTTCACGATGGCGATGTTGCTCTTCTCCTCGCTGTCCTTGCACTTATCGGCAACGGTATCAATAAAACTATTGACGGCATTCTGGAGTGCGACAATCTTCTTGGTCCCGTTAACTTTATCATCCATTGACCCGGACACGTCCAGGACCAGAACGATGTCCACGAGCTTGGCGCTGTACACCACCTGGGACTGACCGGTGGCATAGGCCTCCAGGGTCAGGGTGCCGGTTTTCCCGTCAGCATTCAGCTGCAGGGTCTTGCTCATTTCCATGCCAGTGACCCCTTCGGTGGGGCCGCCGGGGTTCACGACCGAAACTCCGTTGGGCAACCCGGTGCTCTCCTCGCCCTCGGCGAAGGATGGCAGTGCCACCAGAGACAGGGCCATGACCAGCGCCAGCACGAGTGCCAACGCCTGTTTCCATGTTTTCATTTTCTCATTCCTCCCATTTCGTTTATTTTGGGGGCCGGGCGGCCCCAATTGACTTGGGTTTTGCAGGGACAGTTTTGGATGCTATCCATTGTACACCATGTACACCATTCCGATATCGTTTGCAAGAGGTTTTGGGACTTGTTTGCGATATTTTTACGCCTGCTTGGCATTATATCACAAAGGGGTGTCGAATGCAAGTGTATTCTGGGGAAACCGGGGTGGACGGAGGGGGGCGGAGGTGGTATAATGGAGGAGATAACCAACAGATGAGGAGGTTTCTGACCATGAACGAGAAGAAGCATAGCGGGTATCCCCAGGAGGACCCCAGGGCGGAGCTGGAGCGGCTGATGCAGGATAAGCCGCTGAAAAGGCCGGGGGGCAAGGACCGGAAGGAGCCGCCCATCATGGCGGTGTATGCCGCTCCGGTGATCAAAGAAGAGAAATGAGCGGGTTCCGGCTTACGAGCTGCGTGTGGGAGCTGACGTTAGCGTGCTGCTTCGGGTGCAGGTACTGCGGGTCCGCCGGGGGGCGGGCCAGGGCGGACGAGCTGTCCACGGCGGAGTGTATGGACGCGGCAGAGCAGCTGGCGGACCTGGGCTGCCGGAGGGTGTCGCTGATCGGGGGCGAGGTGTTCCTGCGGCGGGACTGGGCGCAAATCGCCGGGCGGCTGACCGGGCTGGGCGTCCGGGTGGACGTGATCACCAACGGGTACATGATGTCGCCGGAGGTGCTGGAACAGCTGAAGCAGGCGGGGGTGTCGTCGGTGGCGGTGTCCATCGACGGGCCGGAGGACGTGCATGACGCCGGGCGGCAGGCCGGGAGTTTTAAGCGGGCCATGGAGGCCGTCCGGGCGCTGACGGCGGCGGGGATGCCGGTGTCGGTGATCTCCACGCTGCGGCGGGACTGCATGGGGCGGCTGGAGGAGCTGTACCGGGTGCTGGAGGGGTCCGGCATCGGGGCGTGGCAGCTGCAGGCGTGCTCGCCTATGGGCAGCGCCGCCCGGGGGCTGGACTGGCGCATCGACCCGGCGGAGGTCATCGCTTTCGTGATGCGGCACCGGGCGGAAGCGCCGTTTATGCTGGGGGCGGCCGACAACGTGGGGTATTTTACGGATGAGGAGCTGCGCCTGCGGGGGGCCGATGGGGCCTGCTTCCAGGGGTGCAGGGCGGGTATCTCCGCCATAGGCATCGACAGCGCGGGCAACGTGCGGGGGTGCGAGTCGCTGTACGATGAGCGGTTCAACGAGGGGAACCTGCGGCAGCGGAGGCTGCGGGATATCTGGGAGGACCCAGGGGCCTTTGCGTACAACCGGCAGTTCCGGCAGGAGATGCTGACGGGAAGCTGCGCCCGGTGCCGGATGGGGCCGTGGTGCGCCGGGGGATGCCGGTCGTACAACTATTTCGTGCATGGGAAGCTGTACGAATGTCCGGCGTGTGCAGGCGGGGCCAAATAAGCGCAAGGGCTGCGGCGTCTGCCGCAGCCTTTGCGCTGGTGTATCAAGAGGATTGCCGGTGATCGACGGGGAAATTGCCGAAGCGCCGCCTGCGGCGGATGAAGCGAGGCGATTTCGAGGAAGTGCCCCGGTCAGCGGGCCGGGTCAGCCCATTCAGCCTGTCAAAACGTTCGTGTCCTGGTATAGCAGAAGGAGAAATCCATCCTGGGTCCCGTCCGGATTCAGCAGCCGCAGCTCCACATACTGAAGGTTGTCGTACCAGTCGGCGGACAGGTCAAAATGCAGGGTCCAGTACCGTTCCTGGCAGCTGCCCTTGAAGGGCGGCAGGGTCAGCTCCTGGCCATCCTCGTCCACGCAGTAAAGCTGGAGGTCGTCCAGCAGCACGTCTCCGGGGTCCCGGTGGATCTCCAGCTCCACCTGGAGGACGCCGTCCTCATAGGACGCGCCCAACAGGCCCACCCGGCCTCCCTGCCAGGTATCCCAGTCCAGCCATTCCTGGGCCACCGCCGGTTCCTGGGTGGCGGGGGTGACCGGGTCGACGGGATAATCCGGCTGGCGGGCCTGACAGCTGGAGACAATGGAGCTGACCAGGGACAGGATGATCAGCCCCGCCACCAGCACTCCCACCAGGCTCACCTGACGGGCCGGGCCGCTGAGGCTGTTCAGCTTTTCCCGGACCTGGCGGGCCTGGTCCTCGAAGCAGACCTTCTTCTGGTGGTTCTCCTTCCGCTCGTAGCAGACCTTGTCCCCATTGGGCACCGGGCGGCGGGAGGAGCCGTCCAGATGGTGGACGGTGCCGTCGGCATACACCTGCTCCCGCCGGGGCGGGCGGTTATAGGCCCCGCACTCCGGGCAGCAGCCGTTTTTCTCGTAGTTATAGCTCTTTCCGCAGGCCTTGCAGTGTATCGTTGCCATGGCGTATCCTCCTTTATATCACATCCGCTGAAAATCCAGATACCGAGTCCCCTGGAAGGTCAGGCGGCCCCGGTCCCCCTCCACCAGCATACCGTAGTCCTGGCCGTTCATCTGCAGCTCCATGCGGTCGCCGCTTTCCACCTGGAAGGTGGCGAAATACCGGGTGGAGGTGGTGGTGTGCAGCTCATCGCCGCTGCGGTGGGAGGAGAAGCTCTGGCGCTTGGCCACCACTGTGGCCTCCACCGTCAGCCGGGGGGAATGGTTGTTCCTGTTCCGCTGGGACAGCTCCCGGACGAACGTCACCAGGATCATGCCCAGGATCGCCACAAAGGCCACGATGAAAAGCAGGAAGAAGATGGAAATGAATCCGTCGCCGGAGAAAAAGCTGTCGAACATGGCGCGTGCCTCCTTTTTTCGGGGGATGCCCCGTCTGTATGGTCCCATTGTACGCCCCGCCGGGGATAAAATCCACCAACCTCAGGTTGCGCCGGGGCATTTCCCCGGAAAACGGCAGGAAACCTCAGGTTGCGGCGGGATTTTTATCCAGTATAGCATACGCGCCGGACCTTTGGCAAGCCAAAGGTCCGGCGCGGGGGTTATTCGTCGGTTTTCAGAAGGTCCCGCAGGGTCACGCTGTCCAGATAGTCGCCGATGAGCTGGCCCAGGCGGTTCCACACCGGCAGGGTCCGGCACTGGGCCGCCCGGTCACAGGGGTGGGCCCCCTCCTCCAGGCAGGCCACCGGGGCCAGGGAACCCTCCGTCAGGCGGAGAATCTCCCCCAGGGGGTACTCCTCCGGCCTGCGGGTCAGGCGATAGCCGCCGCCCTTGCCGGTGACGCCGTCCACCAGTCCCGCCCGGCTCAGCAGGATCATGATCTGGCCGGCGTATTTGTCGGAGATCTCCTGACGCCGGGCCACGTCCCGCATGGAGACGTAGCCGTCGCCGCCGTGCTCCGCCAGGTCCACCATCACCCGCAGGGCATAGCGGCCCTTGCTGGAAATGACCATGTTACACCATCCGGCAGCTTTCGCAGGAGCCGCAGTCCTCCGGGAACTTGCTGTGGTCATACTCGATGCCGTGGCGGTCATAGTAGTCCTTGATGGCGGACTTGATGGACTCCTCCGCCAGCACGGAGCAGTGGAGCTTGTGGGCGGGCAGACCGCCCAGGGCGTCCACCACCTGGCGGTTGGTAACGGCCAGGGCCTCGTCGATGGTCTTGCCCTTGATCATCTCGGTGGCCATGGAGGACGAGGCGATGGCGCTGCCGCAGCCGAAGGTCTCGAACTTCACGTCCTGGATGACGTTGTCCCGGATTTTCAGGTACATCTTCATAATGTCGCCGCACTTGGCGTTGCCCACCTGGCCCACGCCGTCGGGGTTTTCGATCTCACCCACGTTGCGGGGGTGCATAAAATGATCCATCACGATATCGCTGTACAGTGCCATATTCAAAACGCTCCTTTCGTTGTCACAGCATGAATGCTTTCTTACCGGATTCCAGGTCCTTCCACACCGGGGACATGGACCGCAGGTACTCCACCACCCGGGGAACCTCCCGCAGGATGTGGTCCACCTCCTCCTGGGTGTTCCACTCGCACAGGCTCAGCCGCAGGGAGCCGTGGGCCACCTCGTGGGGCCGGCCGATGGCCAGCAGCACATGGCTGGGGTCCAGGGAGCCGGAGGTGCAGGCGGAGCCGGAGGAGGCGCAGATGCCTGCGGCGTCCAGCAGCAGAAGCAGGGACTCGCCCTCGATGCCCTCGAAGCAGAGGTTCACGTTGCCGGGCAGACGGTGCTCCAGGTCGCCGTTGACGGCGCTGTGGGGAATCTTGGACAGGCCCTGGATCAGCCGGTCCCGCAGGGCCGTGACCTTCACGCGGGTTTCCTCCATGTGGGCGCAGGCCTCCTCCAGAGCGGCAGCCATGGCGGCGATGCCGGGGACATTCTCGGTGCCGGCCCGCTTGCCCCGCTCCTGGGCGCCGCCCTCGATGACGTTCACCAGGGGGATGCCGCCCCGGACGTACAGGGCGCCCACGCCCTTGGGGCCGTGGAACTTGTGGCCGGAGAGGCTCAGCATATCAATGTGCTGGGTCTGGACGTCGATGGGCAGGTGGCCCGCCGCCTGAACGGCGTCGGTGTGGAACAGCACGCCCTTTTCCCGGCATACGGCGCCGATCTCCTCAATGGGCAGGATACTGCCGATCTCGTTGTTGGCGAACATGACGGTCACCAGACAGGTGTCCTCCCGGATGGCGTCGGCCACCTGCCGGGCGGAGACCATGCCGTTTTCGTGAACCGGCAGCAGCTCCACCTGGAAGCCCTCCTTCTCCAGCTTCTTCAGGGTGTGGAGAATGGCGTGGTGCTCGAAGGCGGTGGAGATGATGTGCATCTTGCCCTTGCGGCGGCCGATGGCAGCGGCAGAAAGCAGGGCCTGGTTGTCGGCCTCGCTGCCGCCGGAGGTGAAGATGATCTCACGGGGCTGGCAGTTCAGGCACCGGGCCACGGTCTCGCGGCTCTTCATCAGCAGCTCCGCCGCCCGCTGGCCCACGCTGTGCAGGCTGGAGGGGTTGCCGTAGTTCTCCTCCATGGCGGGGAGCATGGCGTCCAGGGCCGTCCGGCTCATCCTGGTGGTGGCCGCGTTATCTGCGTAAACAGTCATTTGTATATTCCTCCCTGTTTCAGGCTTGAATTACCTATCGGTTTGGTTTGTAATTGGAGTATAACCGAAATTAACTACCAAGTCAATAGGTAATTTGGCTTTTCCGGCAGATTCTTCCAATAGAGGGCCGTTCTCCCCCGGTTTTTTTGATTTTAATGGAAAACAGGAAAATTATGATTGACATAACAGTTAAAATTGTGTAAACTGGACATGGCCTGAACGGCCAGGAAGAAAGATGAACAAAGGAGAAAGAGTATGAAACGCATCATTGCTGTGCTGCTGACGCTGATGATGGCCCTGAGCCTGACGGCGTGCAGCGGCGACGACAACGCCCAGGTGGCGGGCACCTGGAAATGGAACTGCGACATCACGGAACTGTTCCAGGAGGGCGTCAACCAGGGGGCCGGGATGGACCTGTCCACGGACGCCACCATGGAGATGGTGTTTGTGCTGAAGCTGAACGAGGACGGCACCTATACGCTGAACGTGGATCGGGACGCCCTGAAAACCTCCCTCCAGACCTACATTGACTCGCTGATCCCTGTGGCGGTGGAGATGATCTATCAGCAGCTGGAGGATCAGGGCATGAACCGGGCCGACATTGACGAGGCCATGGCAGCTGAGGGCGTCACCGTGAAGGAGTACGTGCAGCAGATGATGGACGCCTCGATAGACGTGGACCAGATGATGGACGGCCTGGCGGATGAAAATGAGTCCGGCTATTACCGGGCGGCCAAGGGCAAGCTGTATCTCAGCGATAAGGCAGACACCTTCAGCGACGACAGCTGCGCCGAGTATACCCTGTCCGGCGGCACCATGCAGTGGACCGGCGGCAGCTATGAGCTCTTTGATAATCTGGACGACCTCCATGTAAAGCTGCCCGTCCAGTGGGTGAAGCAGTGAGTCCGTTCTGAAAAACCAAATTGTGGCCCCGGCCGGGGCCGCAATTTTTGTCTTGCATTTGGGAAGAAAATACGGTATAATACTTGGGTCACATGCCGGTGTGATGGAATGGTAGACGTAGCGGATTCAAAATCCGCCGGGGGCGACTCCGTGTGGGTTCGAGTCCCACCACCGGCACCACGTCGGAGCAAGCTCTATATCGCTTGCTCCGACTTATTTTATAAGTCAGAGCGCGCTCATGCCGCTGCTCCTCCTTTCCAAATCGAACCCGCTGCGCTGGGCTTCGATTTGGGTCTTTTTCTTTCTTTTGCCGTATCGATTCTGTGTCGCCGCCGGCGCTATGTCGGAGTAATCTTCTGTATCGCTTGCTCCGACTTATTTCATAAGTCAGAGCGCGCTCATGCCGCTGCTCCTCCTTTCCAAATCGAACCCGCTGCGCTGGGCTTCGATTTGGGTTTTTTCTTTCTTTTGCCGTATCGATTCTGTGTCGCCGCCGGCACTATGTCGGAGTAATCTTCTGTATCGCTTGCTCCGACTTATTTTATATCCATATCAGAGATCGCTCATGCCGCTGCGGGTCCGCAGCGGCTTTTTTGACGCGGTGTAGGCCGACGGGCGGGGGATTGAGTACGGAAGCGGGATGTGGTATAATAGGCGGAAAAACCGGCCCGGACACGGGCAAGGGGGTGACGGACGCCGTGCTTTCGCTATATCTGGCCGCGCTGGAAAGCGACGGGGACAAGAAACAGTTCCGGGAGCTGTACCGCCGGTATCACCGGGTGATGGAGCGGACGGCCCTGGCCGTGCTGCATGACCCCCACGACTCGGAGGAGGCCGTGCAGGAGGCGTTTCTGCGGGTGATTGAAAATTTTTCAAAAATATATGAAATTCCTTGTAAGGATTTGGGGGGCTGGCTCGTTATTATAGTGAGGAACGAGGCCATCACCATTCTGCGCAGGCGGCGCTGCCACCTGCCGCTGGAGGAGGGCTGGGCGGATTTTGCCGGGCAAAGCCGGGACCTGCCGGCGTATTCGTCCATGGTGCAGCTGTTCGCCCGGCTGCCGGGCACCTATCGGGCGGTGCTGGAGATGAAGCTGGTGCTGGGCTATTCCACGGCGGAGATCGCCCGGCGGCTGGGCCTGACGGAGAGCGCCGTGAACACCCGACTGTCCCGGGGGCGGGCGCTGCTGCGGAAAATTTTTGAGGAGGAGGGGATCGAACCATGACCGATCAGGAACTGGACCGGATGCTGCGCCGGGCGCTGCTGGACGCGGCGGACCAGGAGGCGCAGACGCCGCCGGAGACGGAAGTGCCGCTGTCCGAGGGGCACCGCCGCCGTATGCGGGAGATGCTGCGGGACCCGCTGCTGTGGTTCCGGCTGCGAAACCCCTACCCCTGGCGCACCGTGGCCCGGCGGGCGGCGGTGGTGCTGCTGATGCTGTCGCTGTCGGCGGCCATGGTGCTGGCCGTCAGCCCCAAGGCCCGGGCGGATATCGTCCGCTGGACCATGCAGCAGGATGGCCGCCGGGTGGAGTTCCGCTATCATGGCGACGGCCCCGCCCAGGCTCTGCCCCAATACCGGATCGCCGCCCTGCCGGAGGGCTATACGGAAACGGAGCGGGCGGAGGCAGACTGGAACGTCCGGGTGACCTATGAGTGCACCGGAAAGCAGTGGATTCGTTTCTCCTATCTCTATATGCAGGATGGCACAGCTTCCAGCGTGGGTATCGCCGAGTCGGATACGGTAAAGGATATCACGGTATCCGGCATGAGCGGCAAGCTGATCCTGACCCAAAGCCCGGAGTCAGCCAGCGTCATTATCTGGTTTGACACGGCACAGAACCTAATGTTCTCTATCCACGCAAATGTGGATGAATCCGTCATAATTGCCATGGCAGAGAGTGTTTCTTTGTGCAATTCCACAAATTGAAAATTTTGCCAATTTTTGTTGTAAGATTCTGGGGGTCTGTTTCGTTATTATAGCAGAAAGGCGCAGATGAATCTGATACGCGCCCGAAAGGAGCGACCCGCCATGAAGAAATGCAGCAAGACCCTTCTGGGCCTGGCCCTGGCGGCGGCCATGTCCCTGTCCCTGATCGTCCCCGCTTCCGCCGTCTATTGTCCCCACGACTATTACGCATCCACCGCCGTCTGGTACACGGACGACGGCCCCCGGCTGCAGACCCGGCACTGGCAGATGACCATCCGGTGCCGCAACTGCGGCTATGCAGACGCCGAGAAGGAGCAGACGCTCCCGGTCCGGCTGGAGCTGCCGGAGGGCTGTTCTGTTCTGGTGTGCCGCAATCTGCGGGTGATCGGCTCCGTCCCGGTGGCGGAATAAGCCCGCACTTCTTTGAAACTAAGGCTTGACAGGCAGGGCTACTTATGATAAACTCCGTATATGATTTATCATAAGTAGCCCTTTCTGCACCCATCTGATACTGATTATTGATTAAAAGATTTAATCAATAATCCCGTGCGCTACGCGCACGCACAGCGTGCGGAAACACGCTGTGACGTCTCATGCAAAACCTGACGCACCTTCGGTGCTATAAAAAGCTTTTCAAGCTTTTTAACAGGTTTTAGTATGACCGATGCGAAAGGAGCTGTTTCTATGAATCCCATGCACCAACTGACCCGGCGGCCGGTGAAGGCGGCCTTCGGCGCATTGCTGCTGGCCCTGGCGGGGGTGATCCTGGCCCTGTCCGGGGGACAGTTCTGGGCGGCGGTCCAGACCCGGGCCGGGGTGGAGGAGACCTACACCACCGTGGCGGTGGTTACCGGCGGGCTGAAGGCCACCAGTCCCGGGTCGCCCACCGTTCCCGTCAGCGCCTATGAGGCCGACAACTGCCTGATGCGTTGGGCCAGAGAGGGCTGGAGCGTGATCCGCGGTCAGGCCACCATGAGCCTTGCCGGGGGGTACAGCCCGAAGCTCACGCCGCTGACCACCTTCTATCGGACGGACCTGGGAGAGTCCGACACCCGCGTTGACAGCGAGGAGCATGCTCCCTATAACTTCGCCATCCTGGAGATCGAGATCACGGAGGTGGGGGAGGAGAGTATCTATTCTCAAGAAAACCTGGATGATGTATACAGCGAAAAAAACAATTACTTCTTCAGTTGGGAGATCACCGGCAAGGTGCTGGGGGTGCAGGCCATGAGCGGCGATTGGGACGACCCCACCGGCAGAAACACAAACTTTTATCTACAGATCGACGGATCCTCTGATGCGGAGGGCAAGGCGCTGCAGGCCGGACAGCGGATCCTGGTGTTTGCCCACCATTACCGTGACATGGATTTCGAGCAGCGCTGCCGCATCGCCTGGGACCTGGAGTGGGCGACTGGCTCCCCGCGGGAGATCGACCCCCGGAGCCTGGATATTGAGAACAACCTGATCCGCTATGCCGACCGCACCAATGGCAGCAACATAACGGACGGCGAGGGAAATCCCTGGCCGGATGACGCACCTATGTACAGGGACCCCGACAGCGGGAGGGAAGAGATACTTCTGAATGGATATCTCAACGAAATTTCTTTCAATGTCACCGACCGGTCCCAGCCCTGGGCCCTTCATGAATTCGTGATAGACGAGGAGACGGGCGATGGCAGGTATGAGACCACTGGCTTTTTTGATTACGGGGCCGAGTATGACCAGGCGTCCTTCACCGTTCTGCCGGAGGGCGTCACGGCGGAGGAGATGATCGCTTCCTCCCCCACCTGGCAGAAGGCCATGGAATCCATCCGGGTCAGCAGTCACAGCGTGCCGGTGCTGGCGGTGAATCACTTAGAGGCTATGGCGGATTTCGCCGCCGGAACCGCCATGGTCACCCAGGGGCGCAGTTTTTCCCAGAAGGAGTACAGCTCCGGCGCGCCGGTGTGCCTGATCTCCGAGTCCCTGGCCCGGGAAAACGGCCTGAACGTGGGGGACCCTCTGCCCCTGTCCCTGTATGAGTTCGACAGGGACCTGTGGTATAACTTCGTGTGTGAGTATAACCCCCGGTCCACCTGCTATCTGCCGGATCAAGGCTTTCAGCAGGAGACGGAATACACCATCATCGGTCTGTACCGCCAGAGCAACGAGTGGGTGACCACCCCCACCAGCTTCACCCCCAACAGCGTGTTCGTGCCGGAGAAAAGCGTCAACTGCCCCACGGTGTACGGAAACCTGGGCGTGTGGTCCAGCCTGATCCTGCAAAACGGCGCCATCGACCAGGTGGAGGCCCGACTGGAGGCGGAAAATCTGGGCGGCCGGGTCACCTACTATGACCAGGGGTACAGCGATATTGTGGAGAGCCTGGACGGCTACACCCGGGTGTCCCGGACGGTGCTTCTGGTGGGCCTGGCCCTGTGGGCGGTGGTGCTGGCGGCGTACTGCGTACTGCTTCCCATGCAGGAGAGCAAAACCGCCCTGCGTATGTGGACACTGGGCGCGAAAAAGCGAGACATTGTGAAACAGGTCTGGACGCCCTCGGCCCTGATGGCGGCTGCGGGGACGGTGATCGCGTTGGCGGTCAGCATCCCCGGTATGTCCTGGGCCACGGACAAAATCCAGGCCCTGACCGGCTCTGATTTAACGCTGAAGGTATCTACCGGCCAGACCGTGGCCCTGTGCGCCGGGGCCCTGGCCATCGCCCTGGCGGTGATTGCCCTGGTCAGCGTATCCACCGCACAGCGGGGCATCCGAAGGATAGAATAAAAAGAAATCTGAAAGGAGCTGTTTCTATGAATCCCATGCACCAACTGACCCGGCGGCCGGTGAAGGCGGCCTTCGGCGCATTGCTGCTGGCCCTGGCGGGGGTGATCCTGGCCCTGTCCGGGGGACAGTTCTGGGCGGCGGTCCAGACCCGGGCCGGGGTGGAGGAGACCTACACCACCGTAGCGGTAGTCACCGGCGGGAAACGGCAACTGGTGTCCAGCGGCGACATAGTATACGAGGACATTGGCCCCACATACGAAGCCAACGAGTTTCTGAAGGAGACCGCCCAGAAGGGCTGGAGCATCATCCGCGGTCAGGCCACCATGAGCCTCGCCGGGGGGTACAGTCCGAAGCTCACGCCGCTGACCACCTTTTATCAAATGGACGTTGACAGCTCCGACACCCGCGTGGACCCTGATTCAAATATTCCTTACGACTTTGCCATCCTGGAGATCGAGATCACCGAGGTGGGGGAGGAGGACGTCTATTATCCCAGGGAGTATGATACAGGCGCTTTTTTCAACTGGGTCGTCTCCGGCAAGGTGCTGGGAGTGCAGGCCATGAGCGGCGATTGGGACGACCCCACCGGCCGGAACGCAAATTTTTATTTGCAGATCACCGGCGAGTCGGATGCGGCGGGCAAGGCGCTGCAGGCCGGACAGCGGATCCTGGTGTTTACCCACAATTACCGCGACCTGGATTTCGAGCAGCGCTGCCTCATCGCGGAGAACCTGAGATTCAGTGGCTATGAGGTGGACCCCCGGAGCCTGGATATTGAAAACAACCTGATCCGTTATGCCGACCGCACCGAGATCATCTCCTCAACGGACCATCAGGGAAACCCTCTGCCGGACGATGCGCCCCTGTATAAGGACCCCGTTACCGGCAGTGAGTCCACCATAGACCTTCATCGACTGAATACCATTTCCTTCAATGTTGACGACTGCTCCCAGCCCTGGACGTTATACGATGAGCAGTGGAATGTGGAGGAACAGAAATGGGAGTGGACCGTTCAGCGGGTCATTGCCTATGACACGGATTATGACCTGGCTTCCTTCACCATTCTGCCGGAGGGCGTCACGGCGGAGGAGATGATCGCCTCCTCCCCCACCTGGCAGAAGGCCATGGAGTCCATCCGGGTCAACAGCCACAGCGTGCCGGTGCTGGCGGTGAACCACCTGGAGGCTCTGGCGGATTTCGCCGCCGGGACCACTATGGTCACCCAGGGCCGCAGCATCTCCCAGGCGGAGTACGACTCCGGGGCGGCGGTGTGCCTGGTCTCCGAGTCCCTGGCCCGGGAAAACGGCCTGAACGTGGGGGACGTTCTGCCGCTGTCCCTGTATGAATACGACCAGGACCTGCGGTATTCCTACATACACGAATATAACCCCCGGCCCTCCTGCTATCTGCCGGACCAGGGCTTTCAGCAGGAGACGGAATACACCATCATCGGTCTGTATCGCCAGAGCAACGAGTGGGTGACTACCCCCACCAGTTTTACCCCCAACAGCGTGTTCGTGCCGGAGAAAAGCGTCACCTGTCAAGCGGTAACCGGCAGCTATGGCGTGTGGTCCAGCCTGATTCTGCAAAACGGTACCATTGACCAGATGGAGGCCCGGCTGGAGGAAAACGACCTGGGCGGCGCGGTGACGTATTACGACCAGGGGTACAGCGATATCGTGGAGAGTCTGGACGGCTATACCCGGGTGTCCCGGACGGTGCTCTGTGTGGGTTTAGCACTTTGGGCGGTAGTTTTGGCGGCGTACTGCGTACTGCTTCCCATGCAGGAGGGGAAAACCGCCCTGCGTATGTGGACACTGGGCGCAAAACGCCGGGATATTGCGGGACAAATCTGGACACCCTCGGCCCTGATGGCCCTGGCGGGGACAATCATCGCGTTGGCGGTCAGCATCCCCGGTATGTCCTGGGCCACGGACAAAATTCAGGCCCTGACCGGCTCCGATCTGACGCTGAAGGTATCCACCGGCCAGACCGTGGCCCTGTGCGCCGGGGCCCTGGCCATTGCATTGGCGGTGATCGCCCTGGTCAGCGTATCCACCGCACGGCGGGGTATCCGCAAGGCGGAATAAGCAAATCAAAAGGCGAAAGGAGGACCGCCTATGACGCCCTATTTTTTCAAGCAGATGCGCAAGCGCACCAGCCTGTGCCTGGTGGTGGTGCTGACGGCGCTGGCGTTTTCCCTGGCCCTGTGTATGCTCCAGCGGTCCCGGGACCAGATGGCCGCACGCATTGAGGAGGTTTATGACAATCTGGAGGTGCGGTGCAGCGTCACCAATCTCACGGGGACCCAGTCGGACCAGCTGAACCTGCCGGATTGGGTGCTGCGGCTGTTCGACGGGGAAAAAACCTACGGCAAATTCCAGGACAACGACCTGTTCGCCCCCTATGTCCGGGATGTGCAGGTGCGGTCCACGGTGTACTGCACCACCCCCGGCGACCAGGACCGGCTGACCCTCAGCGGCGTCACCGGGTTGAAGGCGGACAGCTCCCTGCTGGCCTCCTCGGGCTGCACCGTCATCTGGCGGGAGGGCTTCGGCGAGGATATGTTCCGGGGGCGGGGCTTCTCCCTGCTGCTGCCGGAGGAGCAGGCGCATCTGGTGGACGGGGACGGCTATGTGACCCTGGAGTTCACCGGGGTGGAGGGGGACAACATCCAGCACCGCTTCCTGGCGGCGGGGACCTATACCGACGGGTCCGGGCGGCTGTACTGCTCCTGGTGGGTGGTGCGGCAGCTGTGCGAGGAAACCTACGGCGGTCTGACGCTGGACAGCCTGTCCGCCGCCATGGCGGACAACCGGAAAATCGGCGAGTTCTGGGACGGGTACGCCAGCCGCTATTTCGTGGCCCCCACCAAGGACGGCACCCCGGTGCCCTGGGAGGGGTCCCGGCTGTACCGCACCTATCCCTTCGCCCTGGCTATTTATGACGACGTGCTGGTGAAAACCGTGGAGCAATTGCAGCAGAACCAGCGGCTGCTGGGGCTGGTGTCGTGGCTGCTGGGGCTGGCCTCCTTCGGAGTGGGGGCGGTGTTCAGCATCCTGCTGCTGCGCCACCGCAGCCGGGAGCTGAAGCTGCAGTTTATCCTGGGCCAGAGCCGGGGCAGCATCTTAGTGTGGGCCCTGACGGAGCACGGCATCCTCAGTCTGCTGGGGGTGATCATCGGCGCAGGGGGCTTCTGGCTGGCCTTCCGGACGGCCCCGGCCTGGGGGCCGGTGGCGGGCTTCTGGGTGATGAATCTGGCGGGCACGGCCCTGGCGTATCTTCTGACCATGCGGCGAAAGTTTCTGGAATCAAATCTGGGGAGGGAATAAATATGAACATCCAGCTGCAAAACGTTACCTATACCTATGCCGGGAAGTATCAGCGGGTCACCGCCGTGGACGGCGTCAGCTATACCTTCCACGACGGGACCCTGTACACCATCATGGGGGCCTCCGGCAGCGGCAAATCCACGCTGCTAAGCCTTTTAGCGGGGCTGAAGCTGCCCACGGAGGGGGAGATCACCCTGGACGAGCAGCCCATCCGGCTCATGGACCGCAGCGCCCTGCGGCGGGACACGGTGTCGGTGATCTATCAGGATTTCAACCTGTTTCCGCTGCTGACGGCGGAGGAAAACGTGTGCTATCCCCTGCGGCTACAGAAAATGGACAAGGAGAAGGCCCTGGAGCTGGCCCGGCAGCGGCTGACGGATATGGGCATCCGGGAGTCGTATTTCCGGAAGCTGCCCAATCAGCTGTCCGGCGGCGAGCAGCAGCGGGTGGCCATCGCCCGGGCCCTGGCGGCGGGCAGCCGGGTGATCCTGGCCGACGAGCCCACCGGCAGTCTGGACAGCGACAACGGGCGGATGATCGTGGAGACTCTCCAGCGGCTGGCCCACCAGGAGGAGCGCTGCGTCATCGTGGTGACCCACGATCCCAAGGTGGCCGAGGCCGCCGATATCCGGCTGCATATGCAGGACGGAAAGCTCAGCGGGGAAGAAGCATAAAGCCGAACCCCCTGTATCCCATGGGATACAGGGGGTTCGGCAGCTTGCAGCCTGCGGGCGGCAAACTCTGCGAGGCTTTTGGGAAAAGCCATCTGTTCAGGATTCGCCGAATTCCCGGGTCAGGTCCCGGTCCAGCAGGGTGCGCAGCTCCGCCATGGGGTCCGCGCCGCAGTAGAGAATGCGGTGCACCGCCCGGCAGATGGGCAGCTCCACGCCATAGCGCTCCCCCAGCAGCACCAGGGCCTCCACGGTGTAGTACCCCTCCGCCAGGTCCGTGTAGGTCTCTCCCCGGATGAAGGACTCGCCGAACTGCCGGTTGTGGCTGTAGCGGGAGAACACCGTGGCCTCATAGTCACCCAGGTGGCACAGGCCGTAGGCCGACAGCTGGCTGCCGCCCATGGCCTGGATGAGACGGGCTACCTCCCGGGTGCCCCGGCTCATCAGGGCCCCCTTCAGGCTGGACAGGCCCTTGCCGTCTAAAAATCCGGCGGCGATGCCCACCACGTTTTTGGCGGCGGCCCCCACCTCGTTGCCGATGAGGTCCTCCCCATAGTAAAAGCGGATCAGGTCGCTGGAGAAGGACTGCACCAGCAGGCGCTTCACGTCCTCCCGGCTGCTGTCGATGACCATGCAGTTGGGGATGCCCCGGTAAAACTCCTGCACATGGCCCGGGCCCAGCCACACCGCCACGGCGTTGGAGGGGTCCAGATTCTCCTGGGCGATCTGGCTCAGGCGGCGGCCCGTCCCCTGCTCCAGGCCCTTCATGCACAAAACGAAGATCTTATCCCGCAGGGTCAGGGGCCGCAGCTGGTCCATCAGGCCCTGGAGTCCCTGGGAGCCGATGGAGATCACCACGATCTCCGCCTGCCGGACGCAGGACAGGTCCGTGGACAGCCGGATGCTTTCCGGCAGCTCCAGCAGGTCATTGCGGCGGGTGGCAAGAAAGCGCTGCATATGCCGGGAGCCGGGGCGGCCATACAGGGTGACGGCGTGGCCGGTGCGGTCCAGATACCAGGCGATCAGCGAGCCCCAGCGCCCGCAGCCGATGACGGTGATGCGCATATAAAAATCCCTCCTGCGGCATGATAACATCTTGTTTATCATGCCACAGGAGGGGTTCTTTTGCAAGTTAATTTTCTGTGACGCGGAGCTTCCGGGCATAGGCCAGGGTCTGCTTCAGGGCGCTGTCGTGGGGCACCGCCGCCAGGTGGAGCTTGTGGGCATAGGCCAGCAGCTCCCGGAAGCGGCTGTCCGGCGTGAGACCGGCGGCGATGAGGTCCGCCCCGGTGACCTGGGGCCGGGCCATCAGCTCCCGGTACAGGGCCAGGCGCTGCCGCAGCCAGGGCTCCGTATCCTCCCAGGGCCACAGGCTGTGGGTGCCCCGGCCGTCTGCCACGGCCAGCAGAATCAGGTCCTCCGGCTCTATGGACCGGTCAAACATCCGGTTGCTGGCCTTGACGGAGGCGTCGGCCCCCACCAGGGCGTTGGGCTTCATGTGCAGCTGCACCATGTTTCGCACATAGGCCGCCGCCTTGTCCCCCACGATGCGCCGCACCAGGGCGTCCGCCAGGGGCACCCCCGCCGACTCGTGGTCATAGGCGTGGATGCGGCCCCGGACATACTCGGTGGCGGCCGGTTTGCCCAGATCATGGCACAGGGCCGCCAGCATGAAGGGAAAGGGCTGCCGTGCCCGGCTGCGCAGAGCCGCCGCATGGTCCAGCACCAGCATGGTGTGGGTCCAGACGTCCCCTTCCCGGTGAAAGCGCGGCTCCTGGGGCACGCCTATCAGGGCCTCCACCTCCGGGAACCAGTGGGACAGCTGCCCCATGTCCCGCAGAGTCTCGAAAAACAGCGAGGGGCGCTCCGCCTGAAGCAGGGCTTTGCGCAGCTCCCCCTCCACCCGCTCCGGCGGCAGGGCGGACAGGTCGATGCCCCGGCACAGGGCGATGGTCTCCGGGGCCGCGGCGAACCCGAACCGGGCGGCAAACTGGGCCCCCCGCAGCACCCGCAGAGGGTCCTCCGGAAAGGTCCGGTCATCCACATGCCGCAGCACGCCCCGGCGCAGGTCCCGGAGGCCGCGGAAATGGTCCAGCACCCGGCCGGTCAGCACGTCCTCCATCAGGGCGTTTATGGTGAAGTCCCGCCGCCGGGCGGCCTGCTCCGTGCCCAGAAAGGGGTCCACGGTCACGTCGAAATCCCGGTGGCCCCGGCCGATGGCCCGCTCCCGCCGGGGCATGGCAATGTCCAGGCCATAGCCCTTCAGGCCGTAGATCCCGAAGCTGGCCCCCATCTCCAGGCGGCCGCCCAGGCCGTCTAAGATCTCCTCCAGCTGTTGGGGGGTCAGGCCGTGGACCTCGATGTCCACGTCGGTGTTCTCCCGGCCCAGCAGCCGGTCCCGGACGAAGCCCCCCACATAGTAGGCCCGGCCTCCCAGGGCGGCGGCCTGCCGGGCGATGGCCCGGGCGGCCTCCATATCCCGGGCCGGGTCCCCGCGGCCGGTCATCGCTTCTGCCGCCGGGCCAGGAGGTGGTCGATCCACACCAGCACATAGCCCAGGGCCAGGAAGGCTGCGGCCATGGCCAGGAAGATCAGCAGCACCTTGCCCCAGCCCAGAGCGTCCACGTCCATGAAGGGGTAGGGGTACGGCGAGCCGTTGTAAAACCGGAAGCTGCTGACCCGGGCCCGGATCATGGTGTATACAAAGTAGGCCGCCGGGAAAATACCCCACAGGAAGGGTTCAAACCGGCGATAGTGCCCCTTTTCGTCAAACAGCAGCCAATCCAGCACCGTCAGCAGCGGGGCGGCGGTGTGGAGCAGGTGGTTGGTAATCAGCTGGGTGTGGCCCATGTTGAAGTCCCCGGCGGCCAGGAACAGGTGGAAGGTGATGCCCGTGATGGCCATGGCCATCACCAGGGCTCCCTTGCACACCGGCAGCCAGGTGTCCCCCCGCCGGAGGGTGCGGACGGCGGCTCCGGCAAAATACACGGCGCACAGGATGTTGCTCATCAGGGTGAAGTATTGCAGGGCGGCCAGGTTCAGCCTTCCGCCGAAGAAGCCGCATTGCAGCACCACCCCCACGGCGGCGCACAGGGCGGTCAGGATATGCACGGCCGCAGCAGCGGCCCTGGAACGAATGGGCATAGCAAAATTCTCCTTTTTTGAAAGCGCTGCGGGCCGGTACAGGCAGCGCCTATACCGGCCCGGGAACAGATGGGGTCACTGCTGGCTCTGCTGCCAGCGCCAGGAATCCCGGCACATATCCGCCAGGTCCTTTTCCGCGTGCCAGTGCAGCAGGCGGGCGGCCTTGTCCGTGGCGGCATAGCAGGTAGGCAGGTCCCCGGGGCGGCGGGGGCCGATGCGGTGGGGCACCGCCACGCCGTTGACCCGCTGGAAGGTCTCCACGATCTCCAGCACGCTGCTGCCCCGTCCGGTGCCCAGGTTGATGGCCTCCCAGCCCGGATGGCTCCGGGAGTAGTCCAGAGCCGCCGCATGGCCCCGGGCCAGGTCCACCACATGGATATAGTCCCGGACGCCGGTGCCGTCGGGGGTGGGATAGTCGTTGCCGAACACCGTCAGCTCCCGGCGGATGCCGGCGGCGGTCTGGGTGATATAGGGCATGAGGTTGTTGGGGATGCCGTTGGGCAGCTCGCCGATGAGGCCGCTTTCGTGGGCCCCCACGGGGTTGAAGTACCGCAGGCACACCGCCGCAAGAGAAGGGTCCGCCTTGGCGGCGTCCCGCAGGATCTGCTCGATCATCAGCTTGGTCCAGGCATAGGGATTGGTGCAGCCGCCGGTGGGCATATCCTCCCGGCAGGGGGCCTCCGCATTGCCGTACACCGTGGCGGAGGAGCTGAAGATCAGCCGGTGGACCCCGTGGTCCGCCATCACCTCCAGCAGGGCCAGGGTGGTGTCCAGGTTGTTCCGGTAATAGGCCAGGGGCTTCTGCACGGACTCGCCCACGGCCTTGTATCCGGCCAGGTGCACCGCCGCAGCGATGTCATGGGCCCGGAACACCCGGTCCAGGGCCTGCCGGTCCGACACGTCCATCCGATAGAACACCGGGGCCCGGCCGGTGATTTTTTCGATGCGCTCCGGCACGTCCGGGCGGCTGTTGGACAGGTCGTCGGCGATGACCACGTCATAGTCCCGCTGCAGCAGCTCCACCGCGATGTGGGACCCGATGAACCCGGCTCCGCCGGTAAGCAGTACGGTTTCCTTCATGATGCTTCCTCCCGATACCGAAATTTGATTCAGGGTCACTGGGCGGCCTGGCGCACAACGGCGGAGAACCGGTACACGCCGGCGCCGTCGTACAACGGGGCCGTCAGCTGCTGGGCCAGGCCGCTGTGACGGTGGACATAGTACAGGGGGATGACCCAGCCGTCCTCCACCAGCATGGCCTCCGCGTCCTCCAGATAGGCGTCCCGGACCTCCACATGGCCGGAGGCGTCCGCCGCCCGCAGCAGCATGTCATAGGCGGTGGAATAGAAGTACCCATTGCCGCTTTCCCACAGGGACAGCAGGCCCGAGGCGTCGCCCCGGTCGGCGGTGACGGTGGTCAGGGCCACCATAAACTCGCCCTGGTTCAGGGCGTCCGCCAGCTCCTGGGCCGTGGCCCCCCGCAGGATGGCGATGAGCCCCAGCTTCTGCTTCCAGGCGTCCTGGACGGCGGCGGCGGTCCGGGCCGCCGTCTCGTCGGTGCTGTCATACAGCAGGGTGATCTGCCCGGCGGCCTTCACGCCGCCTGCCTCCTCCAGCAGGGTCCTGGCCTGCTGGCACAGGGCCTCGTAGTTATCAGGCTCATTGTCGATGAGACTGCCGCTGCCCTGGCGGAAATCGCCGCCCATGGTGTTGCGCAGCCCCGGAGGGACAATGCCCTGGGCGGGGTCCAGAGGCTGGTCCTCCGTCAGCGCGTTCCGGTCGATGGCCAGGGCCAGGGCCCGGCGCAGGGACTCGCTTTCCAGGCTGCCGGTCCGCTGGTTCAGCAGCAGCAGGGTGGTCTGGGGATAGGGATCGGAGGTGTCGCCCTCCGGCAGGTTCATGGCAAAGTCCACGTCGCCGCCGGACAGCAGGTCCGCCCGGGCCTGGCCGTCCGTCTCGAACCGGAACTCCAGCACGTCCGGCCCCAGGCGGCGGGCATCATAGTACCCGTCGGCCGCCTGGGCGGTGAGGCCCGTCTCGTCCCAGCCGGTGGCCCGATAGGGGCCGTCGGTCAGCAGGGTCTCGGAGTGCAGGGACCAGTCCTCCCGCTCCGCCGCGTCGCTGCGCACCGGCATGGTGGCCGTCCCGGCGCAGACATCCGTCAGGAAATAGGCGCACTTGTAGGAGAGCTTCACCACGAAGGTGAAGTCGTCCGGGGCGGACACCTGAAGAAGGCTTCCGTCCTGCTTGGCCTGCACCTGGTCAAAGCCCGCCACCATGTTCAGCAGGGCCGCATGGGGGGAGCCGGTGGCCGGGTCCGCCAGCCGCTGCCAGGCATAGACAAAGTCGTGGGCGGTGACGGTCTGCCCGTCGGACCAGCGGACGTTCTGCCGCAGGGTGAAGGTATAGGTCTCGGTGCCGTCCAGGTTGTCCTCCACGGTGTAGGATTTGGCGGCGGCGTAAACCGGCTGGATGCTGCCGTCCTCCCCCCGGGAGAGCTTCATGAGATTTTCAAACAGGTGGGCCACCACCGTGCGCTCGGCATCGGAGGAGGCCATGGCGGGATCCAGGGTGGCCGGGGCGGCGTCCAGGCACACCCGCAGGGTCATGGTGTCCCGCGGCTGGGCGCAGCCGGTCAGGGCCAGCATGCACAGCACCAGCAACAGGGCCATGTACCGTATCCGTCGTTTCATAGGGGCCACGCTCCTTACTTCGATTTGGGCTCCGCAGGGGTCACCCGGCCGTCCTCCTCCAGGGTGGCGGGGATGATCTGGCTGCGGGTGTTGCGGGCGATGTCGTCCAGCCGCATGCGGGAGGGGAAGTCCGACAGCAGGGTATAGGCCACGCCGTGCTTCTTGGCCCGGCCGGTGCGGCCGATGCGGTGGATGTAATATTCGTTCTCCTCGGGCACCTCGAAGTTGAACACCGCGTCCACATCGTCCACGTCGATGCCCCGGCTGGCCACGTCCGTGGCCACGAACACACGGAGCTGTCCGTCCCGGAAGCGGGCCATGACCTCCTCCCGCTTGCGCTGGGGAATGTCGCCGTGGATGCATTGGGCGTCCAGTCCCCGCAGCTGCAAAAATTTTGTCAGCCGCTCCGTGGAGCCCTTGGTGTTGCAGAAGCAGATGACCCGGTCCAGCTGCTGGGCCCGGATGATGGCGGCGATGGCGTCCACCTTCTTGTCAGACGGCACCTCGATGCGGTATTGCAGGATATCGGGCTTGTTTTCCCGGGTGGCCTGGACGGTGATCTCCTCCGGGTCCCGCTGATACACCCAGGAGATGTCCATGACCTCCCGGGATATGGTGGCGGAGAACATGCCCAGATTCTTCCGGTGGGGAATCTTGTCCAGAATGCGGGTCACATCGTGGATAAAGCCCATGTCCAGCATACGGTCCGCCTCGTCCAGCACCACGGTCTGCACCTGGCCCAGGGTGACGGTGCGGCGCTTCATATGGTCGGACAGGCGGCCCGGGGTGGCCACCACGATCTGGGGCCGCCGCTTCAGGGCGTTGATCTGCTTGCCGATGGGCTGGCCGCCGTACAGGCACACCAGCCGCACCCCCTCGTGGCACACGGCGATCTGGCGCATTTCGTCGGTGATCTGCATGGCCAGCTCCCGGGTGGGGGCCAGGATCACCGCCTGGACCTCCTCGCTTTCCGGGTCGATGCGCTCGATGATGGGGATGCCGAAGGCCATGGTCTTGCCGGTGCCGGTGGGGGCCTTGGCGATGACGTCCTTCCCCTCCAGCATGGGGGGGATGCACCCGGCCTGGACGGGGGTGCTGATCTCATATCCCTTGTTCCTTATGGCGCGCATGGTGGCCTCGGACAGGCCGAAGCTGTCAAAGGGCGCGCCCTGTGTAAATTCCATAGCAGTTTCCTCGTTTTCTATATATTCAGCCAGGATATATTATACCATATCTGTCAATATGTCCCCGTACTGCTCCAGCAGCCACCAGGTGATCCGGGCCGTCAGCCCCCACAGGGGATGCGGCAGCCCCTCGTACACCGGCACCTCCATGCACCCGGCCTGCCAGGGATATCCGGCGGAGGCCCCCACCCGGTCATAGGGGAAGTCCGGCCCGATCTCCGGCCGCAGGGAATAGCGGTAGATAGCCGGGGGATGGGCCGCCAGCCAGGACAGGGGCGCCGTGAAGGTGTCCTGCACCTCGTCGGGGCTGGGGTGCAGCACCGCCGCCGGGTCCACCCGGCCCAGCACCGGATACATCAGCCCCTCGGACCGCAGGTACAGAAAGTCCAGGTCCCCGAAAATCTCAATGGCCTCCGCCGGAAGGCCCAGTTCCTCGAAGGTCTCCCGCAGGACGCACTGCCGGGGCGTCTCCCCGGCCTCCATCCGTCCCCCGGGGAAGCACACCTCCCCGCTGTGGTGGTGCAGCTTCGCCGGGCGCACCTCGTATAAAAGGCTCAGCCCCTCCGGCCCCTCCACCAGCGGCACCAGCACCGCGTATTCCCCCCGTGCCTGCTGCAGGGTGGTGCGGTGGGCCGCCATTCTGCGCCGCAGCGCCTGTTCATCCATGCTTTCTCCCCCTTTTCACCACCACTATAACACATTCCGGCCCGAAGAAAAAGCAAAATCCATAAAAACGCCGGAATTCGCAAAAAGTTCTTGCAATTGAAAAAATCAGGGCATATAATGTAAAGGTTGAGAGATTTGCTATGCAAAAGCATAGCAAAAAAATAGAATGTGCCATTCCCTCGCCCCTTCGGGGCAACCGGGAATGATGCACAAAACTTCATGCACAGAAGAGTTTGCCTGTTTTCGTGGTGCGCCGCACAGTGCATGAATTTTGCTATGCAAAAGCATAGCAAAACAAGAAATGTGCCATTTCCTCGCCCCTGTGGGGCAACCGGAAATGATGCACAAAAACTTCATGCACTAACATTTGCGCATTTTCGTGGTGCAGTGCTCACGCATGAAGTTTTATACCCAAAAGAAAGGGGTTTTACCTTTGCAGAACGAAAAACTGAGAAACGTAGCCATTATCGCCCACGTGGACCACGGCAAGACCACCCTGGTGGACCAGATGCTCAAGCAGGGCGGCGTGTACCGGGAGAACCAGGAGACGGTGGAGCGGGTCATGGACTCCAACGACCTGGAGCGGGAGCGGGGCATCACCATCCTGGCCAAGAACACCGCCATCCAGTATGGCGACACCAAGATCAACATTGTGGACACCCCGGGCCATGCCGACTTTGGCGGCGAGGTGGAGCGCATCCTGAAGATGGTCAACGGCGTTATCCTGCTGGTGGACGCCGCCGAGGGCCCCATGCCCCAGACCCGCTTTGTGCTCAGCCGCGCCCTGGAGCTGGGTCACCGGGTCATCGTGGTGGTCAACAAGATCGACCGGCCCGACCAGCGCATCCATGAGGTCATCGACGAGGTGCTGGAGCTGCTGCTGGACCTGGACGCCACCCCGGAGCAGCTGGACTCCCCCATGCTGTTCTGTTCCGCCCGCCAGGGCGTCGCGTCCTACTCCCCCGACGTGCCGGGCACGGACCTCAAGCCCCTGTTCGACACCATCCTCAGCTATATTCCCGCTCCCGAGGCGGACCTGGACCAGCCCTTCCAGATGCTGGTGTCCGCCATCGACTATAACGAGTTCGTGGGCCGCATCGCCATCGGCCGGGTGGAGCGCGGCGTCCTGAAGCAGAATCAGGAAATCGCCGTGTGCAACTATCACGACCCCGACGCCCCGGCCAAGAAGGCCAAGGCCGTGTCCATGTACGAGTTCCAGGGCCTGGGCAAGCAGCCCATTACCGAGGCCACCGCCGGCAATATCATCGCCATGTCCGGCATCGGCGACATCACCATCGGCGACACCATCTGCGCCCCGGAGTGCGTGGAGCCTCTGCCCTTTGTGAAAATTTCCGCCCCCACCATGGAGATGACCTTCTCCGTCAACGACTCTCCCTATGCCGGCCGCGAGGGCAAGTTCGTCACCTCCCGCCAGCTGCGGGACCGCCTGTTCCGGGAGACCCTGAAGGACGTGTCCCTGCGGGTGACGGAGATCGACGGTGCCACCGACGCCTTCAACGTGGCGGGCCGGGGCGAGATGAGCCTGTCCATCCTTATCGAGACCATGCGCCGGGAGGGCTATGAGTTCCAGGTGTCGCCCCCCCGGGTGCTGTACCGCACCATCGACGGCAAGAAGTGCGAGCCCATCGAGCGGCTGGTGGCCGACGTGCCCAGCGAGTCCGTGGGTGCGGTCATCGAGAAGCTGGGCTCCCGCAAGGGCGACCTGATCGAGATGACCCCCGTGGGCAGCCGCATGAAGCTGGAGTTCCTGATCCCCGCCCGGGGCCTGTTCGGCTATCGCAACGAGTTCCTGACGGATACCCGGGGCGAGGGCATCATGGCCTCCGTGTTCGACAGCTACGCCCCCTATAAGGGCGACCTGAGCCGCCGGAACACCGGCTCCCTGGTGTCCTTCGAGACCGGCGAGTCCGTCAGCTACGGACTGTTCAACGCCCAGGAGCGGGGCGCCCTGTTCATCGGCCCCGGCGTCAAGGTGTATGAGGGCATGATCGTGGGCGTGTCCCCCAAGCAGGAGGACATCACCGTCAACGTCTGCAAGAAGAAGCAGATGACCAACATGCGGGCCGCCGGGTCCGACGAGGCCCTGCGCCTGGTGCCGCCCCGGAAGCTGAGCCTGGAGCAGTGCCTGGAGTTCCTGGCCGATGACGAGCTGCTGGAGGTCACTCCCGAGAGCCTGCGCATGCGCAAGACCATTCTCAACCACGAAAAGCGCATGAAGGCCACCCACGGCGGCAAGAAAAAGTAAAATATAAACACAAAACCCCGCCCTGCCGGATGGCAGAGCGGGGTTTTGTTTGCCAAAAAGGGCTTTGCCCTTTTTGGCAAAAGGCTTGCAGTCTGCCGCCTGCGGGCGGCAAACTCTGCGAGGCTTTTCAGGCGGGGTCATTCTATCCGCGCATATTGATGTATACGCTTATAATCGGCGTCAGGCGGCCTGGACCTCGAACTTCAGCACGCCCTCGGCGGCGGAGATGCGGGTCATCATGGACTCCAGGTCCTCCACCATGTCCCGGGTCTCGGCGGAGATGGTGACGCCGGCGCAGCCGTTGGTGGGGATGGTCTGGTTGATGGTGAGAATATTTGCGCCGGAATTGGCAAAAATAGACAGGAAGTTGGACAGCACGCCGGGGTTATCCTTCAGCAGGGCGTAAAACGTGATGATGTGGCCGGCCTTCATGTCCTGGAAGGGCTGCACGGCGTCCTTGTACTTGTAAAAGGCGCTGCGGCTGATGCCCACCATCCGGGCCGCCTCGCCCACGGTGGCCGCCTCGCCCACCTGGAGCATCCGGCGGGCCTCCGCCACCTTGACGAATACCTCCGGCAGGGCTTCTGCCGATACGATGTAATACTTCTGATTGCTCATGGCCGTAAACCTCCGCTGATGTGTCCGGCGGAGACGCGGCCCCGCCGTTTCTTTTGGCCATTATCATACCATGTTGTTTGACAAAACACAACTGTTTTCGTAGGAGGGAGCATACAAAAATGCAGGAAAAGCAGCGGGCTTTTTTGGTGCGGACTGCCTATTGGGCCGTGTGGGCGGTGCTGCTGTGGCTGGGGGTGCGGTATCTGCTGCGGTGGCTGCTGCCGTTTCTGCTGGCCCTGGCCCTGGCGGCGGCGGTGGAGCCGGTGATCGCCTGGTGCCGCCGCCGGATGGGCCTGAAGCGGGGGTTTACGGCGGCGGTGGTGACCATCGCCGTCACCGGGGCCATACTGGCGCTGGCGGCGGTGATCGTGTGGCAGCTGATCCGCCAGGCGGCGGAGCTGCTGGGGCAGCTCCCCGGACTTCTGGCGGGGCTGCCGGGCATGACGGAAGACCTGCGGCAGCGGCTGGAGGACTTCTGCGCCGCCTGTCCCCAGGGGCTGCGGAGCTGGCTGGAGGAGGTCCCTGCCCTGCTGGGGACCCTGGCGGCGGGAGTGGCCCAGCGGGCCAGCGGGGCCTGCATTACAGCGGCGGCGGCCCTGGCCGCCGCCCTGCCGGGGGTGTTCCTGTTCTGCGGCACCACGGCCCTGGCGGTGTTCTTCACCGCCGGCAGCTATCCCCGGGTGATGGCCTTTTTCCGGCGGCAGCTGGGGCACCGGCTGGACCGGGCCAGAGGGGTCAAGGCCAATCTGCTGTCCACCCTGGGAAAATGGTGCCGGGCCCAGGCGATTTTGCTGGGGGTCACCTTCTGCCAGCTGCTGGCGGGGTTCCTGCTGATGGGCCAGCGGTATGCCCTGCTGCTGGCCGCCGTTACCGCGCTGGTGGACGCCCTGCCGGTGTTCGGCACCGGCACGGTGCTGCTGCCCTGGGCGGCGGTGTGTCTGCTGGCGGGGCAGGCCCCCCGGGCGGTGGCCCTGGCGGCCCTGTATGCGGTGATCTCCGCCGTGCGCAGCCTTCTGGAGCCCAAGGTCATGGCCGCCCAGGCGGGCCTGCCTCCCCTGGCGGCTCTGGCGGCCATGTACGCCGGGTTCCGGGCCTTGGGCGTGGCGGGGATGATCCTGCTGCCTATGGCGCTGCTGTTTGTCAAGCAGCTCCACGACGAGGGGTATGTGGGCCTGTGGAAATAGCCGCAAAAAGCGAAAAAAGCTGTTTTCTTGCCGGATGATCTGTGGTATAATGGGATGTTAGTGAAGATTTTCGGTAGGAGAGAACACAGACATGAACAAGCAACGCCGCGCCGACCTGCTGCTGGTGATGACCACCTTTTTCTGGGGCGCCAGCTATTATCTGACGGATATCTGCCTGGCGGATCTGCCGCCTATGACCCTGAACGCCTTCCGCTTTATTGTGGCGTTTCTGGTGCTGGGGCTGATCTTCTGGAAGCACGTGGTCCACATCAACCGCACCACCCTATGGTACAGCCTCATCGTGGGTCTGGCCCTGGCGGGGACCTATGTGGCCTATAACTACGGCATCACCCGCACCTCCCTGTCAAACGCCGCGTTCATCTGCGCCTTGCAGGTGATCTTCGCCCCGCTGCTGGGCTTTCTGTTCTTCCGGCAGCGGCCCGGCTGGAAGCTGGGGGCGGCGTTGGTGGTGTGCACGGTGGGCATGGCCCTGCTGACCCTGAACGGGGAGCTGCGGCCCGCCTCCGGGGACCTGATCTGCCTCATCACCCCCCTGTGCTACGCCGTGGACCTGCTGATCACGGAGAAGGCCGTCCGGGATCCCCGGGTGGACCCCCTGGGCCTGGGGGTGTGCCAGCTGGCGGTGGTGGGCATCGTGACCCTGGCCCTGGCCCTGGCGCTGGGGGAGCCGGTGCATCTGCCCACCTCCGGCAGGACCTGGGCGGCGGCGCTGTTTCTGGGAATTTTCTGCTCGGGGGTGGCCTTTGTCATCCAGTCCGTGCAGCAGCAGTATACCACCGCCAGCCATGTGGGCCTGATCTTTACCCTGGAGCCGGTGTTTGCCTCCATGGTAGCCTTTGTCATGACCGGGGAGGTACTGTCTCTGCGGGGCTATATCGGCGCGGCCCTGATGCTGCTGAGCCTGTTTATTATGGAGGGCGACTGGTCCTTCCTGGGCCGCAAAAAGCGTGTATAAAGGAGAACATACCGTGGATAAACGATTGGAACGCATTCTGCCCCGGGTGCAGAAGCCTGCCCGCTATGTGGGCGGGGAATACAACGCCGTGAAGAAGGACCCGGCCCGGGTGGATACCCGCATTGCCTTCTGCTTCCCGGATACATACGAGATCGGCATGTCCAACCTGGGCATGCGGATTCTCTATGGCGTGATGAACAACATGGAGGGCGTGTGGTGCCAGCGGGTGTTCGCCCCCTGGGGCGACATGGAGGAGGAGATGCGCCGGGCGGGGATGCCCCTGTTCGCCCTGGAATCCGGCCAGCCCATCACGGACTTTGACATCGTGGCCTTCTCCGTGGGCTATGAGATGGCCTTTCCCGCCATCCTGAATATGCTGGACCTGGCAAGCATTCCCATTCACAGCGCGGAGCGCACGGCCCTGACCCCCCTGGTCATCGCCGGGGGCACCGCCATGTACAACGCCGAGCCCATCGCCGACTTCATCGACCTGGTAAGCCTGGGCGAGGGGGAGGACATCACCGTGGAGCTGGTGGAGCTGCACCGCCGGGCCCGGCGGGAGGGCTGGACCAAGGAGGCGTTTCTTCGGGCCGCCGCCCAGCTGCCGGGCATCTACGTCCCAAGCCTGTACGACGTGACATATCACGACGACGGCACCGTGGCCGCCATCACCCCCCGGGACGGGGCCCCGGCGGTGGTGACCAAGCGCATCGTCCGGGACATGGACAAGGCCTTTTTCCCCACCAAAACCATCGTCCCCTCCACGGAGATCGTCCAGGACCGGGTGATGCTGGAGCTGTTCCGGGGCTGCATCCGGGGCTGCCGGTTCTGTCAGGCGGGGTATGTGTACCGGCCGGTCCGCAACCGCAGCCGGGAGCTGTGCGCCCGATACGGCGTGGAGTCCTGCAACGACTCCGGCTATCAGGAGGTGACCCTGTCCAGCCTCTCCACCAGCGATTATCCCCCGCTGACGGAGCTGTGCGACCAGCTGGAGCCCTTCTGCCAGCAGCGGCACGTGAATCTGTCCCTGCCCAGTCTGCGGGCGGATAACTTCTCCATGAGCCTGATGGAGCGCCTGGCCAAGGGCCGCAAAAGCGGCCTGACCTTCGCCCCGGAGGCCGGGACCCAGCGGCTGCGGGACGTCATCAACAAGAACGTCACCCAGGAGGACCTGCTGGCCTCCTGCCGGACGGCCTTCGCCGGAGGCTACAGCGCCGTGAAGCTGTATTTCATGCTGGGCCTGCCCACGGAAACCGACGAGGACGTGCTGGGCATCGCTGATCTGGCGGCCCGGGTCATGCACACCTGGCGGGAAAGCGCCAGCAACAAGAACCGGGGCGTCCGCATCACCGTGTCCACCTCCTGGTTCGTGCCCAAGCCCCACACGGCCTTCCAATGGGAGCCGCAGATCTCCAAGGAGGAGTATGAGCGGCGGGTGAACCTGCTGCGGGAAGCCATCAAGACCAAAACCGTCACCTATAACTGGCACGATTCGGACACCAGCTTCCTGGAGGCCGTTCTGGCCCGGGGGGACCGGCGCATGGGGAAGGTCCTGGAGACCGCCTGGCGCAAGGGGGCCAAGCTGGACGCCTGGGAGGAGTATTTCTCCCTGGACCGCTGGCTGGAGGCCTTTGACCAGTGCGGGCTGGACCCCCATTTTTACGCCAACCGCACCCGGGAAAAGGACGAGCTGATGCCCTGGGCCATGATCTCCAGCGGCGTCACGGAGAGCTATCTCTGGCGGGAGCGGGAGCGGGCCTTTGCCGGGGTCACCACTCCGGACTGCCGCACCCACTGCAACGCCTGCGGCGCCAACCGGCTGGTAGGAGGAAAATGCGATGTCTAAGCTGCGACTGCTGTTTGTGAAGGAGGGCCCGGCGGCCTATATCTCCAATCTGGACCTGCTGCGGACGGTGCAGCGGGCCTTTCCCCGGACGGAGCTGGATATCAGGCACTCCCAGGGCTTCCATCCCCATCCCATCATCTCCATCGTGCTGCCGCTGCCGGTGTGCCAGTCCAGCGACTGCGAGCTGCTGGACTTTGAGGTGACCCAGGACACCGACGGGGCGGGCCTGGCCGAAAAGCTCAACGGCGGCCTGCCGGAGGGGCTGCGGATCCTGGGCTGCTATCCCGCCCTGCGGCCGGTGCGGGAGCTGGCCTATCTCCGGGCGGAGGTGGAGCTGGACTATGACCGGGGGGTGCCGGAGGGGGCCGTGCAGGCCCTGGAGGAGCTGTTTCACCGGCAGGAGCTGCTGATCGAAAAGCGCACCAAGCGCAAGCAGCTGGCCCAGGTGGATATCGCCCCCATGATCCGGGACATCGCCTTTGCGCAGGAGGAGAACCTGCTGCGTGTCTTTGTCACGGTGCAGGCCCAGAACCCGGGACTGAACCCCCAGCTGCTGGAAAAGGCCATCGCCCGGTATCTGCCGGAGCTGACGCCGGACTTTGTCCGGGTCCGCCGCCGCCAGCTGCTGGACGCCGACGGCCAGGTGTTCCGATAATCCCATCACCCGGAGGGAGGCCCCCTTCGGGTGATCTTCTTGCCCCGGCGATGAGGGGGCCGGAGGACAGCGTCCTATGTTTCGTATAAATGACGTTCCCGGTAACGGCGGATTCCTTGACGAGGGGGGCGGTTTGCGTTACAATAGGGCCAGAATGCGGTATTATGCCCCGGGATTTGGGGCGGTTATGATAACATATAGGGAGATCATTCCATGAACGTTTCCAAAAACACAGAGCTTTACCGGACCTATGGCGCACATCCGGCAGAGGAGGGCTGGTCCTTCCGGGTCTATGCCCCCAGCGCCCGGGAGGCCGCCCTGGCCGGTGACTTCAACCACTGGCAGCCCGTTCCCATGGAGCGGCAGGGCAGCGACTGGGTCCTGACCGTTTCCGACGCCCGGCCCGGCGACTGCTATAAATACGTCATCACCGGGGCCGACGGCCAGGTACGCTGGAAGGCGGACCCCTACGGCACCTATGCCCAGCTGCGGCCCGACACCGCCAGCCGCCTGTTCGACGTGTCCGGCTTCCACTGGCACGACGACGTGTGGCGGGAGCGCCGCCGGGAAACACCCCTGACCGAGGGGCCCCTGAACATCTATGAGGTCCACTGCGGCTCCTGGCAGCGGGGAGAGGACGGGGCGTTCCTGAACTATCGCCGGCTGGCGGACCGGCTGGCCCCCTATGTCCGCAGCATGGGCTACAACGCCGTGGAGCTGCTGCCGGTGACGGAGTATCCCCTGGACGACTCCTGGGGCTATCAGTGCGTGGGCTATTTCGCCCCCACCAGCCGCTACGGCGACCCCCACGACTTCATGTATCTGGTGGACCGGCTGCACCGGGCGGGGCTGGCGGTGATCCTGGACTGGGTCCCCGCCCACTTCTGCAAGGACGCCCACGGCCTCATCGACTTTGACGGCACCAGCCTGTATGAATACGGCGACCCCCTGAAGCGGGAGCACGAGAGCTGGGGCACCCGGGTATTTGACTTCGGCAAGGACGACGTGCGGTCCTTCCTGCTGTCCTCCGCCCGGTGGTGGCTGGAGGAATACCACATCGACGGCCTGCGGGTGGACGCCGTGGCGTCCATGCTGTATCTGGACTATGGCCGGACCGAGTGGCGGCCCAACGTCCACGGGGGGCATGAAAATCTGGAGGCCATCTCGTTTCTGCAGGACCTGAACCGCCTGGCGGCGGCCATGGATCCCCCGGCCCTGACGGCGGCGGAGGAATCCACCGCCTGGCCTAAGGTCACCTGGCCCATTGAGGAGGGCGGCCTGGGCTTCGGCCTGAAGTGGAACATGGGATGGATGAACGACGTGTGCCACTATCTGAAGATGGACCCCTGGTTCCGCCAGTTCCACCACAAGGACGTGACCTTCTCCATGATGTACGCCTTCTCCGAGCGCTTCGTGCTGCCTCTGTCCCACGACGAGGTGGTGTATATGAAGGGCTCCCTCCGGGGCAAGATGCCCGGGGACGACTGGCGGCAGCTGGCAGGGGTCCGGGGCTTCACGGCCTATATGCTGGCCCACCCCGGCAAGAAGCTCACCTTTATGGGGGCGGAGCTGGGCCAGTGGCACGAGTGGGACTTCCTGGGCCAGCTGGACTGGTATCTGCTGGACCGGGACGACTGCGGCCGCACCCACGCCTGCATCCAGGCCCTGAACCGGTTTTATAAGAAGTCCCGCCCCCTGTGGGAAAACGACCGGGACTGGAACGGCTTTGAGTGGCTGGTGGCCGACGACAACCACAACAACGTCCTGGCCTTCCTGCGCCGGGACAACAAGGGCCATGAGCTGATCTGCGTGGTGAATTTCTCGCCGGAGGCCCACGAGGGATATCGCTTCGGCGTGCCCGGCAAGCTGTTTTATGAGGAAGTGTTCAACACCGACGACGCCGCCTGGGGCGGCTCCGGTGTGTGCAATACCGGACCCATCCCCGTGGAGGATATCCCGTCCCACGGGCGGGACAAGTCCATTGCCCTGCGGGTGCCGCCCCTGGGCGCGGTGTTTTTGCAGGGCCGGGTCCGGCGCAGAAGCAACAAGGCATAACCGACAGACTGGAGGGAACGAACAGACATGAAAAAAGAATGCGTGGCCATGCTGCTGGCCGGCGGACAGGGCAGCCGCCTGTATGTCCTCACCGGCGACATGGCAAAGCCTGCGGTGCCCTTTGGAGGAAAGTTCCGCATCATTGACTTTCCCCTGTCCAACTGCACCAATTCCGGCATCGACACCGTGGGTGTGCTGACCCAGTACCGCCCCCTGGAGCTCAACAGCTATATCGGCAGCGGCCAGCCCTGGGAGCTGGACCGGCTCAACGGCGGCGTCCATATTCTGCCGCCGTACCAGAGCGCCTCCGGCGCCTCCTGGTACAAGGGCACCGCCAACGCCATTTATCAGAACATCGGCTTTGTGGACCTGTATGACCCGGAGTATGTGGCGGTGCTTTCCGGGGACCACATCTATAAGATGGACTATTCCCGGATGCTCCAGCACCACAAGGACGCCGGGGCTGCCTGCACCATCTCCGTGATGGAGGTCCCCTGGTCTGAGGCCAGCCGCTTCGGCATCATGTCCGTGGACGAAAACGACCGGATCACCGCCTTCGCCGAAAAGCCCAAGGAGCCTAAGAGCAACCTGGCCTCCATGGGAATCTATATCTTCACCTGGCAGAAGCTGCGGGCCTATCTGCTGGCGGACGAGGCCGACCCCACCTCCGACAACGACTTCGGCAAGAACATCATCCCCGCCATGCTGGAGGCCGGAGAGGTCATGTCCGCCTATCGGTTCGAGGGCTACTGGAAGGACGTGGGCACCCTGGACTCCCTGTGGGACGCCAACATGGATATGCTGGCCCCGGGCAGCGGGCTGAACCTGCTGGATAAGAAATGGCCCATCTATTGCCGAACGCCCTCCTGCCCGCCGGCCTTTCTGGGCCCCCACGCCGACGTTGGCAACAGCGCCGTGGCCAAGGGCTGCGGCATCCTGGGCGAGGTGAAAAACAGCGTGCTGAGCTATAACACCCAGGTGGGCCAGGGGGCCAGCGTGTGCTACTCCGTGGTCATGCCCGGGGCCGTCATCGAGGAGGGCGCGGTGGTGCAGTACGCCATCATCGGCGAGCGCTGCCGGGTGGGCCGGGGGGCCCAGGTGGGCACGCCGCCGGAAACCGCCAAAAATCCCGACGACTGGAGCATCGCCGTCCTGGGGCCGGACACCGTTATCGCCCCCGGCGAGGTGGTGCCTGCCAAGGCCCTGCTGGACCGTCATCACGGGGAGGTGGAAGCATGAACGGAATGCACGGCATCATATTTTCCTATGAAAAGAAAACCGGACTGCGGGAGCTCATCGAGCAGCGCATCCACGGCTCCATCCCCTTCGGCGGCAATTATCGGGTGGTGGACTTTATGCTCTCCAACATGGTCAATGCCGGCGTCCGGGACGTGGGCGTCATCATGCACGGCAAGTGCCAGAGTATGCTGGACCACCTGGGCACCGGCAAAAGCTGGGACCTCAGCCGCAACCACGGCGGCCTGACCCTGCTGCCGGCCTTCGCCTATGCCGAGCGGCGGGGCGACGCCGGCCGCTTCCGGGGCAAGGTGGAGGCCCTGGGCTGCGTGATGGACTATCTCAAGGACATCCGGCAGGACTATGTGGTGCTGACCGACAGCGACCTGGTGGTGAACCTGCCCCTGGACGACGTGCTGCGGGATCACATCGCCTCCGGCGCGGACATGACGGCGGTGTGCACCTCCCTGCCGGGGCCGGAAAGCGACACCTATTTTCAGCTGGATAACTCCGGGCGCATTGTGGACGTGGCTCACGACGTGTTCACCCCCGAGGGCTTCCGCTGCCTGAACATCTTCGTGCTGCGCCGGGACCTGCTGATCCAGCTGGTCACCGACTGCATGGCACATAATCAGTACAGCTTCCGCCACAACATTCTCCAGGACAGGAAGGATGCCCTGCATTTCCGGGCCTATGTCTGGGACGGCTACGCCGCCCGCATCGACACCATCGAGTCCTACTACCGCCGCAGCATGGAGCTGCTGCGGCCGGAGATCCGCATGGAGCTGTTCGCTCCCCAGCGGCCCATCTTCGCCAAGGAAAACGACTCCCCCTCGTCCTATATGGACGGGTCCTGCGTCAACTCCCTTATCGCCGACGGCTGCGACATCCAGGGCACGGTGAAAAACTGCATCCTGTTCCGGGGCGTCCGCATCGAGCCGGGGGCCGACGTGGAGGGCTGCATCCTCTTTAAGGGCACCGTGGTCCGCCGGGGCGCCGTCCTGCGGGGCGTTATCACCGACAAATACGTCACCGTGCAGGAGGGGCGCACCCTGATGGGCCACGAGAACTATCCCCTGGTGGTGGCCCGGGGCGTCACGATCTGAAATATGACACACGTTCATCCGGAGGTGACCATATGAATATTCTGTATATCACCAGCGAGGCGGCCCCGTTCTGCAAAACCGGGGGCCTTGCGGACGTGCTGGGCAGTCTGCCCCCGGCGGTGGCGGCGGAGGGCGACCATACCGCCGTGCTGCTGCCGCTGTACAGCCAGATCGCCCAGCGCTGGCGGGAGAAGATGAACTTCCGCTGCTATATCTATGTGGACCTGGGCTGGCGGCATGAATACTGCGGCCTGTTCTCCCTGGAATACCGGGGCGTCACCTGGTATTTTGCGGACAACGAGCGGTATTTCCGCCGCCGGGGCCTGTACGGCGATATGGACGACGGGGAGCGCTTCGCCTTCTTCTCCAAGGCGGCGGTGGCCCTGCTGCCCCACCTGGCGGAGTATCCCAACGTGGTCCACTGCAACGACTGGCAGACGGCCCTGGTGCCGGTGTACCTGCGGGACGCCGGAAACGACCTGCCGGTGGTGTTCACCATCCACAACGTGGAGTATCAGGGCAAGTACGGCCCCGAGACCGTGGAGGACCTGTTCGGCCTGAACCGGGGCTGGTACGACGGCGGCATCCTGCGGATGGACGGGTGCGTGAACCTGATGAAGGGGGCTATGCTCACCGCCAACGCCGTTACCACCGTCAGCCCCACCTACGCCGCCCAGCTCCATGACCCGGCCTATGCCTGCGGCCTGGAGCAGGTGGTGCACCTGATCGACTATAAGCTCTCCGGCGTGCTCAACGGTCTGGACATTGAGAGCTATGACCCCGCCCACGACGGCTCCCTGCCCCGGACCTTCGACCCCGACCATATGGAGGGCAAGGCCGTGTGCAAGGCGGAGCTGCAGCGGCAGCTGGGCCTTGCCCAGGAGCCGGACACCCCGCTGATGGCCATCGTCAGCCGCCTGGTGGGCCACAAGGGTATGGACCTGGTGTGCCAGGGTCTGGAGGGCCTTATGGCCACCGGCTGCCAGCTGGTGGTGCTGGGCCAGGGGGAGTCCCAGTTTGAGGACGCCTTCCGCTGGGCCCAGAACCGGTGGCCCGGCCGGGTATCGGCCCAGATCACCTATTCCGACAATCTGTCCCGCCGGATCTACGGCGCGGCGGACCTGTTCCTGATGCCCTCCCGCAGCGAGCCCTGCGGCCTGAGCCAGCTGATCGCCATGCGCTATGGCGCGGTGCCTATCGTCCGCCAGACCGGCGGCCTCAACGACACCGTCCGCTCCTGCCAGGTGGGCCAGCCCGATGGCAACGGCTATGTGTTCTCCGGCTGCACCGCCCATGACCTGTGCCAGACGGTGGGGCAGGCGGTGGGCCTGTACCGGGGGGACCGGATGGGCTTTGACACCGTCCGCCGCCGGGGCATGACCGAGGACTTCAGCTGGAACCGCAGCGCCGGGGCCTACCGGCGCATTTACCAAGATCTATCACGGAGGAACCACTAAATGACTTATACCAAAGACGCCCTGAAGGAGGCCATCCAGCAGAAGCTGCGCCTGAACTACGGCTGCACAGAAAAGCAGGCCACCGACGGGGAGATCATGAAGGCCTGCGCCCTGGCCCTGCGGGACATTATGGCCGTGCGCAGCGTGGACACCCAGGAGCGCACCCAGGAGCAGCAGGAAAAGCGGGTGCACTATATGTCCCTGGAGTTCCTGATGGGCCGCAGCCTGATGAAAAACGCATACAACCTGGGCATTCTGCCCCAGCTGACCCAGGCGGTGGAGGAGCTGGGCTTCTCCGCCCCGGATATCTTCGACATGGAGCCGGACGCGGGCCTTGGCAACGGCGGCCTGGGCCGCCTGGCCGCCTGCTATCTGGACAGCATGACCACCCTGGACATTCCCGCCACCGGCTACTCCATCTGCTATGAGCTGGGCATTTTCAAGCAGAAGATCGTGGACGGCCAGCAGGTGGAGCTGCCCGACGACTGGCTGAACCTGGGGGATGCGTGGCTGATGCCCAAGCCCCAGGAGGCCGAGGAAATTCACTTCGGCGGCCGGGTCCGCACCCGGTGGGACAACGGCCACCTGATGGTGGTCCACGAGGACTATACCCGGGTGCTGGCCATTCCCTGCGATATGCTGGTGGCGGGCTACAACACCGACCATGTGAACACCCTGCGCCTGTGGGACGCCAAGAGTCCCAAGCCCATTGATATGCAGCTGTTCAGCCAGGGGCAGTATCTGAAGGCCAACGAGGAGCGGGCCATGGCCGACTCCATCAGCACCATCCTCTATCCCGAGGACAACCACTACGAGGGCAAGTCCCTGCGGCTGAAGCAGCAGTACTTCTTCGTGTCGGCCACCCTGCAGTCCATCACCCGCCAGCACATCCAGACCTACGGCACCCTGAAGAACTTCCACGAGAAGAACGTCATCCAGATCAACGACACCCACCCGGCGCTGGTGATCCCGGAGCTGATGCGCATCCTCATCGACGACGCGGGCCTGGGCTGGGACGAGGCCTGGGACATCACCCGCCACTCCGTGGCCTATACCAACCACACCGTGCTGGCCGAGGCACTGGAGAGCTGGCCCCAGCGGCTGTTCGAGACCCTGCTGCCCCGCATCTGGCAGATCATGCAGGAGATCGCGCGGCGCTGGCAGCAGAAGGTGGACAATTTCTATCACGACCCCAAAAAGACGGAGAAAATGGCCGTCATCTGGGACGGCGTGGTGCACATGGCCAACCTCTGCATCGCCGGGGGGATGGCCGTCAACGGCGTGTCCGCCCTGCACTCCGACATTCTGCGGCGGGACGTGTTCCGGGACGCCTGCGGCATGGAGCCGGACAAGTTCAGAAACGTCACCAACGGCGTGGACCACCGCCGCTGGATCAGCCAGATCAACCCCGGCCTGGACGGCCTGATCCGGGACTGCATCGGCGACGGGTATCTCACCCACGCCGGGCACCTGTCGGACCTGGACCGCTTCGCCGATGACGCGGCGGTGCTCTCCCGGCTGGAGCAGATCAAGGGGGACAACAAGCAGGCCTTTGCCCGCTGGGCCAAGCGCCAGCAGGGGGTCACCCTGAACACCGACGCCATCTTCAACGTCCAGGTCAAGCGCCTGCACGAGTATAAGCGGCAGCTGCTGAACGTGCTGCACATCATCAGCCTCTATCAACAGCTCCAGGACGATCCCAACATGGACTTCCGGCCCCAGACCTTCCTGTTCGGGGCCAAGGCCGCCCCGGGCTACGCTGTGGCCAAGCGCATTATCCGCCTTATCAACTCCCTGGCCGACCAGATCAACAGTGACCCCATCTGCCGGGATAAGCTCCAGGTGGTGTTCCTGGAGAATTACCGGGTTTCCATGGCGGAGATGCTGATGCCCGCCAGCGAGGTCAGCCAGCAGATCTCCACCGCCGGCAAGGAGGCCAGCGGCACCGGCAACATGAAGTTTATGATGAACGGTGCGCTGACCCTGGGCACTCTGGACGGCGCCAATGTGGAGATGCACCAGGTGCTGGGCGACGACAACATGTTCCTGTTCGGCCTCACCGCTGACGAGGCCGCCCGCCTGCGCCAGAGCTATGACCCCTATCTGCTGTATACCCGGGATCCAGTGCTGCACCGGGTGCTGGATCAGCTGAAAACCGGTTTCCGGGACGGCGTCAGCTATGAGGACCTGTATCAGCGGCTGCTGTACGGCGCGGACTGCCCGGCGGACCAGTATCTGCTGCTGGCGGACTTTGCGTCCTACTGCGCCGCCTCCCACCGGGTGGTGGATACCTATGCCGACCGGGAGAAGTGGAACCGCATGAGCCTGCACAACATCGCACGCAGCGGCATTTTCTCCGCCGACCGCTCCATCGCCGACTATGCCGACACCATCTGGCACGTCCCCTATAAAAAGTAACCCCCGCCCTCCCCTGCCCGGGTCCCGCGCCCGGGCGGGGGAGGCATTTTTGCCAAAAGGGGTTGACAGACGGAAGAATTTGTTTTACTCTATATTTGAATAAAATATGCTCCGGTAGGTAAGGCTACCGCGAGGGATACGGACTGCTGCCGCAGAGTGGTGGAGACACCATGAGAGGGTTTGAACAGGCGATATCGAAGCCAAGGTATCATCTAACGCAGTTTCACCGCCCCGCGATGCTAAAGCTTGTTACGGTGGCCAGGTCACGCATCCCGCGCGGCCCCTTTGCACATCCACAATGGGCTTTCTGCCGTTGTGGATTTTTTGCTATGTATATACAGGAAAGGAGGAACCGGTCATGTTCGATCACCAGGAAGAATTGGACCAATATCTGGAAAATATTGAGGCGCTTATCAAAAATAAGCAGTACGCCCGATTGCGGGACCTGTTCCTGCCTATGGAGCCTGCGGACATCGCCCTTTTGCTGGAGGAGGCCGGCGAGGAGGAGATGCCCCTGCTGTACCGGCTGCTGCCCAAGGAGCTGGCGGCGGAGGTGTTCGTGGAGCTGGAATCCGACAGCCAGGAGATGCTCATCAACGGTTTTTCCAACACCGAGCTGAAGGAGGTGCTGGACGAGCTGTATCTGGACGATGCCGTGGACATCGTGGAGGAAATGCCTGCCAGCGTGGTGATCCGCATTCTGGACAAGGCTACGCCGGAGATGCGCAAGTCCATCAACGAAATTCTCCAGTACCCTGAGGACTCCGCCGGGTCCATTATGAACATGGAGTTCCTGTCCCTGAAAAAGGACATGACGGTGGAGGACGCCTTCAAGCGCATCCGCCGCATCGGCGGCGAGCTGGAGACCATCAACATCCTGTATGTCACCGACCCCACCCGGCATCTGCTGGGGGTGCTGTCCGTCCGGGACCTGCTGCTGGCGGAGGAGGACGACCTGATCCAGGACATCATGGACCCCAATGTGGTGTCCGTGAACACCATGGACGACAAGGAGGACGTGGCCCAGGCCCTGAGCAAATACGACTTCCTGGCCATGCCCGTGGTGGACAAGGAGCAGCGCCTGGTGGGCATCGTCACCGTGGACGACGCCATGGATGTTATCGAGGAGGAGACCACGGAGGACTTCGAGAAGATGGCCGCCATGCTGCCGTCGGACAAGCCCTATCTGAAGTCCGGCATTTTCGCCACCTGGCGGGCCCGCCTGCCCTGGCTGATGGTGCTGATGCTGTCGGCCACCTTCACGGGGATGATCCTGAACCACTATGAAAGCGCCCTGGCGGCCTGCCTGGTGCTCAACTCGTATATCCCCATGCTCTCCGGCACCGGCGGCAACTCCGGCACCCAGGCCTCCGTGGCGGTGATCCGCGCTCTGAGTCTGGACGAGGTGGACTTTTCCGACATTTTCCAGGTGTTGTGGAAGGAGTTGCGGGTGTCGCTGCTGTGCGGCGTGTGCCTGGCCGGGGCCAACTTCGTAAAAATGCAGCTGGTGGACCGGCTGCTGCTGGGCAACGCCGCCGTGACGCCTACGGTGTGCCTGGTGGTGTGCCTGACCATCCTGTTTGTGGTGGTGTTTGCCAAGTGCGTGGGCTGCTCCCTGCCCATTCTGGCCGAGAAGATCGGCCTGGACCCGGCGGTGATGGCCAGTCCCTTCATCTCCACCATCGTGGACGCCACCAGCCTGCTGATCTATTTCCGCTTCGCCTCCTGGTTCCTGCTGTAGCTGCATATAGAAAAAGACGCCGGAGTCCGGCGTCTTTTTATTTACAGCTCCCCGGCCTTATACAGCTGGGATTCGCGGCGGTAACCGGCGGCGGCTGCGGCGTTGGATGCGACCTCCTCCGGCGTCAGGGGGCGGCGGACCTTGCCGGGAGCGCCCATGACCATGGAACCATCGGGGATCACGGCCCCCTGGGTCACCAAGGCCCCGGCGGCGATGATGCAGTCCCGGCCCACCACGGCTCCGTTGAGGACGATGGCCCCCATGCCCACCAGAGTGTTGTCGCCGATGGTGCAGCCGTGGAGAATGGCGGCGTGGCCCACGGTACAGTCCCGGCCCACGGAGGTGGGGAAGCCGGGGTCCGCGTGGAGGACGCAGTTGTCCTGGATATTGCTGCCGGGGCCTACAGTGATGGGGTCCGTCTCCGCCCGGAGCACCGCTCCGAAGTAGATCCCGGCCCCCTCCCCGATGGTGACATTGCCCCGGACGGTGGCGTTGTCCGCCACAAAGGCGGTTTCGTGAATCACAGGCTTCATGGGTTTTCTCTCCTTAATGGAACAGCCAGCGGGCCACAAGGATCACAACGCAGGCCCCGCCCACGCCGATGAGGATGGCTCCCACAGAGCCGGTGGCGGCGATGCCGATGGTGCTCGCCAGCCAATTGCCCACGGCGGAGCCCACCACGCCCAGGATCAGGTTGCGGATCAGGCCGCCGCGGCTGCCCATGAGCTTGCTGGCAATCCAGCCGATAAGAGCGCCTAAAATCAGGGAACAGATCATGCTTTTGTCTCTCTTTCTACCCGCACGGGGTCCACAATATGCACGTTCAGGTGGTTATAGGGCATCTCCACGGCCCTCTCGTCAAAGGCCGCCTTGATGTTCTCCAGCAGGGCGTAATAGGCCGTCCAGTAGTCGGCGGTTCTGGCCCAGCTGCGGACGATGTACTCGATGCCGCTTTCGCCGTAGGCATTGACGTATACCTCCGGGCCGGGGCTCTCCAGCAGGCCCGGGGTCCGGGCCACGGCGTCCAGCAGAGCCTGGCGCACCGTCTGCACCGGCGCGTCATAGGACGCGCTGACGCTGTGCTGGATGCGGCGGGTGCCCAGGGTGGTGTAGTTGGTGATCTTTCCGGCGGAAAGACTGCTGTTGGGGGCGGCGATCCGCAGGCCGTCCGGCGTGTCCAGATAGGTATAGGTCAGGGTCAGCTCCTTGACGGTGCCTGCGCCGCAGGGGGTGTCCACATAGTCGCCCACGGCGAAGGGCTTGGTCACCAGCAGCACCAGGCCCCCGGCCACGTTGGCCAGGACGTTCTGCACCGCCAGGGATACCGCCAGGGACAGCACCGACAATAGCGCCACCAGGGACGTGACGGGAATGCCCAGCTGGTCGGCGGTAATGAGCACCGTTACCACCCACAGCACCAGCTGCACGGTCCGCACCAGGTATTTCTGCACCCGGGCGTCCATATGGGTCTGGGCCAGCACCCGGCGCAGCAAAGCGGTGAGCAGCCGCACCGCCACCAGGCAGATCACCAGCGTCAGCAGTGCCCCCAGCAGCGTCCCCAGGGAGATATTCCCCAGGTGCAGGGCCGACAGGTCCAGCTTCTGATCCAATGGGTTTTCCACAGGCGGCACCTCCTTTTCGTGGCCCCTATTATACTCCCGGGCGGCGGATTTTGTCAATTCGTCAAAAAAAGACTTACCCTTTTGGAGAAAAAGTGGTATAATATGGTAAAGAACGAAAGAGAGGATGAACGGCATGTTTGCAGCGGGCGAAATGGTGGTCTATGGCGGCGAGGGCGTCTGCCGGGTGGAGGGCGTTGGGACGCCGTCTTTGCCGGGAATGGACAAGACCCGGCTGTACTATACCCTTGCGCCGCTGTACCGATCCGGCCAGGTGATGACCCCGGTGGGCACCCGGGTGCTGATGCGCCCCCTGCTGACGGGGCAGGAGGTGCAGGAGCTCATCGCGCAGCTGGACCAGCTGCCGGAGGAGCAGGCCGAAAGCCACAACACCCGGGCCATCAAGGACCTGTATCACCAGGTGGTGGCCTCCTATGACTGCAAACGGCTGGCGGGCCTCATCAAGGGGGTGTGCCGCCGGCGCAGCTGGGCCATTCACCACGGGCGGAAGGTCAGCCAGATGGACGAGCGCTATCTCAAGCGGGCGGAGGACGCCCTGTACGGCGAGCTGGGGGCGGTGCTGGGCCTGCCCCGGGAGGAGGTCCCGGCGTACATCCGGAAAACCTGGCCCAAATGGCCGTTATTCTGACGAGAAGGTCGTCAGACGGCCCCGCAGGCAATGCGGGGCCGTTTTTATGCGCAGAAACCATAAGGCGGAGAACCGGAAGCCGGTTCTCCGCCTGAATGGCAGGAAGATTGATGAAAAAAGCTTTTTGTCTCTTGCAAGTATAGGATACCCAAGGGATGTTACAAAAGTTCATGCATAAATATTAAAAAAGTATTAAACATTTTTTCATGCAAAAAAAGCCCGGCAGAGCGATGCTCTGCCGGGCTTTATCAGCTATGCGCCGATGGGGACGTCAATCAGTCGTTGTTGATGGCAATGACGACGCCGGAACCCACGGTACGGCCACCCTCACGGATAGCGAAACGCAGACCGTTCTCGATGGCGATGGGGGTGATCAGCTCCACGTTCATGTCAACGTTATCGCCGGGCATGCACATCTCGGTGCCCTCGGGCAGGGTGATGATGCCGGTAACGTCGGTGGTGCGGAAGTAGAACTGGGGACGATAGTTGTTGAAGAAGGGGGTGTGACGGCCGCCCTCGTCCTTGGTCAGAACGTACACCTGGCCAACGAACTTGGTGTGGGGGTGGATGGAACCGGGCTTGGACAGAACCTGGCCGCGCTCGATCTCGGTCTTGGCAACACCGCGCAGCAGGGCGCCGATGTTGTCGCCGGCCTCAGCGTAGTCCAGCAGCTTGTGGAACATCTCGATACCGGTGACGACGGTCTCGCGCTTCTCGTCGGACAGACCAACGATTTCAACCTTCTCGTTGAGCTTCAGCTGACCACGCTCCACACGGCCGGTAGCAACGGTACCACGGCCGGAGATGGTGAACACGTCCTCGACGGGCATCAGGAAGGGCATATCCTCCTTGCGGTCGGGGGTGGGGATCCACTCGTCAACGGCGTCCATCAGCTCCTTGATGCAGGCATACTCGGGAGCGTTGGGATCGGTGGACTCGGAAACCAGAGCGTTCAGAGCGGAACCGCGGATGATGGGGGTCTCGTCGCCAGGGAAGCCGTAGAAGTCCAGCAGCTCGCGGACTTCCATCTCCACCAGCTCCAGCAGCTCCTCATCGTCGACCTGGTCGCACTTGTTCAGGAAGACCAGCACGGAGGGCACGTTCACCTGACGGGCCAGCAGCAGGTGCTCACGAGTCTGAGCCATGGGGCCGTCGGAGGCGGCGATGACCAGGATAGCGCCGTCCATCTGGGCAGCACCGGTGATCATGTTCTTGATATAGTCGGCGTGGCCCGGGCAGTCCACGTGAGCATAGTGACGCTTGGCGGTCTCATACTCAACGTGAGCGGTGTTGATGGTGATACCACGCTCGCGCTCCTCGGGAGCCTTGTCGATGGAAGAGTAGTCGGTGTACTCAGCGCCGCCCTGCATCGCCAGGTACTTGGTGATGGCAGCGGTCAGAGTGGTCTTACCATGGTCGATGTGACCGATGGTGCCGATGTTAACATGGGGCTTCGTTCTCTCAAATTTCTGCTTAGCCATTTGAAAAAATCCTCCTTAACAAATTTGCATCATGGTTTTCTTGCAATGTCTTGTACTAACACTGCTATTTTACAGTATTCGATAGGGAAAAGCAATCGTTTTTTGACGATTTAGAAATTTTCCCGTCCGGTACGCTTGTTGATGAGCTTCTCCTGCAGGCCCTTGGGCAGCTCGATATAGTGGCTGGGCTCCATGGTGTACTGACCACGGCCCTGGGTGCGGGAGCGCAGATCGGTGGCGTAGCCGAACATTTCCGCCAGGGGAACAAAGGCGTCGATCTGCTGGGCGCCGGCGCGCATCTCGTAGCCCTGGATCTGGCCGCGGCGGGCGCTGATATCGCCGATGACGTCGCCCATATATTCCTCGGGGACGATGACGGAGACCTTCATGATGGGCTCGAGCAGCGTGGGATCGGCCTTGCGCATGGCCTCCTTGAAGGCCATGGAGCCAGCAATCTTGAACGCCATCTCGGAGGAGTCCACCTCGTGATAGGAGCCGTCGTACAGAGTGACCTTCACGTCCACCACGGGGTAACCGGCCACGGTGCCGGAGAGCATTGCGCCCTGGATACCGGCGTCGATGGCGGGGATATACTCCTTGGGGACAGCGCCGCCCACCACTTTGTTGATGAACTCGTAGCCCTTGCCGGACTCGTTGGGCTCCACATGGATCTTCACGTGACCATACTGGCCCTTACCGCCGGACTGACGGGCATACTTGGTATCCTGGTCCACTGCCTTGCGGATGGTCTCCTTGTAGGCCACCTGGGGCGCGCCCACGTTGGCCTCCACCTTGAACTCCCGCAGCAAGCGGTCCACGATGATCTCCAGATGCAGCTCGCCCATACCGGCGATGATGGTCTGACCCGTCTCCTCGTCGGTGTAGGTGCGGAAGGTGGGGTCCTCCTCGGCAAGCTTCGCCAGGGCGATGGCCATCTTTTCCTGGCCGGCCTTGGTCTTGGGCTCGATGGCCACGCGGATCACGGGCTCGGGGAACTCCATGGACTCCAGCACGATGGGGTGCTTCTCATCACAGAGGGTGTCGCCGGTGGTGGTGTTCTTCAGGCCCACCACGGCGGCGATATCGCCGGAATAGACCGTTTCCAGGTCCTCCCGGTGGTTGGCGTGCATCTGGAGCAGACGGCCCACGCGCTCGCGCTTGCCCTTGGTGGCATTGAGCACGGAGGAGCCGGTGTTCAGCGTGCCGGAATACACGCGGAAGAAGCTCAGACGGCCCACATAGGGGTCAGTCATGATCTTGAAGGCCAGAGCGGAGAACGGCTCGTCATCGGAAGCGTGACGGTCCTCCTCCTCATCGGTCTTGGGGTTGGTGCCAACGATGGCGGGAATATCGGTGGGGGCGGGCATATAGTCCACAATGGCGTCCAGCAGCTTCTGAACACCCTTGTTCCGGTAGGAGGAGCCGCAGGTGACCGGCACCATCTCCACGGCCACGGTGGCCTTGCGGATGGCGGCGCGGATCTTGTCGGTGGGGATCTCCTGACCCTCCAGATACATCTCCATGATCTCGTCGTCGAACATGGAAACGGCATCCAGCAGCTTTTCCCGGTACTCGTTGGCCAGGTCCATCATATCGGCGGGGATGGGCTCCACGCGCATATCCTTGCCCAGCTGATCGTAATAGATATCAGCGTCCATCTCCACCAGGTCGATGATGCCCTTGAAGGACTCCTCTTTCCCGATGGGCAGCTGGATGGGCACGGCGTTGCACTTGAGGCGGTCGTGGATCATGTCCAGCACGTGATAGAAATCCGCGCCCAGCATGTCCATTTTGTTGACATACACCATCCGGGGCACATGATAGTGGTCGGCCTGACGCCACACGGTTTCGGACTGGGGCTCAACGCCGCCCTTGGCGCACATCACGGTGACAGAGCCGTCCAGCACACGCAGAGAACGCTCCACCTCCACAGTGAAGTCCACGTGACCCGGGGTGTCGATGATGTTGATACGCGTCTGGGGGAACTGGTCCTTGGAGCCCTTCCAGTAACAGGTGGTAGCGGCGGAGGTGATGGTGATACCACGCTCCTGCTCCTGTTCCATCCAGTCCATGGTAGCGGTTCCCTCGTGCGTCTCGCCGATCTTGTAGTTGACGCCCGTGTAGTACAGAATACGCTCGGTCGTGGTGGTCTTGCCTGCATCAATGTGGGCCATGATGCCGATATTTCTCGTATTTTCCAGTGTAACCTTTCTCGGCATAACGTTCTCCTTTTAATCAGTTTGCGGGGCTTACCAGCGGAAGTGGGCGAAGGCCTTGTTGGACTCGGCCATCTTGTGGGTATCCTCGCGCTTCTTCACGGCGCTGCCGGTGTTGTTGGCGGCGTCCATGATCTCGCCTGCCAGGCGCTCGGCCATGGTGCGCTCACTGCGGGCGCGGGAATAGTTGGTCAGCCAGCGCAGACCCAGGGTCTGACGGCGGGCAGGACGAACCTCCATGGGGACCTGATAGGTGGCGCCGCCGACACGGCGGGCCTTGACTTCCAGGCTGGGCATGATGTTTTCCATGGCCTGGGTGAACACTTCCAGAGGCTCCTTCTCGGTCTTTTCCTTGATCAGATCAAAGGCGCCGTAGACAACCTTCTGGGCAACGCCCTTCTTACCGTCCAACATGATGCTGTTGACCAGCTTCGTCACCAGCACGGAGTTGTACATAGGATCGGGCAAAATTTCTCTCTTGGGAACATTACCTCTTCTGGGCACTATGCTTCCCTCCTTCATAAAAATATGATTTCATAGGTACTCAACAGCCGGAGAGGCTGTTGTACGGCCTGCCAAAGAGGTACATACGATATATATAAACCTTTTCGGCAAAGCTCATTTCATGCGGGGATTACTTGCTCTTGGGACGCTTGGCGCCGTACTTGGAGCGCGCCTGCATACGGCCCTGAACGCCCTGGGTATCCAGAGTGCCGCGGATGATGTGGTAACGAACACCGGGCAGGTCCTTGACACGGCCGCCGCGGATCATGACCACAGAGTGCTCCTGCAGAGAATGACCGACACCGGGGATGTAGGCGGTGACCTCGTAGCCGTTGGTCAGGCGGACACGGGCGATCTTACGCAGAGCGGAGTTGGGCTTCTTGGGGGTGGCAGTTCTCACTGCGGTGCAGACGCCGCGCTTCTGAGGGGAGGACAGATCGGTCTCCTTGTTCTTCAGCGTATTCAGGCCCTTCTGCATAGCGGGGGAATTGGACTTGTAGGTAGCCTGTTTCCGGCCCTGCTTGACCAGCTGATTGAAAGTAGGCATGCAATGAACTCCTTTCTAAAGATTTGTGGGATGACTCCCTATATTTTCCACGGAACAAAGGATTTTATTCCGTTGGAAGCGGTTTTTCCTTTGCCAGCAGCGCCGCGGCGGCGGTGCCCACGTCGATGCCGCAGGCCCGGCCCAGCTGGGCCATGGTGTGCGCCCCGGACACGGGAACGCCCCGTTCCCGGCAGCGGCCCTCCAGCGGCCGGGTCAGCCGGGGATCGGCGTCGCAGGCCAGAAACACCCGGCCTGCCCGGCCGGCGCTCACTGCCCGCTGCACCTGTTTCAGGCCCACCACCTTGTCTTTGGATGACAGCTCTTCCAGCACGTGGGAACCTCCTCGGCACAGTGTGTCTACCGCATGGCAAAATTCGCGGAATCCATATCCGCGCAGTTTGAAATTATAGCACAGTCCCCCGGGATACGTCAAGAGGAATCCGGGTAAAACTTTTCATTTTCCTTTGTGCATTCGTCCATACTTTGTGCACATATCAGCAAAATTTGTGTCAAATCTGTAAATAAAGCTGGAAACCGGTACGGGGGTATGATAGAATAGAAGCACCTGTGGGGCGGGAGAGCCCCGGGGAAAATTAAAGGAGGTAATAGCTTGATGAAAACGCCTGTTCGCACCAGACTTCTGTCTGCGCTGCTGTCACTGGTCATGCTGGTTTCCCTGCTGCCGGTGTCGGTATTCGCGGCAGAGCCTGCGTCCGGGACCTGGGAAAAGGTCACCGAGGCACAGGAGGACTGGTCCGGTCAATACCTGATCGTCTATGAAAAGGGCAGCCTGATCATGGACGGCTCCCTGTCCGCCCTGGACAAGGAGGGCAACAAGGTGGACGTGACCATCACCGACGGCAAGATCGTTGGTGATTACGCCAAGTACGCGTTCACCATCGCGCCCATGACCGGCGGCTGGTCCGTACAGTCCGCCAGCGGAAAGTACATTTCCGGCAAGTCCGGCAGCAACAAGATCATCACCGGCTCCACTCCGGAGCTCAACACCATCACCTTTGCTGATGGTAATGTGAAGATCGCCAGCAACAACACCACGCTGCAGTATAACGCAGCCGCCACCAACGGCACCCGGTTCCGCTATTATAAGAGCGAGAATCAGCAGCCCGTGGCCCTGTATAAGCTCAGCACCGTCCCCGCCCGGGAAAGCGGCATCGTCACCGATCTGACCACCCTGCAGAACGGCGACAAGGTGGTGGTGTTCAACCCCGCCAACAAAAAGGCTCTGTCCTCCGTGTACAACGGCTTCTATAACACGGGCGTGGATGTGGAGCTGACCGGTGGCAAGCTCACCGGCTACACGGATGCAGAGCTGTGGACCGTGAACCGCACCGAGAGCGGCGCCTATACCTTCTCCACCGCCGAGGGCAAGAAGCTGTCCATGGACACCAGCTACAGCAGCACTCCCCTGGACAAGGCCAATGTGGATTGGGAGCTCAGCGCTGCCGCCACGGCGGACTGCTTCTACATCAAGAACGTGGGCCGCGGCAGCTATCTGGAGTGGTTCGCCGAGAAGAACAACTGGAGCTCCTACGGAACCATCGGCAGCAACGAGCCCCTGTTCGCCCAGCAGCTATATCTGGTGGCAGACACCCAGGAGCCTGACCAGCCCGATCAGCCCGAAGATCCCACCGCTCCTCTGAAGAACGGCGACCAGGTGGTCATCTACAACCCCGCAAACCTCAAGGCCCTGTCCAGCGAGTACAGCGGCTTCTATAACAAGGGCACCGACGTGACCCTCACCGGCGGCAAGCTGGCCGGCTTCACCGAGGCCGACATCTGGACCGTAGGCGTCAACGACGATGGCAGCTATACCTTCTCCACCGCCGACGGCAAGAAGCTGTCCATGGACGAAAAATACTCCAGCACTCCCCTGGACAAGGCCCACACCGGCTGGACACTGGAGCAGGCTGCCACCGAGGGCTGCTACTATATTAAGAACGTGGGCCGCAGCAGCTATCTGGAGTGGTATGCCGAGAAGAACAATTGGAGTGCCTTCGGCACCATCGGCAGCAACGAAGCTCTGTTTGCCCAGGCATTCTTCAAAATCCAGAAAAGCGGCATCGTTACCTCCGTATCCGACGGCGACCAGGTGGTGGTATTCAACCCCGCCAACGGCAAGGCCCTGTCCACGGAGTACACCGGCTTCTATAACAAGGGCACCGACGTGACCCTGACCAATGGCAAGCTCTCCGGTTACACCAAGGCCGACATCTGGACCGTGGGCGTCAACGCCGACGGCAGCTATACCTTCTCCACCGCCGACGGCAAGAAGCTGTCTATGGACGAAAAATACTCCAGCACCCCCCTGGATAAGACCCACACCGGCTGGAGCATCCTTCCCGCCGCCACGGAAAATTGCGTCTATATCCAGAACGTGGGCCGCAGCAGCTATCTGGAGTGGTATGCCGAAAAGAACAACTGGAGTGCCTTCGGCACCATCGGCAGCAACGAAGCCCTGTTTGCCCAGCAGCTCTATCTGGTAGGCGACGAGATGGACCAGCCCGCCGGCAGCCTGCCCCAGGAGGGTGCGCAGGTGGTGCTGTTCAACCAGAATGCCCAGGGCGTCTTGGCCCAGCAGAATGACAACACCGACAGCCCCGCCATCAATAGTGTCTCCGCCCAGATCACGGACGGCAAGGCCATCCCCGAAAACGGCGGCGTGGTGTTCACCGTGGAGCGCAGCGGCGAGTATTACCGCTTCCGCAACGAAACCTACGGCTATCTGTGCTCCAACGGCACCGGCAACAACGCCTTCTATTCCCAGACCGCCAGCGAGGACGCCGACTGGACCGTGGAACCCTGCAGCGGCGGCGTGGGCGGCTATCAGCTGGAAAGCCGCACCGCCAAGTTCAACGGCCGGTACAGCCAGTATCTGGAGTATTACAGCGACAGCTATAAGACCTACAGCATGTACAACGTCACCGACTACACCATCTACTCCTTCTTCTTCTATGGTGTGGCCGACAGCGTGAAGCTGGACGGCGGCGTGGTCAACGATCCCGCCGTGGTGTTCACCTCCGCCGACACCGTGAAGGCCGGTCAGGACTATACCCTGACCTTCACCGTCAACGATGTCAAGGCCGTTTCCAAGCTGGAGATCCTGGTGGACGGCAAGACCGCCGGTGTCATCACCGACTACACCGCCGACGGCAAGAACTACACCGCCAACGTCTCCGCCGCCATGCTGGCCGGTGCCGACAAGGTGACCCTCACCGTCCGCGTCACCAACGCCTCCGGTGCGTCCTATTCCGGCAGCCTGGTGCTCACCGTGGTGGACGAGCCCTCCATCGGGGCCGTGACCCCCCTGAAGGGCAGCCAGACCGGCAGCGACAAGCGGCCCGTGATCTCCGCCGAGATCATCAACGCCGGTGAGAATCCCACCCTGGAGATGACCGTCAACGGCCAGAGGGTCAACGCCGTGTACGCCGGCGGCAAGCTCACCTATACCCCCGCCGCCGACATGACCGACGGCCGCACCAATGTGTCCGTCACCGTTACCCGCGCCGACGGCAAGACCGCCTCCTTCAACTGGTTCTTCACCGTGGGCCAGGCCCAGTATCAGCTGTACTTCGGCCAGCTCCACAGCCACACCCAGTATTCCGACGGCGCAGGCTCCCTGGACGCCGCCCTGGACTATGTGAAGAATCTGCCCGAAAGCGCCAATGTCCAGTTCGTGGCCTTCACCGACCACTCCAACTACTTTGACACCACCGGCGCCGCCAACCCCGAGGGCGCCCTGTACGACATGAGCCTGGCCAGCGCCTCCAGCCAGGAGACCTGGAACAGCTATCGTTCCTCCGTGGCCGCCTTCAACGAGGCCAACGCCGGTTCCCTGGTGGCTCTGGCGGGCTTCGAGATGACCTGGTCCGGCGGCCCCGGCCACATCAACACCTTCAATACTCCCGGTATCGTCTCCCGCAACAACTCCACCCTGAACAACAAGACCGACTATGCCGGTATGCGCGCCTACTATGCCCTGCTGAGCCAGCAGGAGGGCGCAGACAGCCTCAGCCAGTTCAACCACCCCGGCAACACCTTCGGCACCTTCGGTGACTTCGCTTTCTGGGATCCCGTCATCGACAGCCGCATGTACATGGTGGAGGCCGGCAACGGCGAGGGCCAGATCGGCGCCGGCGGCTATTATCCCAGCTATGAGTACTACACCATGGCGCTGGATAAGGGCTGGCACCTGGCTCCCACCAACAACCAGGATAACCACAAGGGCCGCTGGGGCAACGCCAACGACGCCCGCGACGTGATCCTCACCGACGACTTCTCCGAGGAGGGCATCTACGACGCGCTGCGGGCCATGCGTATGTACGCCACCGAGGACAAGAACCTGGAGATCGGCTACACCGTCAACGGTATGCTCCTGGGCAGCAGTCTCACCGAGGTCCCCGAGAAGCTGAACATCCACGTCACCGTTAACGACCCCGACGCCAGCGATTCCATCTCCAAGGTGGAGGTCATTGTCAACTCCGGCAAGACCGCCTATACCTGGGACGATCCCGCTGTCCTGGCCACCGGCGACCTGTCCGTGACCCTGGACCCCGACTACAGCTACTACTACATCCGCGTCACCCAGGGTGACGGCGACCTGGCGGTCACCGCCCCCGTGTGGGTGGGCGAGACCCTGAAGCTGGGCATCTCCGATGTGACCTGCGGCACCTCCACTCCCGTCACCGGCGAGGCCATGACCGTCACCACCACCCTGTTCAACAGCGAGAGCACCGACGCCAATATCAAGTCCATCACCTACGCCGTGGGCAGTCAGGTCCTGGCCTCCGCCACCGATGTGGGCACCGTTCCCGCCAGCGGCACCCTGGCCCTGAGCTATGACGTCTCCTTCGACACCGCCCGTGTCTACAAGGTCACCGCCACCGTGGTGCTGGAGCAGGACGGCAAGGAGTATGTGTTCACCAAGGACATTACCCTGGACGTGCTGAACGCCGACGACCTGGTGTATATCGGCATCGACGCCTCCCACTACAACGAGTATGTGGCCGGTAACTACAAGGATTCCATGGGCAACTTCGGCAACCTGGCGGGCAAGTACAACGTCCGCACCGTGGAGCTGAAGACCAGCGACGAGCTCATCGCCGCCTGCTCCAATCCCAAGTTCAAGGCCCTGATCCTCACCGCTCCCTCCCGCCGCCTGGCGGACGCCCAGACCGATCCCCGGACCTACAGCGCCCAGGAGCTGGCGGCCATTGCGGCCTTCAACGCCGGCGGCGGCACCGTGATCCTGGCCGGCTGGAGCGACAACTACGAAAACTATGACGTGATCCAGAGCAACCCCGCCATCAAGCACATGGCCGCCACCCAGAACGAGGTGCTCCAGGCCCTGGGCTCCAGCCTGCGCATCAGCGACGACGCCACCTATGACGACGTCCGCAGCGCGGCCGACGGCGTGGACAAGTGGCGTCTGTACTTCAACACCTACGGTCAGAGCTTCCTGACCGATGGCGTGGAGGTGGACCCCGCTCACCCCTATGACCGCCTGTATACCGAGGTATTCAGCCACTACGGCGGCGCCTCCGTGTATGCCGTGGACGCCGACGGCAAGCCCACCTCCACCCTGCCCGCCACCGTTTCCCCGGTGGTATACGCCCACAGCACCACCTATTCCGTGGACGTGGATAAGGACGGCCTGGGCGGCGCCAACGTGCCCAAGTACGCCTATGCCGAAAACGACAGCCGTCTGCTGGCCATGGCCAGCGAGCAGCTGGAGGGCAAGGGCCTGATCATCGTGTCCGGCGCGGCCTTCATGTCCAACTTCGAGGTGCAGGCCACTATCAGCGACAACGGCTCCGAGAAGAACTACTCCAACTATAAGATCTGCGAGAACCTGCTGCGGGCCATCAACCCCGTGAAGGTCACCGACATCGCCACCGTCCAGGCCCAGACCGAGGCCGGCCACAAGTACACCATTGAGGGTGTCGTGACCTCCAACGCCTCCGGCTATGACAAGGCTACCGCTTTCTTCGACTGCATCTATGTCCAGGATGAGACCGGCGGCATCAACTGCTTCCCCGTGGCCGGTGAGTTCAAGATCGGCGACGTGGTCCGGGTCACCGGCGTGACGGAGACCTATCAGGGCGAGAACGAGCTGCAGGTTTCCTCCATCGAGAAGATCGGCGAGACCACCCCCGTCACCCCCAAGGTCGTCACCTCCACCCAGATCAACGACGGCTCCGTCCTGGGCCAGCTGGTGACCCTGAAGGGCTTCGTGGTGGGCTATGAGATGGCCGACGGCCTGGTGCAGACCATCCTGGTCCGCGACAGCGAGGGTAAGATCGCCCGGGTGTTCATCGACGGCTATATCACCACCTCCTATGACGTGAAGAACCTGTCCATCGGCTGCGAGATCTCCGCCACCGGCCTGGCCTCCTACGACAACACCTTCGTCCTGGCCGACGGCACCGAGATGGCCCCCCGTATCCGCATCCGCGACCGCAACGACGTGGTCTGCACCGCCCATGAGCACACCTTCGGCGAATGGGTGGTCACCACCGCCCCCACCTGCACCCAGGACGGCCTGGAGACCCGCACCTGCTCCGCCTGCGGCGAAGTGGAGACCCGGGTCATCCCCGCTGCCGGTCACGACTATAAGGACGGCAAGTGCACCGTCTGCGGCGCAACCGATCCCGGCTATCAGCCCACCCAGCCCGGCGTCAAGACCGGCGACGAGAGCAACACCACCATGTGGATCATCGTCCTGGTGTGCGCTGCCGCTCTGGCTGTGGTGCTGGTCATCGTGTCCCGCAAAAAGCGCAACAGCTAATACTGATTCTTGATTCAAAAATTGAATCAAGAATCCCGTGCGCTGTGCGCACGCACAGCGTGCGAAAACACGCTGTGACGTCTCATACAAAACCTGACGCACCTTCGGCGCTATAAAAAGCTTTTCAAGCTTTTTAACAGGTTTTGGTATAAGCGGATCACCCCATAGCAAGCCATAGCAAAACAGCAAAGGCCCCCGCCGGATGGCGGGGGCCTTTGAGATTATCAAAAAGTCTCACAGAGTTTGCCGTCCGCAGGCGGCAAATTAAATGCAATCCGTTTTTTGCGGCGGCGTGTACGTCGCAAAAAACACTTCTCAGTCTGCAAGTGTGGAATTGGTTCGCCCTCGGCGAACCAATTATGCGCGCAGCAGACTGCAAGTCTTTTGCGCAAAAAGAGCTTTGCTCTTTTTGCGCAAGTATCAGAATACGCTCAGATCCAGCCGGGCGGACAGCAGCTCCAGCGCCCGGATACCGGCCAGGCTGTTGCCCTTTTCGTCCAGAGCCGGTCCAAACAGGCCCACCCCCATGCGGCCGGGGACCACGGCCATAATGCCGCCGCCTACGCCGCTTTTGGCCGGGACTCCCACCCGGATGGCGAAGTCTCCGGACCCGTCGTACATGCCGCAGGTCATCAGGTTGGCGTTGACGAACCGGCCATAGGCCGCCGGGAACAGCCGCTGGCCGTCCGGCAGCTGACCGTGGCAGGCCAGCACGCAGCCGATGCGGGCCAGGTCCGCCGCACTGACCCGGATGGAGCAGGCCCGGAAATAGCAGTCCAGCAGCTCCTCCACGTCGCCGCGGATCAGGCCGTGGGCCTTCAGCAGATAGGCCAGGGCCCGGTTTTTGGAGCCGGTGGCCTTTTCGGAGTGATAGACCTCCTCGTCCAGGTCGATCTTCTCGTTGGCGGCCAGGCGGCGGATAAAACCCAGCAGCCGGGCAAACCGCTGGTCATAGGTCTCGCCCCCCACCAGCTGGCACATGAGGATGGCCCCGGCGTTGACCATGGGGTTCAGGTGCTTGGCCAGCAGGGCGTTGTCCGCCACGTTGATGGCGTCAAAGGGCTTGCCGGTGGCCTCCACCCCCACATGGGCCCGCACCGTCTCCCGGCCGTTGTCCTGCAGGGCCAGCAGAAGCAAAAGGGGCTTCATGACGCTCTGGATGGTGAAGCAGCGGCGGCTGTCGCCGGCCTCCACCATGTTGCCGTCCTTGTCGAACACGGCGATGCCCAGGCGGTCCGGGTCCTGCCGGGCCAGCTCCGGGATATAGGAGGCCAGGGCCCCCTGCCCGGTGTACGGGCGGCACTCCTGTAGGATCTGTTGCAGCAATTCTTCCATATCGGCTCCTTCACCCGCGCAAAGGCGGGATTTTTTGATACAATAGGTAATTTTTCTGTCGGATATTACGGTCAGTAGTCGACTTTCATCAGGCACAGGCCCTCCGGCGGGGCGGTGGGGCCTGCCAGGCGGCGGTCCCGGGCCTCCAGCAGGGCGGGCATATCCTCCGGCTGCCGGGTCCCCCGGCCCACCTCCAGCAGCGTGCCCACCAGGATGCGCACCATATTCTGCAAAAAGCCGGTGCCGTGGAAGGTGAACACGATGCGGTCCTTCTGCCGCACCACGGTGATGCTGTCCACCAGCCGGACGGTGGATTTTTTCATCCGGGGGTTGCCGCAGAAGCTGGCGAAGTCGTGCTCCCCCTGCAAATACGCCGCCGCCTGCTGCATCCGCTCCAGGTCCGGGTGAAAATCCAGCAGGGTGACGTACTTCCGGTCGAACACCGGCTTCACCGGTCCGTCGAAGCACACATAGCGATAGGTTTTGCCCAGGGCCTTATACCGGGCGTGGAACCGGGGGGCGGCCTCCTTCACCTCCCGGACGGCGATGGCGTCGGGGAGATAGCGGTTCATATAGTCCCGGATCTCCTCCGGGGACAGGTCCACGTCCAGCTGGGCGTTGGCCGCCATGGCCCGGGCATGGACTCCGGCGTCGGTGCGTCCGGCGCCGATGATCTCCACGGGACTGCCCTGGAGCCGGGTCAGCACGCTCTCCAGCTTCCCCTGGATGGTGTCCCGCCCCGGCTGGCGCTCCCAGCCGAAAAAGCGGGTGCCGTCATAGGCGATGATGAATTTATAGTTGCGCAGCATATGGAATCACTCCGTCATGATCTTCAGGATCACCCGGTCCGTCTCCTTCATGCCCTGAGAGGCCAGGATGCCCACGTTGCGGATGGTCTCCTCCACGTCCCGGCCCACGATGCCGTCGCCAGGCCGGAAGCTGTTGCCCCGCAGGTACATGTTATAGCCCAGAATGCCGGTTTCCACACCCATAGCGATCTTGCTGGCGCAGCTGGCCTTGGCCCCGTCGCAGATGCAGCCGGAGATCATGGCCGCGGCGTTGGTGATGGTGTGGCAGATGCCCTCATAGTCCGCGCCCCGAAGCCATGCAATGCCGCAGCCTGCCCCCACCCCGGCGGACACCGCCCCGCAGTAGGCGGACAGGCGGCCGATGCCGGTTTTCTGGTGGATGGTGATCAGGTCCGACAGGCACACCGCCCGCAGGATGGTCTCCCGGTCCCGGCCGGTCTGCACGCCATAGCGCCACACGGGAACGGAGGCGGTGATGCCCTGGTTGCCGGAGCCGGAGCAGATCACCACCGGCATCTCGCAGCCGTTCATCCGGGCGTCGGACCCGGCGGCGGCCCAGGCCCGGGCCTCCGTCTCCACGTCGCCGCCGGAGAGCAGCAGCGTGGAGCCGATGTTGGCCCCCCAGTCCCCCCGCAGGCCCTCCCGGGCGATGGCGGTGTTGCAGTCGATCTGGCGGCCCACGGAGTCCTCGATGCGGGAGACGTCTACCGTCTCGGCAAAGGTCAGGATATCCCGGACGTTCAGCACGCTCTTGTCCTGCAAATTGTCCTCGGCGGAGTCGGAGTGGGGCTTTTCCAGCAGGACCTCCCCGTCCCGCTCCACATAGATGATATTGGTGTGGTTGTTGGCCACATGGACTACGGCCCGGTGCCCGTCGCCGGTCCAGCCGGTGAGCCGGATGTCCAGCATCCGGGGGGTGGGCGGGCAGTCGATGCGGATGTCCGTGCTGTCCAGGTAGTCCCCGATGGCGGGGGCGTCTGCCTCCGTCACATGGGCGATGACCTGGAGCCGGGCCTCCGGATCCCCGGCCACCATGCCCACGGCGATGGCCGCCGGAAGGCCCCGGCGGCCCCCGGTGTTGGGCACCACCACGGATTTGACATTTTTCAGGATGTTGCCGCTGACCTCCGCCAGAATGCGGCAGGGCCTCTGCCCCAGCACCTGGCGCAGACGGGCCGCGCAATAGGCCACGGCGATGGGCTCCGTGCAGCCGGTGGCCAGCTGAAGCTCCTCACGCAGGATGGTACAGAATGCCTCCTCTTTTCTCTCGTCCAACATGATCGCAATTCCCTTTCGTCCCATATATTTTCCCGGCATACGCCGGTGAATTCCCGTTTTGTCTCACGCCTGGGGCACGTCGTCCTCGCTGTCGATCCAGTCCTGCACGTCCACCACCTGGAACTCCGTGGGAGTGCGGCGGATCACCACCCGCTCCAGGCCCGCGTTGATGATGTGGCGGCGGCACATGGGGCAGGAGGTGGCGTCCGGCAGAAGCTCCCCGGTCTGGGCGTTGCGGCCCACCAGGTACAGGGTGCCGCCCACCATGTCCCGGCGGCTGGCGGAGATGATGGCGTTGGCCTCGGCGTGGACGCTGCGGCACAGCTCGTACCGCTCCCCCCGGGGAACCTGCAGCCGCTCCCGGGTGCAGTAGCCCATGTCCACGCAGTTGCGCCGCCCCCGGGGCGCGCCGTTGTAGCCGGTGGAGATGATCTCGTCGTTTTTCACGATGATGGCCCCGTACACCCGGCGCAGACAGGTGGCCCGTTCCAGCACCGTCTGGGCGATGTTCAGATAATAGTTTTCCTTGCTGATGCGCTGCATGATGCTTCCTCCCGGTGGTTTTTCCTGTATTGTCCCCCATTATATACGATTTTGTCCGCCGGGGCAACAGAATCTTCCGAAAAAAACGTTGACGGAGGGGGCGGGCTGTGGTATCATGAACAAACTGAAAACTCTGTGAGGGAGTAGCAAGCGGACCCTTTGTCCGCAGCACGTCAACATACTGGCCGCCTGGCGGCCTGGCTTGCTTTAATTTGCGAGACTCATGTATCACTGCCGCGGGATGCATGGGACTCGTCTGTCTGTTCGCCTTCGAGCCCAGACATGGCCCCCGGCCATGTCCGGGTTTTTTCATGGAATTTTCACGAAAAAAGGAGAAACGAACATGCAGTGGAATATCCTGTTCTTTTTCAACAGCGTGCTGCTGGGGGTGGGGCTGGCTATGGACGCGTTTTCCGTGTCCCTGGCCAACGGCCTCAACGAGCCCCACATGTCCCGGCGGCGGATGCTGGGCATTGCCGGGGTGTTTGCCGCCTTCCAGGCCCTGATGCCCATGACGGGGTGGATCTGCGTCCACACCATCGTGCAGTATTTCCGGGCCTTTGAAAAGCTGATCCCCTGGATCGCCCTGGCCCTGCTGGGCTTCATCGGCGGGAAAATGCTCATCGAGGGCATCCGTGGCGGCGGAGACGATGACGCCGCCCCCAGACTGGGCCTGGGCGCCCTGCTGGTGCAGGGGGTGGCCACGTCCATCGACGCCCTGTCCGTGGGCTTCACCATTGCCGAGTATGACTGGCTCATGGCCCTGGTCTGTTCCCTGATCATTGCGGCGGTGACGCTGTGCATCTGTCTGGGGGGCCTGGTGCTGGGGAGGAAATTCGGCATGCGCCTTGCCGGCCGGGCCCAGATCCTGGGCGGGGCCATCCTAATCTTCATCGGACTGGAAATCTTCATCAGCAGTATGCTGTAAAAACTAAGGAGGAACAACACAATGCTCGTACCCATTCTTCTGTTCGTCGTGGGTCTGGTGCTGCTGATCAAGGGCGGCGACTGGTTCGTGGACGGGGCCACGGGGCTGGCCCACCGGTTCCATGTGCCGGAGATCCTCATCGGCGCCACGGTGGTCTCCATCGGCACCACCCTGCCGGAGGTGATGGTGTCCGCCACCTCCGCCGTCAGCGGCCACGGCGAGATTGCCTATGGCAACGCCATCGGCTCGGTGATCTGCAACACCGCCCTGATCGCGGCCCTGACCATCGCCATCCGCCCCTCGGAGGCGGACCGCAGGAGCCTGCGGACCCCGGTGATCTTCTTCTTCATCGCCGCCGTGTTCTATGCCGCCATCGCCTATACCAACGGGGCCTTCACCCGGCTGGCGGGCATTGTGCTGCTGGTGATGTTCGTGGTGTACATGGTCCTCACCGTGCGCCAGAGCTTCCGGGACACCGTGCAGGCCGGCGGCGCGGACGAGGCCATCGACGGCACCCCCTCCATGGGCAAGGACATCCTGCTGCTGGTCGTCGGCGCGGCCTTCATCGCCGTGGGGGCCAACCTGCTGGTGAACAACGGCACTCTCATCGCTCAGGGGCTGGGCGTGCCGGAGTCCGTCATCGCCCTGACCTTCGTGGCCCTGGGGACGTCCCTGCCGGAGCTGGTCACCGCCATCACCTCCCTGATCAAGGGCCACAGCGCCCTGTCTCTGGGCAACATCGTGGGGGCGAACCTGTTTAACCTGGTGCTGGTCAGCGGTCTGTCCACCACCCTGTCCCCCTTCCAGGTGCCCCAGGAAAAGACCATCGCCGGGTACAACGCCTCCCTGGTGGTGGACATCCCCCTGATGATGCTGGTAATGCTGCTGCTGACGGTGCCCGCCCTGGCCAGGGGCAGGCTGTCCCGCTGGCAGGGCATCGTGCTGCTGGTGCTGTACGCCGGCTTCTGCGCCTTCCAGTTCTGTTTCTGAGTTCTGAATAAGCAAGCGCACCCCCGGCGGGAATCCGCCGGGGGTGCGTCAGTGTATCAAAATGCCTCGCAGCGTTTGCCGCCCGCAGGCGGCAAATGACTTGCAAGCCTTTTATCCCAAAAGGGCTTCGCCCTTTTGGGATGTTGTTTAGCCCCACAGGGCGGACAGCATGGGAATGACCTGCTTTTTCCGGCTCATGACCCCGGGCAGGAACAGGGCGTTGTCCTTGGGCTCGGCGGAGAAGGCGTTGCGGATGGCCTCGTCGCTGCCCACATACAGCAGCTGCGTGCCCTCCAGCAGCACGTCGGTGAGCATCAGGATCACCATATTGTAGTGGTGCTCTTCCTGGAGGCGGCGCATCACATCCAGGAACTCGTCCTTGCGCTCCAGCATCTCCATGGAGTCCAGGCAGGTGACCTGGCCCACGCCCAGGTTCTGCTCGCCGATGTGGAACTCCTTGAAGTCGCTGCTCACCAGCTCCTCCACGGATTTGCCTCCGGCGGTGGAGAACAGCTGGCGGCCCAGTTCCTTGACGTTGACGCCGCCGATGCGGGCCATGCGCTCGGCCATGGCAATGTCCCGCTTGGTGCAGGTGGGGGACTTGAACATAACGGTGTCGGCCAGGATGGCCGCCGCCAGCAGCCCCGCCATATTGGCCGAGGGCATGACGCCGTGCTCCTGGTACATTCCGGCGATGATGGTGGCAGTGCTGCCCACGGGCTCGTTGCGGACCCGGATGGGCTGGCTGGTCTGGATATCCGCCAGGCGGTGGTGGTCGATGATCTCCAGAATCTCCGCCTGATCCAGGCCCGGCACGGCCTGGGCCCGCTCGTTGTGGTCCACCAGCACCACGCGCTTGCGCCGGGGGCGCAGCAGGTGATACCGGGACAGGGTGCCCACGACTTTTTCGTTCTCGTCCAGCACCGGGTAGCAGCGGTAGCGGCTTTTCAGCACCACCTCGCGGACGTCGTCGATATAGTCCGACAGGTGGAAGCACACGATCTTTTCATTGTGGCAGGGCCGGGAGATGGGACTGGCCTGATAGATCAGCCGGGCCACCCGGCTGGCCTCATAGGGAGTGGTGATGATGCAGGTGCGCCCGGCGTTTTCCAGCAGGTCCGGGTCCACCTCCGTCTGGCACAGGATCAGGCAGCTGACGCCGATGTCCAGGGCCCGGCGGATCATATCCGGCTGGTCGCCGCAGATGACAATGTTGTCCGGGTCGCCGAACAGCAGGTTCTCGCAGCTCTGGGGCAGGGCGATGACCACGTTGCCGGACACGGTGTCGATCAGGTCGCCGCTGTCGTTGAGCAGGCGGCCCTCGATGACGCTGAGCAGGTTGAACAGGGGCACCGCCTCCACCCGGGGGTTGGCGATGGTGGTCATGCTGTAGGTGGCGATGTCGCCGGCGGACAGAGTGCCGTACAGGGTGCCGTCCTCGTTGATGACGGGGATGGCGGAGATCTTCTGCTCCCGCATGATGTGCCAGGCCCGGTCCATGGTGACGGTGGCGTTCAGAGCCGGGGGCGTATCATAGTCCAGGTCCTCCACCTGGGTGCGGACGTTCTGCACCGTCCGGGGGGGCTGGAAGCCGAAGCGGTCCAGCATCCGCTGGGTCTGGTCGCTGATGTGGTCCATATGGGCGGCCACATAGTTCCGGTCGCCCAGGGCGTTGCGCAGGGCCGCGTAGGCCATGGCGGACACGATGGAATCGGTATCGGGGTTGTGGTGGCCGATGACGTAGATCTCGTTCATAGGATTCAACTCCTTTCGGATGATTCCATTATAAAACGGCCCCAATTTGTTTGTCAATGCGGTGTTGTGCCTAAATTTGCCGAAAATAGAGCACCCTAACTGTTTATTTATCCGTGGAGCAGCATTTTCCCCGGTGGAGTCTCATGTTTCACTGGGGGAAACCGGTTATCCTTTACAGCAGGCCGAAACCGCCGCTTCCAGGGCCGTCACCAGCTGCGCCAGGGGCAGGGACGGCCGGTCCGTCCCCTCCGTCTGCTCCGGAATGCAGGGAACGTGGATGAACCCCGCCCGGACGCCGGGTGCGGCGTGGTGGAGCACCTGATACAGCAGGTGGTTGCACACATAGGTCCCCGCGCTGTTGGACAGCTCCGACGGCACCCCGGCCTCCCGGATGGCCCGGACCATGTCCTTCGCCGGTACCGTGGCGAAATACGCCGCCGGTCCGCCAGGGACGATGGGCGCGTCCACCGGCTGCTGCCCGGCGTTGTCCGGGATCCGGGCGTCGTCCACATTGATGGCCACCCGCTCCGGGGTCACGGCACTGCGGCCCGCCGCCTGGCCCACGCACAGCACCACATCCGGCCGGAACACGTCCATTTCCGCCGTCACCAGCCGGGCAGAATCGCCGAACACCGTGGGCACCTCCAGAATGCGCAGCTCCGCCTCCGGGCATCGCACCCGGTTTACGGCCTCCAGGGCGGGGTTGATGCGCTCCCCGCCGAAGGGGGTGAATCCCGTCAGCAGCACCCGGGGCTTCCGTTGTTTCTCCATAAAATCGCTCCGTTCTGTAATTTAGTGACATAATTATACAACATGTAATTGCATCTTGCAAGAAAAAACCCCTCTTGACATCCGGCCCCCTGCATCATAGAATAAGGGTAAGTTCCTGACGTCAAAATTACGATTGCGACGGAAGCTACGCCACAGATGACACCGCCCGGGGGGAACGCTTCCCGGGTGCTGGGGCCGTGCCGCAGGGCGCGGCTCTTTTTGTTTCGGAGGAGGTGACGGCATACGGAAACAAGAGTGGCATTGATCGGCATCATCGTGGAGCAGGAATCTTCGGCGGCGGCGCTGAACGCGCTGCTGCACGAATACGGCGGCTATATCATCGGGCGCATGGGCCTGCCGTACCGGGAACGGGGCGTGAACATCATCTCGGTGGTGCTGGACGCGCCCCAGGACAAGATCGCCGCGCTGTCCGGCAAAATCGGGCGGCTGCCCGGCGTCAGCGCCAAAACACAGTATTCCAACGTCATTTCACGGGAAGGAGAAAACCAATGAAAAGATTTGTATCCCTGCTGCTGGCGGTGCTGATGACCGCCGCGCTGTTTACCGGCTGCGCCAGGCAGCCCCAGACCCCCGAGACTCCCCAGGAGGAGGCCGTCACCATCCGGGTGGGCGGCCTGAAGGGCCCCACGTCCATGGGCCTGGTGAAGCTGCTGGACGATGCCGAAAACCAGAAAACCGCCAACGCCATTGACTTTCAGATGGCTGCCAGCGCCAACGAGCTAAATCCCCTGTTCCTGAAGGGGGAGCTGGACATTCTGGCGGTGCCCGCCAACCTGGGCTCCGTGCTGTATAACAAGACCCAGGGCGGCGTGAAGATGCTGGCCGTCAGCACCCTGGGCGTGCTGTATATGGTGGAAAAGGGCGGCGAGACCGTCACCGATATCCAGAGCCTGGCCGGAAAGACCATCTATGCCACCGGCAAGGGCGCCACCCCCGAGTATGCCCTGACCTATCTGCTGGCCCGGAACGGCCTGGAGCTGGGCAAGGACGTGAACGTGGAGTGGAAAAGCGAGCCCACGGAGATCGTGGCCCAGATGGCGGCCCAGGACAGCGCCGTGGCCATGCTGCCCCAGCCCTTTGTGGTGGTGGCCATGGGCCAGGTGGAGGGCCTGCGGGTGGCCCTGGACCTGACGGAGCAGTGGAACGCCCTGGGCGGCGACAGCCAGCTCATCACCGCCGTGCTGCTGGTGCGCAGCGAGTTCCTGGACCAGCACCCCCAGGCGGTGGCCCGGTTCATGGAGGAGTACGCCGCCTCCGCCGCCTTTGTCAATGACCAGCCTGCCGAGGCCGCCGTGCTGGTGGAGAAATACGGCATCGTCAAGGCCGCCGTGGCCGAAAAGGCCATCCCCGCCTGCAACATCGTCTGCCTCACCGGGGACGACATGAAAACCGCCGCCTCCGGCTATCTGCAGGTGCTGTTTGACCAGAATCCCGAGTCCGTGGGCGGCAAGCTCCCCGGGGACGACTTCTACTGGATGGGGAACTAAGCCCACCTTAAAGCTATAATTGCCCGCCGGTCTGCGGACCGGCGCGGCCATTCTTCGACACCCACCCTGTAGGGCGGGGCCCATGTGCCCCGCCGCAGGGAAATGAACAAGCCCAATGGGAGGACGCCATGCAGAGACCTGCCCTTCAAAAGTGCATAGCGGTGGCCCTGGCCCTGCTGGTGTGGCAGGGGGCGGCCATGGCGGTGGGGCTGGACCTGCTGCTGCCGTCGCCGTGGCAGGTGGCCTGCCGCCTGTGGTCGGTATGGCGGGAGCCGGGCTTCTTCGCCACCGTGGCCTTCAGCCTGCTGCGCATCAGCGGGGGCTTTGCCCTGGGCCTGGTGCTGGGGGTGCTGCTGGCAGTGGCGGCGGGGCGGCTGCGGGTGCTGGAGCTTTTGCTGTGGCCCTATGTCACGGCCATCAAGTCCGTGCCGGTGGCGTCGTTCATCATCATCTGCCTGATCTGGATGAGCACCCGGCAGCTGGCGGTGTTCATCTCGTTTCTCATGGTATTCCCGGTGATCTATTCCAACACCCTCCAGGGCATCAAAAGCGCCGACGGAGCCCTGCTGGAGATGGCCCGGGTCTATCGGGTGCCCTTCTCCCGGCGGCTGGGGTATATCTACGCGCCCCAGGTGAAGCCCTTCCTGCTGTCCGGGTGCAGCGTGGCATTGGGTATGTCGTGGAAGTCCGGCGTGGCCGCCGAGGTCATCGGCGTGGTGGGCGGCTCCATCGGCGAGCGGCTGTACGAGGCCAAGGTGTATTTCCAGATGACGGACCTGCTGGCCTGGACGGTGGTGATCGTGGTGTGCAGCGTGGGCTTTGAGAAGCTGGTGCTGTGGCTGCTGCGGCGGTGCTTCGCCGCGTGGGAGGGACGGTAAAAATGGACCTGGTGATTTCCCATGTTTACAAGGACTTCGGCCGGGGCCCGGTGCTGCGGGACGTGAGCCTGACGGTGCGGCAGGGGGAGACGGTGTGCCTGATGGGCCCCTCGGGCCTGGGCAAAACCACCCTGCTGCGGTGCGTGGCCGGGCTGGAGCGGCCGGAAAGCGGCTCCGTCACCGGCGTTCCGGAAAGGCTCGGCTATGTGTTCCAGGAGGACCGGCTGTGCGGCGTCTTTTCCGCCGTGGCCAACGTCCGCCTGGCAACAGGCCGGACCCTGCCGGAGGCGGAGATCCTCCGGCATCTGGAGGAGCTGGGCCTGGCCGGAAGCGCCCGGCGGCCGGTGTCGCAGCTGTCCGGCGGCATGCGCCGCCGGGTGGCCATCGCCCGGGCCGTATGCGCCGGGCCGCAGCTTCTGCTGCTGGACGAGGCCTTCAAGGGCCTGGACGATCAGTGCCGCCGGGACACCGTGGCCTATATCCGCCGCCATACGCCAGGGGCGTCCCTGCTGTGCGTCACCCACGACCCGGAGGAGGCCGCCCTGCTGGGGGGCCGCTGTCTGGACCTGTCCGCCCTATGATTGCGATATGGAACCGAAAAAATGTTTCTCATTCAGAAACTTTTCGTTGACTTCCTACCAAATGTTTGGTACAATTCAGGCAGAAGCGCAAGGAGGTGGACGGCATGGGTTCCTTTTCCTACCATGTTGGTCAGCGAATCAAGAAATACCGCAAAAGCCGGGGCTATACCATCGAGCAGTTTTCGGCCATGATCAACAAAAGCAAGGCCACGGTGTCCAAGTATGAAAACGGCACCATCACCATCGACGTGGAGACCCTGTACGATGTGGCCCGGGCCCTGGACATCGACCTGAAATGCTTCATCGACTATCAGCCCCCGGTGTTCCATGCCCAGTCCGTTCTGCCCAAGAACTTCTATTTCAACCAGCCCCGGGCGTATATGTACTATTACGACGGCCGGGTGCGGCAGCTGGTGCGGTCGCTGCTGTGTTTCTCCCCCTCCGCCTCCGGCGAGGGCATCGACGTGATGATGTATGTGGGGGTGGACAATTTCCGGGAGCCGGACCGCTGCCAGCACCTGTTCACCGGCGAGATGAAGCCCTATGACACCATCACCCACATGGTGCTCACCAACCAGATCAACGAGGCGGAGAAGATGTATATCTGCATGCTCAACCCCATGCACAACCGCACCCCCGCCGTGGGCCTGCTGTCCGGCATCGGCAGCACGCCGTTTTTCGCCCCCATCGCCCTGAAGACCCTGATCTCCAAGGAGCCGCTGGAGGAAAATGACCGGTTGCTCACCAGCATCAAGCTGGACAAGGACGACTATCACCTGCTGCGGTATTACAACATGCTGGTGGTGAATCGCCCGGCCTCCCTGTTTTTGCAGTAATATAGTAAGCAAAAAGGACGGACCCCGGGGCCCGTCCTTTTTGCGCCGCTTGTCCCGGCTTGTCCCGGGCCTGTCCCGGGTTTGTTCACAGGTTTTTCATTTGCATAGCCGGGACGGGTGTGGTATACTATATAGGTATTTGTATATTCTGGTGCTCTGCACCCTCGTATAGCAGAAAGGAATCAAAAACTATGGGACTGATCCAGAAAATCTTCGGCACCTACAGCCAGCGGGAGCTGAAATCCATCTACCCCATCGCCGACAAGATCGAGGCCCTGGAGGAGGAATACCGCGCCCTGACCGACGAACAGCTTCAGGCCAAGACTCCGGAGTTCAAGCAGCGCCTGCGGCAGGGCGAGACCCTGGACGACATCCTGCCGGAGGCCTTTGCCGCCGTCCGGGAGGCGGCGGACCGGGTGCTGGGCCTGCGCCCCTATCGGGTGCAGCTCATCGGCGGCATTGTCCTGCACCAGGGCCGCATCGCCGAGATGAAAACCGGTGAGGGCAAGACCCTGGTGGCCACCCTGCCGGCCTATCTCAACGCCCTGACCGGAAACGGCGTCCATATCGTCACTGTCAACGACTATCTGGCCAAGCGCGACAGCGAGTGGATGGGCAAGGTCCACCGCTTCATGGGCCTGACCGTGGGCCTGATCGTCCACGACCTGACCAAGGAGCAGCGCCAGGCCGCCTATGCCGCCGACATCACCTACGGCACCAACAACGAGATGGGCTTCGACTACCTGCGGGACAACATGGCCATCTATAAGGATGAGCAGGTCCAGCGGGGCCACAGCTTCGCCATCGTGGACGAGGTGGACTCCATCCTGATTGATGAGGCCCGGACCCCCCTGATCATCTCCGGCATGGGGGAGAAATCCACCCAGCTGTATGACATGGCCGAGTCCTTCGCCTGCCGCCTGAAAAAGTATGTGGTGACGGAGACCGACGACAAGGAGGCCGAGGACGAAACCCTGGACGCCGACTACATCGTGGACGAAAAGGCCCGCACCGCCACCCTGACGGCCCGGGGCATCGCCAAGGCCGAGGAGTTCTTCCACCTGGATAACCTCTCCGACCCGGAGAACAGCACCATCGCCCACCACATCAACCAGGCCATCAAGGCCCACGGCACCATGAAGCGGGACGTGGACTATGTGGTGAAGGACGGCGAGATCATCATCGTGGACGAGTTCACCGGCCGCCTGATGTTCGGCCGCCGGTACTCCGAGGGCCTGCACCAGGCCATCGAGGCCAAGGAGCACGTCTCCGTCCAGCGGGAGAGCAAGACCCTGGCTACCATCACGTTCCAGAATTACTTCCGCCTGTACAGCAAGCTCTCCGGCATGACCGGTACGGCCATGACCGAGGAGGAGGAGTTTGCCACCATCTATAAGCTGGATATCGTGGAGATCCCCACCAACCGCCCGGTGGTCCGTATCGACAACGAGGACGCCGTGTACAAAACCGAGCAGGGGAAGTACCGGGCGGTGATCCGCCAGGTGAAGGAGTGCCACGAAAAGGGCCAGCCGGTGCTGGTGGGCACCGTGTCCATCGAGAAGAACGAGCTTCTCAGCCGGATGCTCACCAAGGAGGGCATCCGCCACAACCTCCTCAACGCCAAGAACCACGAGAAGGAGGCCGAGATCGTGGCCCAGGCGGGCCAGTTCGGGGCCGTCACCGTGGCCACCAACATGGCCGGCCGCGGTACCGATATCATGCTGGGCGGCAACGCCGAGTATATGGCCACCAACGACCTGCGCAAGGCCGGTTACACCGACGAGGTCATCGCCGACGCCACCGGCTATGCCGAAACCGACAACGGTGAAATTCTGGAGGCCCGGCAGCTCTTTGCCGACAAACTGCGCCAGCATAAGGCAGAAATTTCCGGCGAGGCGGACCGGGTGCGCCAGGCCGGTGGCCTGTTCATCATCGGCACCGAGCGCCACGACTCCCGCCGGATCGACAATCAGCTCCGCGGCCGTGCCGGCCGCCAGGGCGACCCCGGCGAGACCCGGTTCTACATCTCCCTGGAGGACGATCTGATGCGCCTGTTCGGCGGCGAGCGGGTCCAGGCCGCCATGGAGCGCATGAACATCGACGAGGATATGCCCATCGAGAGCAAGATGCTCACCCGCTCCATCCAGCAGGCCCAGACCACCGTGGAGTCCCGGAACTTCCAGGCCCGAAAGTCCGTGCTGGAATACGACGACGTGATGAACAAGCAGCGGGAGATCATCTATGGCCAGCGCCGCCAGGTGCTGGAGGGCATGGACGTGAAGGACGTCATCATGAACATGATGAACACCTCCATCACCCACCTGGTGCAGAATGCCTTCAGCGGCGTCCAGCATCTGGATATGACCTCCTGCCAGGAGCTTCTGCGGCAGGTGGAGGGCGTGTACTTCCCCAAGTACGCCGTGCGCTTCTCCCAGGAGCAGCTGGACGCCATGGACGCCCAGGCCGTTACCGACGCCTTCACCCAGGCCGCCGCCGGCTACTATCAGCAGAAGGAGGACGAGTTCACCGCCCCGGTAATGCGGGAGGTGGAGCGCGTGGTCCTTCTGCGGGTGGTGGATGAATACTGGATGGAGCACATCGACGCCATGAGCGACCTGCGCCAGGGCATCCGCCTGCGGGCCTATGCCCAGACCGACCCCATCATCGCCTATAAGAAGGAATCCCTGGAGATGTTCGAGGAGATGATCGCCGCCATCCAGGACGAGACGGTCCGGCGGCTGTATTCCGTGCGGCTGAAGAAGAACGAGGAGGTCAAGCGCCAGCGGGTGGCCAACGCCACCTCCGAAAGCGTGGGCGGCGACGGCACCGTGAAAAAGCAGCCCCGGAAGGTCAAGAAGATCGGCCGCAACGAGCCCTGCCCCTGCGGCTCCGGCAAGAAGTATAAGAACTGCTGCGGCAGGAACGCGTAACGGAGGGTTTGCCCATGTCCTTTCTGGCCCATGAGGAAAACGGCCTGCTTATCAAGACCAGCACCGTCCTGTCCGACGTGCGCCACGGGTTCTCCACCCGCATCGGCGGCGTCAGCCCCGCCCCCTGGGACTCCCTGAACCTGGGCGTGGGCCGGGGGGACGACATGGACCGGGTCCGGGAAAATTACCGCCGGTTCTGCGCCGCCCTGGGGGTGGACGGGCACCGGGCGGTGCTGAGCAAGCAGGTCCATGAGGACAACGTCCGCCATGTGACGGCGGAGGACTGCGGCAAGGGCCTGTTCCGGGACCGGGACTATACCAGCGTGGACGCCATGGTCACGGACACCCCGGGGATCCCCCTGGTGGTGTTCTCCGCCGACTGCGGCATCATCCTGCTCCACGACCCGGTGCACGGGGCCGTGGGCGCGGCCCATGCCGGCTGGCGCGGCGCCGCCGGCGGCATCGTATACAAAACCGTCCGCCGGATGCAGGAGCTGTTCGGCACGGACCCTGGGGACCTGCGGGCCGCCATTGGGGCGGCCATCGGCCCCTGCTGTTTTGAAACGGACGCGGACGTGCCCCAGGCCCTGGAGGCCGCCCTGGGGGCGGAGGCGGAGCCGTATATCACCCGCCGGGGGCCCAAGTGGCACGTGGACCTGAAGGGCGTCAACGCCCGGTGGCTGGAAAAGGCCGGGGTGCGGCAAATCGACGTGTCCCCGGACTGCACCGCCTGCCATCCGGAGCTGTACTGGTCCCACCGGCGGATGGGCCAGGCCCGGGGCGCTCAGATCGCCATGATCTGCCTGTGAAATCGAGGTATCCCATGAAAAAGCGCATATTCGCGGCGCTTCTGGCCCTGTGCCTGACGGCGCTGACCGGGTGCGACTGGTCGACGGCTGACCCGGAAGACATTTTCGGCACCCTGACGGACTATTACAACGTGGAGCAGAAGATGCAGGACGTGAAGCTCACCTCCTTCGCCCTGCCCTATCTCAAGGGGGAGACGGCGGACCCCATCACCTGCCCCGACGGGGCCATGCAGACCCTGGGGGCCCTGCTGTATGAGGGGCTGTTCGCCCTGGATGGGTCCTTTGCCCCCCAGCCCGCCCTGGCGGAGTCCTATACCTATGACGCCGCCCGGTATACCTACACCATCACCCTGCGCAGCGGCGTCACCTTCAGCGACGGCAGCGCCGTCACCGCCCAGGACGTGGCGAACAGTCTGCGCCGGGCCCAGTCCTCCGCCCGCTACAGCGGGCGGCTGGCGGAGGTGTCGGACATCCGGGCCAGCGGCGGGGCGGTGCGCATCACCCTCACCGGCGACAACCGGAGCTTCGTCTCCCGGCTGGACATCCCCATTGTGAAGTCCGACACCGAGAGCAGTACCTTCCCCACCGGCACCGGGCCCTACGCCTACAGCGGCGAGGGCGGCGCCCATCTGGCCAAAAACGCCTCCTGGTGGCAGGGGAAGTCCCTGCCCCTGGAGCGCATCGAGCTGACCGCCTGCAAGGATACGGACTCCGTGTCCTACGCCTTCTATGCCCGGGAGGTCCAGCTTCTGTTCTGCGACCTGACCGGGGCGGACGACTCCAGTGTATACGGAAGCGGCGACTATACCGACGCCGCCACCACCATTATGCAGTATCTGTGCCTGAACACCCGCCGGGCCCCCTTTGACGACCCCGCCGTCCGCCGGGCCGTGACCCTGGGCGTGGACCGGGCCAGCTGTGTCAGCGCCTATCTGCTGGGCCACGGTCTGGCGGCCCAGTTCCCGGTGTCCCCGGCCAGCGGCCTGTATCCCAAGGATCTGGAGACCGCCTATTCCCAGGATGGCTATGCCTCCGCCCTGGAGGCGGCGGGGCTGAACACCGGCAAGACCCGGAGCCTGACCCTGCTGGTGAACCAGGAGAGCAGCTTCCGGGTGTCCACCGCCCAGACCATCGCGGCGGGGCTGTCCCGGTGCGATCTGCAGGTCACCGTGCGCTCACTGCCCTATGACGAGTATGTCCAGGCCCTGGAGCAGGGGGACTTCGACCTGTGCCTGTGCCAGGTGAAGCTCACCGCCGACTGGGATCTGCGTCCCCTGCTGCAAAGCTATGCCGCCATGAACTACGGCGGCTTCACAGACCCCGAGACGGACGCCCTGCTGGCGGCCCTGTGCGCCGCCGAGGCCGGGGAGCGGTCCGCCGCCATGACGGCCCTGTGCGAAAAGCTCCTGGACCAGGCCCCCATGGTGCCGGTGTGCTTCAAGAGCTATTCCGTGCTCCTGCCCGCCGGTGCGGCGTCCTCCCCCATCACCCCCACCGCCTCCAACCCGTTTTACGGCATTTCCGATTGGAAGCTCAATATGAAATAAGCCCCCGAAAGAAGGAACACCTATGAAACAAACCCGCAATCTGGAGGACCTGCTCCGGCAGTACGATCTGCTGGCGGCCCCGGCGGCCCGGGACGCGGCCGTCACCGGTATCTGCAACGATTCCCGTCAGGCCCGGGACGGCGACCTCTTTATCTGCAAGGGCTACGGCTTCAAGCCGGAGTATCTGGCCATGGCCCGGCGGCAGGGAGCCGTCTGCGCCCTGGCGGAGACGGACTTTCCCGGGGTGGACATCCCCTGCATCCGGGTCACCGACGTCCGCAAGGCCCAGAGCCTGGCGGCCCGGTGGTTTTACGACAATCCCTCCGACGGCCTGACCCTTATCGGCGTCACCGGCACCAAGGGGAAAACCACCACCTCCTATATGATCCAGGCCGTCACCAACGCCCTGGCGGGCCGGACCATGGGCCTCAGCTCCTCCGCTGGACGCTACTGCGGCGGCCCGGACGTGGACACCCATCTGACCACGCCGGAGTCCCTGGACCTGCAGTGGCTGTTTGCCCAGGCCCGGGATCACGGCCTGCCGTATATGACCGCCGAGGTATCCAGCCAGGCGTATCAGGTGGAGCGGGTCTATGGCGAGCACTTCGACATCGGGGTGTTCCTGAACTTCAGCGAGGACCACATCTCCCCCAAGGAGCACGCCTCCATGGAGGAGTATCTGCAATGCAAGCTCCAACTGCTGGAAAACAGCGGCCGGGCCGTGATCTGCCGGGAGACGGCCCAGTTTGACCGGGTATATGACACCGCCCGGCGGTGCTGCCGGGAGGTCATGCTGGTGGGCATGGACCGGGACGACTGCGATCTGACCGTCCGGCAGGTGGAGAAGCTGACCCACGGCTTCCGCTTTTTCGTCCAGGAGCGGGGCAGCGAGGCCCTGCACCCCTATCACCTGGCCATGGACGGGGATTTCAACATCGAAAACGCCCTGGCCGCCATCGGCGTGGGGCGTATGCTGGGGGCGGAACATGAGCAGATGGCCGCGGCCCTGGACGCTCTGGAGGTCCCCGGCCGCATGAACCGGTACGAGGGCGGCGGCGTCCACGTGCTGGTGGACTGCATGCACAACCGGGCCAGCTCCCAGGCCCTGCTGACGGACCTGAAGCGGGACTATCCCGGCGCGCCCATCACCGTGGTCACCGGCATCGCCGGAGGCCGCTCCCCCCAGCGGATCCAGGGCATGGGCGAGATGTGCGGCAAATACGCCGACCGGATCTTCTTCACCACCGACAACCCGGATTTCGACGATCCCGCCGACATCGCGGGCCGTCTGGCCCACGCCGCCGCCCAGGGCGGCTCCGCCCGGGTCACCATCCAGTTAGACCGTACCCGGGCGGTGGAGCAGGCCATTCTGGAGGCCCCGGAGGGGGCGGTGATCGTCCTGGCCGGAAAGGGCAACGACGCCATCCAGCGGGTCCGGGGCGGATACGTCCACTATGACTCCGACCCGGTGGTGGCCCAACGCGCCCTGTCCCTGCGGGAAAAACAGCGGACATGAACCAGTATTATAAAAATGCACCCCACGGGGGCGCATTTTTCGAGACTGCCCAAAAAGGGCAAGGCCCTTTTTGGGCAAAAGGCTTGCAGTCTGCCGCGCGCATAATTTGTCCGCTGATGGCGGACAAATTCCACACTTGCAGACTGAGAAGTATTTTTTGCCAGGTACACGCCCCGGCAAAAAATGGATTAAATTTGATTTGCCGCCTGCGGGCGGCAAACTCTGCGAGGCTTTTTTAGGCTAAAAAATGCGCCCCACGGGGGCGCATTTTTTTGTGGGCGGGGTGGTTTCCCGGGGGCCGACGTCCTCGGCGGCCCGAAAGCGCCGTAATAGCGGGCGGGGCAGAGTCGTCGCCCCTACAGGCCCTCTCAGTCACCTTCGGTGACAGCTCTCCCATAGGGAAAGCTAAGTCCGGCACCCCCGCAAAAAAGGACGCGGAACCTGGCGGTTCCGCGTCCCTGGGGTGCGTTATCTCTCAATATTCCGGGTCCTTCAGCTCCCGCCGGATCTGGGGCAGGGCGGCGTCCTCGCCGTGCTCCTTCAGCAGCAGAAGCCACCGGTCCAGCAGGTCGCTGGTCTCCTGGTTGATGAGAATGTGGTCCTTGGACTTCTGATAGTAGTCATAGGGCGAGGCGTCGGTATACTTCTCCCCCTGGTACACCCGGCAGGCGGCGATGCGGTCGCAGAACATCTCCGCCACATACCGCTTGGGCATCTTGCACCCGCCCATGTACACACTGCCGTCGGGCCGCAGGCAATAGTCGATCCAATACTCAAAGTGGTGGCGGTTGCGGCCCTTGTGGTGCAGCCACGACAGGCTGACGCCGTTTTCCTTGCGTTCCTGGTCGTTGGGACTGCGGTACCCCTGGTAGTATTTGGCGCTGCGCCAGAACTCCGTGGGACTGTATTTGCTCAGATCATGGGTCAGTCCCTGCCACACCAGCCCCAGCCGCAGGCAGTAGTGCCGCACCAGACGCCGGTGGCGGCCCACCGTGCGCAAATGCTCCCGGACGTGCATCCGCCGTCCCCCCTTTCGCTTTTCCTATGATACCACAAAAACGCCTCCGGTGCAAATGGGGTTCTTTGGCGAAATGACGAAAAAGGGGCGGATTTTTCTACGGCGAATTTTGCAATTTATTCACACACCCGTCATAGACGTATGTTATAATCATAACAATAAGAGAACCAATAACGAGGAGGCGCAGTTTTTTCATGATGATCGAAAAAAGCGGCACCATCCGGCTCAAGGACATCCATATCCCCCAGGGGGGTACGCCGGAACAGCAGGAGCTGGCCCAGGGCATGGTGCGGGTGAACCACCTGTACCGCAGCGCCCTGAAGGTTGCCGTCACCCAGCTGGAGATCCTGGACGAGGAGTTTGCCAGCCTGTATGACCACTCCCCCATCCACCACATCGAGTACCGCATCAAAACCGTGGACAGCATCGTGGAAAAGCTGAAGCGCCGGGGGTTCGAGGTCACCATCGACAACATCTATGCCCACATTCAGGACGTGGCCGGGGTGCGGGTCATCTGCAACTATCTGGACGATATCTGTTACCTGCGCAGTCTGCTGGCCCGGAACGAGAATTTCAAGATCATCCGGGAGGTCAACTATATCAAGGAGCCCAAGGAATCCGGCTATCGGAGCCTGCACCTGATCTGCGACGTGCCCATCGTCATCTCCGAGGGGACGCTGCACCTGCCGGTGGAGATCCAGCTGCGGACCATCGCCATGGATATGTGGGCCAGCCTGGAGCACGAACTGCGCTATAAGTCCCAGCGGGACTTCTCCCCCTCGGACGCCGCCCGCCTGCGGCTGTGCTCCGATGCCATCAGCGAGATCGACCGGGAGATGCAGGACATCTATCAGGGCCGCGGCCCGGAATACCACGCATAACAAAAAGGAAGCCGTCAGGCTTCCTTTTTGTTATGCTCTGTCACACTCACATCTTCTCCGGGGCGGTGCAGCCGATGAGGGTCATGGCGTTTTTCAGAACGGACCGGGCGGTATCCGCCAGCTTCAGCCGGGCCAGCAGCACCGGGCGCTCCTCGCCCTTGATGCGGCAGGCGGTATAGAACCGGTGGAAGTCCCCGGCCAGCTCCGTCAGGTAGCGGTTGATGTGGCTGGGATCATAGTCCCGGGCGGCCAGGCGCACCACCTGGCTGTAGGCGGCGATCTTCTTGATGAGGGCCTGCTCCGCCTCGCCGGACAGCAGGGAGAAGTCCACCTCTCCGGCGGCGGGGACGGTGTAGCCCTCCGCCTCCAGGGCCTTCAGCAGGGTGCAGATCCGGGCGTGGGCATACTGCACATAGTACACCGGGTTCTCGCTGTCCTCCCGGACGGCCAGGCCCAGGTCGAACTCCATCTGGGTCTCGGGCTTGGCGTTGAAGAAGTAGCGGCAGGCGTCCACGGGGATCTCGTCCAGCAGGTCCGTCAGGCTGATGGCTTTTCCGGTGCGCTTGGACATGCGCACCACCTCGCCGTCCCGGACCAGCTTCACCAACTGCATCAGCACGATGTCCAGCCGATGTTGGCCGTCCAGGCCCAGGGCGTCCATGGCGCCCTTCAGCCGGGCCACATGACCGTGGTGATCCGCACCCCAGACGTTGATGACCTTGTCGAAGCCCCGGACGGCAAACTTGTTCCGGTGATAGGCGATGTCGGCGGCGAAATAGGTATAGAACCCGTTGGCCCGGCGCAGTACGTCGTCCTTCAGGCCCAGCTTTTCGATGTCCGCGTCGGACTTGCCGGCCTTTTTCAGATTCTCCGCCAGGATGCGGCTGGTGTGCAGCCACAGGGCCCCGTCCTTTTCATAGGTATAGCCCAGGTCCGTCAAGGCCTGGACGGAGTCGGCCACATAGCCGCTTTCGTGGAGGCTGGACTCGAAGAACCACTGGTCATAGGTGATGCCGTAGCGGGCCAGGTCCCGCTGCATCTTGGGAATGTTGTTGTCCAGGCCGAAGCGGGCCAGGGCGTCGTGGCGGGTCTTCTGGTCGCAGTCCAGATACTTCTCGCCCTCCCGGTCATAGAAGGCCTGGGCCAGCTCCCGGATGTCGTCGCCGTGATAGCCGTCCTCGGGGAACTCCACGGCGTTCTCGCCCTTGATGATCTGCAGATACCGGGCCTCCAGGCTCTTGGCAAACTTCTCGATCTGGTTGCCGGCGTCGTTGACATAGAACTCCCGCCACACGTCGGCGCCGGACTTCTGCAGCACCGAGGCCAGGGTGTCGCCCAGGACGCCGCCCCGGGCGTTGCCCATGTGCATGGGGCCGGTGGGGTTGGCGGAGACGAACTCCACCATGATCTTCTGGCCCTTCAGGGCGTCGTTGCAGCCGTAGGCCGCCCCCTCCTGCTCCACGCAGGCCACGGTGTCCCGGAACCACTTGTTCCCCAGGCGGAAATTCAGGAAGCCCGGCCCGGCCATCTCCACGGAGGTGAAATAGGACCCGGACAGGTCCATGTGGTCCATGAGGATCTGGGCCACCTGGCGGGGGTTCTTCTTCAGGGCCTTGGCGGCGGCCAGGCAGAAGGTGGTGGTATAGTCGCCGTTGGCGGTGTCCTTGGGAATCTCCACCGACGGGGTCACGGCCGCGTCCTGGGGCAGAAGGCCCTCTGCCGCGGCCTTCTGATAGGCGCTGACGGTCAGGTCCAGCACCTGGTCCTTGGCGTTCTGGATCATATTCATGGTGATGCTCTCCTTATATCGTTTCTTTTGTCATGCGTATCTCCAGCTGCATCCGGCTCAGGGGCAGGCCCCGATCCAGCAGCGTATAGGCTAGGTGAATATATCCCCGGTCCGGCTCCTCCAGGGAAAACTCCACTGCCCGGGTCCGGACGGCCACGGTCAGGCCCAGGGAAAGCCGGGCCTGGGTCTCGTGCTCCGGGTCCAGGGGCAGGCCATAGCCCTCCGGCCCCAGGGTCCACAGAATGGCCCGCCTGGGCTCCGCCGTCAGGCGGATGCGGGAGGACAGCGCCGCGCCGTTTTCCCGGCAGGCGGCGGTATAGGGCAGGTCCCACCCGGCGGCGGTGGGCCGCAGGGTACCGGCGCCCGCAAAGTGCAGCGTCTCGGCGCCGCCGTCAAACAGGCTGCGGCTGGTGACGGTGATCCGTACAGGTCCCTCCATGGGTCAGTACCGGTCGATGTCCACCGGCTGCACCGGGCGGGTGAGGCTCTCCCCTAAGAAATAGGACGCCATGACCCCGAACTGCTCGGGCTGGTCGCTGGCGCAGAGGGTGGCCCGGCCGGCCGGCCCCTCCGGGGCCAGCAGGTCCAATCCCCGCAGAGTGCGCTTGAGCTCCCAGGCGGCCTCCTCGCCGGTGTTGATGAGGGTGACGCCAGGGCCCATGATATCGCCGATGATATCCGTCAGCAGGGGGTAGTGGGTGCAGCCCAGGATCAGGGTATCCAGTCCCTCCCGGCGCAGCGGCTCCAGATACTCCCGGGCCACGGTCTCGATGACCACGTCCCCCCGCCGGAAGCGCCCGTTTTCCACCAGGGGCACGAACAGAGGACAGGCCTTAGCCGTTACGGCGATGTCCGGGTCCAGCTGGCGCAGACTGCGCTGGTAAGCGCCGCTGCGGACGGAGGCGGCGGTGGCGATGAGACCCACCCGCCGGTTCCGGGTCACAGCCGCCGCCCGGCGGCATGCAGGCTCCACCACCCCCAGAATGGGGATGTCGCTCTCCTGCCGCAGCTGGGGCAGGGCCGTGGTGGACACGGTGCCGCAGGCCACTAAAATGGCCTTGATGTCGTGGCTGCGCAGAAAGCGCACGTCCTGCCGGGCGTATTTCAGCAGAATTTCCGCCGACCGCCCGCCGTAGGGCACACGGGCCGTGTCGCCGAAGTATATAATGTTTTCAGAGGGCAGCAGCTGCCGCAGCTCCCGCACCGCCGTCAGGCCTCCCAGGCCCGAATCAAAAACCCCGATGGGGCGAGTGTCCATAGTTCCGCCTCCTGCCTGTGGTTATCATAACTAATCAATTATACTATGGAATCCCCGGATACTCAAGTCAAATTTTGGGGACTTTCCCCGGTATTTTCAGTGGTATTTTCCGCCGGAGTCTGCTATACTGTGCATAATGACGCAGCGTTCCGGCCGGATGGAGGTGTTTTCATGGAGATCAAGCTGACAGAAAAACAATTCAGGCGCCTGCTGGACCTGGTATACATCGGCAACTGGGTGCTCAACTCCACCCGGGGCGACGACCGCATCCGCCAGTATGACCAGGTGGAGAGCCTGATCTTCTCCCACTGCCTGAGCCATGGCATGGCGGGGCTGACGGAGCTGTACCAGGGGGAGATCATCCCCTCCCGGGCCTTTGCCGAGGGCGGCATCCACGAGGCCATCATGGCCTATGAGGACAACACGTTTTTTGAAATTCTGGCCCAGGAGCTGGCCCTGCGGGATATGGACGATCCCCCCATCACCGAGGAGAACTATGACGAGGTCATGAGCCGCATGGACGAGTATCTGGGCGAATTTGAACAGCACGGCACCGACAACATCACCGTGGACATGGAATAAAAAGCGCAGGCCCTCCGGCGTAGCCGGAGGGCTTGCTTTATGGCGTCATCATCTCTTTCGCAAAGGCGGCGGCGGTGTTCCGGATGCCGGGCAGGCGGATCAGACTGCCCCGCTCGTTGGCGGTTTCCAGCAGGCAAAAGTGGGGCGGCAGGAAAAAGGACTTGTTCATATTCAGCGCCGAGATCAGCTGACGGGCCAGCAGGTCCCCGCCGGAATAGCCGGACACCACCAGGCCGAACAGGCGCTTGTCGTAAAACCGGGTCTGGCGGAACAGGGCCGTCAGCCGGTTGACGCAGGCGGTGAGATTGGCGGACAGGGCGTCGTTATAGTTGGCGCACAGCATCACCAGGGCGTCGCACCGGCGGACGGCGGGGTACACCTCCTCCACCATGGGGCCGCCGTAAAAGCAGCTGCCCTGCTCGCCGAAGTGGAGGCAGGCGGTATAGCTGCACCCGTTGCAGTCGGGGACGGCGCCGTTGCGCAGGCCCACCTCCTCCACGGATACCTCCGGCGGCAGGGCCGCCTTCACCAGCTCCCACAGGGCCAGGGTGTTGGAGGCGCTGCGCTGGGAGGCGTGAAGGGCCAGCACCCGCCGCACCGGCGGCAGAGGCCGCCAGGCGGTCAGCCGGTCCACCAGCTCCTCCACCGCCAGGCGGAAGGCGGTTTTCTCGTCCACGCCGCCGATCTGGGCCTGGGTGCGGAAATTCCGCAGGGAGCCGGTGGCCTCCACCAGGGGCCGGCCCAGAAAGGCGCAGCCCGCCTGGTTGGCGGCAAACACCATGTCCCGGGCCACGTCCTTGGTATAAAACTCCCCCACGCCGGTGACGATGACCCCGGCCACGCTGCCCCGCAGCAGGATATCGCAGCCCCGCAGGGCCTGAAGCATCCCGTAATAGGCCAGGCTGCAGCCGCTGGGGTCCAGGGCCACGGCGAAAAGCAGGCGGCGGTTTTCCAGGTTTTCCATGCCGTCCTCCGGGCGGCGGATGACGCTGCCCGGAGGCAGCATAGGCTCCAGCAGGGCCCGCAGCGGGGCGCTGTATAGGTTTTCCGGCAGCAGTACCGTGATGGACATGGCTCACGCCCCCTTTCCGTCAGTCAATGGCCCGCAGGCGATCCATGGTGATTTGCAGGCGGTCTTGCAGCTGCCGGGGCAGAGGCAGACGCTCCAGCTCCGTGCCGGTGGGGAGCACCCGGTTCCGGGCTCCCATGAACACCCCGTCCAGATAGGTGGAGGAGCAGTGCCACTGGCCCCGCAGGCACAGCAGCAGGCTCAGGGCTCCGGAGGACAGGGCCGGGGCCGCATAGGGCTTGAAGCCCATCTCCCGCATCCGGAGATTGGCGCGGACCGCCTGCTCCGTCAGCTGGCGGGACAGGGCGTCGTCATAATTTCGGATGGAGTTGGCGATCACCAGGTCCTCTCCGTGGGGGCCGAAGCTGCGGCCCTCGGTCAGGAAGGAGGCAAAGCGGGGGTCCTTCCGGGCATAGTAAGCCGCCCGGGCGTTCATGACCCCCAGGCCGAAGCCCCGGACCTGGCAGGTCAGCAGGCCCTGATAGTCCATCCCGCCGCCGGGAGCGCGGTTGCTCTCCGTCAGCACCGCCCGGCACAGGGGGTCCACCGGGTCGCTGACCACGCAAAACAGCCCCCGATAGCGGGCCTCCCGGGCCTTCTGGGCGTACAGCGCCGCCAGCTCCCGGTTCAGCCGGTACTGGGCCATGCGCACGTCGCCGGTTTTCACCGCCGTGTCCGGAACGAACCGGGAGGCGCAGAACAGAAACACGTCCCCGTCAAACAGCTGCTCCGGTGACACGATCTCCACCGGCGGCAGGGCGTCGTAAGGCCCCGGCAGCTGGATCTGGTTCAGCTCGAACTCCCAGCGCTGGGCCACCCCCTCCCGCAGGTCGCAGATGCCGATGGAGGAGATCACGTCCCCGCCCATCAGCCGCAGGCCCATCAGCAGGGTGCTGCCCACGTCCCCCAGGGCCAGCAGGTTCACCCGGACCTTTTCGGGCCGGGGCAGGGGAGCCATCAGCTCCTCAAAACGGGGGTGGGCCAGGTTCACCGCCCGGACCCGGCCCGCCCGGATGGCGTTTGTCAGTTCCCGGGGCAGGCCCTCCGGGCCGGGGGCGGCGCACAGGGAGGCCACCCCCTCCCGCTCCGTCAGCTGGGCCGGGTCCGTCACCGGGAAGGTGTCCCGCCCGGCCAGGGGCGGCCGATGAAACACCCAAAGCACCTCTCCCGTCTCCGGCAGGGCGGATATCTCCGGGTACGGCAGGGCCCCGGCGCTGCACAGGGTGCGGCCGTCATAGGTATAGTAGTGATACATAGGGACGCCTCCTTATCTCATGCGCCGCAGCTGTTCGATGTCTCCGTCCAGATAGGTGGAGGCGGCGCGGGTCAGGTCATAGGTCATGCACGGCCCCTTGTCCGGGCACAGCGGCAGGATCACCGCCTCGCCCAGCCGGGCCAGGGTCAGGTTCCGGGCGTACAGGCTGCGGTACTCCGCCTCCAGGGCCAGCAGGATGTCCCGGGCGTTTTCCAGGCAGCACAGACTCAGCTGCCACACGGCCCGGCTGTCCACGTCCGGCAGCTCCGGGGAGGCATAGGGCAGGATGCGGTTCACCGAGGGCTGCAGGCCACCGGGGAGCAGTCCGGTGCGGCGCACGGTGTCGCCGCCGATGAAGGGGTACAGGGTGGACTCCACGAACCACCGCCGCAGATTGGGCAGATAGTAGATGCTGTCCACGGGATAGCCCAGCTGTTCCATCAGGTCCCGGCCCATGCCGGTGAGATAGCCCACCAGCACCTGGTCCACCCGGGTGTGGGTCTGTTCCAGCAGGGGGGCCAGGCGGCGGATGCGCTTGCCGTCGTGGAGCATATCGTCCACCAGGATCACCGGCCGGTCAAAGGCCCGGATGGTGCGCACCTGGTCGGGCAGGGGAGAATAGCCGGGGTAGGCCTCGATGGAATAGGCGGACAGGTCCGGCTCATACACCTTGTCGGTGCGCAGGGTCTTGGTGACGGTGTTGGGCACCGTCACGCCCCGGAGGATCTTGCCATAGGGCACGCAGATGTCCGGCCCCAGCTGCCGGGGAACCAGCGGCTCCGCCGGAACGCCGTTGCGGGCGGTGATGCGCTGCAGGAGCCGGTGATAGATGACCCCGGCGCTGAGACTCAGCACCAGATTGCCGGGATACAGCCCCGTCAGGGCCTCCTGCAGCCGGATGCGGGCGGCGGACACCGCCGCCGCCACGGCGGGCCGGGAGGCCAGGGGCTGCTTGATGGCGGTGTCCACGTTGCGGCTGAGCACCAGGGGCCGCCGCATATCCGCGGCCAGGGCGTCCTTTTCCCCGGCCACCGCCACAAAGCCCTGGCGCAGGATCAGCTGCCGGGCAAAGGCCGAGGCCGCCCCCTCCAGGGGGCAGTACAGGCCATAGGCATATTCCCGGCTCAGGGCCAGGGTCAGCACCTCCGTCAGCAGAAGCTGGCCGAACTCCTCCTGCTGCTCCCCCCGGGGCACCAGCACCCCGGAGATCAGCAGGGCCCGGCCTCCGGTGCTCTGGCGCACCAGGCCCGTCAGCTGGGGGCTTTTCAGCCGGGCATAGAGCATCTGGGAGTCCAGGCACCGGAAGGTCACGGCTCCCAGCGGCTCGTCCGATCCGCTGCGGTGCAGCAGCACCGCCTGGTCCCCGGAGTCCGCTACAGCCCGGGCCAGGCCCTCCGGCGGCGGGGTCAGCTGGTCCAGCAGGGGCGCAAGCTCCCGCGCCTCCCGGCACAGGGAGAACTCCAGGTCCTCCGTGCGCAGCATGGGCTTGTCCTGGGGCTCCCGCAGATACAGGCCCCGGCGATAGATGAAGTCCTGCACCGCCGGGTCCACCAGCCGTGAGATATCCCGGTTGGCGTCCACCGCCTCCCGGATGCGGGTGGAGCTGATCTCCTCTAACTGGGGCGGCAGGGTCAGCTCCACCACCCGGCCCCGGATGCAGCCGTAATCCACCGGCCCGGCCACCTCCTCCCGGCGGAAGATCACATGGTCGAAGCTGTGGATGGAGTCCGGCTCCGGGGGCCTCTGGTAGGACGAGGCGTGGGCCACCACGTCGCTGCCTACCACGATGGACACCGGCCGGCCGGGAAAGGCCTCCCGCAGGCGGCGGAGGTTCTCGGGATTGGCGATGTTCACCGGGAAGTCCTCGGGAAAGATGTGGACATGGAACTCATCGGCCACGGACATGGCCGCGATGCGGCGGCGGATGCGGTAGGGCTGGGTCCGCTTGGACCAGGAAAATTCGTCGATGGCCAGCAGCACCTCGAACCCCCGGTCCCGGATGGCCCGGACGATGCCCTTGTGGGACAGGGTGAAGGGGTCGAAGGTGCCGGGGAAGAAGGCGATGGGCCGGGGCTCCTCCATGGGGAAGCCCCCGTGGAACAGGCGCTGCTCCGTCATGAAGCGGTATACCCGGCCCAGCATGGCGGCCCGGTAATAGAAGGTCAGGGGGTCCTCGGCCTCCTCATAGCAGGTTTCCAGGAGCTTGCGCCCGGTCAACAGGAAGGCCCGGCGCTTTTCGTGCTCACCCAGGATGCCGGAGCCGAACACCCGGCGGCCCAGCACGAACATGGCCTCCTGCCGGGTGCCGCCGTCGCCGCCGGCCAGGCGCTTCATCAGCATGCCCAGCAGACGCTCCCGGCGGCTGCGGTAGGCCTCCGGCTCCTCCGGGAACCGGGTGCGGTAGGTGTCGTACTCCTCATAGATCACGCCCACGGTGTCCAGGGCGGAGGCCGCCATCCGGCCCGAGGCGGCGTTGAGGGTCTGGCTCAGGTCCGCCAGCAGCTCCTCCAACTGTTCCGGCGGCAGCCACAGGGCGAACCGGCCCAGATAATCGGGGATATACTTGGCAAACTCCTGCTGGCCCAGCTCCAGGCCCCGGGACAGCTCCACCGACACCTCGTTGCGCTGGTCCACCGTCAGCCGGGGGGCCAGGGCCAGCAGGGCGTTTCCGGCGCTGTGGCGCACCGTCACCCGGTCGCTGACCTTCACCAGGTTTGACAGATGGGTGGCGATGTGCAGCACCGGGCCGTCCTCCCGGGCGGCGTAGTCCTCCAGCAGGCGGATGTTCACCTGCTTCAGGATCCAGGGGGTGCCGGTTTTCAGGTTGTCCAGGAAAATGTCGGAGATCACCTGCTCCGGCAGGGGGCCGGGGGCGCCGCCCTTGATGATCCGGCGGCGCAGCAGGTCCAGGGACGCGGCGTCCCGGCAGTCGATCTTCTGCAAAATCCGCAGGGGACGGCGGCTGCGGCTGTCCAGCCGGTGCAGCCGGTCCACCAGCAGCACCGCCGCCGCCCGGACGGTGACGTCCTCCCGGTCGCACACCCCCTCGGCAAACCGCAGCAGAAGCTCCTGCCGGGGACGGGTCAGGGCCGCCGGAGGCAGGGCCGCCGCCGTGTCCAGCAGCTGGAAGGCCACCTCATCCTCCAGCTGCTGGGGATGGCGGTAATAGGCGAAGAAGGGGGCCAGAAACCGCTCCTCCCGGCCCGGGCACCGCTGCAGCAGGGAGTCCACGGCGAATTTCAGGGTATAGCGGATCCAGCGCTGGTGCTGGGGCATCAGCTTGTGGTCGGGATAGATGATCCTTTGCAGGTACAGCTTCCACTGGTCCAGGTCCGTGGGCACACCTGCGTCCGGGCGGCTGTCCGCCGGGCGCTCCTTGACATAGCCTGCGTGGAACCCGGCGATGATCTCCCCCAGCAGAGCTGCCGCCTGGCGGCGGATGTCCCCCTCCCGGTGCATCAGCAGCTCATACAGAAAGGCCAGGGTCTGGACCTTCTGGGGAATGTGCAGATACAGGGAGTAGGACTCGAACACCCCCAGATAGGCCCGCAGACGCCGCCAGTTGGTTTCGCCCCGGGCCTGCTCCAGCAGGGAGGCAAAGCTCCGCTGTCCCGTCAGCCGGTGCATCAGGCCGATGTTGTGGCCCACGCACTGCAGGGTCAGGGCGTCCAGGGCCTCCTGGTCCGTCATCAGGGCGGTGTGCTTCTCCGGCCGGGGCGGGGTGTCCCGCCCCAGAAGGGTCACGTCCACCCCCCGGGCCAGCATGAACTGCTCAAAGTCATAGAGCCGGGCATACACCAGCTCATAGCGGCGGCGCTTTTCCCAGTCCACGCCGTCCAGCTTGGAGAGGATCACGTCGAAGGCCTCCGCCAGGGAGAAGATCTTCGTCACCTCCCGGCCCTGGCCGTCCCGGGTCTGCTTCACCCGGAAGTCGGCGTAGATCAGCAGCAGGGACTCCACCGACAGATAGTCCAGCTCCAGGTCCCACACGGAGTGGTTGGCGGCCACATGGCCGATATCCGTCAGCTTCCGGCGGCGGAACCACTGGTCGGTGTAGTAATAGTGCAGATACGGCACCCGCTCCCCGGGGCGGCAGCCGAACTTGCCGATGTCGTGGCCGATGGCGCTGCCGGAGACCAGGGCCAGGTCCAGCTCCACGCCCCCCCGGCGCAGAGCCCGCCCGGCGGTGACGGCCACATGGTGGACCCCCACAATGTGCTCCAGGGTCCGGTAGGGCGTCACCTCCAGGCCCAGGCGCATCATCTCGTATACGAACTCCCGCCGCCACAGACGCATCATCTGGCCGAACTGGGGGGCGGCAGGGCAGTCCTCCAGCTCCTCCGGCCCGGGGGGCACAAAGTCCCAGGCGGGGTCATAGTCCAGAAGCTCCCGCTCCGCGTCCAGCAGCACCTGCAGCACCGACAGGAAGAACACCGCTCCGGCCCCGTGGGCGGGGCGGGCGTCCTTCTCCGGAAACAGCAGCCGCCGGGCGAAGTCATAGCAGTACGGAAGCCAGCCCTCCTCCGGCTCCGGCCCGTCCAGCCGTTCCAGGTCCTCCCGGCACAGGTCCAGCACCCGGGCGCAGCACAGCCGCCGGTCCATCAGCGGCGCAAAGCGCTGGAAATATCCCTCGCCCACCAGCTGCGCCGCCGTCTCCTCCCGTCCGGCCAGGTATTCCGCCGCCGGGCGGAGGGACAGCCGCCGCAGAAGCGCGGCGTTCATCTGGCGGATGCGTTTTTTCGTCATAGCAAGGCCCCCTTTGCGGGAATAATTGGATTTGTTCCTATTATGCCACGCGGCGGCCCCTATCGCAAGAATAAATCCCGCAAAAATACGGGATAATATACCTGTCAAAAAAGGGCTTTGCCCTTTTGGAATAAAAGGCTTGCAGGCCCTCTCAGTCGGCTGCGCCGACAGCTCTCCCAAAGGGAGAGCCAAGGCCTTTTGGGCAAGCCATGTTTCCGTATTCTGGGGGTGCAGCAGGTGAAGATCGTGCAGGATGCGTTCCTCCGCCGGACGGAGGAGCTGGACCGGCGGCTGGGGGTGGGCCGGAGCTTTGACATGGTGGGCCGGAGCCTGACCATCGGGGGCCGCCGGGCCCGGCTCTGGGTGGTCAACGGCTACGCCGACGACGCGGTGCTGGAGCGGGCCGTGGCCGGGTGGCTGGCCATCCGGGACCTGGCCGGGGTGAACACGGCGGAGGCCTTTGCGGCCCGGTATGTCACCGTGTCGGACGCGGCGGCGGAGCAGGATATGGCCAAGGCCGTCACGGCGGTGCTGGCGGGAAAGACCCTGCTGGTCATCGACGGCCTGTCCGGCGGCGTGCTGATGGACGCCAAGCAGTTCCCCCTGCGGGGCATCGAGGAGCCGGACACCAGCAAGGTCCTGCGGGGCAGTCACGACGGCTTCGTGGAGAGCATCATGAAAAACGCCGCCCTGCTGCGCCGCCGCATCCGGGACCCCCGGCTGACCTTAGAGGGGCTGGAGGTGGGAGGCCGGTCCCACGCCAACGTGGCCCTGTGCTATCTGGAGGACAAGGCCGACCCGGAACTCTTGCGGCAATTGCGGGAGAAGCTCCTGCATATGCAGATCAGCTCCATCTCCATGAGCCAGGAGAGCATCGCCGAGGCCATCGCCCCGGCCCAGTGGTGGAACCCCTTCCCCAAGACCCGGTATACCGAGCGGCCCGACGTAGCCACGGCGTCCATCATGGAGGGGGACGTGGTGCTGATGATTGACAACACCCCGTCGGTGATGCTGTTTCCCTGCACCATTTTCCGGTTCGCCGAGGAGATCAACGACTATTACTTTCCCCCGCTGGTGGGGTCGTATTTGCAGATCGTGCGGATGATCGTCCTGCTTCTGACGCTGTTTGTGACGCCCTTGTGGTATCTGCTGGTAAAGGACCCGGCAGGGCTTCACGAGAGCCTGCACTTTCTGCTCATTGAGGATGAATACTATGTGCCCCTGATTTTGCAGCTGCTGCTGGTGGAGCTGATCATCGACGTGCTGAAGCTGGCGTCGCTGAACACGCCGGATGCGCTCAGCAACTCCTTCAGTATGCTGGGGGCGCTGATATTGGGAGATTTCGCGGTGCAGGCCCGGTGGCTGGTGCCGGAGGTGCTGGTGTATATGGCCTTTGTGGCCATCGCCAACTATGCCCAGCACAGCTATGAAATGGGCTACGCCGTGAAGCTGTGCCGCATGGCCCTGCTGATCCTGATTTACTTTTTTGACTGGTGGGGCTTCATCGGCGGCATCATCGGCGTGGTAGCCCTGATCGCCTCCACCCGCCCGCTGGTGGGAAAGGGGTATCTCTATCCCCTGATCCCCTTCAACGGCCGGGACCTGCGCTCCCTGCTGCACCGCCGCCCCATCAGCCGGGACAACACATAAGTGTTCAAAAAGGGCAAAGCCCTTTTTGAACAAAAGGCTTGCAGTCTGCCTCAGCTTTTGCAATACAGAACGAAAAAGTATACACGGGAATGCGGACTGGAGTGCGTATGCTTTCGCACACTCCGTCACACGTCAGCAACGCTGATGATTGTCTCCCGTCAGGACGTGAAAACCGCCTCAAGCAGACTCGGCCATGCGCAAGCCTCGACCACTAAAAGAGGCATGAGCGCAAAAAACCCGCCCCAGCAGCCAAATAGTACTAAATGGCTTTTTGGAGCGGGATTTGGATTTCGGAGAAAAAGAAAAAAGCCTTGAAAATCAAGGCTTTTCACTGGAGCTGCTGGGCGGATTCGAACCGCCGACCTCATCCTTACCAAAAAGCCGTGGACGCTTTTGCGGCGTGCCCATTCATACCGAATAAGCCCCTCCAATCTCTTGTGTTACAAGGGATTGGAGATTCTCCTTGTTTTAGTGCGTTTTATTACATACCGGGGCGTTTTGCGTGGATTTAGGGCATTAGAGTGGCTCTGGTATGACGCAGCTCGTGGGGTGAAAGCTCTGGTATGTCGGGGATGCTCCCGATGAAGCCGCTGCATGAAGGGGCGGAATACGCGGTTTGCCCAGTTGTTGGGGTTGTAAGGCTTTGCCAACGCCCATTGATCAGCTTACAAAAAATTATCTCGGTCTTCGCGTATCATTCGCCCGTCTCTCGCCGGGCGGAAGCATCTGCGGTGTCACCGCTTGTCGTGCTGCGCACAGCAGTCCGATAAGTTGCAGAAATCATACATCCCGCCTGTTTCAAGAAGTCACATCTTTGAACAGACGGGATTTTTGTCTTTATATAAGGTATAACAATAATCGAATCACATGAGAGTATGACCGCGAAGCTGTGCGCCTTCGCAAGAGCATACCATTCGACCTATGCCCGGAAATCGGGAAAACGCTTTATCCGGAGTGCCATGCCGGCATAAACAAAACCACCTGCCAAGCGGGTGGCTTTGTTTATGTTGCTTTCTGGCAAGAGGACAGATGCGCTCTGTTTTTGCGTGCAGTCCTTGCCGTTAGCAGAACGGCTCCAGTTGAAAGGCCAGCTCCGTGCGGCCCACAACGGCATGGTGGTTGTTGTAAATGTTTTTATCGTGATAGCGGGGCAGAGAACAGGCTTCCTCCGGCGTGATGACGCCGAGCTGGGTGAGAACCGAGAGGATGGCATACGGGACGATGGAGGAGGCGCCGTCCTCCATTTTGAGGGCAATGCCGATCCCCTTATCTTTGATGCCCACGGCATAGAATGCGCTGGCACCCGATTTGCAGAAGATGCGGTCGCCGAAGGCGGCCATCAGCTGCGTGCAGATGCGATCGGTCCCTGCCACCATTTCCGGATGTGCTGTCATGGCGGACGTGATGCGCCGGATGACAGCGGCCCGGGTGGGAGCGAAAAGCGTGGGGAGAGACATACGGGCGTAGCCCTGTGCCAGCCGGTAAAGGGGCAGCGCGTGAACAGGAACGCCGCAGCCGTCCACGGCCAACTGGACTTCGGAGGTCTCTACGCCGCACATTTCAGCGAACACCGAGAGGATACGCTGCTGAACAGGGTGCTCCAATGCAGTATAGTTCTCCAAAGGCTCCCCGAAATGGCGGGCGGTAATGAGCATACCGGCGTGCTTTCCGGAGCAGTCGCAGTAGATGGGCGCCCGGGGAATACCGGCAATCTTCAAGGCGTCCTCGGCAGGGACATACATGGGGTATTCTGCCCCGCAGCATAGCTGATCGGGGGAGAGCCCTGCCTTGTGCAGAATGCTCTCCACGGCCTTTACATGAAAGGGCTCCCCGTTATGGGAGGAGCAGATGACGGCCAGCTCCTGCGGGGTAATGCCATAATGCTCCAGCGCACCGCTCTCTGCCACGGGAATCGCCTGAAGGGGCTTGGCGGAAGAGCGGGCAAACGTAAGACGTTCCGGATCACCGAGCTTCCAAAGTATCCGGCCTGTGTGATCCGTTACCGCGATATGTCCCCGGTGGATCTGATCCACCAGCTCACCGCGGTATTGATAGGCAATAACAGCCATAGCATATACCTCCGTTTCTTAAATCACAAAGTAGAAAAAGCGCAGCACATCACCGTAATCATCGGCATCAAAGGCCACGGTGGTGGGAGAGATGAGGCTGGCGCCGGGATAGTGGGAGCATCCATAGGCGTCATAATGATGTACATAGGTGATCTCCACGTGGAAGTGATTGGGAAGCGCCGGAGGTGTGGCTGTTTTTGCCGCCGCCACAGCCTTGGCCATCATGCCTTCGATCTCTTCGCGGACAAGCTCCGGGGTCTTTGTCAGAACGCCGTAGCCGTGGCCGGATTTGGTCGGTACGGTCAGCAGGCCGGGTACGGTGCGCGCCGCAGCCGCGCACATCCCCTCGTCGCCGCTGGCGAATAGGGTGGGAACGCCCCGGTAAGCGGCGGCATGGGCGTACATCTCGAATTCTCCCCACAGCGCGCCATTGACCATAAGGCGGAAAATGCGGGAGCTTACCATCGTGTGGGACGTGGGATTTCCGGGGGCAGAGGCGGCATCGTGAAAGCCGACCATCAGCACACCGTCATAGCTCTCGTCAAAAATACCGGTAAGGCCCACAATATCGTGGGTGATCCCCCGAAGGAGACGGGCGTCTCTGGGGAGCAGGGCGCAGTCGATGTTGCAGCCATCTCCGTGCATATCCTCTATGACGACCTCATCGGCTCCGCCGGAGAAAAGGCCGCGGGCCGCGGCGGCGGCCTCTAACGCCATTTCCCGCGCCATAGGCGCATAGCAGGCGTTAGCCGAACGAGCCTCGTCCCAGCAGGCCAAAGACGCCACACCTTCAATGTCACAAAGAATGTAAAATTTCATGCTTGAGCCCTCCTTTATCAGAAGCGTAATCATAATAAATGCAGAGACATGGGGATCGGGAAGTATTGGGCAAAATGTCTGGGATCCGCCAATAGCTGCTGTTAAATTGGATGTGCCTGGCTGGTCGCTTTACACGTCGAGACGTCAGAGCGTCCCGCTTGCGGGTAAAGCACCGCGGCGGAAGGTCATACCGTTTCGTTGCGGATACGCCGCAGGTAGCGGTAGACCGTGGGTTCGGAGATGTGCAGCTCCCTGGCGACCTGCCCGACGGAGCCCTTGGTCTGGAATACCCCCTGCGCTTCCAGAGAGCGGAGTATCTCCAGCTTGTCGGCGGTATGCATGGCATTGGAGGGAATACCATAGCCGAGGATGGTGGAGTGGATCAGATTGCTGGACAGCTCCGGGATGGAATCGTCCAGGTCTTCGGTATAGGCGGAGCTCTCCTCCTCTTGCGGAAGAGAAAAGGAATGGAGCAGGTTGGAGAGATGCTCCGAGAGCACCAAAATATCCTCCACATCGTGGTTCACGCAAATCAGTCCCACCAACTGGCTCTTTTCCTTAATGAAATAGGTGGAAGAGACAAAACGCTTGCCTCCCCGGGTACGGCCCTCATAGTTGGCCACATAGTCGTGCTCCTTATAGGCTCCGGTTCGCAGCAGTTCCTTGGCCAACTCCGTCATGGGGTCACCCACGCGGCGGCCGCTGAGATGCTCGTTGCAGGCGGCAATCACCGAGCGCTCCGGCGTGGAAACGTCGTGGAGGATGATCTCATAATTCTTCCCGCAGATCTCCCCCATGAATTTCACCAAGGGAATGTATCGCTCAAGACTGGCGTAGTTGCTCACTGTATCCCTACTTTCTCAACAATAATCCTTGCCTGATAAAAAACTGTTACATGGCGCTGCTGAAAATCAGTATATCAAAGATAAATGGATAAATCAACACCTAATATGCTGGAAAGCGGCGGGGATATAACTTTTTTTTTGCAGGGCGAGGCGAAAAGAGCCTTCAAGACAGCGATTTAGACAAAAATTTATCAGACTTCTTGGCACTTATGCGGGACTGACAAGGGCGGTGTGATAAATTATAATCAGGAGTGTAACAAAGTTATCAGAAGGGAGGCTCAAGGTCACCCCCGCATTCTATTCTTAAGGAGGTATTTGTATTGGAAGCTGCAAACTACGGTATCTTGTCATTGATTCCCCTTGCGCTTACCCTGCTGCTGGCATTTTGGAAGAAGGACGCGGTCTTTGCCCTGTTCATGGGCTGTCTCTCCGGCGTTTTGCTGCTGGGGCATGACCCCGCCTTCGGCTTCTCCGCTCTGGCGAAGGAGGCTCTGGGCAACGAGGACTTCATCTGGATCCTGCTGATCCAGGTATTCATCGGCATTATGATCGCGTTCTTCATGAAGGCGGGCGTGGTCAAGGCGTTCGCGGAAATGATCGCCGGAAAGGTGAAATCCCCCCGCAGCGTGAAGCTGGCCACCTGGTTCATCGGTCTGTTCACCATCGACGACTACATGAGCCCCCTGCTGCGCGGCGTGGTCATGCGTCCCTTGACGGATGAGATGCGCGTGCCCAGAGAGAAGCTGGCCTTCATCCTCGACTCCACCTGCGCCTCCGTGTGCACCCTGATGCCCTTTATGGCATGGGGCGCCTACGTAGCCGGTCTGGTGGCGGATCTGGGCGGCCCTGTGACCTCCAATGAGCAGGGCGTAAGCGTCTACATCAGCGCCATCCCCTTTAACTTCTACGCGATTCTGATGGTGCTCATCACGCTGCTCTCCGCACTGGAGATCTTCCCCGACTTCGGGCCTATGCGCAAGGCGGAGCAGCGCGCCCGCACCACCGGCAAGCTGCTGCGTGACGGTGCCGTCCCCATGATGGGCACCGAGCTGGAGGAGCTGCAGAAGGGCAACGACAGCGATGTGAAGCCCAACGTCATGCTGGACTTCCTGGTCCCCATCATGATCCTGGTAGCCACCGCCATCTGGACGTACATCGCCAAGGGCGGCGTGAAGATCCTGGAGTGCTTCATCATCACCGTGATCTACATGGCCATCGAGCTGAGCATCCGTAAGGTGTTCAAGAGCGTGACCGATCTGGTGAACACCGCCGTGCAGGGCATGAAGAGTGTCATGTCCGCCACGCTGATCCTGGCCCTGGCCTACTGCATCAACACCATCACCAAGTCCATGGGCGCAGCCGACTTCCTGCTGGGTGTCTGCGAGAGCTGGATGACCCCCGCCCTGTTCCTGTCTGTGGCCTTCGTCGCGGGCGCCGTGATCTCTTTCTTCACTGGCTCCTCCTGGGGCACCTTCGCCATCTGCATTCCCATCGCTGTTCCCATGGCTTACTCCTTCACCGGCGGTCAGCTGGGTACGCTGGTCTACGCCGCTGTGGGCGCCGTTGTCAGCGGCGGTCTGTTCGGCGACCATTGCTCCCCCGTTTCCGACACCACGGTGCTCTCCTCTCTGGGCGCCGCCTGCGACCACATTGACCACGTCCGCACCCAGCTCCCCTATGCGCTGCTGGCGGCGGCAGTGTCCATGATTCTGTGGGTCGTCGTTGCAATGGTTGGTGGCGCTGCATGAGATACGATTTTGATACCCCCATCAATCGCAGAAATACCTTCTCCTTTAAGTGGGACTGCGATATGGATTATTTCGGCCGGGACGATGTGATCCCCATGTGGGTGGCGGACATGGATTTTGCCTGCGCCCCCTGCATCGTAGAGGCCGTACAGAAGCGCGCCGCCCACCCGGTTTACGGCTACGGCGTGCGCCAGCAGCCCTATTATGACGCGGTGATGGGCTGGCTGAAAAAGCGCCACGGCTTTGAGGTCAACTATGAGCATCTGGCCTTTGCACCTCCCGGCGTGATCTACGCCATGAACGTGGTGCTGCGCATCCTCACCAAGCCCGGCGACAGGGTCATGGTACCCATGCCCAACTACGACCCGCTGTTTGACATGGTCACCCGGGGCGGCCGGAAGCTGGTAGAGACGCCGCTGGTCTGGAAGGATGGACGCTACACCTTCGACTTCGCCGACATGGAGGCCAAGGCTGCCTCCGGCGTGAAGGTACTGGTGCTCTCCAGCCCCCACAACCCCACCGGCCGGGTATGGACCCGTCAGGAGTTGGAGGGCGTGGCGGAGATCTGTCTGCGGCACAACATTTTCATGCTGGTGGACGAGATCCACTGCGACTTCGTGCCGCCGGAGCATCCTCACACCACCTTTGGCCTGCTGGGCGAGGAGGTACTGCGCCATTCCATGGTCTGCTACTCCTCCAACAAGGGCTTCAATCTGGGCGGACTGGGTATGGCCACTCTCGTGCTGGCAGACGACGACCTGCGGTGCAAGTTCAACGAGGAGATGTCCATTGCCCAGACACGGCTGGACAACATCTTCGGCATGGCAGCCCTCATAGCCGCCTACAACGACGGCGAGGAGTGGCTGGATCAGGCCATCGCCTATGTGTCCGACAACAAGGCGTATCTGGAGCAGTTCCTGCGGGAGCGCATTCCTCAGATCCGCATGATCCCCTCTGAGGGTACATATCTGGTCTGGCTGGACTGCTCCCAGCTGCCCTACCGGGGCATGGCCCTGGAGCACTTCATGATCAACGAGGCCAAGGTGGCGTTCTGCGCCGGCTATGAGTTCGGCGAGCAGGGAGAGGCCTTCCTGCGCATGAACGTAGCCTGTCCCAGGTGTACCCTGACAAAGGCTCTGGAGCAGATGGAAAAGGCGATCAACGGTCTGTCGCTTCAGTGATACCTGTAAACGACGCACCTTGTGAGATAAGAAATTTTTTAAAGGAGAAACAGCTATGAAAAAGAGAACCATCGCAATGTTCCTGTCCGTAGCTCTGTGTCTCTCGGTGGCCTTGACCGGCTGTGGGGCAGACAAATCGCAGCAGAGCAACCCCTCTGATGACGGCAAAAAGAGCCTGACCATCGCGGTGCTGAATGATGTTGTCTCGCTGGACCCCGCGGTAAAGGACAGCGGCATCGAGATGCAGATGGCGTCTCACCTGTACGACGCTCTGGTGGACTATAATGCAGATCTGAGCAGGAAGCCCGGTCTGGCAGAGAGCTGGACTGTTCTGGATGACGGCGTGACGTGGGAGTTCAAGCTCCGCCATGGCGTGAAGTTCTCCAACGGAAACGACTTCAATGCCGATGACGTGGTCTTCAGCTTTGAGCGCATCCTCAACGATCCTACTCTGGAGATGGGCGTGTACCTCATGCGTCTTCAGGAGGTCAAGAAGGTGGATGATTACACCGTGCAGCTGGTGACCAAGATCCCCTATCCCGTGTTTGACGGCAGCCTGGTCCATATCATGATGCTTGACAAGGAGACCTGTGAGGGACTTACCAGCGAGGAGATCGCCGCGAACCCCGTGGGTACCGGCCGGTATCGTCTGGTGGAGCATGTAAAGGAATCCTATATCAAGCTGGTCCGCAACGACGAGTATTGGGGCGAGCTGCCTGATGCAGAGACCGTGGAGTTCCGCGTGATCGCCAATGCAGCTACCCGCACCACCGCTCTCATCAACGGAGAGGTGGACTTTATCTCCAACATCCCTGTGATGGACGTGAACCGCCTGAAGAACGACCCCAACGTCCAGGTCATTACCAATCCCAGCCTGTCCTGCAACTACATGGGCTTTGATCAGCTCAATGAGCATGGCTCTGCCGGCACCGACGATCCCAACCCGCTCCTCAATGTGAAGGTTCGTCAGGCCATTTACCACGCCATTGACATTCAGACGATCGTCGATACCGTCATGAACGGCTACGCCACCGTGGCCAACTCCTATATGCCCAGCATCTGTGTGGGATATAATGCCGACGCGGAGCGTCCCGCCTACGATCCCGAGCTTGCCAAGCAGCTTTTGGCGGAGGCTGGCTATCCCGATGGCTTCTATCTCCGCATCGATGCCCGCAACGACAGTGACGTGAACGCCGATCAGGTGTCTCAGGCCATTGCCAGCTATCTGGAGAAGGTGGGCATCAAGGCCGAGGTGAACCTGTTGCCTCGCGCCTCCTTCTATGAGAAGACAAGCGCAGAGAACCTCCAGTCCTCCTTCTTCATGGCGGGCTGGGGCGACAGCTCCGGCGAGGGCATGGTCATCTTCAACGATATGCTCTATACCTACGACGGCAAGCCCGGCATGGGCGAAGGCAACCGGGGCCATTACAGCAATGCCGAGGTGGATGCGCTGCTGGATCAGGCATCTGTTGAGCCCGATCAGGCCAAGCGTGCAGCGCTGGTGGAGCAGGTGGATCAGATCGCCCGGGACGAGGCCGCCTACATCCCCCTGTTCTTCAAGCACAATATCTTCGGCGTGCGCGCCGGCATTCAGTACACCCCCAGTTGCGATGACCATATTCTGGCTTGGGACTTCACCTTCTAAGCGTACATAAGAACAGTCAATGGGAGGAGGCAGAAGGGGATCTTCCCTTCTGCCTCCCGCCAAAAGGGTGTAAGCCCGTAAATGAGGTGTTACCGTGTTCAAGTATTTCCTGAAGCGGCTGGCGCAAATGCTAGTTACACTTTTCATTGTGTCCATTCTGGTATTTGTTCTGGCCAACTTTATTGGCGATCCCGTCAATATGCTGGTCTCGCCCAAGGCTCCGCCCGAGGTTCGAGAGCAGGTTCGAGAAGAACTGGGGCTCAACAGACCGATCCTGGAGCAATATGTATCGTTTGTTACCAATGCGTTCAAGGGGGATTTCGGCAAGTCCTATATCTATAAGGTGGACGTGCTCTCTCTGATTGCCCAGCGGGTACCTGCTACGCTGGAGCTGGTTTTTGTATCAGTCGTGCTGGCGCTAGTTATCTCTATCCCGCTGGGCGTATATGCGGGCGCTTTTCCCAAACGAAAATCCAGCACATTGGTGATGGGAGGCTCCATTCTGGGCATTTCCCTGCCATCCTTCTTCATTGGCATCATGCTGATCTACATCTTCTCTCTGAAGCTGCACTGGTTCCCCTCCTCGGGACGGGGCGCGACCGCGCCGTTTCTGGGGATGAATTTCAGCCTGTTTGCGCCCGGTGGACTTAAGTACATCATCCTGCCGGCCTTTACGCTGTCTGTGACCAACATCGCGTCTCTGGTGCGCCTTACCCGCGCCGGTGTGATGGAGAATATGCGGCAGGATTATATCAAATTTGCCCGAGCCAAAGGTGTGTCTACCCGGAAGGTCCTCTTTGGACACGCCCTGAAAAATGCCTTGATCCCGGTTATTACGGTGTTCGGTATGGAAATCGGTTCCCTTATCGCCTTTACGACGGTGACGGAGACCATCTTCTCCTGGCCGGGACTCGGCAAGCTTCTCATCGACTCCATTAACTCGGTGGATCGGCCGGTCATTGTGGCCTATCTGATCCTGACTACGGTGTTGTTTGTGTTTATCAATTTTGTGGTCGACCTTCTGTATACAGTCATCGACCCGAGAATCCAATTCAGGTGATGCGCTATGGGTGAAATGAAAAAAAAGGGCGCGGCCCCCAACAAGAGCTTGTTCCGGCGCATTGCTGAGTCTGAGTTCTTTCATAATTACAAGCGCAGTCCGTCCGCTATTGTCGGTACGGTGATCGTGGTACTGGTACTGTTCATTGCCCTTTTCGGGCCGTTGTTTGCTCCGCAGAACCCCTATGATGTAGCCTCTCTTTCCCTCACGGATTCCTACAAACCGCCTGCATGGGAGGCGGGAGGTGACGCCCGGTTTATTTTCGGTACCGACAGTCAGGGACGGGATATTTTCAGCTCTCTTATTTACGGAAGCCGTATCTCCCTCTTTATCGGCGTTGTAGGTACGCTGCTGGCCTGCGCCGTAGGTATCACGCTGGGACTGATTTCGGGCTATTTTGGCGGGAGAGTAGACGCTGTCATCATGCGTTTGGCAGATATCCTGCTCTCTTTTCCCGATATCCTCGTGGCCCTCTTCATCATGACCATGTTTGGACGGGGTGTAAGCAAGCTGCTGGTCGTATTTACGATCATCGGATGTGTCACATACGTCCGTACCGTCCGCGCCGAGGTGCTGACGGTGAAGCAGATGGAATATGTAGATGCAGCCAGAGTCATCGGTATCCCCAATATCCTGATCATCGCCAAGCATGTGCTGCCCAACGTAATGACAACCGTCATCGTTATTTCCACGATGAAGGTGGGCGGCCTTATTCTGGCGGAAGCCACGCTGAGCTTTCTGGGCGCAGGCGTTCCGGTCACGGAACCCTCTCTGGGCATGCTGGTCAAGAACGGCTTCGACGTGCTGTTCAGCGGATACTGGTGGATCGCGGTGATGCCGGGTCTCTACATCATGCTGATCGTGTTTGGAATCAATCTTTTGGGAGATTTCCTGCGCGATGAGTTCAATCCTAAGCTGAAGTAAGGGGGGAGCGAGATGAGCGAAACACTGCTGCAGGTGGAAAACCTGCGAACCTATTTCCACACTTTCCGCGGTGTAGTCAAGGCGGTGGACGGCATTAGCTTTTCCCTGGATGAGGGACAGGTGCTGGGCATCGTGGGCGAGTCGGGCAGCGGCAAATCCGTTAGCAGCTTTTCCATTCTGAAATTGATCGAGCCGCCCGGTGTGGTGGAATCGGAGAAAATTCTTTTCCAAGGCGAGGACATCAGCAAAAAGAGCGAACGGGAAATGATGAAAATCAGAGGCAAGGCGATCTCCATGGTGTTCCAGGATCCGATGACCTCCCTAAATCCGCTCTATACCATTGAGAAACAGATTACCGAGATGCTGGACCTCCACCAGAAGCAGATGACCAAGCAGGAAAAGCATGCGCGCTGTGTGGAATTGCTGCATATGGTGGGTATCCCCAATCCTGAGGATCGGCTGAAATCCTACCCCCATCAGTTTTCTGGCGGTATGCGGCAGCGGGTCATCATTGCGATCGCTCTGGCTGCCAATCCGAAGCTCATCATCGCCGATGAGCCTACCACCGCCCTGGATGTGACCATACAGGCGCAGATCCTCAAGCTCATGGATAAGTTGGTGAAGGAGCAGGGCGCTTCTCTCATTCTGATCACCCATGACTTGGCGGTGGTTTCCCAGATGGCGGATCGTATCATCGTGATGTACTGCGGCAAAATCGTGGAAAGCGGCTCCCGGGATGACGTGATCCACCGTCCCAGCCATCCGTATACTGAGGGACTTCTTAATTCCATCCCCAGAATGGGAGAGGAGCAAAAACGCCTGGAGTCCATTCCGGGTATGGTCCCCAGTATGCTGGATCTGCCCCAAGGATGTTACTTCGCTCCCAGATGCAAATACTGCCAGGATATTTGCCGTACCGTGACGCCTGAAAACCATGAGGTGAGTCCGGGGCATTGTGCGGCTTGCCACTTTCCGCTGACAGGAGGCGAGAGCCATGAGTAAGATTCTTCAGGTGGAGAATTTGGTGCAGGAGTTCAATCTAACCAAGGATTTTCTGGATAAGGTAAAATTCAAAAACGGCCATTTTTCACTGGAAAATCGGGTGGTCCATGCGGTCAACAATGTCAGCTTTGATGTGGAGCAGGGTGAGGTGTTCAGCCTGGTGGGAGAGTCCGGATGTGGAAAGTCTACCACGGCCCGCACCATCATCAAGCTGATCGAGCCAAAGTCCGGCAAGATCATATTCGACGGACGCGACATCACCCGGCTCAAGCCGCAGGAGATGCGCCCCATCCGTCGGGAGATACAGATGATCTTTCAGGATCCCTATGCCTCCCTGAATCCCCGGCAGAAGATCATGGAGATCCTCACAGATCCGATGCTGTTCCACAAGCTGTGCAGCAGCAAGGCGGAGGCACAGGAGAAGGCGATCCATCTGTTGGAGCGTGTTGGACTCAGCTCTGAGCAAGCCAACCGGTATCCGCATCAGTTTTCCGGTGGTCAGCGTCAGCGCATCGGCATAGCCCGGGCGTTGGCGGTCGAGCCTAAATTTATCATAGCGGATGAGCCGGTATCTGCTTTGGATGTGTCCATTCAGGCTCAGATCCTGAACATTCTTATGGATCTGAAGGATGAATTTCATTTCTCCTATCTGTTCATCGCACACGATCTGAGCGTGGTCAAGCACATCAGCGACAGTTTGGGTGTCATGTATCTGGGAACTATTGTGGAACGGGCCCCGAAGCGGCTGCTGTTCTCCAACCCGGTACACCCCTATACCAAGGCGCTTTTTTCCTCTGCACCGACGATTGATGAGGGCAGTATTGCCGAATCTCAGGAGTTGCGTGGAGAGATTCCCAGCCCGATCCATCTGCCCTCCGGCTGTCCCTTCCATGACCGCTGTCCTATGGCTTGCCCGGACTGCGCACGGGAGGTCCCGGAACTCAAAGAGGTAGAGCCCGGACACTTCGCAGCCTGTCATCTGCTGTAAAAAAGGGGATTTAGCGCGGGTGGATCACCTCGCACATCCCTGCGGGGGCGGCTATGCCGCCCCCGCTTTTTGATTAACTATCATGGAATAGACCATAAGGAGGAAGGAAAAATGGAACTGCAACTTGTGAAAAAGTATGACGCCAGAGCATGGGACGGTGTGGTGGTCCTGCTGGGAGAAGGCAACCTGAAAAGCTATCAGGGTCCTTGGGAGCAGGAGCTTGCCGCAGTTCGTGCCTCGGGGCGGTTTGAAGGGAAAACCGGTGAGATTTTCCGCTTTTCTGTTCTTTCAGAGGGCGTGCTGAACCAAATTTTCCTGCTGGGTCTGGGGAAAGACTGGAGCCTGGAGCAGGTGCTGGAGAGCTGTGCCAAGGTGTATCGTCAGTGTCAGGAGCTGGATCTGCGTGCGGTGTGTACCGATCTGCGGGGCGTGTGCCCGCAGTTCACGCCGGCGCTCTTCCAAAAGGCGGCAGAGGCTGCCGCTCTTACCGGCTACCGTTTTGACAAGTACAAGACGACCCCCGCGGCGCCGGGGATCGAAACGGCTGCGTTTCTCTGCGAGACGCCGGAGCGCTACGAGGCCGCCTTGGTGGAGGCGGAGGTATCTGCTGAGGCCACCTGCATCGCACGGGATCTGATCAATGAGCCCCCCACGGTGCTTACCCCCGCCAAGCTGGCGCAGGCGGCACAGGAGCTTTTTAAGGAGACACCTGTGAAGGTGACCGTTTACGGCAGAGATGAGGTAGAGCGCATCGGACTCACCGCTTTTCTGGAGGTCGGAAAGGGCTCGATTCACGAGCCTAAGCTCATTGTCATGGAATATACCGGCGCGCAGGACGTGGAGAGCCGCTTGGGGCTGATCGGCAAGGGCCTTACCTACGACAGCGGCGGATACTCCCTCCAGTCGTCTGAGTTTATGGAAACCATGCAGCATGATATGAGCGGCGCGGCCGCTGTGATGGCCGCCCTGTGGGCGACGCAGAAGCGGGGCCTTCGGATCAATATTACCGGCGTGGTGGCGGCTTGCGAGAATAAGCTCTCCGCCACGGCCTATGTGCCGGGCGATGTGATCCGCTCCATGTCCGGGCGGTATATTGAGGTGAACAACACCGATGCCGAGGGCCGCATCACTCTGGCCGACGCCGTGACGTATACCAAGCAGTGCTGCGGCGTGGATCGCATCGTGGATATTGCCACACTCACCGACGGTATCCAGACGGCGCTGGGAAATCGCCGCTGCGGAGCCTTTACCAATAACCGGGCCCTGACCGCGCAGGTGGAGAAGGGCGCTGCCGCCGCCTGCGAGCGGATGTGGGAGCTGCCCTGTGACGAGAATCTCCGCCGGGTGCTGGACTCCCGTGTAGCCCATCTGAAAAACAGTGCGATGGGCTCCAGCGTGGGTGGATATGCCACGGTGGGCGCCATGTTCGTGAAGGAGTTTGTCGAGGAGACGCCTTGGATCCACTTGGATATCGGCGGTACCGCTTGGACCACCGAATGTGAGGGGATCTATACAAAGGGCGGTATTGGATTTGGCACGCGGATGCTTTATGAGACGTTCAAGGTAATGGAGAAGGAGGGGACTCAGGTATGAAGAAGCTGGCATTGACGGATTTTGCCAAGTATCGGTATCCTTCTGCACTGGAGCTGTCTCCGGACAGCAGATATCTGACCTTTGCACTCAAGGATGTCGACAGGGAAGGAGACGGCTACCGGTGGAATCTGTGGCTGTATGATCTGGAGCGCAGGGAGAGCCGGCAGATCACCCAAGGAGACAACCAGCGGAAGGCTGTTTGGGAGGATAACACCCATATTCTCTATAAAACCACGGAGCCGGACGAAGCGCTGCGGGCGCGGGGCTTCGAGGAAGAGTGGACGGTGTATCACCGCCTGAATGTATGTACAGGTGAAGATCGCGAGGCGTTCCGTCTCCCCATGTCCGTATCCGGGCTTTGGAAAATGGACGAGGGCCGTTATGTTTTCACGGGCGAGACCCATTTGGACCGGCCGAATCTTCTGGAGCTGACGGGAGAGGCGCTGGAGAAGGAGCTCGTTCGCCGTCAGCAGACCAGGGGCTATAAGGTTTTGACGGAGCTGCCCCTGTGCGAAAACGGGGTCGGGATGTTTAATCAGACCAGAAACACGCTGTTTCTCTATCTGGAGGCTGCCGGAGAATATCGCCGGATCACGCCGGAGGACTATGATGTGAATCATGTGAATGTCCGCCCCGGTCAGGTGCTCTTCACTGCGTTTCCCTTCCGGGATGTAAAGCCGGTCACCGAGGGAATGTATCGCTGGGATGCGGAGCGGAACGAGACGGAGACGCTGATCACGCCCGACAAATACAGCATTGACTATGTGGGGCATTTGGGCCGGAAGGCGCTCTGCCTGGGACTGGTCATGCGGGACTACGGCGTGTACGAGCACCCCACATTCTTTGTGGTGGACGAAAAGGGCGAGGAAAATCTGGGCCGCTATGACCGCCGGGTCAACTCCGAGGTGGTCACCGACTGCTTCTCCGGCGCCGTCACAGGACAGAGAATGGTGGGTGAGACGCTGTATTTCCTCAACACGGACGGCGTGGGTTCTGGCTTGTGTATGTGGACGCGGGAGACCGGTGTGCAGACGCTCTTCGGCGGCGACGACTACCTTATTGATTTCGATACCAAGGACGGAAAGAGGTTTCTCTTCTCTGCGGCTGTGGGTCTGAAACTCCCGGAGGTGTACCTTTGGGATGGCGGCCAACTGGAGCAGCTGACGGATTTCAACGGGTCTGCACTGGAGGGCGTGACCATTTCCGTACCAGAGCGGCTTACCTTTACCAATACCGACGGCGTGGATATCGACGGCTTCGTGATGAAGCCGGTGGGATACGAGCCGGGCAAACGATATCCGGGCATCCTTCATATTCACGGCGGGCCGAAGATGGTATTTGGCCCGGGCTTCCACCATGAGATGCAGCTTTGGGCGGCCTCCGGCTTTTTCGTATGCTACTGCAACCCCAGAGGAAGCTGCGGCAAGGGAAATGCCTTTGCCGATCTTCAGGGTAAGTACGGAGAGGTGGACTTCCGGGATCTGATGGAGTTCACGGATGAGGTTCTGCGGAGGTATCCCGAAATAGACGCAGATCGGATGGGCGTTGCCGGCGGTTCCTATGGCGGCTTTATGACCAACTGGGTCATTGGTCACACGGATCGTTTCCGCTGTGCCGTGTCCCAGCGGAGCATTGCCAACTATGTGGGGGATTATCTCCTCTCGGATATCGGCTACTATTATGTGCCTGACCAGCAGCTTGGCACCATTTGGGAGCATCCGGAGCGTTTGTGGAAGGCGTCGCCCCTTACCTATGCCGACCGTGTTAAGACGCCCACACTCTTTATTCACGCAGATAAGGATTACCGCTGTACGCTGGCCAACGGTCTGGAAATGTTCGCAGCGCTCAAGCTCCATGGTGTGGAGAGCAAGCTGTGCATGTTCTACGGTGAGAACCACGGCCTGAGCCGAGAGGGAAAGCCCTCCAACCGCATCAGCCGACTCAGCGAGATCCTGCGCTGGATGGATGAGCACCTGAAGGAAGAATAAGGGAGCGCCAACCGGCGGGTTCTGGCAGAGTGTGTGCCGGAGCATTTGCCGCGCTTAAAGCTGCATCCCTTGGAAGCTGTCTTTTTTACATGGCGATTTCAGCGGATAGCGGCCACAGCGCCGCGTCATACAGGTATCGCGGAAGCATTACGCCGAGAGCCCGCCTTCTTGAGAAGGGGGGCTCTCGGCGTAAATAAATGTGCGAAACAGGACGCCTTACTTTTTGTCGAACAGAATGAACAGCGGGCTGGACAGGCACGGCAGGAAGGGCTAGAACAGCAGGGGGATGATGTCAAAGGCGCTGATGGTGTAGCCGAGGGTTGCACAGGTGGAAATGGCCACCAGCATCTGGGCGCCGTAGGGGATGGTGCCCTGAAAGATGCAGGAGAAGGTGTCCAGTAGGGAGGCGGAGCGCTTGGGGCTGATGCCGTATTCCTCCGCCACCTCCTTGGCGATGGGGCCTGCCATGACGATGGCCGCCATTCCGAGGCGGACATAGAAAGCCGCTGTCACAAAATGCGAATCAATGCCGCAGAGCTGGAGCAAGCGGCATTCCTGACGCTGAAAAAGCAGATGGAAGCCGCCGCGCCGCTTGCCCCGGACGGTACGCTTCGGGCAGATAGCTCCGTGCCGGAACGCACCGAATATGAGCAGCAAATCGAGACACTGCAAGACGGCAAGCGCACCTTGTATTAACGCTATCTCATGGGCGAGATTGACCTGAACACCTACAAGGCAGAAAAGGCCGCATGTGACGAGCTGCTGCTGAAAACGAAAAACGCCTATGCCGCAGTATTGGCACAGGCGAAACAGAAGCAGGACGAACAGGCACGGCAGGACAGCCGCAAGGAAGCGTCCAAGGCGATTTTCGATGCGGACACGCTGACCACCGCGCTGGCCGAGCTGCTGATCGACCGGGTGCTGGTGTACCCCGATAAGCGCATGGAGATCGCGTACAAAATTCAAGATATTTTTAGTTGAGGTGGCAGACATGGAAATTGCGTTCTATTGCAGAATGGGCGGACTGGGCTTCGGTTTTGTCCTCCCCGATGAAGCTGACAAGCTCCGCGAGTTTTTCGCCGAGCATCAGGATAAGCCTGCGCTTGAGAATCCATCAAGCGCAAGCTAAAAATTTTTGTCGTGTGCTTGACATACGGGTGCCGCAGATCATGAAAGCGCATCCGCTCACAGCCCGCGTGGTCCAACAGCCTGTGCAGCCGCTGGCGCACCACCGATGGGAGCAGAGGCGAATCCTCCTTCTTTGGTGACGGAAACAGCCATCTGGAAACATTCCTTTTCCGGTACTCTCTGAACACCTCCAACACTTTGGGCGGTAGGAGCAGAGTGCGTACCGCCGCCTTTGTTTTCGGCTCAGTGATGACCAATTCCGAGCCTATGACCACCGCCTGCTTGCTGATTCGCAGTTCGCCCGTGGTCAAATTCAGCTCCTCCCATTGCAGGGCCGTCAGCTCGCCCAACCGCAGTCCTGTGGCAAATTCCAGCAGGAACAACTCGTAGTACTTTTCCTCCTTCGCCTGGATCAGCAGCTTCTGCATGGACTCCCGCGAGAGGACATTCATTTCCCCTTTTCGGGCGGGCGGCAGCTTGCAGCCGGACGCCGGATTCCGCGGGATCAGATTCTCTGATACAGCCTGTTCCAGCGCCCGCCGGCACAGGCTGTGGATGTTGCGGAGCTGGGAGTCCGCCAGCCCCGTTTCACCGTCCGATTGGTCCGCACGCCCCTCTGTTTTCAGCCAGGCGAAGAACCGCTGCATATCCTTCGCGGTCAGCCTGTTCAGCGGGATATGCCCCAGTCCCGGTCTGATGTACAGCCGGAGGTAGCCTTCGTAGATCCGCCGTGTGCCGGGACGGGCGGTAGGTCTGCTTTGCGTCTCATACCAGTGCTCCATCCAGTCCCCGAATGGCATATCCGCCTTGATCCTCGGAGGCGCGGGCGGCGCAAGGGCGTCCTTCAGCGTTTTCAGCTTCTCCACACACTCTGATTTTGTTTTAGCCAGCACATTTTTCGTTTTCGGCAGACCCTTGTCATCGTAGCCGATGACCACGCGTCCTTCCCATCGGCCGTCCTTTCTCAGGCGGACAGTTCCTTCTCCGTTTTTTCATTTTCTTGCCACGGCTTCAGCTCCTCTCCGAAAATATCGGTCAAAAATTCATCTACGATCTCTGCCGCCCTCTTTTGCATATCGCCGGTGGTGTGGGTGTTGTGGGCGAGAGGGGTCGCTTTGCGACCACCTCTCTTTATCTTGTTATATTATCGAACAGGGAGATCTCCGGCTCATCCCCCACAGCTGGGGGGAAAGGCGGGGCAAACAGTGCCGATGCCTGTCCAGGGTGTGGGGATGCCGCCACCGCCCCTAAAGCCGCGCGCAGCGGCTTTAGGGGCGGTAAAACTGGTACGGCTGCGACGGGGAGGTGTCCCTACCCGTGGGCTGTGCTTCGCGTTGCCAAAGAACCCCGGGCCGGGTGTCACGGGCGCGCATTTTCCGTTTTATGTAATGCCGCAGGACACCGGCAAACCGAGAAGCAGTGCCTTGGAGCCGTACAGCAGGCACTCGTAATTCATCATCCTGCGAAAGCCCTTCTGCGTCATGCCCACCGATTTCAGCATGGCAAATTCCCGGCGGCGCAGGCTGATATTCGTGGAGATCGTATTGAACACATTGCTGTCCCGGTAAATGGAAATTAGCAGCGGCAGCAGAAACGCGCAGGTCAG
>ERZ809074.48-NODE-48-length-174608-cov-15.974037_pt1 | contig 174608 bp, 167 predicted proteins | sample MGYA00520795_ERZ809074 | MGnify/ENA primary metagenome ERZ809074 (study PRJEB31570, sample SAMEA3212989) | Homo sapiens | biome: human-gut; feature: human gut; material: fecal | place: Sweden | collected 2011 ... | reverse complement strand
AGTTTTCAAAGCTCTTATCAAGATATTCTTCTGAAAGGTTTGCCTTTCCTTCATCGTCAGTTACCACTCTCCAGGTTCTGTCAAGGGAAGTGCTTCCGTCCTTGTGCTTATAGTATTTGATCTCATATACCGCTCCTTCAAGTTTTGCTCCGCCCTGGGGCTCTGCCTTTCCTGTTTCCTTATCTCCCTTCTGAAGCATCAGGCTTACAGGGTTGTTTTTTGGTATTTCCGTAACAGCTACATCAGTAGTCTGTTCGTTTTTCACCCTGCAGTTATATGAGCTTACATCTACTGCAAAGCCCTTGGATGCTGAGATTTCTTTCACTGTGTAGTCAGCTGCGAGAACGTTATCCAGTGTGCATGATCCGTTAGCATCTGTTGTCATTGTGTAGCAGAGTTTGCCGCCGTAGTAGACTCCGTACTTTGCACCTGAAAGAGAGTAGCAGGAGTTTTCTGATGACATTTCAGGATTTGAAGATGTTTTCTGAAGCTTTATTGTTCCGACATCGTTAAATGAGCCCAGGATATCCTGTTTTCCGCTGTTTCTGATGCGGTATGCTCTGTAGTTTGCAGGAGGATCAGGAAGGGTCTTGATATAGTTATACAGGCTCTGGGCCTTCTTCTTCCAGCTTTCTGTCAGACCTCTGAATGGATCTGAATCGGCACTGGTTGTCTTGTCATATGCTATTGAGATTACGATGTGGGTAAGTGCATATGCATCATCATCACCGTCCCATTCGCCTCTGAGCTGCTTGTCTGTGTAGTCTTCAAAGCCCGGTCCTCCGTAGCCGTAGTAGAGACACTTGGCAAGCATTGAATCAGGGCTTATGAAGTCGTATGCATAGGTTCCGGCCTCCGGTGGGGGAAGCTGAGGCTGAGAGCAGTATACAGGGCTGTCCTTATCTCCTGCATAAAAGTAGTGGGTGAAGTGTGAGGAGTAGTCGATTACTCTTCCGACCTTCAGGGTTATGGTCCCATCTGCAGCATATGCTTTTCCTGCCCCCGCAGTCGCAAAGGCAGAAAGCATGACTGCTATCAGGGTAATGATTGCGACTGCTCTTCGGGTTTTCTCACGCCTTATTATCATGTCTTTTGTCATTGGTTTTGCTCCTTTCATGAAAAGAGCGACCTCGTAATGAAGCCGCTCTATATTAGTATTAACTGTTAATTATCTAAGTGTTTTCTTTCTTCGGAAAGTTACAGGTTGTCTTAAGGTAGGGGTGTGGGGAAGGACGTACAAAAGTACTCCTGCTGCCGCATGCCTTACCCTGATTCTGCTGTTTTAACGCTCCTTTTCACGCTCCCTTCTGGCACGGTACTTGGCATAGTGCTCCATTGCCTTTACCACATAATCCTCCCTCTGGGATATGGGAAGATTCTTCGGGAAAAGTTCTTTGACTCTGTCAGCTTTCAGGATGAACCTGTCCTTCTGATTCGGTTTTTCCTCGCCCATCATGTGGTATATAAGGTCCTGGGTGAGAATGCCCTTATCTGAAAGAGCTCTCAGTTCTCTTGCCTGAGCATGACTTGGAGTGCTGTCCTCGTAGTGTATCGCAGCCACCAGGCTTTCCTGCATGTTTCTTGGAAGATATGAGATTTCAACAGCAGGCCTTAATGCAATCTTTCCCTCATCCACCATTTCAAGAAGCTTAGGGATGAGATAGGTGAGGCGGATATAGCGGCGGATGTTGTCTCCGCTTTCTCCAACTTCTTTTCCAAGCCTTGTTACTGAACGTGCCGCTTTACCCTCTAACTTCTCCGCCACTGGCATAGAAGTTAAATCTGCACGCTGTCCCTGCCTTTTCATCGCATCAAGTCTCATCTTATATGAGAATGCCTTTTCACTTGGAAGTATGGTAGTTCTCTGAAGGTTGCTGTCCACCATGAAAATTGTTGCAGCATCCTTATCAAGCTCTACAACCTCGCACCTGAGGGTATCAAGTCCTGCAAGCTCGCAGGCTCTCTTTCTTCTGTGCCCTGATAAAAGCTCGTATCTTCCATCTTCTTTTCTTCTCACTGTAGTGTAACATGAATATCAGTGTGTCCCATCCATTTTTTCAAAACAATTGCTTCAACACCAGCTTCAATGCATCTGGTTGCGAAGATATGTCTTAATGCATGCTGTCCTGTAATATCAAGGCCTGCTTTCTTGCAGATTCTGTTGAAGAAGCTGTTTACCTGATTTGTTGTAATAAGACTCATCTTATTGTAGTCGTAGAATAGCAGGTTATCAGGATTCGACTTACTCTCCGCAATGACTTCTCTGAGAAGCTTCTCAACTGCTTCGGTGAATGGGATATCTCTTCTTCCTGCATCTGTCTTGGTTGTATCATTAAGAAATGGAATAGATTTCTCACCGAGTGAAATGGTTCTTCTAACCTTGATTATCTTGCGTTTGAAATCTATATCCGACTTCTTGAGAGCATGCTCTCGATGAGCTGGATCATATCGTCATCGTCTTTAACTTTATAAGGGTGTTTAGGGAACTGGTCAATTACATCGATAGGCAGTTCCACAATGCTGTTTCTTTCTTCACTGTTCATAATGAATTCCTTTCTGTAATAAAAAATGAGCTGCCAGCATCTGCCAACAACTCATGTAATTCATATTCAATAAGCGCCATACTCGTAATAATTCGCACTGCGATTTTCGGATTCGCACATTCACACCGCCTTACTCACCGCCTTAAATTTGAGTTTGTACGACCCCTGTATACGTCTGTGTGCGGTTTGATGAAATGCGCGAAAACGTTGATATTTCAAGGAATTCCCTAAAAACAAAGGCTCCAGAGATTTCTCTCTAGAGCCTAAAATCTGGCGGAGGACATGGGACTCGAACCCACGGGGCTGTTACACCTTACTTGATTTCCAATCAAGCTCCTTAGCCGCTCGGTCAATCCTCCAAAAGTATTTAGTCATTTCTGACGCTCACTTATATTACCATAGGAATAAGGTTAATGCAAGTATTTTTTGTATTTTTTTCGAATTATTCGGAATTAAGCGTGGAAGCCGGTCCGTAATGGCACCGGCTTCCTGCAAATTCCACAAATTCACTCGCCTTTCATAATATATCAGAACAGTTCAAAGATGGACACCTGTGCCGTATCCGGCACGCCCCGGAACATGCCTACCGCTTTCAAGTCGTCGATATTGCTCTGAGAGAGTTTAGTCTGCTGCCGCACATCGTCCAGAGAGGTGAACGGCGTTCCGTCGTAGGCATCCGCCAGGGACTCCGCCGCCGCTTTGCCCAGTCCGCTGATGGCCATATACGGAACCACCACGTCCCCACCTTCCACGATGAAGTCACACGGTTGGGAAACGCCCAGCTCCGGCATCCGGAACTGAAGTCCCCGAGAGAACATCTCGTACATCACTTCGTAGACGGTGAGATGATCTTTCTGCTTGGTGGTCATCTGGTTCCCCAGCTGCTCCAGATTCTTCATCTCTCGCTCCACCGCCTGAATTCCGTCTCGGGCTGCCAGAACATCGAAATCATCGATTTTGGAAGAGAGCCATGCGGCATAGAATTCCGCCGGATAGTACACCTTGAACCAGGCCATTCGGATGGACATGAGCACGTAGGCCACCGCATGGGCCCGAGGGAACATGTACTTCAGAGTTTCGCAGGACCAAATATACCAGTCCGGAACCCCATGGCTCTTCATGGTTTCCAGCTCCTCTTCCGTCAGCGGCTTGTTCTTACGAACGTGTTCCATGATCCAGAACGCTTCCTCATTCGGGATTCCCTTCAGAATCAGGTAGTTCATAATATCGTCACGGCAGGAAATCAGCTCATCGATGGTGGCTTTTCCGTCTCGAAGGAGTTCCTGACCGTTATTGGTCCACACGTCGGTTCCGTGAGAGAAACCGGAAATCTTTACCAGCGCGGAGATGGTAGTCGGCTGAATGTCGTCTAGCATCTGCCGTGTGAAGTTAGTTCCGAACTCCGGAATGGCATAGGTTCCGTGAACGAATTTGTAGTCCGGATTCTGGATGTTCAAGGCCTCTGTGGAGGTGAACAGGCTGATGACCTTCTTATCCGCAACGTCGATGGTCATCGGATCCACACCGGTCATATTCTGAAGATGACGAATCATCTGCGGCACATCGTGGCCCAGAATATCCAGCTTCAGCAAGTTCTTATCGATTTTGTGATAATCGAAATGGGTGGTAATGATGTCCACCGGTTTGTTGGCCGGACGCTGCACCGGGCAGAACTCATAGATTTCATGATCGTCCGGCACGACGATGATTCCACCCGGATGCTGCCCGGTGGTTCTTTTTACTCCCGTACAGCCCTTGGTGAGATAATCGATGTCGTACTTGCTCAGCTTCTTCGGCGACTCATCGGCATAATGCTTTACGTAGCCGTAGGCGGTTTTATCCGCAACGGTGGCTACCGTACCCGCCTTGAAAATATTCTTCTCTCCGAAAATCACGCCAACGTATTTGTGGGCTGTAGCCTGATATTCGCCGGCGAAGTTCAAATCGATATCCGGTTCCTTATTACCGCTGAATCCCAAGAATGTCGCGAATGGAATACGGAAGCCGTTCTTCTCGTACGGGGTGCCGCATTTCGGACACACCTTGTCCGGCATATCGAATCCGCAGTCGTACTTTGCTTCATCTTCCTCCGCAAGCCATTCCAGGTTCTTGCACTTCGGACAGATATAATGCGGCTCCAAAGGGTTTACCTCGGTAATCCCCGCCATGGTAGCGGCGAAAGAAGATCCTACGGATCCTCGGCTGCCCACCAGGTAGCCGTCATCGTTGGATTTTTTTACCAGACGCATGGCTGCTACGTACATCACGGCATAACCGTTATTGATGATGGCGTTCAGCTCCGTGTCCAGCCGGGTTTGAATCACTTCCGGAATCGGATCGCCGTACATTGCCTTTGCATTCTCGTAACAGGTATCCCGCAGGAATTCCTCCGCGCCTTCAATCTTCGGCGGACACTTATCCGGCGGCACCGGCTCGAACACCTCGCACATATCCGCAATCCGGTTGGTATTGGTGATAACCACCTCTTCCGCCCGGTCTCCCAGGTAGGAAAATTCCGCCAGCATCTCGTCCGTAGTGCGCAGGTACAGGCTGTTGGCGTTGGTCTCGCTAAAGCCCATGCTGGACATGATGATGTTCCGATATATCGCCGACTCCTTCGTCGGGTAGTGGGAGTCTGTAGTGGCGACGGTCATCTTCCCCAGCTCGTCCGCCAGAGACAGAATCAGCAAGTTATTGTCCGCCAGCTCCTTCCGGGATGCCACCATCCCTTTGTCAATCATGAACTGGTTGTTGTCCAACGGCTGAATCTCCAGATAATCGTAGAAATCCGCAATCTGAAGCAGCTCCTCCCGGGAAGCCCCCCGGTTGATCGCCTGATACAGCTCTCCGGCCTCGCAGGCACTGCCCACGATAATGCCTTCTCTGTGCTGCTGCAGTACGGAACGGGGAAGTCTCGGTTTCTTGTAAAAATAATCTACGTGGGAATAAGAGACCATTTTATACAGATTCCGAAGTCCCGTCAGATTCTTGGCCAGCAGAATGATATGGTATGTCCGGTTTTTTTTGATATCGATGGTTCCATCCGGAAGCATGGCATCCTCATCGGGATACAAATATCCTTCCATGCCGTAAATGATTTTGATATCCTTCCCTTTGCCCCGAAGTTTTGCCGCTCGATTAGCCGCATCCGGGAAGGCCTGCACCACGCCGTGATCCGTAATCGCCACCGCCTTCTGACCCCAGGCCGCCGCCTGATCCACCAGTTCCGCGATTTCGTTGAAGCCGTCGTTGTCGCTCATCTTCGTGTGCACGTGAAGCTCCACCCGCTTTTCCCCCGGGTGCTCATCTTTTCGCTCCGGTTTTGACGACTGGTTGATGGAACGGGCCATGATGCCCACTTCGTTTTCAAAAGTATCGAATTCCACATTTCCGGAAATCTTCAGCCAGTCTCCCAGTGATACGTTTTCCTCCAGCAGTTCAAAATCCTCGGTCTTCATAAAGGCCTTGCAGCAGGTGGCCCGCTCCTTATCGGTGATTTCCATGGTCACCAGAAGTTTGCCGTTCTTTATGGCACGGGAATCCAGGCTGAACAGTTCTCCGCGAATGACCACCTGACCCCGCTCCCCCACCTTGCCGTAGATTTCCTCGATGGGAATGGGGTCTCCGGAGATATAGGTCCCGTACAGAACCCCGCCGGAAACGTTGGGCTTCTTGCTGCCTTTGCTTTTATCCGACGCCTTCTTCACTGCCGGTGCTTCGGAAGCTTGATAGGCGTACCGGAACCGCACGTCCTTCGCCTGTCGCACCTTCTTCAGAATCCGATCCCGCATGCGCTTCTCGTGAATACGAGGTATCACAAAATTGAGTTTGACACCGACTACCAGCGTCAAACTCTCTTTTTCCAGATATACCCTGGGTATTTCAATATTAATATCCTGTTCTTTCATCCCGGAAATGCGTTCCAGCTCTTCCGTTGTCAGAATATCTTGGGGTATTTTGATCATCCACTACTCTTCTTTCTCTATCATTTCAATGAGACGGTCTACCAGTTGGTTTTCCGGAACCTTTCCGATAATCTCCCCGTGGGAGAAGAGCAAGCCCTCGCCCTTTCCACCGGCAATACCGTAATCCGCTTCCCGGGATTCTCCCGGACCGTTCACCACGCAACCCATTACTGCGACCTTTAACGGTCTCAGGCCTTTCTCCTGACGTCTTTTCGCAACCGGAATCAAACGGTTCTCCGTTTCCTCTGCCAAGGAGATCAAATCCACTTCCGTTCGGCCGCAAGTCGGGCAGGAAACGATTTCAATACTCTTTTCCCGAAGCCCTACCGCTTCCAGAATGCGCTGTCCGAATAGAACTTCCTGAACCGGGTCATCCGTAAGGGACACCCGCAGGGTATCTCCAATCCCGCTGAGGAGCAGTCCGCCGATTCCGATGGCGGATTTCAGCTTTCCGTTGGACGGAGTTCCCGACTCGGTGATGCCGATGTGCATCGGTACGTCCGTTTCCTTGGCGGCCAGAGTATAGGCCGCATAAGTCATGGGAACGTTGGAGGATTTGATGGAAAGCACCAGATTATCGAAATCCAGATTTTCCATGTAGCGAACCGTATTCAGCGCGCTCTTCGCCAGCGCTTCCGCCGTTACGCCGCCATATTCCGCCAGAATTTCTTTTTCCAGGGAACCGGAGTTGACGCCGACCCGAATCGGGATGTGCCGCGCTTTGGCCGCCTGAACCACCTTCTGTACGTACTTCGCTTTTCCGATATTGCCCGGATTGATGCGCACCTTGTCCGCACCGGCTTCAATTGCACCGATGGCCAATCGATAGTCGAAATGGATATCCGCCACCAGTGGCACTTCCGTCTTCTTCCGCACCTGTGCAAAAGACTCACAAGCCTCCATATCCGGAATCGCCACTCGCACGATATCGCAGCCCGCTTCTTCCAGTTCCTGAATCTGACGCAGCAGCGCCTTCTCATCCCGGGTATCTACATTTGTCATGGATTGAATGGAAACCGGCGCCCCTCCGCCGATTTGAATTCTTCCGCACTGTACGCTTCTTGTCATACCATCCTCCTATCCGAACAACCGCATAATATCGTTCCAGGTAATAAACACAGCAAAAGTAATCAGCAGGAACATGCCCGCCAAATGCACTTTCCCCTCCATATCGTCGGAAATCATATTTCCCGTAATCTTTCGAATCATCACAAAGATAATTCTTCCGCCGTCCAGCGCCGGGAAAGGCAGCAGATTAACATAGGCCAGATTCAGGCAAATCAGGGCTGCCAGATACAGATACGGCACCGCGCCCGCCGTGGCCGTCTGATTCACCAGTGAAACCATTCCCACCGGACCCGCCAGGTCGTTTCGGGACATCTGCCCGGTAAAGAGCATCTTCAAGCTCTTCAGCATCAGTTTGTTCAAGTTCCAGGTGGCCGTCACGCCATATCGTCCGCAGGTAAAAATATTATGGCTTTGTCTGCAGGCAATGCCCACCATCATTCGTTTCTCTTTCTTGGAGTATTCCGGCTGAACGGTGCAATCCTGTTTCTTGCCATCCCGGTCCACCGTAATCCGAATTTCTTTCCCGGACTTGTCTCGGTCGATTTCCTGTACCACTTCCATCCAACCGGATGTTTTGACCTCATTCACTGCCACAACACGGTCGCCCGCCCGAAGACCGGCTGCCTCTGCCGGTGAATTCTTCACCACAGAATCCAGCGTGTTGGTGGGAATGCCGGATACGGTTACCGCAATAATCATCACCAGCAGTGCGGTGATGACGTTCATCACGGCGCCTGCCAGGAGCACGGCAATCTTCTGCCACACCTTCTTGTTGTTAAAGGCTCTCGGGTTTCCGCTTTCCTCGTTCTCCCCTTCCATGGCGCAATATCCGCCGATGGGCAGGAGCCGTACGGAATACAAGGTCTCCCCCTTCTGTTTCTGGAAGAGAAGGGGACCCATTCCCATGGAGAACTCGTTCACTTGAACGCCTACCAATTTCGCTACCACAAAATGTCCCAGCTCATGGGGAATAATCATAATGCAGAAAAGTATGATTGTTAGAATTGCTGTCAGCAATAAAGTACCCTCGTTTCTTAACTCATTTATTTCCGTTCTTCACTCTCCGGTGAAGGTTTCGGAAGAGAACTACCCTTGTGCCAGTTCCCTTGCCATTCGCCGGGCTTCCCGATCGATCTCCAGAATTTCCGATACGCTCTTCGGATCCACCGGATTGTGGGCCTCCAGCACCTTCTCAATGGTGCGCTGAATATCCAGGAAACGAATTTCCTTGTTCAGGAACATGGCCACCAATTCCTCATTGGCGCCGTTTAATGCAATCGGGTAACTTCTTCCGTCTTCAATGGCCTGATACGCCAAGCTCAGACAGCGGAACACATCCATCCGAGGCTTCTCGAAATGAAGGTTGGCGCCCTCCGTGAAGAAGTCCAAGCTGTCCCCGGAATACTCCAGCCGCTTCGGGTATCCCAAAGCCAAACTGATCGGAATCCGCATATCCGGAAGTCCCATCTGAGCAATCACCGAAGTATCCGCAAATTCCACCATGGAATGAACGATACTCTCCGGGTGCACGTGCACATCGATTTTGGACGCCGGCACATCGAAGAGCCAGCGAGCCTCGATGACTTCCAGCCCCTTGTTCATCATGGTGGCGGAATCGATGGTAATCTTCCGGCCCATGGTCCACTTTGGATGATTCAGCGCCTGATCCAAAGTCACATCTTCCAGCTCTTCCGGAGAGTACTTCCGGAACGGTCCCCCGGATGCGGTCAGAAGAATTCGCCGAATTTCCCGTCCCTTGTTTCCTTCCAGGCATTGGAAAATGGCGCTGTGCTCGCTGTCTACCGGCAGGAGCTTCACGCCCTTTCTCGCCACGGCATCCATCACCAGAGCGCCTCCGGCCACCAGGGTTTCCTTGTTGGCCAACGCAATATCCTTCCCAAGCCGGATTCCGTGATAGGTCGGTGCCAAACCGCTGATTCCCATCAGGGAATTCACAATCATGTCTCCCTCGACTTCCGTCAGCTGAACCAGACCCTCGTTGCCATGGTACACGGTAAGATTCGGGAATCGTTCCTGCACCCGACGAGCATCCGCTTCGTTTCCCACGCAGATCCCAAGCGGCCGATATTTCTCGATCTGCTGAATCAGTTCATCCACCCGGCTTCTGCAGCTCAAAGCGGTCACGGTAAACAAATCCGGATTCTCATCCACAATGTCCAAGGTCTGCGTACCGATGGAGCCGGTGCTTCCCAGAATAATTATTTTCTTCATCCGATTAACCTTCTATCCTCTTCTTCTCTGTTCCGTTTATACCAGAACAAACAGAATGTAGTAGCACACTGCCGGTGCCACGAAAATCACACTGTCAAAACGGTCCATAATGCCGCCGTGACCCGGAATCAAATGTCCGTAATCCTTAATTCCCATTCCACGCTTGAACATGGATGCGGTCAGGTCGCCCGCTTCGGCCACCATTCCGCCCAGCACGCCGATAATCATGCAGTGCACCATCATGGTTGGGTAAAAGAAGTATCCGAAGATTCCGCAAAGAACCGCACTTCCCACAACTCCGCCGACAGCACCTTCGATGGTCTTCTTCGGGCTGAGGTTCGGTGCCATCTTGTGTTTTCCCAGGAAATATCCGGTGAAGTAGGCCATGATATCCGAACCGAAGGCCGCGATAACCACCAGCCAGGTCATCTTTGGATATGGGGTGTTGTCTATGATGACAATGTGGTAGGAGAACAGCACAATGTACACCAGCGCCGTCAGCGTGGCAACTGCATCGTACGGCTTTCTTTCCGTAATTTTCCATCCGTAGATCATGCTGACCATCATGGAAAGAATTACCCATGCCATCAGGAAGGTGTGGTTCACGCCCAGGAACAGGTGTCCAGCATACAGAATGGTAATCATAACGTACGCAATCGGCTTGGATGGGTGAACTCCCATGTTTTCAAAACCGTTATAGAACTCCGTTACGCCAACGTAGGCAATCAGTGCCGCTGCCGCCAGCAGCGGAATACCGCCGAAATAGATAATCAATAGCAATGGAACCATTACGATTCCGGAAATAATTCTTGTCTTCATTACTTGTCGTCCTTGTCCCTTCCTCCGAATCTTCTTTTGCGATGGGAAAATTGTTCACAGAGGTTCCCAAATTCCTCCGCCGTGAAATCCGGCCACAGGGTATCGGTGAACATCAACTCGCTGTACGCCGATTGCCATACCAGAAAATTGGACGTCCGCTCCTCGCCGCTGGTCCGAATGATCAAATCCGGATCCGGAATATCATCATGGAATCTTCCGGTATAGAGATGCGCACTGATGTCCTCCTCCGTGATTTCCGTCCGGCCCGGTTCCGCCAGCAGCTCGTTCACTGCTTTTACAATCTCTGCCCGGCCGCCGTAATTTACCGCGATGTTGAATACCAGACCTGTATTATCCTTGGTGGCATCCAGCAATTTATCGATTGCGGCCACAGAATCTGCCGGAAGCTCCCGGTATTCGCCGATGATGTTGATCCGCACGTTGTTCTCCACCAGCTCATTCAGTTCCAGCTGCACGTACTTCACGATGAGCCGGAAGATGCCGGAGACCTCTTCCACGCTGCGCTTCCAATTCTCCGTGGAGAACGCGTATACCGTCAGATACTTTATTCCCATATTGGAAGCCGCAATTACGATTTTTTTCATGGACTCCATGCCGGCATTGTGCCCCATCAAACGAGGAACCCCTTTCTTCTTTGCCCAGCGTCCGTTTCCGTCCATTATAACACCTACATGTGTAGGAAGTTTGTTCGGTTCTGTCATAATATACCTCTTAATACAAGCAAACGTGGCTAAAGAGCCACGTTATACTCACTCATTATTACACTGCCATCAGTTCTTCGTTCTTCTTGGCAATGATTTCGTCAACTTTCTTGATTGCCTTGTCGATGGTCTTCTGAACATCGTCCAGAGCATTCTTCATCTCGTCTTCGGTGATGTCTCCGGCTTTCTGCTGCTTCTTCAGATCGTCGTTCACATCACGGCGTACGTTTCGAATGGCAACCTTTGCATCTTCGCCCATCTTCTTAATCTGCTTTACCAGCTCTTTTCTTCTCTCCTCGGTCAGCTGAGGAATTCCCAAGCGGATGCACTTTCCGTCATTGGATGGGTTGATACCCAGGTTCGCTTCGTTGATTGCATGTTCGATGGTTCCCAGTGTGGATGGGTCGAACGGTGAAATCATTAATGTTCTGGCATCCGGTACGGATACGTTTGCCAGACTCTTCAGTGGAGTCGGAACACCATAATAGTCTACATTTACTCTGTCCAGAAGAGCCGGATTTGCTCTGCCGGCACGGACGGTGTTCAGATTTTCTCTCAGCACGTTTTCAGTTTTTTCAAGCTTTTCTTCCAGGGATTTCTTATGAGACATTTTTCTTCCTCCATTTGTGTCTTCTAATGAATCAGCGTTCCCACATTCTCACCGTTAATGACTTTCATCAAGTTTCCTTCTTCGGCCATCGCAAAAACGTACAGCTGAATGTCATTGTCCTTACAGAGAGTGGCAGCGGTGAGGTCCATCACTCTCAGTTCTTTCTCTACAATATCCATATAGGTCAGTTCTTCATAACGTTCCGCATCCGGATTCACGTTCGGATCTTCCGAATATACCGCATCGATGCTCTTTGCCAGTAAAATTACTTCCGCATTCATCTCCGCCGCCCGCAGAGCCGCTGTGGTGTCCGTGGAGAAGAATGGGCTTCCCGTTCCGCCTCCAAAGATTACGACTTTGTTGTCGTCCAGATAATCCAGCGCCTTCCGTCTGGAATATCCCTCTGCCATATCGCGAATTTCGATGGCGGTCATCACCTTCGCATCGCATCCAATGGAAAGCAAAGAATCCTGCAGTGCCAGAGCGTTCATTACCGTTGCCAGCATACCCATATAATCTGCGGTTGCACGGTCGATATTCTTTCCGGTACGACCCCGGAAGAAGTTTCCGCCACCCACGACGATGGCAATCTGCACCCCTTGATCGTGAATTTCCTTAACCTGCGCAGCCGTCTTTGCGGTCATCTCCGGATTCACACCGAATTTATCCTCTCCGGCCAATGCTTCTCCACTGAGCTTAATTAAAACTCTCTTGTATTTGGTTGCCATATTTCACCTCTCCTACTTCTGTTGAAATAGTATCATATTACCACATCTTTGTAAATCGCATTCTACCGTTTCGGCTCGATGAGAACGGTTTCCGCAGAATCTACGGCCGCCTTTACCAGAGCGTCTACGTCCAGCGCTTCTTCCGATTTCTCAATGTTCTTCAGCTTCGGCTTCGTCACCGGATGCTTCGGCAGGAATACGGTACAGCAATCCTCATACGGCTGAATGGAGATATCGTAGGTTCCGATTTCCTGTGCCTTATCCATGATGTCCACCTTGTCCATGGCGATGAGCGGACGCATTACCGGCATCTTCACTACCGCATCGGTTACTACCAGGGCTTCCGCCGTCTGGCTGGCCACCTGGCCCAGGTCCTCTCCGGTAATCAGCATCATATCGTGCTTCTTGATCGCCATTTGCTCCGCAATTCGCATCATGAAACGACGGACTAAGATGGTGGTTTCATCCTCCGGACAGTTCTTTACGATTTCTTCCTGAATCGGCAGCAAGTTCACCACATACATTTTGATGGATCCCATATATCCCGCCAGCACACTGCACAGGTCTTCTACTTTCTTCTGAGCTCTCTGGCTGGTGTATGGATATGAATGGAAATGAATGGCTTCAATCCGCATTCCTCTCTTTGCCATCATGAATGCCGCAACCGGGCTGTCAATTCCGCCGGACATGAGAATCAGGCCCTTTCCGTTGGTACCCAGCGGCAAACCGCCAAAGCCCTTAATCTTATCCCGATAAATGTATGCTCCTTCGGACCGAACATCCACATAAAGCAGGACTTCCGGTTCATGCACATCCACGTGCAGCACCTTGCAGGTCTTGAGAATCGTCGCGCCCACCTGACGGCCGATTTCCGGAGACTGCACCGGAAACGTCTTGTCCACGCGCTTTGCTTTTACCTTGAAGGATTTAATTCCTTCCTTCTCAATCAATTCCATCATATATGCCGCTGCGGCTTTACCGATGGCATCCATATCCGGTACGCAGCAAGTTGCCGGACTCACGGTGGCCACGCCGAAAACCTTCGATGCCACCCGAACTACTTCTTCCCGAGGCACATCTGCCGGTACTCGAACCAGCATCAGACCGCCAATCCAACGGGATTCCACATCGTTGAATACGGAAAGGGCACTGCGTACTCTTTCCAGAAGCACCCGCTCAAAGTACGGGCGGTTCATTCCCTTCAGTGCCACTTCTCCGCACCGAACAATGTATAAATTCTTTTCCATGTCTGTCTCCTATCTGCCTTCTACCGAAAGCTTCCCAGTCTCCGGAATCTCGTTACCGCATTTTTCAGGCGGTCGATGACGAAATCCATTTCTTCCATCGTGTTGAACTCCGAGAAACTGAACCGAATCGCGCATTCAATTTCTTTATGCCCCAAGGACATGGCCTGCAGCACGTGGCTGTCTCCCGTGTGATGGGATGCGCATGCCGAACCGGTAGATACAAAGATGCCGTCCTGCTCCAGCGTATGCAGAAGCACTTCGCCGCGAGTTCCCAGGAAGGAAAAATTAATAACGGACGGGCAACGGGTTCCGTAATGCTGGAGCTCCAATCCCTGTTCTTCGAACCCGTTCAGCTGCACATCCGGAATCTCGTCGATAACCGCTTTCCGAAAGTAATCGTTCACCTGTGCCATCTTCTGTTGTTTTTCGAAGATATTTTCCGTGGCCATCTGAGCCGCCAGTCCAAGCCCGGCGATTCCCGGTGTGTTCTCGGTTCCGGATCGGAATCCGTCTTCCTGTCCGCCGCCTAGAATAAACGGCGGAATGTGAACGCCCTTCCGAATGTAGAGGGCACCCACTCCCTTCGGCCCGTGGAACTTGTGTCCGCTGATGGAAATCAGGTCGAAGGGTGCGTCGTTAAATTCTACTTTTCCAAAGGCTTGTACTCCATCGGTATGGAACAGGATTTCCGTTCCGTGTTCCCGATTAAATTCCTGAACGATACGGTAACACGGAAGCACCGGTTCTATGGTACCCACCTCGTTGTTCACCGCCATCATGGATACCAGCACGGTCTCCTCGTCTAATGCCGCTTTCAGAGCCTGCGGTTCCACGTATCCGTTCACATCGGAGGCGAGATAGACGATTTCATATCCATCCTCCTGAAGACGCTTCATGCATTCCAGCACCGCCGGATGCTCTAGCTGTGTGGTAATCACTTTTTTCCCACGGCGACGCATCTTACGGCAGGAGGAGAAAATCGCCATGTTATCGCTTTCCGTTCCGCCGGATGTAAAAACAATTCGGCCGTCTCTCGGGAATGTCCGGCTCAATGCTTCTCTCGCATCAAAGATATAGTTGCCGGCTTCAAAACCCATGGAATGAAGAGAGGAAGGATTCCCGAATTCCTCTCGCTGAAGCCGAATCATTAAATCCGTTACTTCATCATATTGCCTTGTAGTTGCGCTATTATCCAGATATATCATGTTATTCCTTCTATGTCTTCTTCTATGCTGTCTTTGTCATTGCGACTTGCTTTTGCGGTAAAAAAGCTCCCCGAATCGGGGAGCTTTGATTATTTCGCGTAATCGGTTGCTCTTGTCTCCCTGATAACATTAACCTTGATTTGTCCGGGATATTCAAGTTCGCCTTCAATTTTCTTTGCGATTTCACGAGCAAGCATCGGTACTTCGTCGTCCTTCACCTGGTTCGGTTTTACCGCAATCCGGATTTCTCTGCCGGCCTGAATTGCATAGGACTTGTCTACGCCCTTCGTGGTATTGGCAATCTCCTCCAGACTCTCCAAACGCTTGATGTAGGATTCCAGTGTCTCACGACGAGCTCCCGGCCGAGCTGCGGAAAGCGCATCTGCCGCCGCTACCAGCACCGCTTCCATGGTGGTCGGCTCCGCATCACCGTGATGTGCCTGAACGGCGTTGACCACCTTCCAGGATTCTTTATACTTCTTACAGATGTTCGCACCGATTTCCACGTGCGTTCCTTCCACCTCGTGGTCGATGGATTTGCCGATATCGTGAAGCAGTCCGGCTCTCTTTGCCAGTCTTGGATCGTAACCCAGTTCCGAAGCCATCAGTCCCGCCAGCAGGGAGACTTCGATGGAGTGCTTCAATACATTCTGTCCGTAAGAAGTACGATACTTCAGACGTCCCAGCAGTTTCACCATCTCTGGGTGCAGGTTGTGCACGCCGGTCTCGAAGCAAGCCTGTTCGCCCTCTTCTTTGATGATGTTGTTCACTTCCTTGGTGGCCTTCTGCACCATTTCTTCAATGCGAGCCGGGTGAATACGGCCATCCATAATCAATTTCTCCAGTGCAATCCGAGCGATTTCCCGGCGAATCGGATCGAATCCGGAAAGAATTACCGCTTCCGGTGTATCGTCGATAATCAAATCCACGCCGGTAAGGGTCTCGATGGCACGAATATTTCTTCCTTCTCGGCCGATAATTCGGCCCTTCATATCGTCACTCGGAAGAGGAACCACCGACACGGTAGTCTCCGCCACCTGATCTGCCGCACAGCGCTGAATCGCCATGGTGACGATTTCTCTTGCCCGCTTGTCCGCCTCGTCCTTCGCTTCCGTTTCCACCTGGGTAATCATGGCAGAAGCATCCTTTCGGATATCCTTCTCCACTTCATCCAGCAGAATCTGTTTCGCTTCTTCCTGGGTGTAGCCGGAAATCTTCTCCAGCTCTTCCATCTGCTTTGCCAGATACTCGTCGATTTTCTGATGTTTCTCGTTCATAGAACGCTCTCTCTTCGAAAGACCGTCCTCTCGACGTTCGATGTTCTCCAGCTTCTTCTCAATGTTCTCTTCTCTCTGAAGAATTCTTCTTTCGGATTTCTCTACTTCCTTCCGGCGATCTCGAATCTCGTTTTCCAAATCCGACTTCAGTCTGTGTGTTTCTTCCTTTGCCTCCAAGATTTTCTCTTTCTTGATATTTTCTGCGGCATTTTCCGCATCCAAAATCAAGTTCTGAGCCTTCTGTTCCGCACTTCCGATTTTGCTTTCGCCCACGTTCTTGCGCAGAAGGTAACCAATCAACAGTCCAACAATCAGAAACACAACAGAACTAACCACTCCAACAACGGTAGCATTCACTGTTATGTCCTCCTTTAAATATAAATGTAAAATTTTGTGTATTTCCGTACGAATCAACTGCCTGTTCCAGTCAGCAGAATTTCATAATCATACAAAATAATTATAATCCGAATTGTAAAAATAGTCAATATATACAACTCTATTTAAAGGAACACCCCCATGTATAGTTATCGTTTCCAAAAGAATTTTTTCGCTTAGAATACTTTTATTTGTGAAGCAGTCGTTCGGCGATATTTCGGAAGTTTCCGAATACATAGGATTCTTTTTTCAGAACGGCAGGAATTCCCGCATCGGAAGACACCCGAAAAATATCGTCCTCGAGAATCATTCCCAGCATTTCGCACTTGAACTGCATATTGATTTCCTGGGGTTCCGATTCCAGCCCCTGCTCGGTCAAAGACGGATATATGCGGTTCAGCACGTATCGCCGCTGCAGCACTCGCTTTCGAATCAACCGGTCCTCCAGCATGTCCGCATTCCGGAGAGACGTCTGCTCCGGGGTCACCACAATCAGCGTTTCCTCTGCCGCCGCCGCACAGGTGGTGACGAAATCATCCGCACCCGGTGCCCCATCGATTACGATGCAATCGAAATTCTCCTTTGCATCGTCAATCAAAGCCTGCCATTTCTCCCGGTCCAAACGATCACGGTCTTCCATAAGGCCGCCCGGGAGAAGATACAGGCTGGTCGGTTTTTCCATCCGAACCACCGCCTGCTCCAACATACAGACGCCATCCATCACATCAAACACATGGTAGATTGCTTCATTTTCCGCATCCAGCATGAGATCCAATGTGCGCATCCCCGGATTCATATCCACCAGCAGTGTGTTTCTCCCCATCATGCCCAGGGTTGCGGCCAGATTCACGGCAAAAACGGATTTGCCGGTCCCTCCTCTTCCCGATGCAATATAGAATACCTGATTCATCGCTTTACTCCATATAACCTTCATTTCTGAGACTGATGTATCGGCCGTCACCGATAATCAGATGATCTAACAGACGAATTCCCACCAACTTGGAAACTTCCATAATGCGTTTCGTGGATTGAATATCATCCTGACTGGGGGTGGGATCCCCGCTGGGGTGATTATGGGCCAAAATAATTCCCGCGGCCCCTTTTCGAATGGCCGGGCGAAAGACTTCTCTCGGATGCACCACCGTGGATGTCAGTTCTCCGATGGAAACGGTGATTCGTGACTCGATTTCGCATTTCGCATTCAACAGCAAGGCCACCAAATGCTCTTGCTTCAACTCTCGCATATCCTCCATCAGAAGGTTGGCCACGGATTCCGGATTCTTCATGGAAATCCTTGACTCATCCGATTCCCTTGCCAGCAAGCGTCGCGCCAACTCCAGGCTGGCCACGATGGAGCAAGCTTTGGTGGATCCGATTCCGTCGATTTCCGTCAGCTCCTGTACATCCGCTTCTCGCAAGCTGCCCAGTTCCTTAGCGGAATAGGCCAGTACATCTTCCGCCAGCTGAACCGCGGACTTGTTGGAATTGCCGGTCCGGATGATCAATGCCAGCAGTTCCGATGTGCTGAGGCTTTCCGCTCCGGCATACATCAGCTTCTCCTTGGGACGCTCCTCCTGAGGAATATCCTTAATTCGCATATGCTCCTCCTTATGTTCGAAGCACATCCGGGTATTTCTGTCTTTCTGTTTCACTTCATTTCTACGTGAGAAATATTATAGCAAAAGAAGTTCCGGTCATCAATCCTCCGGAACTTCTCGTTAAGCGCAAAATTAAACGGTTTTCTGCGTTTTTTAAACTCTTCATTTTTCTAGATATAGTTTCTCTGAAGAATGGTGATATTCTGCAGAGCCAGCACCACCAGCGTAACACCACCCACGCTGAGCAGCATATTGACAATTCCGCTGTCGAATTTTACATGGTTGATAATTGCCAGGGTAATCATAAAGAACTGTAATAATACGCAGAACCTTGCACGGCTGGCATACATGTTAGCATAATCCTTCTCCCGGCCGCTGAGGAAAATTTCCACGGTGGTCATATACTTCACGATATGCATGGAACCCACAATGGCCTGCGCACCGATCATCAGCATGATGGCATACAGAATCTGTGTTTCCTTTGCACCGAAGAGATGTGCAATCGGTGCATAGAACATCATGAGAATGTCAAACACGAAAGTGAGATATACAAAGAAGCGGCATTTCTGCAGTGCTCCCAGACCTTCCCGATTCAGCTGTCTGTTTTTTCTCGCATTGTTGTTTCTGTTTTTCTTGAACTTCTTGCTACTCATTTTTCCCCTCTGCCATCTTCATGATTTCATCCAAGACCTGATTGATTGTCATATCGGATGTATCCAACAGTACCGCATCCTCCGCCTGCTGCAGCGGATTCAGTTTCCGATGGGTGTCCTGATAATCCCGTTCTTTAATATCTTCAAAAATGAAGTCCAGGTCCGCCTCTTTCCCGCTTTCCAGAAGCTGATCGTATCTTCTCTTCGCTCGAACCATCGGATCCGCTGTCAGAAAAATCTTCACCTCCGCATTCGGAAGCACATTGGTGCCGATATCCCTTCCGTCCATCACCACGCTCTTTCCTTCCGCGATTTCCCGCTGCAGCGCAACCAGCTTGCTGCGAACCTCCGGCAGCTTGGAGCAGACAGATGCCGCTTTGGAGATTTCCGGTGTACGAATTTCTCCGCTGATATCCTCGCCGTTCAGAAAAATCTTTCCGTTATCGAAATCAATGACCGTGCGTTCCAGAACATCCTGCACCTCCGCAGAATCTTCTGTGTTCACTTTGTTTTTCGCAAACATCCAGCCGATGGCACGATACATGGCGCCGGTATCGATGTATTCCATGTTCATCTTCTCTGCCACCATCTTGGCAATCGTACTCTTCCCGGCACCTCCCGGTCCGTCTATTGCAATCCGTATCATTTTTTTATTCCCTCTCTATACCTAACTGAATTCTACCTGTCAATCCGCTATTTCTCTTCGTTCCGCTCTTCCGGGCGAACCCGATCTTTCTCCTGAAGGCGATTCACCTCCTGAACAAAGGTGTTCACGTCCGTGAATTTGTGGTACACCGACGCGAAACGTACGTAAGCTACCTGATCCAGGTTCCGAAGTTCATCCATAATCAGCGCCCCGATCATCTTGCTCTCGATTTCCTTTTCCATGGTGTTGTTCAGAGCGCGCTCGATTCGTTCCGCAATCTTTTCCACATCCTCATAGGTAATCTTTGTCTTCTCACACGCCTTCAGAAGTCCGTTAATCAGCTTATTCCGGTCAAAACTCTCCCGTCGGCCGTCGTTTTTCACCACCACCAACAGGGAATTTTCGATCTTCTCAAAGGTGGTAAACCGCTTCTTGCACTTCTCGCACTCCCGGCGCCGGCGAATGGCCAGCCCGTCCTCTACCGGTCTGGAATCGATTACCTTCGTATCCGAATTGTTGCAATATGGGCACTTCATAATGCTACCTCCACATTGATTCTGCTATTCTGCCTTGCTCAATTTCATTACCTGCTTCATGATTTTCTCATAAAGCAAACCTTCATACATGTTGTTCTGCTGCGCATACTCCTTCAGGGAAGTTCCGCTCTGTTCTTCGAAGGAATCCTCGGTCATGCCGTTCTGCTTCAAAAGTTCCTGAAGGTATTCATTGTATTCCTCGTCCGTCACGGCGACATCCAATTCCTTGGCCAGCTGCCGCATTACCAGCTGCTGCTTCACGGAATTCTTTGCATACGCATCCACCTGCTTATTGAAGGACTTCTCATCCATTTTCATGTACTGTTTCAGGAAATCTTCGTACTCCAGATTGTACTGCTTCGCCAAATTCTTATAGGTCTCCTTCATGGATTCCTTTGACGCATCCAGTTCCTTTTCCGGATACTTCTTCACTTCGCTGTCCTTCAGAATCTTCGCAAAAACTTCCGAATACGCATCCTTCTCCGCGGTCGCTTCGTTCTCCTTCTCCAGTTTCGTGCGAATCGACTTTTCGTATTCTGCCGTATTCTTGTATTTCGTATTTTTCTCTACAAAAGCATCGTTGTATTCCGGCGTGTTCGTCTTCACGATGGCCTTCACCTTGATGGTAAATACCACATTCTTTCCCGCCACGTCCTTATTGGAATAATCCTTCGGGAACTTCAGTTTCAGGTCGAACTTATCGCCCACCTTATGACCCACAATTCCTTCACTGAAACCGTCAATCATGCTGTCGTTGGCGATGTCCAAGGTGTACTCTTCGGCAGATCCGCCGTCAAATTTCTTTCCGTTAATCTTACCGGTAAAATCAATTTTCACCTTACTCTCGCTGCCGACCGTGCCGCTTTTCACGTCCTTCGTGGTACTGGCTTTCTTGATTGCCTTCTTCACTTCCGACTGCACATCACTGTCGGATACCTTCTTCACCTTCTTCGTGTATCGGATGCCCTTGTAGTTTCCAAGAGTGACGTATTCCGTTAAATCGTCATATTTGTAGGTGTCCGGTACGGTAATCCGATCCTTCTGGAAGAAGTACCAGAAGCCCAAAATCAATATGGCCGCCAGAACCACAACACCGGTTATAATTTTCTTCTTCTTGCTGAGCATATATTCACCTCATATCATCGTAATTGTATTTTGGCACATATTAAATATTAGCATAATGGGGGGGTGTTTTCAACATCTCATATGTCACCGAAATCCGCACAGCAAAAAGGACACCGCAATGCGGTGTCCGAAAGTCATTATTTTCCGTTCATTTCCGAATCGGCTTTCTGTTGGGCTTCCTTTTTCTTACGAACCTCTTCTGCTCTGGCCAGCGCCCGCTCCCGCTTCAGTCTTGTATTCTTATCCATGGAATACCACCACAGGAATGCACAGAAGGAAACGAAGAAGGCTGCCCCTATCAGAATCCAGAAATGACTGATGAAATATTCCATGACTAGTTAGCTTTCTTTGCAGTCTCGCACAGTACCGCAAAGCCTGCCGGATCGTAGATTGCCATCTCGGACAGCATCTTTCTGTTCATCTCGATTCCGGACTTCTTCAGACCGTTCATGAACTTGCTGTAGCTGATGCCGTTTGCTCTTGCTGCAGCGTTGATTCTTGCAATCCACAGTCTTCTGTATTCTCTCTTCTTGTTCTTTCTTCCTACATAAGCAGAACGGAGCGCTCTCATTACAGCCGGATTTGCTGCCTTAAAGTTTCTGCTCTTCTGGCCATAGAAACCCTTTGCCTGCTTGATAACCTTCTTATGTCTCTTGCGTGCTGTTACACCTTTTTTTACTCTTGCCATGTTCTTCTACCTCCCTGATTACTTCGCCAACGATCTCAGCATACGCTTTGTATCTGCACCTGTCAGAATGGAAGACTTTCTCAGTCCTCTCTTTCTCTTAGCCGTCTTCTTCGTCAGGATGTGGCTCTTGTATGCCTTGTTTCTCTTAAGCTTTCCAGATCCGGTGAGCTTCATTCTCTTGCTTGCGCCTCTGTGAGACTTCATTTTGTTCTTTGCCATTACGCTTTCCTCCTAAATAATACTTACTTGTTGCTCTTTGGTCCAAGGAACATCGTCAGACTTCTGCCTTCGAACTTCGGCTTCTTCTCAACTACACCGAACTCGGAAACTTCCTCTGCGAAACGGTTCATCACGTCAAAACCCTTCGCCGTGTAATCCCGTTCTCTTCCCCGGAAACGAAGACTAACCTTGAGCTTATCTCCGTTTTTCAAGAATTTCTTAGCTGTATTCGCTTTGACCTGTATGTCATGCTCTTCGATGAAAGTGCTGAGACGAACCTCTTTGACCTGAGTCACCTTCTGGTTCTTCTTCGACTGCTTCTCTTTCTTCTGAAGTTCATAACGATACTTACCATAATCCAGAATCTTGCATACCGGCGGTTCCGCATTCGGTGATACGTTTACCAGATCCAGGTTGCTTTCTTCGGCCAATGCCAGGGCTTCCTTAATGCTCAGAACTCCTCGCATCTCCCCTTCTGCATCAATAACGCGAACTTCTTTAGCGCGGATCTCTTCATTGATCTGCCTGCTGTCTTTGTCTCTGTGATCTCTACTAATCGCTCTTACCTCCATACATTAAAAAAAGCGGATACAGAAGTATCCGCAACAAAAAACAAGATAAAAGCTTGCATATAGTTACCTTATGCACCTGCGTGATAAGGTGAGAAGCGGACAACTTCTTCTTCGACCGTAATATAATACCGTACATTCCCTGCCGTGTCAAGTGTTTTTCTGTGTTTTTTCTTCTGCTATAATGAAAACATCTCGACAGAAAGGATATTCTCATTATATTATGAAAATTCAAGAAATACAACCGGTTATTCTGGCCTCTCAATCTCCGAGAAGGCGAGATATCCTTCAGCAGCACGGGGTCTCCATCGTACTCCGGCCCACCCACACCGACGAACATCTTCCGGACGGGATTTCCCCGGAAGATGCGGTATGCCTTCTTTCCCGGGAAAAAGCCGAAGCCTGCTATCGGGAAATTTGCCCCGAGGAATTCCGCAAAGGCCTGATTATCGCAGCGGATACCATCGTGTACAAGGATGAAATCCTCGGCAAACCAAAGGATGAAGCGGATGCGTTCCGCATGCTTTCCTCGTACCGAAACACCGTTCACCAGGTGATGACCGGCGTAACGCTCATCGATGTCCAAAGCGGCGCCGTTCATTCCTTCTGCGAAACCACCCATATCCGGTGCAAGGACTATACCGACGAGGATATTTGGACTTACATCCGGGAGTGCCGGCCCTTCGATAAAGCCGGTGCCTACGGAATCCAGGAGGATTTCTCGAAGTACATCGACCGCTGCGACGGCGATTATGAGAACGTAGTAGGGCTTCCATTTTCCCGTCTGGAACGGGAAACCGATGAATTTACAGAAAAAATCCGGTAGCGCACAAGCACTGCCGGATTTTTTTTACATCTTGATTACGTATATGGAAATCAGAATCATCACAGCAAATAATGCCACGATAACCTGAATCACATCTCCGATTAAGCGATCCTCATTCTCAAAGGACATGGATTTGATTTTCAGATTGCCGGATTTTTCCGTCCAGAGATACGGATTGCCCAGACCGGTACCGAAGAACTGCACCCCGTGAAGCACATGACGATCGAACCATCCGAACACACGGTACAGCCCCTTGGACAGCGCTTCGATTATTTTTACCAGCGGTCTCCGATAGAACCAGTCGAAATCCATGCTAATTTCATCGTGCGGCTTCATGATGCTGAGCATGAAGAAGAACGGAATGGCGCCGCCGGCGATGATTGCTACATACTCCATAATGTGCGGAATCGAGAACGGATCCACCATGGTTTTGTAGGTAAGCTGCTGATACAGAAGCTCCGGTTTCATGCCGATGACGATGGACATGATGGTACCGATTACCACCGCTGTTGTCATGGAGTTTGTGGCATTCTGCACCTTTACCTGCCGATCGCATTTTCCGAAAAACACGAAATAGTTAATCTTCAGGGTAATGGACAGCAGAGTTCCCACGCCGGCAATGGTAATCATAATCGCCGGGAAACCCTCCCCATATTCGTGAAGACTTTCCATTATCAATGCCTTGCTGGCAAAACCGCTGAGGAACGGGAATCCCGCAATGGCCATGGAAGAAATCAAGAAGCAGAATGCGGTAATCGGCATTTTCTTCCGAAGACCGCCCAGCTCTGTGATTTTGCAGGTTCCGGTGGCTTTCATAATGGATCCGGCACACATCAGCAGCACGCCTTTAAAGAATATATTGGTTACCGCATGAGCGGATGCACCGTCCACGCCGATTTCACTTCCAACGCCCAACGATGCCACCATCATACCCAGCTGACTGACGATATGGTAAGATAAGAGCCGGCGAATATCGTTCTCCAGAAGCGCCATGCAAGCCGCAAAGATAGCCATAAAAGCACCGACGTAAATCAGCATATGGGTTCCGGAGAAGAAAGTAATCAGCGCATAAATCGCCGCCTTGGTGGTATAGGATCCCAGATATACCGTACCCGGAATGGTCGCCTCCGGGTAGGCATCCGCAATCCATCCGTTAAACGGCGGAATAGCCGCATTGACGCCGACGCCGATGAGAATCAGCCAGAACGCCGCTCCGTGCATATTTCCGGACAGATTGGCCAGACCGATTCCGTTATGGAAAATCTGTACCAGAATTCCGGCCAGCAGCATGTTTCCTCCGAAGGCATGCACCAGAACGTATCGGAACGCCGCCCTGGAAGAACGCCGGCAGTGCCGGGCGTATATGATGTACGTGGATGCGAAGGCCGAAATCTCCCAGAATACAATGAAGCTGATCAGATCCCCGGCGAGTACGATGCCCATATTACTCCCCGCATAGATGCAGGTGATTCCCGCTTCCCATTTGTTCTGAAGATCCACGGCATAGATGGCATTGATCACGCCGATGCTCACGAAGACCATCAGGAATACCATGGACACACCGTTGGTATCGATCAGTTGGAGTGTCAGATTATCGGTGACCTTAAAGGGCAGCGTGCTGTGACTGTCCAACATCCAAAATACACAAAAAGCACACACTGATCCGGCAAGCGTAAGGTATTTCCGGCATTTTTCCGGAAGCGCCAGAATGATGATTCCAAAGAGAATCATCACTAAACCGGGATGAAGATTGTTCCAGCTCATTTTCTTCCTCCCTTTCTGTCTCGCTTGTCATTTTTCTTTTTACTCAGATTCGCTTTTCGAAGCATCTGCAGCTCCTCTTCTTTTTCCGTGGTTTCGTAATAATTGACATCTCTCCGAAGGGGCTTGTTCATCACTACTTTGGAAAGAAAAATCAGCACAATCGATCCCACGAAAGAGATTATACAATAATATAAGAACTCATTCATCTTACACTCCTACAGGGATAATCCAAAAATCGCATTGCCCGCCATGGCTGCCAAGTCGTAGAGATGCAGCCCGAAATTCGGCATTATGCCCAATATCAGAGAACAAGCCGCCGTAATCATGATCGGAATCAACATCGGCAGGTTGGCCTCTTTTTTTTCCGGGAACTGACTGTTGTAAAAATCCCGCTTAAACGCCAGCAGTACCACCGGCATCAAATAGGTCAATGCCAACAGCGCGCTGACAATCAGGGTCGCTACAAAAAACGGCTCTCCCATGGAAATGGCGCCCATGATGATGTTCGCCTTACTGGTGAATCCCACAAAGAACGGGAATCCCGCTACTGCCAGTGAAGCCAGAGTGAAGCAAGTCATGGTCACCGGCATCTGTCGGCCGATTCCGATCATCTCGCTGATGTTTTTTCGGTGAGTGGTCACGAAAATCGCACCGGCACACATAAACAATGTAATTTTCATAAAAGCATGGGCAACGATATGATACAGTGCTCCGGTTGCCGCAAACGGTGACAGAATGGCAATTCCCAAGATGATGTAGGAAAGCTGTCCCACCGTAGAGAAGGCCAATCGCGCCTTGAGATTATCCTTGCGGATTGCAATCAGGGACGAAATCAGAATCGTCGCCACCGCCATCCAAGCCAAGATTTCCGAACCGTGGCAGAAGCGTGCCGCTTCCGGTCCGAACACGTACAACACCACCCGAAGTGTGCAGAACGCCCCGGCTTTCACCACGGCTACCGCGTGCAGCAGTGCGCTGACCGGTGTCGGCGCCACCATGGCCGCCGGCAGCCAGCTGTGAAGCGGCATTACACCGGCTTTCACAATGCCCGCACCAATCATCAGAATAAATACCGCCAGCATCCAAGGCATCGGGATATCGCCGGTGTTCACGAATCCGCCCGGAACAAAATCCATCCTTCCGGTAAAGGAATACAGAATGACGATTCCCGCAAAGAACAGCTGTCCGCTGATCAAGGTATACGCTAAATATTTCCGTCCGGAACGAGTTCCTTCCTCATCCCGATAGTGCACTACCAACGGATAGGTCGCTACCGTCAGCACTTCAAAGAAGATGAAGAAAGTCAGCAGGTTCGCGGAGAAACAGAGTCCCATGGTGGCCGTCAGGCACATGGCGAAAGCGGAATAGTATCCGGTCTGGTTCTTCTCCCCGTGCCCCCGCATGTATCCGATGGAATAGCAGGATGTGACAATCCACAGGGTGGAGGCTACACAGGCGAAAATCATCCCCGCGGCATCCACGGAAAATTGAAGCGGAACCCCCTTCACAATTTCCAACAGAGTGAACCCAATCTCTTTTCCCGCCAAAGCAGCCGGAATCATGGAATACACCAATGCTGCCATCGGAAAAGCCGCCGCAAAGGTAATCGCCTCCCGATAATTCGGAAGAATATGTTCTCCCAATACGTAGATTAAACAGGACGCAATCAGCGGCAGGAGGACAATGATGCCGGGTCTGTAATCCAGAGCAGTCAGAATCATAATGCCACTCCTTTCAGCGAAATCAGCAGAATATCAATTACTTTAACGTTAAATACGCCCAGCAGCAGAATCATAAGAATGCAGGTGACAACCGGAATCATGATGGTAATCGGTGCCTCCGTCACGCCCTTCCCCTCCGGATGCAGCGGCTTTCTGTTTTTATCCGCCTGAACGAATACTTTCTCAATCACCTTGAAGAAATAGACCGCATTCAGCAGTGAACTCAGCACCAGCACAAAGATGTACACATACTCATGGGTCTGTGCCGCTCCGCAAGCCAGATACCATTTGCTGAAGAAACCCACCGTCGGCGGAATGCCGATCATGGACAGTGCCCCCACCGTCAACAGTCCGGCAGTGAATGGCATCCTCTTATATATTCTTCCAAAGTCATTTAAATCAAAGGTTCCGTACTTCCAACTGATGGCGCCCGCCGCAAAGAACAGACCGCCTTTCATAAAAGCATGTCCCAGCATGTGCAGAAAAGCGCCGGCCAGGGCCAACGGGCTTCCGATGGCAAAACCCAGACTGATGTATCCGATCTGAGCCACGCTGGAATACGCCAAAACTTTACGGATATCCTTCTGTGCCATGGCACGAACAGATCCGTAAATCATTCCGCACACGGAAATCACACCGATAATGAGAAGGACGTACCGGAAATATTTAAAGTCCTTCCCGTAGATGCAGTACAGATACCGAAACATGGCATATGCCGGAATCTTTCCCATGGCTCCCGCAATCAGTGGACGTGCACCGGTATGAGCGTGAGTGTACGCCGACGGCTGCCATCCATGAAACGGAAACAGCGCCATCTTGATGCCGAAAGCTGAAATCAGGAACATCATGGCCATCAACATCGCCGAATCGTTGTTTCCCTGCTTCAAGCAGGCGGCCATATCCGACATGTTCAGGGTACCCGTCACGGAATACAGAATTCCCACCCCCAGCAGGTAGAAGGTCGCCGCAACGGTTCCCACCAGTAAGTACCGGAATGCGGACACAATACCTCGGCTTCCGCCCATGGCAATCAGGCAGTAAGCTGTCAGGGAAGTGATTTCCAGAAACACGTACAGGTTGAACACGTCTCCGGTCATGGTCATGCCCACCATCCCCAGCACCAAAAGTGCATGCATGGTATACGCACCCCCCACCTGAAGCGCATCGCCATTTTTGTCAAAATTGAAGGCAAACATGCAGGAAAGGACCCCCAGCATGCACACCATAATAACGATGACGGCGTTGATGGTGTCCACGGAGAACTCGATTCCGTATGGAATCTTGTATCCGCCGAATATGTAATGGATCGGTCCGTTCTGAATCACCCGCACCAGTTGAACAACGGACAGAACCAGGGATCCGACCAGAGCACCGAACACCACGTCCCGCCCCAAATGTTTATGAATCTTCGACAGCGCTAATGACAGCAACGCCGAACACAATGGTAATAATACAATATATGCAGGCAGATTCTTCATCGGAACTGTTTCTCTCCTTCTATAATATCTTTCTCTTCAATGCTTCCATACTTTTCCTTAATCCGAGTCAGCAAAGCTAATCCTACACCGGTGGTTCCCAGGCTGACAACGATGGCTGTGAGCATCAGACCGTGGGGCAGCGGATTAATGTACTCTGCCGCATGAACGATGTGTTTCATCGCCACCGGAATGGTTCCGGAATTCTTCTGAGCAAAGCAAAGGAAGAAAAAGATTACCGCCACCTGCATGATATTCATGCAGATTAGCTTTTTCATGTAGTTACGGCTGACGATGATTCCGTATAATCCCAGTGTCAGCAACAGCAGCGTGAGAAAATAAATTCCCTTCCCTGCCAGAATTGTCTCAATCTGTGTCATCATCAAAATGCACCCTTTCCATAATCCCGTTGAGAATGGTAATAATCGTCGCCATTACGCAGATAGCCACGCCCACTTCCACCAAAAGCATTCCGGTGGAGTGTTTCTCCAGTGCATGCATCGGAATCGGCAATTTCTCATATTCCAGAAAAACACCGCCGCCCGCCATGCACAGGATTCCGGTCAGCACGTAGATGAAGGTTCCGATTCCGCCCAGTGCGGTGGATTTATCCTTCGGCAGCCGGATGAGGCTGTCCCGTTCCGGGATGACCATCACATCCAGAATGTATGTCATTCCCAAAAGGGCCCCCGCCTGGAAACCGCCGCCCAGACTGATTTCACCATGGAACAGCACGTAGATAGCGTACAGCATAATCATCGGCTCAATCAACGGAATCACTACTTCCTTATTGATGGTGCGGTACACCGGCTTTCCATCCCGGGATTCCTTCTTCCGAACCTTTCGGAACCGAATTCGATTCTTTCGCTCCGGATGGCTGGCCAGAATAAGAACCACCGCCACCCCGGCAATGAACATTACCGTCGTTTCATACATCGTATCAAACGCTCTGTAGTCCACGATGACCGCCGTTACCATGTTCGCCGCATTGGTCTCCGTCGTCGCGTGTTCAATGTAATAATCCGTCGTATGGGTATTCGGCTTGGAGGACGGATCGCCGATTTCCGGCAGGAAATCCAATGTCACAAAAGATGCACCCAGGCAAATCACAATTAATATCAATGGTAGCACTTTCCGCATCACTTGCACCGCCGATCTATATTTCTGAGGGTCATAATGAAATAAATGGTGGAGATGACACCGATTACCGCTTCTGTAAAGGCCACATCCGGCGCCCCCATCACAATGTACAAAAACATGGTGATAAAACTGAATGCGCAGTAGGTCACCACTACCACCATCAAGTCCTTATTAAAAATCACGACCAGCGTGATGGCAATCAATGCCAGCAAAAGCACCGCTTCAAGCATCAGCATCGACATCTCGGTCATCTCCCTTCTCTTTCTTAATTCTCTTTCCGTTATATCCCTGATAATCCCGGGCATGCACCGCCTCCAGAATAATCAGGTTGGTTCCCAGCGGATTGGTGATGAGATAGATTACATATACCAGGAAAACCTTCAGGGACAACAGCGTCAATCCCGTTTTCACCATGATTCCAACGGTCAGAAGGAGTGCCCCCAGGGTATCTCCGATTCCGGCCGCGTGAAGCCGCGAGAAGAAATCCGGGAACCGAACCACACCGATTGCCGCCGTCCAAAGGAATATCGCACCGACCAGAATCAGCGCGGCCGAAATAATTGTCCGTATATCCATTATCTTCTTCCTCCGATAAACTTCGCCAGAATCACCGTCGTCACAAATCCCAGAATGGAATAGCTCAGCGCGATGTCGATGTACATATCGATTCGCCCATCAATTAAGCCCCGCACCAGAATCAGAAATACGATATTCGTGTTCATCACGAACATGGCATTTAACTTGTCATAGACTCCGTTCTTCCGAATCATAAAGAACAGCATCAGAAGCACCACCCCTGTAATTGCCAGCAGAATCGCCGTATAAAAAATCGTCATATGCGCTTCAATCCTTTCTTTGCGGTAACAGTAGTTTCGATCAGGCGAGCCGTCTTCCGGTTCTCCTCTGCTTCCTCCACATCCAATACGCGAAAATCAATCGTCTCACCGAACAGCCGTGCCACCTTTCCCTGCATGGTTCCATCCAGAAGACCTGCCTTCGCTCCTTCCGTCAATGCGTGCACGGAATACGTTCCATCCTCCTGAATGTCCACGGTAACGGTTCCCGGTGTCAGGGTAATGGAATTGGCCAGCAGTGCCCTTGCTGCCGGATTGTCATAATTCGCCTGAAACCACACAATCTGCGGATGCAGCGATTTCTTTCCCCGATACACATTCCAGGTAACACTAAAGGAACTCTTGACGATTTCCTTCAAGAGCCAAAGAAAATAAATAAGCAATCGGATGGGATTGATGTGAATGAGAAAATAATATCGATCCGAATGAACGCCTTTCATATAGAAAGATCTAAAACATAAAAGAGAAATGATGCCTGCGGTCATCACGCCGTAGATAATAAACTTCAATTCAAAGATGCCGGACAAAATGAGCCAGCCGGCTAAAAGGATTACAAACAACTCAACCCAATTACAGAGCGAGGGGTTCTGCCGTTTTTCTTTTTCAACATTGTTCTTCATAGCTTCTCCTAAAATATACCTTTTACAATTATACATAATCTTTTGTGTTTTTACCAGTACAATTCTTGTAAATTTACGGTAACATTACACTTCGTAGTATTGACACATTATAAACATGCGTTTACAAATTCTTTTAAAGCGTGCTATAATGAAACATAAAATAGAGCTTTTTAAGGGGTATCATGAATATTATGAAGAAAATTAAAGAAGGACCAACCGTCACCATGTTCGTACCGTATGACTGCAACAACAGCTGTCCATTCTGTGTGAACAAGGAAGAATATCGAAATTCCTCCAGCTTTGATTTGGATCGCTGCTATCGTTCCTTGGATTTGCTGGACCGGATTTTCCCGCACAACGACGTTGTTTTTACCGGCGGAGAACCTCTGGCAGAGCTGGAAGCGTTGGAAGATATCATCGCCCATGTCGGTGAGACCCATAACCTTTACATCAACACCACCTTGCCGACCAGCGAGAATCAGGATATCCACCGCATTGCGGAAGTCCTGAACCGCCATCAGGATATGATTTCCTGCGTGAACGTATCCCGCCACCTGAAGCATTACGTTAAGGAATGCTCTGACGAGATTTTCGATCTTCTGAAGGTTCGTCACCGCATCAACTGCGTTATTTTTGAAGATGCGAAGGAACCGTCTACGAAGGAGAAACTGATTAAATTCCTGGACCGCTTTAACGGTCACGAAGTCCAGATTCGAGCCAACTACTCCAATCTGACGCTGGAGAACGTTTTTGAGACGGAGGGAGATGACCTGTTCAATCTTCTCTGCGATATTGCGGAATATCAGTATCCGCTGGAGAAAGAACTCTTCCGAACCGGCTTTGTCTTCCATTACAAGGACAGCCTGGTAACCTATCACAAGACCCTGCCGTTCAGCAAGATTGACGGTAAAGTGGGCGACATCATCATCCGCCAGAGCGGACTGATTTATGACGATTGGAACAACTACGGCAGCCCGATGGATATTAACGAACTGACACTGATTTAATGCCAGGAGGTACTGATGAAAAAGTGTGAGGAAAGACAGGAAAAAATCCTGCAGTACATGAAGGATACCATACGGGAGCGCTGTTTTCCTCCAACTGTTCGGGAAATCTGTGCCGCATTGGATATCAAATCCACCTCTACGGTTTTTAAAGATCTGAAAGTACTGGAGGAAAAAGGCTTGATTCGAAAGGATCCCAGCAAACCTCGGGCTTTGGTTGTGGTGGATCGGAATCCGCCGGAACCGCATAACGACATCCCGACATCCATTGACGACACCAATACGACCCTGATTCCGATTATCGGGCGGGTTGCTGCCGGCACTCCGATTCTGTCGGAGCAGAATATCGATGAATACGTTCCCTTCCCTGCACGATTCCTGGGAAAAGGCAACAATTTCATCCTTTCCGTTCACGGCAACAGCATGATTAACAGCGGAATCAATGACGGGGATTATATCATCGTCAAGGAAGAACACGAAGCTCGAAACGGGGATATCGTGGTGGCTATGATTGAAGGGGAATTCGAGGCAGAAGCCACGGTAAAAAGATTCTATCGAGAAGACGGGCACATCCGGCTCCAGCCGGAGAACGACGAGATGGAACCCATCATTGTGCCGGACTGCACCATCATCGGAAAGGTGGAAGGCGTATTCCGTTACCTGAGCTAAACCGGAATGCACGCATTGCCGGAAATTGCAGAAATATTAAAAATGGACTTTTGAAACATCAAAAGTCCATTTTTTTATTCTTTTTTAACCATTCTTTATTCGTAATCGTTGGTCAATTTGAACCGATCCAGAACGTAGAACGTCAGTCCCAGAGCCATTCCAACCAGAGCGGCCAGGCTCATGCCCTGCAGCGTGGCGGAACCGATTTTGATATACGCGCCGGAAAGTCCGGTGACGAAAATGACCGAGGTCATAGCAAGATTCCGGGCTTTGGAATAATCCACTTTGGCATCCACCATCAACCGAATGCCGGACGCACCGATCATTCCGTACAGCAGGAAGCTGACGCCGCCCATTACCGGTGCCGGAATGGTTTCAATCAAACCGGAAGCCTTTCCGATAAACGAAAGGAAAATGGAGAATACCGCCGCACCGCCGATGACCCATACGCTGTATACCTTTGTGATGGCCATGACGCCGATATTCTCACCGTAAGTGGTGGTCGGCACAGAACCGCAGAAACCGGAAAGCGTGGTGGATAAACCGTCCGCAAAGAGAGAACGGTGCAGTCCCGGATCCTTCAAAAGGTCTTTGTCGATGATTTCCGAGGTTACCACCTGATGGCCGATGTGTTCCGAAATCACCACCAGCGATGCGGGGATGATAACCAGAATCGCCTGCAGACTGAATTTCGGTGCGGTGAAATTCGGCATAGCTATCCAGGACTGGGTTTGAAGCGGAGTGAAATCCACAATACCCAAAAGCAGCGCCACGATATAGCCGATGATGATGGCAATCAAAATAGCGATTGCCGATGCGAATCCTCGATACAGCACCTGGCCGATAACGGCAAAAGCCAGCGTCACCAGGAATACGATGACCAGATGAGGATCGATGCGATCGTATCCTTCGGATTTGACAATTCCGCCGTTGGACGCCGCATTGCTCGCCAGTTCCAGTCCGATCAGCGCCACTACCGGTCCCATCGCCGCCGGCGGCAGGATGACATCAATCCAATCCACACCCACATACTTGATGAGAATGGCTACTGCCATGAAAATAATGCCGGTGACGATGAATCCGCCCAATGCGTATTCGTATCCCATCTTATTGATAACAATCAGTGCCGGGGAGATGAAGGCAAAACTGGATCCCAGATATGCCGGCGCCTTCCCCTTAGTAATCAGAATAAACAGCAAAGTACCGATGCCGTTCATGAGAAGCGCAATGGCCGGACTGATTCCCAGGATATACGGAACCAGAACCGATGCACTGAACATGGCAAAGGTGTGCTGAATACTTAACGGAATTCCCATCCGAAGCGGGACCTTCTCGTTCACTTGAATAATTCTTCTGTCGCTCATCGTTTCTCCAATCAAACAATCTATAACAATATATTTCCGCTACTTATTATACATGTACCGGAACGAATTTCCTACAATAAAATCCGGTCATCCAATATATAATTGCATTGGGTAATTGTGATGATATTTTCACCTTGAGACGGTCCTGAAACCATTGAAGAATAAGGAAAAACACGGTATAATAAGGATGTATCTTTGTGTGCAGAAGCTGCGAACTCCGCGGTAGAATAGAGGTAGATTATGAAAGAAAAGAAGGAAAAGGAATCCGCCAAATCCGTCATCATCAATTCGGTGGATCGAAGCATTGACATCTTGGAATATCTCTTTCGTCAGGGAAACGACACATCCATTTCCCAGATCAGCAAAGATTTAGACATATATAAAAGTACCGTATTTCGCACTTTGGCTACATTGGAGAATCGAGGATACGTGGTTCAAAATAAGAATTCCGATCAGTATTCCATCGGACCGAAGCTGTATGCCTACAGCACCCTTCCCCACAACGATATCATCACCGAGAGCGTGCGGCCGCTGCTGCAGGAAATCAGCGATGCCTATGGAGAATGCGTTACATACGGAATTCTGGAGCAGGAATGGGACGGAATGTACGCAAACGTTCCCCTTATCACCATTGAATCCACCCACAATCTGGGGCTTTCACGGAAAATCTCCAATCAAACGGAGTGCTATTGTGCTTCTCTCGGGAAGTGCCTTCTGGCGTTCTCCGAAAATGTGAACCTGGATGTATATAAGAATGCGGAATTCACCCCGTTTACGGAACATACTATCACCAACTACGAAGATTTGATGAAAGAATTGGAGCAGGTTCGGTACCAGGGATATGCGGTGGATGCGGAAGAACGTGAAATCGGGCTGTATTGCCTGGGGGTTCCGGTACTGAACGGTCACGGGAACGCCGTTGCGGCCATCAGTATTTCCGGTCCGAAATCCAGAGTCAAGGACGAGCATTTCGAAGAAAAAATTACATTGATGAAGGAAGTCAGTGCCCGGATTACCCGGGAGGTTTATCTGTAATTCAGCGACGCTGCGGGAAACCGCGGCGCCGTTTTCTTTTGTACAAAAAGCACGATAATAGGGTAGGAATCTCAACGACGCGAACGTCTTCACGACGCTTTACGTCCTGATCCAGAGCGTTTTTATTGATGTACATTACGCCATCCTTCGGCATTGCTGCTTCGTATCTTTCTACAGAAGCCTCTACCACCGGACCGTCGTTCTTCATCAGGAATACGATATCCGGATGATCCGCATATGGAGAAGCAATCTTCTCATCACTGATAATTACGTTGCATTCGGAATATCCGCCACGCATTTCATTTCCGTATTTGCAGGTCCAAGTGCACTGCAGGTTCTTGTCTACAGCTGCTTCCATAAGGAGTTTACCAACTGTCAGGACACCCTGTCCGCCCAGTCCTACGCAGATAATACGTCTAACCATCTTTTGTTCCCCCTTACAACCTATAAAATTTCGAAAACCAGATCTGGGCACATGGTGTAGCAACATCCACACTGTACGCACTTTTCCGAATCCACCTGCGGTACCAGATAACCCTTTGCGTTCACCTCCGATGATACGCTCAAAGCACCAGGCTTGCAGTTGGCAATGCAAAGATAGCAACCTTTGCAATGTTCAACGTTCAACTTGATTTTCTCCATGATCAGAACCGGTCCTTCCAACAATTTTCGCGTTCTTAAAGAAATATCTTTTTTCTGTTCCATTCTATATTTCTGAAGTCTTCAATCATGCGATCGTTTACCGCATAGGTACCGCCCTCTACCGGCCGGCAGAGACCGCCTCTTCCGGCAACACAACCGAAGTCTGAAATCGAATATCCGGCTTCTTCCACGGTCTTTACAATCAGGTTCTTCCGGTACTCAAATTCGTCAAAAACATGTGTGTACGGTTTCAGCTCCTCGGCAGTGTGGTCGATTGACGCTTTGAAGAGTTCTTGATCATCTTCAAATACTGCAATCTTGGTGCTGGTGCCACCCGGATTAATAATCAGTATTTTCATTCGCATCCTCCTTGTGAATGACGTATGGTTTTACGAACTTTATGTTCTATTGAATGGAACAGTATTCTGTTTTCGCACTAATTATAATATTTCCACCCCTTGATGTCAATTCAGAAGAATGTCTATTATTTCACCATCATAAAAAAAGAATAAATTCTTCTTCGATAACGTTCAAAAATGTTAATTGCGTCTCATCAAATGCCGAATTATTGCGGTTTTGCTCCATCTCGGCTATAATGATGTTAATACACAGAAAAAAGGAGGCTCCCATGCCATCGCATTACGCCCATTATTATTTTGGAAAAGAAGTCATTCGGGTAATGCCGGGTGATGCGAAAGATATCATCAATTCCAATGCAGCCAGCATCGACGCCTACATGATAGGCCTTCACGGTCCGGATTTTCTGGCATTCTATCGCCCTTGGCACAGCAATCGCTTGAGCCGGGAAGGCCGTCAGATTCACCACTCTGCCGGGAGGGATTTCTTTGAACGCGCGACCGGAATCCTCCGAAAGAACCCAACACCCGAAACGTACAGTTACGTGTTGGGATGCGTCACTCATTTTATTCTGGACGCCGCATGCCACCCTCTGATATCGGAATTCATGAAAGAAACCGGCCAGACCCATGCGAAGATTGAACGGGACTTCGACAGCTATATCCTTGGAATCTGCCGCAAATCCCCTCGAAAGGTGAACCTGGACCGAGTTTTCCCCCACTCTAAGAAAATCGACGAGCTGATATCCGGATTCTACGAGAGCACGAACCGCCGAAATACTCAGGAAGCCCTTGAGACCATGAATCGGGTACTGACCCTGTTCAGCCACCCCAATACCGCTACAAGAAATGCCACCTATCGGATTCTTTCTGCCGTTCCCAGCAGGGCCATTCAGAGCCGCCGAGATATGATCTACCGAGACGGAGACGAAAGACGGACCTCCGTCAGCAGTGTGAAGCTCTTCGACGCCCTGAACAAATCCGTTATGCCGGCCTCCGCAGAAATGGATTCCTTTATGAATCACGTCCTGCTGGATACACCGCTGGACGAAACATTTGATTTGAATTATTTAGGGGTACTTCCTGAATAAAATGCTCCACGCAAAAAGCACTGCCTCTGCGGCAGTGCTTTTCATATTCTTTTCTGTTTTCAAATCCTAAGCAATCATCTTCACGCCGAAAGTCAGCCAGGATACGATCAATCCGGCAATTACAACTCCCAAAACCACCGCCGGGAAGGCCTTCTTGAAATCCAGCTCCATCATGGCCGCCACCAAACAGCCCGTCCAGGCACCGGTTCCCGGCAACGGTATCGCCACCAACAGCATCAATCCGAAAAACTCGTATTTCTCCACGGTTTCCTTCTTGTATTCCGCCTTCGCTTCCATCTTGCACACAAAAGCGTTCAAGCCCTCACTCTTGGTTCGCAGCCACGCGAACACTCTCTTGGTAAAAATAATCAACGCCGGAACCGGAATCAGGTTTCCGATAATCGAAAGAATCAACGCTTGACTCACGCTGAGACCTTCCACTACGCCATATGGAATAGCCCCTCGAAGCTCTATGACCGGCACCATCGCCATTAATAATGTTGTAAGTGCAACTCTCAAAATTCTCCTCCTTATACAATAACAAGAGAAATCTTATCACAGGAAAATGACCGTTTCAAGTTGTTTTGATGAAAAAAGGGAACCGCTTTCGCAGTTCCCTTTCCCTTAATTCTTTTATGAAAATCCAATTCGCTTCACCGGATTCTAGAAGTCCTTGTTCACCTTTCTCTCCACATACTTGGTGTGCAGAATATGGTGTGCCTTCTCGCTTCCCGGTTCACCGAAGTAGGATTTGTACAGTTCGATGATTTCCGGATTCTCGTGAGATTTACGCAGCGGCTTGTTCTTGTCCAGCTCGTACAGTCCCTTTGCACGAAGTGCGCGAACGTCTACGAAGTTTCTGACAGAGGAATCCACGATTGGCTGTCCGCCACCGTTGACGCATCCGCCCGGACATGCCATGATTTCCACGAATGTGTAATTCTTCTCGCCGGAACGGATTGCATCCAGAACCTTCTTCGCATTGGCCAGACCGCTGGCTACTGCCACGTTCACTTCCAGGCCGCCAACGTTGTAGGATGCTTCCTTCACACCTTCTACGCCACGAACATCGGTAAATTCTACGCATTCCAGCTCTTCGCCGGTAATGGTCTCCACTGCCGTTCTCAGTGCCGCTTCCATAACGCCACCGGTTGCACCGAAGATGACTCCCGCACCGGTGTAGTCGCCCAGAGGGCTGTCGTACGGCATTTCCGGCAGGTTGACAAAGTCGATGCCGGCTTCGTTAATCAGGCTGCCCAGTTCTCTGGTGGTCAGGGAGTAATCCACATCCTGTACGCCTGCCGCATCCTGGTCCGGTCTGTCGCACTCGAATTTCTTAGCGGTACATGGCATTACGGATACCGATACAATCTTGTCTACCGGAATTCCCATGGTTTCCGCGTAGTATGTTTTTACTACCGCACCGAACATCTGCTGCGGAGATTTGCAGCTGGATACGTTCGGGAGCAGGTCCGGATAGTAGTGTTCGCAATACTTAATCCAACCCGGCGAGCAGGAGGTAATCAGAGGCAGTGCTCCGCCGTTCTGAACACGATCAATCAGTTCGTGAGCCTCTTCCAGGATAGTCAGATCTGCCGAGAAGTTGGTATCGAATACGCGATCGAATCCCAGACGGTGCAGTGCAGCGGACATCTGTCCTTCTACAACGGTTCCGATCGGAAGTCCAAAGCATTCGCCCAGACCCACACGAACGGACGGTGCTGCCTGAACGACAACGAACTTATCCGGATCTTCCAGTGCAGCCTTAACCTCAGCGGTAGAATCCTTCTCATAGAGGGCACCTACCGGGCAAGCTGCCACGCACTGTCCGCAGTTTACGCAACTGGTCTCTGCAAGCGGAAGGTCAAAGGTACTTCCGATGTATGTATCGAATCCACGGTTGTTTGCGCCGATTACGCCGATTCCCTGAAGGTTTTCGCAGGCTCCCACGCATCTTCTACAAAGAATACATTTGTTGTTGTCTCTGACGATGGATTTGGAGCTGACATCTACGCTAAAAGAATTCTTCTTTCCGGCATAGTAATCCGTGTCTGTCACGCCGTAGCGCTTGCACAGCTTCTGCAGCTCGCAGTTGTTGTTTCTTACGCATGCCAGACAGTCCATGTTGTGATCGGAAACGATCAGCTGCAGGGTCTTTCTTCTGGATTCTCTCAGTCTTTCGGTATTAGTGTGTGCCACCATTCCGTCACTTACCGGGAATGCACAAGCGGTTACCAGACCTCTGGCACCCTCCACTTCACACAGGCACATTCTGCAGGCGCCAATTTCGTTGACGTCTCTCAGAAAGCACAGAGTCGGAATGTCAATTCCGGCTGCATGTGCAGCATCCAGAAGAGTGGAGCCTTCCGGAACTGTGACTTCAATATTATCGATTGTTAATTTGATATCTCCCATTTCTGTAACCTCCACTACTTGAATACCACTGCGCCGAAACGGCAGTTATCCATACATGCTCCACACTTGATGCACTTCTCCGGATCGATGTGATGCGGTTCTTTCACGGAACCGGTAATCGCATCCGCCGGGCAGTTTCTTGCGCACAGTGTGCATCCTTTACACTTCTCCGGATCGATTTCGTATGTGCACAGAGCCTTACATACGCCGGCCGGACACTTCTTGTCCTGAATATGCGCTACATACTCGTCCCGGAAGAATCTCAAAGTGGACAGAACCGGGTTCGGTGCAGTCTGACCCAGACCGCACAGAGAGTTCGCCTGGATGTACTTTGCCAGCTCTTCCAGCTTGTTCAGATCTTCCATCTCACCTTTGCCTTCGGTAATCCGTGTCAGAATTTCCAGCATACGTCTTGTACCGATACGGCATGGAGTACATTTTCCGCAGGATTCACTTACGGTGAATTCCAGGAAGAACTTCGCAATATCCACCATGCAGTTATCTTCGTCCATTACGATCATTCCGCCGGAACCCATCATGCATCCGATGCTCTTCAGGGTTTCGTAATCGATTGGAATGTCATAATACTTTTCCGGGATACATCCGCCGGAAGGACCGCCGGTCTGTGCGGCCTTGAACTTCTTGCCCTTTGGCACGCCGCCGCCGATTTCTTCAATAACTTCTCTCAGTGTAGTTCCCATCGGAACTTCTACCAGACCGGTGTTGTTTACCTTACCGCCCAGAGCGAATACCTTGGTGCCCGTTGAGCCTTCGGTACCCATGGACCGGAACCAATCCACACCCTTTACGATGATTTCCGGAATATTTGCATATGTCTCTACGTTGTTCAGAACAGTTGGCGACTGGAACAGACCCTTTACTGCCGGGAACGGCGGACGGGTATGAGGCTCTCCACGGTTTCCTTCGATGGAGGTCATCAGTGCGGTTTCTTCACCGCAAACGAATGCGCCGGCACCCAGTCTCAGGTCGATATCGAAATTGAAATCCGTACCGAAAAGGTTCTTGCCCAGCAGTCCGTATTCTCTTGCCTGACGAATTGCAATGCGGAGACGATCTACGGCGATTGGATACTCTGCACGAACGTAGATGTAACCCTGATCTGCGCCGATTGCGTATCCGGCAATGGCCATTGCTTCCAGCACGCTGTGCGGGTCACCTTCCAGAATGGAACGGTCCATGAACGCACCCGGGTCTCCTTCGTCGGCGTTACAGCATACGTACTTCTGAACCTGTCCTCTGTTGCCGCAAGCAAATTTCCACTTCTTTCCGGTTGGGAATCCGGCACCGCCACGGCCTCTCAGTCCGCTGTCCAGTACTACCTGAATGACATCGTCCGGAGACATCTGAGTCAGAGAACGTCCCAGCGCTTCATATCCGCCTCTTCCGATATATTCATCGATATTCTCCGGATCGATTATTCCGCAGTTCCGAAGTGCGATACGGGTCTGTCTGTTGTAGAACTTGAAATCTTCATCATTCGTACCGTCGGCATTTTCTTCCCGAAGCAGGTACTTAGATGCAACATTTCCGCCTTCCACGTGTTCCCGGAAAATGACTTCTGCCTTGTCCGGATTCACTTCTTCATAGAATACGGCACCCGGGTGGATTACTACGATCGGGCCCTTTGCGCAGAGACCCTGACATCCGGTCTGAATTACCTTGTATTCCTTTTCCTTGCCGGCTACCTTAATCAGTTTCTCAAAACGATCCATAACTTCCTGGCTGTGGCCGGAATGACATCCGGTACCGCCGCAAACCATAATAAATTTCTCAGGACCGTCACCTTCTACATGTTCCGGAGCTGTTTCTCCCACTCCGCATCTTGGACCGATCTGACTCTGCATCCGGTCACGAATGACTTTGAGTTCTTCTAATGATTTCATTATCTTCCTCCATTGCAGTCTTCAATTACTGGTTTATGCATACTTCTTCAAGATATCGGCAACCTGATCCGGAGTAATCTTTCCGTATACATCGCCACCTACAATCATAACCGGAGCCAGTCCGCAGGCTCCCACACAACGGCAGGTATCCAGAGAGAACTTTCCATCCGATGTGCATTCACCGTCATCGATTCCCAGTTCTTTCTTAACCTCTTCCAGAACCTCGCCGGCACCCTTAACGTAGCATGCGGTTCCAAGACAGACAGATACTTCGTACTGTCCCTTTGGAGACATGGAGAACTGTGCGTAGAATGTAGCCACGCCGTAAATCTTCTCCATTGGGATTCCGGTCTCATCTGAAATAATTTTCTGCACTTGATATGGTAAATATCCGTAAATCTCCTGTGCTGCCTGCATGATCGGCATCAGAGAACCTTTTTCACCTTTGTGCTCTGCAATTCTTCTGCGGAGTTCAGTTTCCTGTTCCGCTGTGCCTTTGAAAGGAACATTTGAAACTTTCATCAGAATTATACCTCCTTGTTTTGACATACAAATACACCTTGTATAATTTATTATACGATTATATAATGAGTTTGCAAGAATTGTTATAACTCTAACTAAATTTATTTCATTTAGTCATACATGAACAGAAATTTAGTTAAATATAATTAAATAAATTAAATTGTCACTTAAAAATATTTTATCAATAGTGCTATAAACGCAAGGAGGAAGCTATGGTTTTAAAAGAAGTGGTAAACCTGCTGGATGCCGAAGTATTAACGGGAAACAGCGATCCGGAGCTGGAATTGAACAGTGCATTTTCGTCGGATATGATGAGTCATATGTTAGCCTATTCTAATGACAAGTCCATCTTAATCACAGCTTTATATAATCCACAAGTTCTACGTACAGCAGACTTAATGGGCATTTCCTGTGTAATTTTTATCGGACGAAGCGAGCCGGATCCGGCCTTGATTAAGCTGGCAGAATCCTTAGGTGTAACCGTCGTACAGTCCCCTTATTCCATGTACGTCACCTGTGGCATTCTTTTCTCCAACGGATTGCAAGGCGCATTCCAGAACGAACAGGAGAGATAATAAAATGATTTATCCAAAGTTTCTCCGTCCCGGCGACACCATCGGCATCTGTGCACCCAGTGCCGGCGTAGGTCACAAAATTGAATCCTTTGAACAATCGCTTTCCGTACTCAAAGGAGAAGGCTACCATATTCGCGAAACCGCAGGAGTGCGCACCGATTCCGAGCGTTCCGCCTCCGGTGCCGTGCGCGGCAAAGAATTACAGGAATTAGTCGAGGATAAAAACGTTTCTGCCATTCTCTCCGCTTCCGGCGGGGACTACGCACCGGAAATGCTTCCTTTCGTGGATTGGGAACGAATCCGAGAAAATCCGAAATGGATCATCGGTGCCAGTGACCCCACCAATCTTCTTTTTCCCGTCACCACCAATTTGGATATTGCCACTATGTACGGATTCAATGCGGGTACCTTTGACTGGCAGCCCCTGCACCCGTTTCAGGAACGGATGCTTCGGGTTCTGAAAGGAGACATTGGAATACAGGAGTCCTTTCAATACTATGATGACAAAAGGGATTTCAGCGACAATCCGATTCTGGAAGGTGAAGTGTACTGGGACAGCCGAATGGACGGCGAGAAGGCGCCGGTATCTTTCGAAGGAAGGTTAATCGGAGGATGCATCGACTGCATCGGAAAGCTGATCGGTACGCCTTACGACGGCACCCATCAATTCTTGGACCGCTACGCATCGGAGGGCATTATATGGTACTTCGATCCTTTTGCTATGAATGCGGAAACCCTGTACCTCACCATGCTTCAAATGAAGGCCTGCGGCTATTTCCGAGGTGCAACCGGAATTCTCTTTGGCCGGGTGATGTTCGACGGCGGTTCATCGGACGAGGATTATCTGGATCTGCTCACTCGATGCTTCGACGTTCCAATCATCCTGAACTGCGATATCGGTCACGTGAAGCCGTGTATGACGCTGATAAACGGTTCGTTCGCAACGGTTCAATGCGGAGATGGAATCGGTACAATAGAAATGAGACTGGAATAATCCAGTCTCATTTTGTTTTGCATCTATTTCTTGGATTGTTACTCCAAATGTTTTTTGAAGTTGCCCACAACCCGTTCGCCATCGTTCAGCATGATGAAGGCGTGGGGATCTTTTTCCAGCACCAGAGTTTGCAGGTGATAGACTTCGTACTTTGTGATGGCAACCACCATAATGTGCACATTTTCCTCGGTAAAGGATCCGGTTCCTTCCCATTTGGTAACACCGCGTCCCATATCCGTGGTAATGAGCTTATCGATTCCATCTATTTTCGTAAAAATCAGCACCTCAGTATTGATGTTCTGAGTATGCATCCGATCCATGAAACTGGAGCGAATAGTGGTATAGATAAAGGAATAGATGGCAATCTGAATATTGAACACCAACAGACAAATTCCGTATACCGCCACGTTGAACAGCACGTTGATTTTTCCCACACTGGTATTCGGGTGGGTCTTGGACATGCATACACCGATGATATCCGAACCGCCGGTAGAGCTTCCGCCTCTCAGAATCATTCCGGAACCCACGCCGCCAATGACGCCTGCCACTACACACGCAGACAGGTAATCGTTAAACAGCGGCTTAGCCGGTACCGGAACCAGTGTCAGACAGAGGGACGACATTCCGATGGAAATCAGAGATTTAATCGAGAACTTAATTCCCACCGCCCGATACGCGTAGTAGAACAGCGGAACGTTCATAAGAAAGTAGATAATACCGGTGAGGTCCATTCCCGGAGGTCCGGAGAAATGCAGGACCTTAACGAAAAACAGACGAAGCAGCTGTGCCATTCCCAGGAATCCGCCGTTATACAGGCTCATCGGGGTAATCAGCACGTTGATGCTCACCGCATAGATAATATTTCCTAATATGATGTAACAGATATTTGCGAAGGCAGAAAACTTGTCTTCAAATTGATCTAACCAATTCATAACATCAGCATAGGGTGAAACAGTATTTCTGTTTCACCCTACCCTTAACTCTCCTTTTTTTAACTCTTAGTTTTATTTGTTACGGATGGCAGCCTGTGCCGCAGCCAAACGAGCAATCGGCACCCGGAATGGCGAGCAGGATACGTAATTCAATCCCAGTCTGTGGCAGAAATCGATGGTCTTCGGGTTTCCGCCATGCTCACCGCAAATTCCCAGCTTGATGTTCGGACGGGTCTTCCGGCCTTCTTCTGCAGCCATCTTTACCAGCTTTCCAACGCCGCGCTGATCCAGAACCTGGAACGGATCTTCTTCCAGAACACCCTTCTCCACGTACTCGCGAATGATCTTTCCGGTATCGTCTCTGGAGAAGCCGAATCCCATCTGAGTCATGTCGTTGGTACCGAAGGAGAAGAATTCTGCATCTTCTGCGATTTCATCGGCAACTAGAGCGGCTCTCGGAATCTCAATCATGGTTCCCACCATGTAGTTCAGTCTCTCACCGGCCTGCTCGAAGCATCTTTCTGCAGTCTCGTCGATGGTCTTCTTTACATTCTTCAACTCGTTCGGAATGCCTACCAGAGGTACCATGATTTCCGGTTTGATATCGATGCCGGTTTCCTTCTTCACTTCCAGTGCAGCGGTAATGATTGCCTCTGTCTGCATCTCAGCAATTTCCGGATAGGTTACTGCCAGACGGCAGCCTCTGTGTCCCAGCATCGGGTTAAACTCGTGCAGTTCGATGGTCTTGGTCTTAATTTTCTCCAGCGGAATGCCAAACTGCTCAGACAGTTCCTTCATATCCTCTTCGTTCTTTGGGAGGAATTCGTGCAGCGGCGGATCCAGGAGACGGATGGTGACCGGCTTTCCTGCCATGGTTTCATACAGGCCTTTGAAGTCGCCCTTCTGATACGGAAGGAGACCTGCCAGTGCCTCTCTTCTCTCTTCCTCGGTATCTGCCAAAATCATACGGCGAATCTTTGGAATTCTCTCTTCTTCAAAGAACATGTGCTCGGTTCTGCAAAGGCCGATTCCCTCTGCACCGAACTGAACCGCCTGCTTTGCATCTCTCGGATTGTCCGCATTGGTACGAACGCCGATGGTGCGGATTTCATCCGCCCACTTCATGATGGTTCCGAAGTTGCCGGACAGTTCCGGTGCCTTGGTTGCGATTTCTGCCGCATATACGCTGCCGTCGGTACCGTTGATGGAAATCATATCGCCTTCGTGGTACTTCACGCCGTGGATTTCCATGTACTTCTCTTCTTCGTATACCGTGATGTCGTGGCATCCGGCTACGCAGCACTTACCCATACCACGAGCAACTACTGCTGCGTGGGAAGTCATGCCGCCTCTTGCGGTGAGGATACCTTCCGCTGCAACCATACCAGCCAAGTCTTCCGGAGAAGTCTCTTCACGAACCAGAACAACCTTCTTGCCGGCTTCCTTTGCAACGGCTGCATCATCGGCACTGAATACGATCTCGCCGCATGCCGCACCCGGAGATGCCGGAAGACCTTTTCCAATCGGGGTGTGCTTCTTCAGTTCCTCTGCATCAAATGCCGGGTGGAGAAGCTGGTCAATCTGCTCCGGTGCAATTCTCATGATTGCGGTCTCTTTATCGATTTTCTCTTCGTTCACCATATCTACGGCAACCTTTACCGCAGCTTCTGCCGTTCTCTTACCGTTTCTGGTCTGCAGCATGAAGAGCTTGCCCTCTTCAACCGTGAACTCCATATCCTGCATATCCTTATAGTGGTCTTCCAGGATTCTGGCAATGTCCTCGAATTTTCCGTATACATCCGGGAAAGATTCCTTCATCTGATCGATTGGCTGCGGTGTGCGGATACCCGCTACAACGTCTTCACCCTGTGCGTTTACCAAGAACTCACCGAAGATCTTGTTCTCACCGTTCACCGGGCTTCTTGTAAAGGCAACACCGGTGCCGGAATTCTCACCGGTATTTCCGAATACCATGGACTGGACGTTTACTGCCGTTCCCAGGGATGCGGAAATGTTATTCAGCTTTCTGTACAGAATTGCTCTTTCGTTGTTCCAGGAACGGAATACCGCCTGAATCGCCTCCATCAGCTGATCCTTCGGATTCTGTGGGAACTCTCTGCCCAGTTCTGCTTTTACCAGTTCCTTGTATCCTTCAATGATGACTTTCAAATCCTCTGTCTTCAAATCAACGTCATACTCAGCGCCCACTTCCTTCTTGCGGCCGTCAAAGATCTGATCGAATTTGGACTTCGGGATTTCCATTACAACGTCACCGAACATCTGAATGAAACGTCTGTAGCTGTCGTAAGCAAAACGCTCGTTGCCGGTCTTGGCAGCCAGGCCCTTTACGGAATCGTCATTCAGTCCCAGGTTCAGAATCGTGTCCATCATTCCCGGCATGGAAACCGGTGCGCCGGAACGAACGGAAACTAGAAGCGGATTCTCGATGTCTCCGAACTTCTTTCCCATTACCTGCTCCAGTTCATCCAGGTGTTCATACACTTCCCGAACGATTTCATCGTCCAGCATGCCGCCCTTGTTCAGATAATCCTTGCAGGCATCGGTAGAAATAGTAAATCCGAAAGGTACCGGCAGACCGATTTTTGTCATCTCTGCCAGATTGGCACCTTTACCTCCCAGAAGGTCTCTCATGTCCTTGGAGCCTTCATTGAATGAATACACAAACTTGCCCATAAGCTTTCTCCTTGTTTAAAAATTTCGCCTAGAATTCTAGCTTGCTATTAATATATTCACGTACGTCGGACAATGGCAGACGAATCTGTTCCATCGTGTCTCTGTCCCGTATGGTGACACAGTGATCTTCTGCCGTGTCAAAATCAACACAGACGCAGAACGGAGTACCGATCTCATCCTGACGGCGGTATCTCTTACCGATGGAGCCGGAGGTATCATAATCGGTGCTAAAATATTTGCTCAATTCTTCGTAAATCGGCTCTGCCTGCTCCTTGAGCTTGTTGGACAGAGGCAGAACGGCAACCTTATACGGTGCCAGTGCCGGATGAAGTCTCAGGACGATACGGGTATCTTCCTTGCCCTTCGCATCCGTCAGGGTTTCTTCGTCATATGCATCAATCAGGAATGCCAGTGCCACACGATCGGCACCCAGAGACGGCTCGATGCAGTACGGCACGTATTTCTCATGGGTTTCCGGATCCATATAGCTCATATCCTGTCCGGAGTGGTTCTGGTGCTGCATCAAATCGAAATCCGTACGATCTGCAATTCCCCACAGCTCACCCCAGCCGAATGGGAACAGGTATTCCAGATCGGAAGTGGCGTTGCTGTAGTGAGACAGTTCTTCCTTCTCGTGATCGCGAATGCGGATGTTCTCCATGTTCATACCCAGGTTCTTCAGGAAATCCTGTGCATACTGCTTCCAGTACTCGAACCATTCCATATCCGTTCCCGGCTTGCAGAAGAATTCCAGCTCCATCTGCTCAAATTCACGGGTACGGAAGGTAAAGTTGCCCGGAGTAATCTCATTCCGGAAGGATTTACCAATCTGCGCAATACCGAATGGCACTTTCTTTCTGGCGCTGCGCTGAACATTCTTAAAGTTTACGAAGATGCCCTGTGCCGTTTCCGGACGCAGGAAGATTTCCGATTTGGAATCTTCGGTAACGCCCTGGAAGGTCTTGAACATCAGGTTAAACTTCCGAATCGGCGTGAAATCCGTCTTTCCGCATTCCGGACAAGGTACCCGGTTCTCCTGAATGAAGGATTCCAGCTGCTCATTGCTCCAGCCGTCACAAGCGACGGTTTCGCCCTTTGCCCGCATGTACTCTTCCACCAGCTGGTCCGCTCTGTGTCTGGATTTGCAGTTCTTGCAGTCAATCAGCGGGTCCGAGAATCCACCCACGTGTCCGCTGGCTACCCATGTTTCCGGGTTCATCAGAATCGCCGCATCCAGTCCCACGTTGTACTTGGATTCCTGCACGAACTTCTTCCACCATGCCTGCTTCACGTTGTTCTTGAACAACACGCCCAGAGGACCGTAATCCCATGTGTTTGCCAGGCCGCCGTAAATATCGGAACCCGGGAAAATAAATCCTCTGTTGCTGCATAGAGCTTTGATTTTTTCCATTGTTGCTTTGTTGTTATCTGCCATTCTTTCTCTACTCCAAACTTTTAAATTATTTTTTAGTTTTCCGGATGGATGCCGCTTTCCTGCGCCACTTCCTCTAGAATCTTTGTCAGATTTTCTTTGGTCTCTTCACCAATCGGTGCTTCCGCTTCTGCCGGAGCCGCTTCTTCTACGGATGCTGCGTCCTCTGTCGCATCGTCTGCATCCACTACCACCGGCTCGTCGTCGACATCCAGATCAAACTCTTCAAAGAAATCGTCGTCCTCATCCTCTGTCTTCTTCCGGAAGATGTCCGATCCCTTCCGCTTCAGCTCTTCGAATCCTTCCCGAACGCGGTCGGAATCGATGCCCTCCGCCGTCTTCTCCCGGAAGTCTTCCAGCACATCCTGGCCCCGATCCCGAAGCTCGTTGTACATATCCGCTCCCTTTTCTTTCAGGTCTTCGTAGAATTCGCTGTCCTTGATCTTATCCACCTTCTCCATACCCTTGTCGTAGTAAATCTGACCCTGGGCTCTGGCCTTCCGGTACTGGCTCTTCACCTTGCCGTTAATGTCGGTAATCTGTCCCTGATCATTCACAAACTCAATCTTGCAATTAAATCCGGCGGCACTGATAACACCGAAAATAACGCCCCAAGGAGCCACCACGGCACCCAGCAATCCTGCTGTCAGCGGCAGATTCAAGAGAATGGTATCGCCTTTGCGAACGATAATCCGAGACATATTTCCCTTGGCAATGGTCTTCTTCAGCTGACGCTTCAGAATGCCCTCTTTTCTCTCTTCATCCTCTTCATGGGCATTGATATAATCCATGGACTCCTCAATATTGATGATGGCATCCACCACGCTTCCGTTGGCTTCTTCCAACGCTTCCTTTGCTTCCCGATAGCTGACACCGGTACGATCCTTGACTAATTCGATTTTTTCCAATGTAATTTCCATATCTTCCTCCTTGCCGGGACTTCGCTTATGCGTCGAAATCCCCTTTCAAAAGATCAGTATTCAGGTAGTATTCCAAATATTCTGACAGAATTTTTTTCAATTCCCGCTGAATTTCCGGCTTCAACTGAATTCTGGAAAAAGTGGCAAGAGAATGTCTTACCATATATTTCAATACCTCCACTATATCAAAATGAGGCTTGAAAATCAATGTATCCCCGTCGCTTTTCTCTCTCTCCATACAATCTCCACACAGGATTCCGCCCCCGGAAATCGAGAAATACGCCGGCATTTCGAAGTCCTCTCGCTTCTTTCCGCAATCCACGCACTGATTCAGCTCCGGCATAACCCCCTGCATTCCAAGATTTTTTACCAAATACGCATAGAGCATGGTCTCATAATTTCCCTTTGCTTGGGTAATGGCCTCCATGAACTCGATGGTCAATTCGAAGGTTCGCGGCTGCGGCTTTCCCTCCTCCAGCGTCTCGTTCAAGTATTCAATCACTCGGGATGCCACCAGGAATCGATCGATATCTTCGCCGATGGAATAGAAGCTGCGCTTAATTCCCGCTCCGTTGATGTTGTAATAGTCCCGATTTTTGAAGATTTCGTATTCCGAGTAGGTAAAAGGACGCAGCGCCAAGGCCGAACGATTCCGGCCTCGCTCCGACAGTCCGGTGCCCGCGGAAATCTTTCCATAATCCTTCGTGAACACCACAATCATCCGCCGGTTGTTGGCGATTTTATTCTGTTTCAGTACGATTCCTTCTGTTGTAATCAGCATTCTTTACTCGTCTTTATAACCAAAATTGCGAATGGTACGATCCGAATCCCGCCAATTCTCTTTCACCTTCACCCAAAGGGACAGGAACACCTTGGTACCCAACAGGGCTTCGATTTCCATCCGGGCACTCTTGCCCACACCTTTCAGCTTCCGGCCGCCTTTGCCGATGATAATGCTTTTATGGGATTTTCGTTCGCAGTAGATCACCGCACCGATATCCGTGATGTTCGGTTTCTCCTCATAGGACTCAATTTCCACAAAAACACCGTGAGGCACTTCTTCGTTCAGGTATTCCAGCAGCTTCTCCCGAATAATCTCGCTGACGATGAAGCGCTCCGGATGATCCGTCGCCATATCCTCCGGATAATACATCGGACCTTCCTCCATGTATCCGGTGAGGCGCTCAATCAGCTCTTCCACGTTGGTTCCGTTCAGTGCCGACACGCCGTAGATGTCGTCAAAGATATTCATCTCGGAATACCGATTGTACAGCTCCAGATAATCTTCCGGCTTCATCAAGTCCATCTTGTTGATGGCCAGAATTTTCGGCGTATCCACTTCCTGAATCATATCCAGCAAATACTGGTCGCCGGATCCGAATTTGCGGCTTCCGTCGATGATGAATACGATGAGGTCCACACCTTTATAGGTGTTCACCGCCGTCTCGTTGATGGTGGCACCCAGCTTGTTCTTCGGCTTGTGAATTCCCGGGGTATCCAGAAAAATCAGCTGGCGGCCGTTCCCGTTATCGTATTCCATATCCGTGTAAATTCCGGTAATTCGGTTTCGGGTAGTCTGCGGCTTGCTGGATGTAATTGCAATCTTCTCTCCCAGAATCTGATTCAGCAGCGTAGACTTTCCTACATTCGGTCTTCCGATAATACCAATAAACCCTGATTTCATACTCTCTCCATTTCTATTCTCTCTTCAGGTCCACCGCCGACATCACGTTTTCTTCGTGAAGCCGCATGACCTTCTTCTCTTCCTCTTCCATGTGATCATACCCCAGCAGATGCATCATGCTGTGAACGAACAGGTAGGTCAGTTCCCGTTCCTCCGTATTTCCATATTCCATCGCCTGTTCGCAGGCCCGCTTATAACAGATTACCACGTCTCCCAGCAACACCGAAATCTCCTCATCCAGGGATTTCAACTCTTCCGCAACCGCTTCTGCCGATTCATACTGCGGGAAGGACAGCACATCCGTTACCCGGTCAATGTCTCGATACTCCCGATTAATCTGCCGAATGGTCTCCTCATCCGTGATGGTGAGGGATACCTCCAGTCGCTCTTCTTCCTCTGCCGGCAAATCGAATTCCTGACGGAACACTTCCGACGCCGCCTCCAGAATCTTTGTAAAAGCAGCTTCCTGCAGTCTGCCGTTCTCGTCTACGCAATCGATTCTCATTTTCTTTTGTCTCCGCTTTTCTTCTCGTATTCGTTATATGCTTTGATAATTCTTTTTACCAGTTCGTGGCGAACCACATCCACATCGGTCAAATAACAGAATCGGATGCCTTCCACATGCTTCAGCACCCGGGTGGCCTCCAGCAGTCCGGAACCCTTCCCTTTGGGCAGGTCAATCTGGGTGATATCCCCCGTCACCACCACTTTGGAATGGAATCCCATTCGGGTGAGGAACATCTTCATCTGCTCCCGCGTGGTGTTCTGCGCCTCGTCCAAAATGATGAAAGAATTGTCCAGCGTCCGACCTCTCATGTATGCCAGCGGAACCACCTCAATGGCGCCCTTTTCCTTCATTCTGGCCGCTGCTTCCTGTCCCATGATTTCATAGAGGGCATCGTACAGCGGGCGAAGGTACGGATCCACCTTCTCCTGAAGGTCTCCCGGAAGGAATCCCAGGCTCTCTCCGGCTTCCACCGCCGGCCGCGCCAGGATGATTCGTTCGATTTCTTTATTCTTTAGAGCGTTCACCGCCATGGCACAGGCCAGGTACGTCTTTCCCGTTCCCGCCGGTCCCACGCCGAACACCATGTTGTTCCGGCGAATGGCATCCACATATTCCTTCTGTCCGAACGTCTTCGGACGAAGGGGTTTCCCGTAATGGGTATAGCAGATGATATCCCGGGCGTTCTCCTGTTCGTCGTATGGAATCTCCCGAGTCAGCGCCTCGATAATGTAATCCGCCTTCTGGGAATCCAGCTTGCCGGTGGCCTTCAGTTCTCCTGCCATCTTCGTCAGCATGTCCCGGGCCCGATTGCCCTCCTCTCCCTGAATCAGGAGCTCGCTGTTTCGCTGAATAATCGTTGTTCCGGTGGCCCGCTCCACCGCCTTCACATTCCGATCCATGCTGCCGAACAGCGCAGCGGAATCCACGGTACCGTCAATCGGAAAAGTAATTGTTTTTTCGTTCTTCAAGTCTTTTTATCCTCATAAAAGTATTTTTTTACAGGTTGATTATAGCCTTTTTGTTTTTGCAATACAACCTCAAACAGAACAGAAGGGTTGTTTCTGCATCTGAGATTACCGGTGTGCCGTTATAGAAATCAAAAAATCCAAAACCGACAGATTCCGCGGATGAAATTCTGCCGGTTCCGGATTGCTCTGTGTTATATCGGCGATTTCCCGCCGATATGGTGATTCTATCTACAATTTGTAGAATTGTCAAATACTTTTTCTTCATATTGTGGAATTCCGTTGACGGATTTTTTCCGCTCCCCTATATTTTGTAGAAAAGGAAGGACTGCATAATGGATCAGCAAAGCATCGGCAATAAATTACGAAAACTTCGGAATCAAAACAACCTGTCTGTGCAGGACGTGGCTGTACTGCTTCACAAATACGGAATATACATCAGCACAAAGGCGCTCTACAGCTACGAAACCGGCACCCGCTCCGTGGAAGCACCCATTTTTCTGGCGCTGTGCATGATTTACCGGTGCGATAATATCCTGAAGGAATTTGCCGATTGCGATTATGCGGTGACCGTTCCTTCCAGCGAAGAGCTTCGCCTGTTGGAGCGAATTCGCGGTCTGGACGAACACGGTCAGGAACTGCTGAACGGGATGCTGGAACTGGAGCTAAAGCGTTGTCGAAAGGGCTAATATCTAAGAGGAAGCTTTCGCTGCGCCCAGAATTTCATTGATGATGAACCGGGCCAGAAGCCGCTGGATTTTCTTGGAAAACCCGTGCCCCTCCCCGTGAAGGATGTACAGCTTCGCATTATCGTACATGGTCGCCGCCCGTTCCGAATAGGAGGCATCCACGATCTCATCATTATCTCCGTGGAAGATGAATACTTTTCCTTTATATTTCCGAATTTCCTTCTGAAAATTGTAATCCAGCAAATACTGGTAATACGTCTTTCCCACCGTAAGGCCCATGATTTCCACTTCATCCGGCACCTCTTCCAGGCTGGCATACCGCCGCTTTGCATCGTCCGGAATGCACATCGCCGGATAGGCCAGAAAGAGCCCTCGAATTTCCTCCGGCCGATTGCCGGCCACCAGTGCCGATACCAATCCCCCCTGACTGGCACCCAGCAGATAAATCCGCTGCGGATCGATTCCATCCTGTTCCTTCACCAGATCGATCACCGAGTCCAAATCATCTTTCTGGGTAAAAATAGACATGGCCCGCATATCCCCCCGGCTGCGGCCGCTTTTGTATCCGCTCCCTCCGCGAAAATCAAAAGAACACACTGCAATTCCGCCGGCGATCAGGATGCGCTGCATCCGCCGGTTGTCTGTAGCATTTCCTCCGAAGGTATGACTGAAAATCACCACCGGACTCTTCTCTCCCTTCTGCTGGCAGGGAAACTTCAAATCGATATACAGATGTGTACCTACCGGATTCAGTCGCATAATCCTCACTTCCTTTTATGTAAATTATCTTTCACTTTCTAACACAATCTATCAAACAATCTATTCGCCGTCAATAATTGTTAATTCACTGACTTTTCCGCCAGAAAAGATTGCGTTTTTGCCCCATTTCGCCCCGATGCACTCAAAAAAAATTTAATATACCACTTTAAATTCCATCGTTGTATAATATATTTTGTTATTTAATTTTATCGTCAGATATTACACCATCTATTGATATTTTTAATCGTAAAAAGGAGAAGGACGAATGAGCAATCTTCATGAGGAATGCGGCATCTTCGGCATTTTCAGCGAAAACCGACAGAATGTTGCGGAGACGGTTTACTACGGGCTTTTCGCACTGCAGCACCGGGGACAGGAAAGCTGCGGCATCGTGGTAAACGATGACGGAATCTTCCGGGACTACAAGGACAACGGCCTTGCCCACGAGGTCTTCACCCGGCACGTGCTGGAAAACCTGGGACCGGGAAATATGGCCATCGGACACGACCGCTACAGCACTACCGGTGCCAATGAACGAATCAACGCCCAGCCGATTGTGGTCAACCACCACAAGGGACGCATGGCGCTGGCTCACAACGGAAACATCGTCAACGCTTTCGAACTGCGTCAGGAATTGGAACTGCAGGGCTCCATCTTCCACACCACCAACGATTCGGAGGTCATCGCCTACGTAATTACAAAGGAACGGATTCAAAGCGAATCCATTGAAGAGGCCGTGAACAAAGCCATGGGACGCATTGACGGAGCCTATTCCCTGCTGATCATGTCCCCGCAGAAGATGATTGCCTGTCGGGACCCGTACGGTTTCCGCCCGCTGTGCTACGGCAAGCGGGAAGACGGTACCTACATCGTGGCATCCGAGACCTGCGCTCTGGACGCGGTGGGCGCGGAATATATCCGGGACCTGGAGCCGGGTGAAATCCTGGTATTCAGCAAGGACGGCATCCGGTCCATCCGGGATCACTGCGGGGAAAAGGAGCATAAAATCTGCATTTTCGAGTACCTCTACTTCGCCCGTCCGGATTCTCAGATTGAAGGAAAGAGCGTTCACGAAGCACGGCGAAAAGCCGGCGCCCTGCTGGCCATGCAGTATCCGGTGGATGCGGATATCGTCATCGGCGTTCCGGATTCCGGTCTGGATGCGGCCATCGGCTACGCGGAGCAATCCGGAATTCCGTACGGAATGGGTTTTGTCAAGAACAAGTACATCGGCCGAACCTTCATCGCCCCGGGTCAGAAGAATCGGGAGGATAAGGTTCGCATCAAGCTGAACGTCATCCGTAACAGCGTTGCGGGGAAGCGGGTGGTATTGGTGGACGACTCCGTGGTTCGGGGAACCACCATCACCCGAATCATCCAGCTGGTTCGCTCCGCCGGCGCCACGGAAGTTCACGTCATGTCCTCCGCACCGGCCTTTACCGATGCCTGCTACTACGGCGTGGATGTGGACACCAAGGAAAACCTCATCGCCTGCCAGTGCGGCTACGATCAGGACAAGATTGCCCGGAAAATCGGTGCCGACAGCATGGGCTACCTGGACGTAAACACCCTGCACCTGATTATCGGGAATCATCCGGGAGAAGGCTTCTGCAGCGCCTGCTTCGGAACCGGATACCCGACTCCGATTCCGACAGGTCAAAAGGACCGCTTCGAAGAGAAAATCGGTGGCGATGCACCGGAAAAGGGATCCGAAGAGTCCTACGATAAATTCCTTCGGGTTGAATAGCGCATAAAAACAATCCGCCTCACCGGACGTTTCCGATGAAGCGGATTTTGTTTTTTTATGAAGAAGCTTTACGCATTCGGACGAGTATCCTTGAATTCTCCAATGGTGAAGAACACCAATCCGATCCATATAATTCCAAAGGCCATGAACTGAACGCTGTCGGCATGCTCGTGGTACAGCAGGATGCCGAGAATCATCTGCATGGTGGGACTGATGTACTCCACCAGGCCCAGGATGAACATGGATGTTTTCTGGGCGCCGGCGCTGAAGAGCATCAGGGGAACCGCGGTGCAGAATCCGCAGAGCAGCAGCAAACCCACCTGATACGGTGCGCCCGCCGCAACGGCGCCGTTGCCGCTGATTTCCTGATACAGGATGATTGCCAGGGCGATGGGCGCCAGGAACATGGTCTCGTAGATCATGGACAGCACCGGATCCACGGTCACGGAACGCTTAATGGCGGCGTAGACGGAGAATGTCAGCGCCAGTCCCAGAGCGATGAACGGAATTTGGTGGAAATGAAACAGCAGCACCAGCACCGCCACCAAGGCGAAAATCATGGCGACGACCTTGTATTTCGTCACCCGTTCATGAAATAGGATAATTCCCAGCAGGCAGACTACCAGCGGTTCGATATAATACCCCAGACTGGTCTGGATAATAAATCCCGCATTCACCGCCCAGATGTAGGTGGACCAGTTGATGGTGATGATGACGCCGGCGACGGCCAGAGTTCGGATGGTCTTTCGATCTTCCTTCAGCGGAGCCCAGATTTCCTGCCAGGTATAATTTCGATGTGCCAGAAGCAGCGCCGTTAGAAAAGACATCAGCACCCGGTACAGCATGATTACCGATGAACTGATGGGAATCAGGGCCTTCCAATAGATGGGCAGCACGCCCCAGATGACCATGCAGAAGACCACCTGGAACACCCCCTTCCGATATTGCGATTGTTCTTTCGTCATTTTAAATTTCCCCCTTTGTTTTTTTCTCTGTACGAGTCCCATGCGTTCCATTATATGCTGGACTTTTGAATATTGCAATGGTATCCTTGTTAGGCTGTTTGACAGAATCGTATTCAAAAAAACAAACCATACAAGCGATGGTTTGAAAGTAAATAAATCATTAAATTGTGGGGGTGTTTTGCCGTGGAAGATATTTTGTTTTTTCTGGAGATTATGGGGACCGTTGCCTTCGCCATTTCCGGTGCCGTTCTGGGCATCCGAAAGCGAATGGATATTTTCGGCGTATCCATTCTGGGGCTCACCACCGGCGTGGGCGGCGGAATCATCCGGGATCTGATTGTGGGGAACAATCCGCCCCTCACCTTTCAGGATCCGGTGTATCTGGTGGTATCCATCATCACTTCCATCATCGTGTTCCTGCCGGTCATCCGGACGTGGATTTTTCGGGAAACTCGGTTCTACGAAGCGCTGATGCTGCTGTTCGACTCCATCGGTCTGGGTATTTTTACCGTGAACGGCATTCAAACTGCTTACCAATCCACCAATATCCACGGCATCATTCTGCTGGCCTTCGTGGGCGTTATTACCGGATGCGGCGGCGGCGTACTGCGGGATATGATGGCCGGCGACCGGCCGTACATCTTCGTCAAGCATTTCTACGCCAGCGCCTCTCTGCTGGGAGCATTGGCATGCATCCTTCTCTGGAACCGAATCGGCTACGGCGGAGCCATGCTGCTGGGCGCCACATTGATTGTGGTTCTCCGGCTGCTGGCCGCCCGAAATCACTGGAGCCTTCCGAAAGCAGACCTTCCGGAAGAATAGATTTCTCGCTTCCGACGGATTACGCCACCATGGTGCTGACCCACACCAGCGCGAAACCGATAATCACACTGACCACGGACTCCCGCAAATGTTCCCGGGTACGAAACACATGAGGCGTCAGCTCGGAGAACACGATATATAGAATCATGCCCGTGGCGATGCTCACCATAGTCAGGGTCAGAACCTCCGACAGGTGCACCTCAATCATATTCATCAGCATGCCGCCGAAGAGGGTGGAGAGGGTCACCGCCGCCAAAAGGACGTACCGCTCGCTGCGCTTCCGCTCCTCCATGGTGGAATCAATCAGCATCCCCATCGGGATGTTGTGCATGGCGATGCCCAGGGCAAAAATAATTCCGTCGGACATGGAATTCATGGCGATGCTGTACACCGACATTCCTTCCACTATATTATGGAGGATTACCGCCATCGCCGAAATGATTCCGATATGGGCGGCATTCTCATGATCGTGGGTCTCTTCCGTATCGTGGTGATCCGGAATGAACAGATCCAGCACCTTCAGCATGGCGATGCCCACCACCAGCATGCCCAGGCTGTATCCCCAGCCCTGTGCCTCCACCAGTTCGTGCACCTCCGGGAACAGGTCGAAGAGCAGCAGTGCCGCCAGCGCACCCAGCGCCAAAGCCATGGACAGGTGCTCCATCTTTTCCGTATCTTTAATCAAATGCGTTGCCAAGGCTCCCAACAAAATGGAGAACCCGGCAATCGCGGTAATCATCAATTCCATTCGTTACTTCCTTTTATCTTATCATCAAGTGTTACCGTGTCGATATTCTGCGGACGGGACAAAAATCCTACCTATCAACTAGGTTATTATATGTATCCATCGTCCATCTGTCAAGTTTCGGGCTTCAGAGGAGTCCGTTTATTTCCTTCCAAAAAATATTTTTTCCGCTCTTGACGCAAGTCCGACTCCTATTATATAATTTCTTGGCAAAATCAATATGGAAAATGTATTAAGCTTTTGCTTCGATCCACGTCTGTCAGGGAAAATTCCTGATGCGTGGTCTTTTTTTTCGCAAGAAATGCGATACGAGATTAAGGAGGTCATCTCATGAAGTCATCATCCCTTTTCAGTCTTCGATTTCTCCGAAATGTACTGATTATCATCTTAGGAAACTTCATCTACGCCGTGGGCGTCGTTTTCTTTATTCTTCCATCCGGCCTGATTACCGGCGGCACCACCGGTATCGGCCTGATTATGAACCACTTCACCGGCATGGATATTTCCATCTTCGTGGGCATCTTTAACGTGGCCATGTTCTTGCTGGGCGCCCTCATCCTGGGAAAGGAATTCGCCCTCACCACACTGGTGAGCACCATTTTCTACCCCCTGCTCCTGGGGATCCTGCAGCGGGCCGTGGGCGGCTTCGTGCTGACACGGGATCTGTTCCTCAGTGCCCTCTTCGGCGGCCTGTGCATCGGCATTTCCCTGGCGATGATCATCCGGCTGGGGGCCAGCACCGGCGGCATGGATATTCCACCTCTGGTCCTGCAGAAACTCTTCCGGATTCCGGTATCCGTCAGCCTGTACGTATTTGATTTTATCATCCTGATTGGCCAGATGCTCTTCTCCGACAAGGACACCAGCCTCTACGGCATCATTTTGGTTATCGTGTACACCATGACCCTGGACAAACTGCTGGCGCTGGGCACCGCCAAAACCAAATTGGAAATCGTCACCAAACATTCCGAGGAGATGAAGGATGCCATTCTGGCAGACATCGACCGGGGCGTCACCCTGCTGCACGGAAAGACCGGTTACCTGGGCATTGAAACCGATGTGCTTTCCTGCGTCATCTCCCCTCGAGAGCTGTACCGCACGGAGAAGGTGGTTCACGAAGTGGATCCCAATGCCTTCATCGTGCTGAGCAAGGTGAGCAGCGTCACCGGCCGAGGCTTTACGAAGGAGAAAAAATACATCCCGAAGAACTCCTAGGTCCTTCCGGCACAGTTGCACCGAAAAAAAGTTCTTTTTCAACTGACAGTACTCTTTCGAGTGTTGTAGCATTGCTCTTGAATTGATACAATCCGGTTAAGAAGTACATCTCCCTTCTCAAGGAAGAACGGCAGGTTCAAGCACCTGCAGGAGGAACCGATATGAAAAAGAACACAAAGAAACGAAGGACGATTCGTCGTCTGCTGATCGCCACCGCGTTTGCGCTCCTGATGATTCCGGCATCGGTTTCCGCAGATGTTGTGGGGAAAAAGATTACACAAGAGTACACACCGAATAAACAAAATCCGTTGTCAAAAATCGAATACACCTATCGAAGCGACGGAAAATTCGATATGGTCCTTACCTTCGATATTTTTGCAGCGAAATACGCTGTGTATCATGCCCGGGACTATGTCCTCGAGGTTTCCCAGAACAACCAGCTCATCGGATCCCAGATTATCAATGCTCCGGACATTCGAAAATTGAACGGAAAGCTCGTCTATGATTTCAAGAATGCACAGAAGGTCCCGATCGTCCGGCCGGAAGAAGAGCTTTCCATCAGCTTCAAATTCTATAGTGACTACAACAACGATCAATATGCGAACTACGGCAACAACTTCCAGCCGCGAACGGTGCAGGCACCGCATCCTAACCTTCTGGAAGGCATGACCGGATACGGCCAGGTGGAAAAGATGGCTTCGGACGGTACCGAATACACGGAAGTGTATGCCACCTTCCGCGGCACGCAGGGCCCGAATGCCGGCGAAACGCTCTACGCGTATAATTTGGACGACAAGAGCATTTACGGATCGTCCAACAGCAGAACCGTAAAGGTCTGGATCTACCGGAATAAGATTAATCCGTTTAATATTGCGGATCAGAGTCCGCGCCGTTGGATGCTGGTTTCCGCAAAGGATAAGGAGACGGCTGCACAAAAGGCGGAAGCAAGTGCTTCCCTTGCGACATCCTTGGCCTTTGACTCGCCGGCCAATATCAAATCAGAGATGGAGGATATCTACCGCTTCTCCAGCACCTCTGCCCGCTACGACCAAGCGGCGGTTACCGTATACAAGGACAGAAACCACAATACCGGATATGCGGACGGAGTGGAAATCTATAACTACGTAAAGGGAAAGGGCGAAGCGGATCTTTACCAGGAGTTCAGCTTTGATTCGGGGAAAGACCACGGCAAATTCAATCTCACCGGACTGCTTCCGGGAACCACCCGGTACTACACCGTTCACACCATTCGATACAATAATGGCTTGGAATACAATTACTGGGACGGATATTACTACACCGTACGCACCGAGAATTTCAAAGCACCGGGCTTCTCTGCAGTAAAGATGGGACCGAAGCAGGTAAAGATGCTGATAAAGGTTCCGGCAGATCAGCGGGCAAAGGGATTGTCCACCATGTACGTATACCGGGGCAGCAAGAAGATTAAGACCATCAAGAGCAACGGTAAGGCGACCATCACCTTCACCTACAGCGCGAAGAAGGCCAACTCCTACAAGTACAAGGTGAAAGCGGTATGCGCGAAGAAGACCAGCATTACCAAGTCCACTTCCGCAAAGAAGCCAAAGAGCAATACTTACAAGAGACCGGGACGCCTGAACAGCAATATCAATCAGATTACACCGTACGCAACGGCGAAATTCGTCCCATGGCAGTTTTCTTACTACGATAAGAAAATCAAGGTGACGGGCTACATCGTGAATAACCGGATGTTCAAGATGAAGAAGTACAAATTCAAGGTCTACGTGTACAACAACAACAAGAAAATTGCCACAAAGACCGTGACGTACAAGAACATCAAGAAGTATGCGAAGAAAAAGGTCACCATCACCATCAAGACCAAGAAGAAACCGGATTTCGTCAACTACTCCACCGGCTGGGGTACATCCAACGTATCGACCAAATGGGGATGGTAGTTCGGCAAAAGCAAGATGGAACCCACTAACGGAATAAAAGAAATGAAGAGGCTGTTCCCTTCCGGGGGGAGCAGCCTCTTCATTTGCGCAGATTTCATTTCTACTGTTCCAGATACTTCCGAATCTTCGGCATCATCGCCTGTGCCCGCTTCCGCCCCTCTTTATAGGTGCGGTCCATGCGCGCCACATCGTGCTCCGTCCGGCTGATGTCCAGTTCTTTTTCCGGATAGATGACACAGAGTTCCCCTTTGGATCCCAGCTGATGGACCATTTTCTTAGACCGATTGTACACCACATGACGGTTCCGAAGGCTGGCCGCAACCTGCGGATATTTGTGGAGGAGCAATCCGTAAAGGTGATCGTGCCCGGTGGGCGCCTTGACGTAATCCTTTGGCCGAGTCAGCACTGTGACAATCCGGTCGTACCCCTGGTTCCGTGCGTACTGCACCGGAATGGAATCGCTGATGCCTCCGTCCAGCAAGCTGTATCCGTCGATGTGCACCGCACGGGATACCACCGGCATGGATGCGCTGGCTCTCACCCACTCCAGCGCGGAATCGTTCAGCTCCGGCAGATCCTTATATACCGGCTTTCCGGTTCGGGTATCGGTACACACTACGACAAACCGGCTGGGATCGCTGTCATAGGTTTCCTTATCCATCACGTCCAGTTCCTTCGGCAAAGTATGGTAGCAGAACTCCGCCCCGTACAGATCTCCGGTCTTCATCAGGGAGCGCAGGCTGCAATACCGCCAATCCTTTGCGAATCGCCGGTTATAACGGATAACCCGTCCCGGCTGATGGGACTTGTAATTGCAGCCGAATGCCGCACCGGCGGAGACGCCGATGACCGCATCAAAATGAATGTTGTTTTCCATCAGCACGTCGATAACTCCCGCGCTGAAAATGCCTCGCATGGCACCGCCCTCCAGAACCAACGCGGTTCGATGCTTGCCGTTATTCTCTTTTTTCGAAATCGTTTCTTTTGTATACATATTCACTGTTATTCCCCTAGAATTCTGCTCTCAAACAATTTAGTCAGTATTATAACATAGTTTTTATGAAATGAAACTAAATTTATAAGTTTTTTGAGTGAATTTTGTCGACATACATAGTATACCCGTATACGAGAGAACAAGGAATTGAAAAGGGATTGCGGGGAACATCCTCGCAATCCCTTTTTTCTCCCGGTCTTGTTTTTCCTCCTTCGTTTCATATATAATGTAGAGGATTGTGATTTCAAAAATGAAAGGAATATATATTTATGAGCATCTTAAACGTGGAACACCTGACCCACGGATTTGGAGACCGCCAGATTTTCGATGATGTATCCTTCCGACTTCTGTCCGGTGAACACATCGGACTGGTGGGCGCCAACGGAGAAGGCAAGTCTACTTTTATGAATATCATCACCGGTAAGCTTTCGCCGGATGAAGGAAAGGTGGAATGGTCGAAGCGCGTTCGTGCGGGCTATCTGGACCAGCACACCGTCCTCACCAAGGGGCAGACCGTACGGGACGTGCTGAAGACCGCTTTTGACTACCTCTTTGAGATGGAACAGGAGATGAACGACCTGTACATGTCCATGGGAGATCCGGATGTGGATGAAAATACCATGAACGCGCGGATGGAGGAAGCCGGCACCCTGCAGGACCTTCTCACCGCTCATGATTTCTATATGATTGACGCGAAGATTGATGAAGTAGCCCGGGCGCTGGGCTTGACAGACCTGGGACTGGACCGGGATGTTACGGAGCTGTCCGGCGGACAGCGAACCAAAGTGCTGTTGGCCAAGCTTCTGCTGGAGAAGCCGGAAATCCTCTTGCTGGACGAGCCGACCAACTACCTGGATCGGGAACATATCGTATGGCTGCAGCGGTATCTGCAGAATTACGAAAATGCTTTTATCCTGATTTCCCACGATATTCCGTTCCTGAACAGCGTAATCAACCTGATTTATCACATGGAAAATCACAAGCTGGACCGATATGTGGGGGATTACGACGATTTCATAAAGGTGTACGAGATGCGGAAGGCGCAGCACGAAGCGGCCTACCAGAAGCAGCAGCAGGAAATCGCTCAGCTGAAGGATTTCGTGGCCCGGAACAAGGCTCGAATTTCCACCCGAAACATGGCCATGTCCCGCCAGAAGAAGCTGGATAATATGGAGCTGATTGAGAAGCAGGTGGAACGGGTGAAACCGGAATTCGACTTCCACCTGGGGCGCACGCCGGGACGGTTCCTTTTCGAGACGAAAGGGCTGGTCATCGGATACGATACGCCGCTTTCCAAGCCGCTGGATTTCGTCATGGAGCGAAAGGAGAAGGTGCTTCTCACAGGTGCCAACGGAATCGGGAAAACCACTCTGCTGAAGAGCTTGCTGGGACTGATCCCGCCGTTGGAAGGTCAGATTGAGAAGGATCCGTATATGCAGATTGGTTACTTCGAGCAGGAAATGAGTCAGGATGTGGATACCACCTGCATCGAGGAGATTTGGAACGAATTCCCATCCTGGGACCAGCGGGAAGTGCGAGCGGCGCTGGCTCGCTGCGGTCTCACCTCAAAGCACATTGAAAGCCGAATTCGGGTGCTTTCCGGTGGCGAACAGGCCAAGGTGCGCCTGTGCAAGCTGATGAATCGGGATTCCAATATTCTGGTTCTGGACGAGCCGACCAACCACCTGGACGTGGATGCCAAAGACGAGCTGAAACGGGCGCTGATGGAGTACAACGGCAGCATTCTCATGGTGTGCCACGAGCCGGAATTCTATGAAGGCCTGGCCACCCGGGTGATCGACTGCTCCCGGTGGACCACGAAACTGGTGTAATATAAAGAGCGTGAACGCTCGGGTATGTTCCCTCGGTTCACGCTCTTTTGCTTATCTTTTTTTATAAAGAACCAGCTCCGGATTCTCTCCCTCTGCCCCGAAAGTGGACACCATGATGAAATCCATGCCGGCAAGTACTCCAAAGCATCGGTCTCCGCCAAACTCCGAATCCAGCTGATTTCCCAAATAGGTCGTCCGGTCATCCAGGAGCTTCACGCTTTGGCCGTTCGGCAGCGGATATTCCAGATTCACATATTTGCCCACGAGTGCATTAAGTTTCTCGACCTTTGGAAGGTCTTCGACATGAAGGTCGTTGATTTCTTTTATAAGCTGTTTTTTAAACTCCTCAAACTGCCCGCCATCGCTGAGCGATTCGTATTTCTTCCAATAATCCAGCGTCGGAAGCAATTCCTGCATGTACGCTCGCGCCTGCGCCTCCGTAAAATCTTCTTTTACCATATGAGTCACGCAAACGTCAATTAGCTCATCCATATTGCTGTACGTATAAGTTCCGTCCGCATAGCACCATTTGCAGTAATCTTCATTCTTGGTTCCATCGCTGTTCCGGCTGATAATCTCATCATCTTCCAAAGGCATCCCGCAGCACTGACAGATCAGCGGACGAGGTTCGCCCAGCAGCGCATTGATTGATACGTCCAACACCTTGGACAGCAATTTCAGCGTTTCCGTATTGGGAACGGTTCTGCCGGTCTCCCAACGAGATACCGCCTGCCGGGTCGCCATCACTTTCTCCGCAAGCTCATCCTGGGACAACCCTTGCCGGGTACGAAGTTCCAAAATTATATCTTTCGTTTCCATTCATTCCACCTCCGTTACGGATATGATAACAGACCGATGGGACTTTGGAAAAGCAACTTGCTGTTTCCCCTGCGGAATGTCCCGGTGGTGTTTGCTTGTACGATATGCGGAGTCTATTCGGCGACGGTTCTCTTTTCTTTGCTTTTCACCGGCAGCGGAACCTGAGCCAGAATTACCGCCACGAACACCAGGATGCACCCCAGAATTTCTTTCGGGAGAAGCACCTCGTTCAGGAACAGGCAGCCGGACACTGCGGCAAATACCGATTCCAAACTCATAATCAGGGTGGCGGTGGTCGGATCCGTGTCCTTCTGAGCTACAATCTGAAGGGTGAATCCCACGCCGCTGGACAGGATTCCCGCGTAAGCGATGGTCATCCATGCCGAAAGGAGTCCGCTCACGGACGGGTTCTCCAGCAAAAACATCACCGGCGTCATCACAATCGCTGCCACCGCAAATTGGATGCACGCCATCTTAACGCCATCCACCCCTTTCGAGGTAAAATGATCGATTGTCATAATGTGCACCGAAAAGCCCACGGAACAGAAGAGTACCAAAATGTCCCCTTTAGATATGCTAAAACCTTCTTTTACGCACAGTAAATAGAATCCTGCCATGGCCAACACCACGCAGAACCAGATGATTCGCGGAATTTTCTTTCCGATGAAAACACCCATCAGCGGCACCAGGATAATATACAGCGCCGTAATGAATCCGGCTTTTCCCGCTGTCGTCATGGTGATTCCAATTTGCTGCAAGGAACTGGCTACCGCCATTACTAGGCCGCAGTAAATTCCGCCCACCAAAGTGGTCCGGTCCGGGAGCAGGATGGATTTCCAATTTGCTTCCCCGGACGCTACATCATCGATTCCCGTTCCGGAACCCGCGTTGTCCGTCACCCCTTTCTTCTTCCCGATTACGTAAATTACCGGAATCAGAAAGAGAAAGGCCAGGACATTCCGGGCCATGTTGTAGGTGTAGGGTCCCACGTAATCCATCCCGGAACTCTGCGCCACGAAGGCGCTTCCCCAGATGAAGGACGTTAACAATAACAGTAGATTCCCTTTCGTTCTCTTACTCACTTCGCATCATTTCCTTTATTCTTTACAAAATTTCGTACTAGTATAGCATTTCCCGGGATAATTCTCAATATATGAAAGGGGATTGCAGGCACAGAACGGTTCCTTTGGCTTCTTTCGTTCGCCACGAACGGGGACTTGGTGCATGAATCCGCTCCAGCCCTTGTTCTTCCGTCGCCTTTGCACCAAGTCCCCCCACCTTTTCCCAAATCCGGGCGCTCTGACTTGGTGCACGAATCCCCTCCAGCCCTTGTTCCTCCGTCGCCTTTGCACCAAGTCCCCCTGCCTTTTTCCAAATCCGGGTGCTTTGACTTGGTGCACGAATCTGCTCCACCCCTTGTTCCTCCGTCGCCTTTGCACCAAGTCCCCACGCCTTTTTCCAGATTCGGGTGCTTTGACTTGGTGCACGAATCCCCTCAAACCCTTGTTCTTCCGTCGCCTTTGCACCAAGTCTTCCCGCCTTTTTCCAAATCCGGGCGCTTTGACTTGGTGCATGAATCCCCTCAAACCCTTGACCTTCCGTCGCCTTTGCACCAAGTCCCCCTGCCTTTTTCCCGACCCGTACCCCGACACCCTATACCATAGAGCAAAAATGTGTACTGAAGGGGAATTATTTTTCTGGCATAATAGAAAGACATCCAAAACACACTATTAGAAAGGAGATCTTATGAAATACAATTGCATCGAATCGGTAAAAGCCGATCTTCAAGAACAATCCGACATGCTTCAGCAACTGGAATCTAGAAAGAGCCAACTGATTCAATTCGATGGCTGCACACTTAAGATAAAAAATTCAGGCGGCACCACTTATTACCATTGCCGGGAAAATCCTGCTCACCCCTGGCTCTATCTTGGAAACGAAGACCACCCGGACGTTCGTTCCATCCAAGAATTACGCTATTGCAACGAAGCCATTTCTCTGCTCAAAAACAACATTGCATTGGAGGAAAACTTGTTAGCGAATTACCGCGCTCCCGAGTACGACTCCATATTGAGCGGACTTCCAAAAACATACGTCCCCGCAAAAGGATTTCCGCAATTTGCCGGATATGATATAAACAAGTATTTCGACGAATTAGTTGGCTTTAAGAACAGCATTCCTCCGCGGAATCCCGAATCCTTGAAATTCCAAGCCATCGACGGTACACTGATACGTTCACGAGGAGAAGTGATAATGTACGATCGCTTTTGGCAAAGAGGGTATCATCCTCTGTACGAATTTCCGTTTCGCTTAGCCAACGGCAAGTTTTTATTTCCGGACTTTCTCTTGATTCATCCTCAGATTCCTTATTTATATATCGTGGAACATCTCGGCTTGTGGTTTCACCCGGAAATGAAGGACAACTACCGCAAAAACTATTTGCTAAAGGAAGAGGCCTACCGAACCCTTGGTTTTACCGAAGGCGTCAATCTGTTCACCACCAAAGAACTTCCAGACGGCGGCATCGACCTTGAAACATTGGAACGTATGTGCACCATGATTATGTCATCCCCTCCAAGCTCTGCCGTACAACGTCAAGGACCCATTCTGGATGACAAATTTATTCGTGATTTCTTGAGATAATCCCCGGTAAAAACAAGTTCGCGACCGTCATGCACGTCCGGCACAAGAAAGACTTTCCTCAATCAAGAGCTTGTACCAAATCTATATACCATTCTCCATCTCCACATACTTGACTTGGTGCATGAATCCCTTCCAGCCCTTGTTCTTCCGTCGCCTTTGCACCAAGTCCCTCCGCTTTTTCCAAAATCCGGGCGCTCTGACTTGGTGCACGAATCCCCTCCAGCCCTTGTTCCTCCGTCGCCTTTGCACCAAGTCCCCCCACCTTTTCCCAAATCCGTGCGCTTTGACTTGGTGCATGAATCCCCTCCAGCCCTTATTCCTCCGTCGCCTTTGCACCAAGTTCCTCCGCTTTTTCCAAAATCCGGGCGCTCTGACTTGGTGCACGAATCCCCTCCAGCCCTTGTTCCTCCGTCGCCTTTGCACCAAGTCCTCCCGCCTTTTTTCAAATCCGGGCGCTTTGACTTGGTGCACGAATCCCCTCCAGCCCTTGTCCTTCCGTCGCCTTTGCACCAAGTCCTCCCGCCCATTCCTGTCCACAGCACTTTTAAACCGCAAACTTGATCTTTATATAATATAAGAGAATTGACTTTATATAAAAATACATCAAAAATTAACCTGAAAATTTGACTCTATTGCACAAATATTGTATATTCACATCAATTTTCTATAATTTATTGTTTTTCTTGACAAGTAAATTCCCGATGGTTATAATAAGCATACAAAATCGAGCTTTCGAATGAAAGCGCAAGAAATACCATCAATTAAGAACATCACAGGAGATTAAACAATGAAAGAACATCAACAAAAGAGAGGAACCTGGAGCAGCAATTTCGGCTTTTTGATGGCCGCCATCGGTTCTGCGGTAGGCCTGGGAAACATGTGGGGGTTTCCCTATAAGTTGGGAATGAACGGCGGCTTTGCCTTCCTTATTCTGTATCTGCTTTTGGCGGTATTCGCCGGATACATTCTCACCATGACCGAGCTGGCTTTGGGCCGTTATACCGGCCAGTCCACCGTTCTGGCATACAAATCCATTCGCAAACAGTATGCATTTGTCGGATGGCTGGGCATGCTCTCGCCGTTCCTGATTCTGGGATTCTACTCCTATCTAGGCGGCTATTGCATCAAGTACATGCTGGCCAATCTGGGAGATGTGTTCGGTGCAAGCTGGGGCGTTGGCGGCGTAGATGGTGCTGCCTACTTCTCCAACCTGACAGCGGACACCACCCAGTCCATCATCTATACACTGGTATTTCTTCTGATCACCATCGTCATCGTAAGCTATGGTATCGAGGAAGGCATCGAGCGGTTCAGCAAAATCGCCATGCCAGCACTGTTCGTGATGCTCCTCCTGGTAATCGCACGAAGCGTTACCCTGCCGGGCGCTTCCGCCGGAATTGCATTCCTGTTCAAACCGAATTTTGAAGTGTTCCACGGAACCGGCTGGATTTCCGTACTTTCTGCTGCCGGCGGCCAGATGTTCCTGTCCCTTTCCATCGGAATGGGCATTACCATTACCTACGGTTCTCATCTCGCCAAAGATGCCAATATTGAACGAAGCAGTTTGATTATCCCGCTGGCCGACACCGTTATCGCCATTTTGGCAGGTCTGGCAATCATGCCGGCTGTATTTGCCAGCGGTCAGTCTCCGCAGGGCGGCGTAGGACTTCTGTACATGACCCTGCAGACCGTATTCAACGGAATGGGCGGTATCGGTCCGTTCATCGGATTTATCTTCTACGGACTGGTTGTCATCGCGGCGCTGACCTCCTCCGTTGCGATTCTGGAAGCCATTGCCGGTTCCTTTATCGACGACGCCATGAACAAGGGCAAGGGCGACAAGCGAAAATTCTATTGCTGGTTCTTCGGAATCCTCTCCGCTGTTCTGGGCTCACTGATTGCCTACGACGGTCTGGGACAGAACCTCCCTGCTATGTTCGGCAAATTCTGCTGGGTAGACGGTTTCGACCTTCTGGCGGAAGGCATCATGATGCCGCTGGGTTCCCTGTTCGCCACCTTCTTCTTCGGCTGGATTGATCGGGAAATCCTCCCGAAGGAAATCCATCAGGGCTCCAACTTTAAGACGGAGAAATTCTACCGCTTCTGCATCCGTTGGATTGCACCGGTATTCACCTTCTTCGTACTTCTGGGACAGCTGGACTCCTTCTTCGGCTTCGGCTGGTTTAGCTAGAATAACATTATTTCCATAAAAACAGGTACTTTACGAATAATTGTGGGATAGTTCTTAATAACTATCCCGCTTTTTTATGGTTCTTCACTTTATAATCCAACAACAAGCAACGAAGGGCGGTTACTTTGTATGTCGATATCTCTGCTGCAAAGTGATGCATGACCACTTGTTTTTCCGACTCGTACATCAACTCCATTTTCAGATTTGATGTACGAGCACCATTATTTTCAGCTCATGCATCAACTCCAATCATTTTTATATTGTTTTCATTCCACTTTACTTTCATTCCATAAAAAAAGTGATGCAGAAGCAGCGGTTTTCTGCTTTTCTGCATCACATCCTATCATTTCCGCCGGACACCGTCCCTCCAATCGTTCGGCGGCTACACCCCTATTGATGCAGGAACATCTATTTTTAGCGTTCCTACATCAATTTCCTGAATTTGCACCGACAAGCCGGATTAGACCATGCCGCAGCTACCGACTATGCCTCCTGTGACAGCCGTTCCAGCGCTTTCCGGAACCGATTTCCGAACAGCACTGCCGTAAACGTCACCGCAATAATATCCGCCACCGGCTCCGCCAGATAGACTCCCCACACCGGATGGGATACCAGATTCGGCACGATGTAAATTAGCGGTAGCAGCAGCACGAACTTTCGTACCACCGCCACGATGATGGAACACACCGCATTTCCGGTGGATATAAAGGTCATCTGGCAGGCAATCTGAATGCCGAAGATGAACATGGCGCCGCAGTAGATGCGAAGCGCCTTCTTGGCAAACATCAACAGTTCCGGATTAGAGGTAAACATGCTGCCGAATGCTCCCGGCACCACCATGATGAACAGCCATAATCCCACGGAATACATCACGCTGATTCGAAGGAGATACCGGAAGGTCTCCCGCACTCGAGGGGCATTCCGGGCGCCGAAATTGTAACTGGAAATCGGCTGAGCCCCCTGGGCGATTCCCTGCAGCGGCAGCATGGCGAACTGCATCACGCTGGTGCAGATGGTCATGGCTCCCACCGCCACATCTCCTCCGTATTTCAGCAAGGAGGAATTAAAGCATACCGAGATAATGCTTTCGCTGGCCTGCATCACGAAAGGCGAAAGTCCCAACGCCACACACGGAAGCAGGATGGCCGCATGAAGTCTTATTTTATCTTTCTTCAACCGCAGGTGAGTTTTCTTTCCGGCAAGGAACCGCACGCACCAGATTGCGGAAATTCCCTGGGAAATCACCGTGGCAAGCGCCGCTCCCCGGACACCCATGCCGCAGAGGAAGATGAACACCGGATCCAGCAAGATATTGCACACCGCCCCGATGAGCACCGTGCGCATTCCGATTTGGGCAAAGCCCTGGGCGGTGATGAAGGAATTCATTCCCAGTGTCAGCTGCACAAAGATGGTTCCCAGCGCATAGATTTTCAGGTACGAATCTGCGTAATCGATGGTGTTTCCGCTGGCCCCAAAGGAAAGGAGCATCTCCCGACCGAAGAGAAGCAGTACTGCTGTCAGCACCAGAGATATCAGAACCTGCAGCAGAAAACATCCGCCCAAAATCCCTTCCGCCGTGTCGTAATCTCCCTTTCCCATGTTAATGGAAGCCCTCGGTGCTCCGCCGGAACTGATCAGCGCCGCGAAGGCCGACACAATCATAATAACCGGAAGACAGACTCCCACGCCGGTCAGCGCCAGATTTCCATCTCCCGGTATATGTCCGATATAGATTCGATCCACAATATTGTACAGCATGTTAATCAGCTGTGCGGCAACCGTCGGAATCGCCAGCTTCCGAAGAAGCTTTCCCACCGGTTCCGTGCCCAAAAACTCTTTATCCTGATTCAATCCTTTTTCCTCCCGGTAAAATCGATACAATGAAGCATATTTTACCACACCGAGGAACTCAGTCAAGTATTTTTATTTGCTCCGGAAGCTTTAAAGAGAAAACAGTTCCCCGACCCGGTTCACTATCCACGTCGATTTCCACAGAAATCTTTTTCGCCGCCCGGCTGCAGAGATACAGCCCCAGCCCGCTGGATTTCATCTCCTGTCTTCCGTTGCAGCCGGTGTAACCCTTTTCGAAAATTCGCGGAATATCGGATGCCCCAATACCCGGTCCATCGTCCTCAATTCGAATTCTTCCCCGGTCATCGGCCTCAATTCGCACATACGTATCGGTATATTTAATCGCATTGGATAGAATCTGCTCCAACACGCAGGCAAAGTATTTTTTGTCCGTCACCCGAACGCCCTCCACCTTACGGTACTCCAGCCGCACATTTCGGTTGATGAACAGGGAAGAAAACTTCCGAATGGATTCCCGGATCAAATCATCTAACGCGTATTCCTGAATCATCAAATCGTTGCCGGAAGAATCCAACCGGATATAGTGCAACACCATTTCCACATACTGTTCGATTTGAAAGAGTTCACTGAGAAGCCGACGATTCTCCGGCGTATCCTCCTCCCGAAGCGCCAGCCGCATGACCGAAATCGGGGTTTTAATCTGATGGACCCATTTCGTGTAATAATCCTCCATGTCCTCCCGCTCCTCCAGGAACTGCTGTTCCTGCTGAAGCGCTCGATTTCGAAGGCATCGAAGCATTTCTCGGTAGTCCCTCTCCGTGCGGCTCTCCTCTTCTCCCAAAAATACTTCAAGATTGAGGCCAAAGACGTCCGGCGCGTCCGGCTTCACGGACGAAATCACCTGTTCCCGTTTTCTGCATCCGTTAACGAATTTTCGAAAACGAAGTCCAATCACTAACACACACACAACACCGGAAAGAACCGTTCCGTAAATAAACGGTTCCATCTCCATCCGGTACAACCAGAACGTCCCAAGATTCAACAGAATCACCGCTGCCGGTAGCAGAATCCAGCTCCGATTCTCTTTCAGAAATGTTTTCAGCAAAGGGCGCTCACCTCCTTCCAACGTTTACTCCACGGATTTAAGAAATGAGATACCCTCGTCCGGGTTTTGTAACAATTACATCTCGGAGTCCGGCTTCCTCTAGTTTCTTCCGAAGCCTTCCCACATTCACCGTCAGCGTATTTTCTTCTACATAGCAGTCATCCTGCCATAAGGCCAGCATCAAATCCTGGCGGCTGACGATTTGACCCTTGTTCTCCAGCAGGGTTCGAAGAATTCGAAATTCATTCCGGGTCAATTCCACCGATGTACCGTTTACCGACAGCATCCCGTCATTCAAGTTCAGCCGGGCACCCTCGAAATCGATGATGTTCGGATTGCCCTCAATCTCATAGCTCCTTCGAAGGATTGCTTTTACCTTTGCGGAAAGCACCAGAGGATCCACGGGTTTCGCGACAAAATCATCTCCACCCATATTGATGGCCATCACGATATTCATGTTGTCGGATGCGGAGGACAGAAAGAGTACCGGAACGCCCGAGATCTCCCGGATTTTTTCACACCAATGGAATCCGTTCAGATAGGGCAATCCGATGTCCATCAATACCAGATGGGGATCGTAATCCTGAAATTCTTCCATTACGTTTCGAAAATTCGAAACGGTTCGAACGTCATTTCCAAAACCCATCAACTGGTTCTCGATTAACTCCGCCAGGTTTTTATCGTCCTCTACGATAAAAATTCGATACATACAATTCACCCATCCTTCTACCGCACAATACGATAATAGATTCGGGACGTGAGACGGTAAATAATCCCATATCCCAACACATACATCCCGTATGCCCCCAAGCCGCATCCGATAAACAGGGCTTTGTTGGTAAGCATCAGGACTTTCAGCAACTCAATGAGAATCGGAAATGCCACCGCAGTATGAACGCCGGCGACCATCACCGGTAAGAAGAATACCATCCGAACTTGGGATTGAATGGTCTTTTTCACCTCTCCGGAACTCATGCCCACTTTTTCCATAATCTGAAACCGTTTCCGGTCTTCATATCCTTCCGAAATCTGCTTGTAATAGATAATCAACACCGTAGCAAAGAGGAACACCATTCCCAAGAGGATTCCCAGAAACAGAAAGGATCCGTACATGGATTTCAATGCACCCTTCACATCCCATGCGGAATCCACCGCCGGGACAACACCACGGATGCCGTAATCCTCTGCTAGAATGGATGTAACCCGCTGACGAAAAATTCGCGTAAATTCCTCCCCCTCTCGATACGTCTGTGCCGGATTCTTAAATCCCACTCCCAGACAGTTTACCGTGCTGAAGGCGTGATTTTGATTGAGGCGTCGGGCGACACTTTCCTCTGCCACAACGATTCCGTATCGTTTGGTATTGGACAGACTGCTTCCGTTCTCCTTTACCGGGAAGTAATTGATCCACTTCCGAACCTTCAGCTTTTGATGGTTCAAATTCAAGATCTTCATGGAATAATCTACCGAAGTTCGAAGCGAGCAAAGGGCGATTTCATTTCCCTTCAAATTCAGCTTCTCGCCGCCCATCGCCTCATACATCCGCTGCGTGATAATGCCGACGGAAATGCATCGAGTCAAATCGGTTCCTTCCGAATTCACGGGATTCCATGCCCCGTCTTTCGGAAGGACCATTCCATCCAGCGAGTGAATATCGTCGATTTCGGTTATTTTCATTCCGGTTTTTTCCGATGCGTTCTGAAGAGCTCTTCGCAGTGCCGGCACCGGCAGGGATACCACCGTATCTTCTTTTGTCACGCCCTGCTCCGATACGTACAGTGGCTTCGGATAGCGACTTTCCACCACGTCGTCCATTCCGGTGTACAGGCTCAGAGAAGTGGACACCATCACCAGAACGCAAGTGGACAGAATCGCAATGGACGCCAACCCCACCGAATTTCGTTTCATCCGGTGCAGCATTCCGGAGATTCCAATCATATGGTTTTTATTATAATAGAATTTCTCGTTTTTCTTCAATGCCTTCAGGATAAAAATACTTCCCGCTCCGAACAGCAAATATGTGCCCGAGATGACCAGAAATGCCGCAATGAAAAACAGATTCAAAGCATCCAGCGGTCTATCCGTGGTGAGGGCAATGTAGTATCCTGCCGCCAACGCAGCAATTCCCGCCAGCAGCAGGAGAATTTTCGTCTTCGGTTCCCGTTCGCCCATTTCCTTGCTGTGCAGCAATTCCGTGGTATTCATTCGGGACAGACGAATTCGATTCGCCAGATAGGTCATTATATCTACTGCGGCGAAAAACAGAACGGTACCGCCCAATGCAGCCGGAAGAATCAGACTTACCTTTGGGATGGTTTCGGTCCCCATCATCTTCGTCAGAATCAACAGACTCAGCTTATAGAACAGAATCCCGGAACCGATGCCAATGCCGATGCCCGCGGCACTGCTTATTCCGCTTTCGTAACCAAAAACCCTTGCGACGTGCTTTTTTTCCATCCCCAGTGCGTAGTACAGACCGTATTCCTGCATCCGCTGTTTCATCAGGAATTTGGCCGTGTACATCAACAGCACGACGGAAAGAATCGCCAGGATAAAGGTTCCCAGCATCATAAAGGTGGGAAGGTATTCCCCGCCGTAAATGTTCTTCATCTTGGGTTCCAGCGCCAAGGTCAGCATGATGTAGAAGCAGGCGGTCAATCCGGCTTCCGTAAGAATCCGGGGAACGTAATAACGATAATTCTTCTGCAGATTGTTTTGGGCAATTCGTCTATACAATGAAGAGAACATTACCGCTCACCTCCTCTCCGCAACATGGAGAGGGTATCCGTAATTTTCTGATACAATTCCTGGTCGTCGCTCTTCCCCCGGTACAGCTGATGGAATACCACTCCGTCTTTGATGAACATCACTCGATCCGCATGGGCTGCCGCATTCACGGAATGAGTGACCATCAGAATGGTTTGCCCTTTCTGATTGATTCGCCGAAAAACACCCAGAAGATCCGATGTGGACTGGGAATCCAGCGCCCCCGTCGGTTCATCCGCCAGAATGAGAGACGGATGGGTAATCAATGCCCGCGCCACTGCCGCCCGCTGCTTCTGTCCGCCGGAAACCTCAAACGGATATTTCAGCATCAGGTCCTGAATACCGATGACCGAAACCACCTCTTCGAGTTTCTCCTTCAGCGTACTCACCTCTTGTCCGTCCAGCACCAGTGGCAGGAGAATGTTATCTCTCAGATTCAATGTGTCCAGCAGATTATATTCCTGGAATACGAATCCCAAATTCTCTCGTCGGAACTTGGCCAGTTCGGCATCGGAAACGGAATTCAGCGGAATCCCATCCAGTACCACCTCTCCGTCGGTCGGCTGATCCAGTGCCGCCAGAATATTCAGCAGAGTGGTCTTGCCGGATCCGGATTCTCCCATAATTGCCACATATTCTCCCGGTTCCACCGAGAAGGTCACATCCCTCAATGCTTCCACCCGGTTTCCGCCGAATCGGCTTTGATAAGTTTTCCGTATTTTCTTCACTTCCAGAATTGACATTTCTGTATCCTCCTTTTGGTTTATCATTCATCTGTTGAATCTATGATACTTCAATGTCTTTTTCCGAAACATCGAACCTCGTGACAAAATCGCCGCTTCATGTGACATTTCCGTCACCTCGTTACCTCACAAAAACCGGGGACGGAATCTCCATCCCCGGCATTCGTAAACTATTCAATCGGAATTTCCTCCGTCACGCCGCCGCCGTGGAACACCGTCACCGTCCGGAATCCGGCTTCCTTTGCAATGTCAAGAGCTTGATCAAACCCTCGATTCAAATGGTCCACGCTGTGAGCATCGCTGGAAATGGTAATCCGTCCGCCCAGCCGACAGATTTCCTTCAGAATTTCCCGGGACGGATAGCATTCTCCATCCTCTCGCCAACTCAGGGGCGTGGTGTTGATTTCAAAAGGCCGTCCCTGAGGCACCAGCCGCTCCAGCGCCTTCTTCCAGGCCGTCACATACCGCGGATGATGCTCGTCCACCAGCACTGTCCCGTTTCGGTTGAACTTTTTGATTAAATCAAAGTGACCGATGAAATCACAACCTGTCTGTTCCACCACCCGGGCCACTGTATCGAAGTACGTCTCCGCATAGGCGTATGGGTCGTTTCCGAACTTCTCGATGGTCTTTCGAACCACTTCCTCGCTCTCGTCCACCGGAATGTACTCTCCCTCCCACCGGATGTAGTGCACCGATCCGATGAAATAGTCCAAATCCCGGCAATCGAGATCCGAATAGAAGTCCCGTTCCACCCCCAGCAGGATTTCCATCTGCCCCTCATATTTTTCCCGAAGGGCCCGCACCTGCCGGCAGTACTCCGGAAAAGTCTCCGGCGTCATGCAATAGAAGGTGTCGAAATCCGTATAGGAATGCCCGGAAAAACCCAGCGCGGTGAATCCTTTTTTTGCCGCCGCCTCGGCCATCTCTTCCGGTGTGTTCTGCCCGTCGCAAAAATCGGTATGGGTGTGATAATTTCTTTTCCAGTCCATGGGTTACTCCGCTCTGCTCTTCTCCTGCTTTACCTTGTGATCGATTACGTGGCGGGAAGCCAGCTCCCGGCGAATGTCCTCCAGCGAAATCCCCTGCTCGATCATCATCACCATCACGTGGTACACTAGATCCGAAATCTCGTAAATGGTCTCCTTCGGGTCGTTGTCCTTCGCCGCAATAATGACCTCCGTGGACTCCTCCCCGATTTTCTTCAGGATTTTGTCCAGTCCCTTCCGGAACAGGTAGGTGGTGTAGGATCCTTCCTGAGGATTCGTCTTCCGCCCCCGAATGAGCTCCATCAGGGCATCCATGGTAAAATCAGACTTCTCCTCGCTTTGGTATACCGGGTTGAAAAAACAGGTTTCCGCCCCGGTATGGCACGCCGGGCCGTCCTTTTCCACCACTACCTTCAGGGTGTCCAGGTCGCAGTCCGCCGTGATGCTCACGATGTGCTGGTAATTGCCGCTGGTCTCCCCTTTGGTCCACAGCTCTTGGCGGGACCGGCTCCAGAAACAGGTTTTCCCCGTTTCCATGGAAATCTTCAGGCTTTCCCGATTCATGTACGCCACCATGAGAAGCCGGTGGGTTCCGGCTTCCACAATTACTGCCGGAATCAATCCTTTTTCATCAAATTTCAACTGATCAATCTCTGTCATCGTCTCTCCCCTTTGTCCCTTCGGTTTCTACAGCCGAACGGAAATATCGTTTTTCTTTAGTTCTTTTTTCAAATCCGGAATCGCCACTTCTCCGAAATGGAAAATGGACGCCGCCAGACCGGCGCTTACCGTCGGAATCTCTTGGAAGAGGGTGACGAAATCCTGAATGCAGCCCGCACCGCCGGAAGCGATGACCGGTACATCCACCACTTCGCACACCGCCTTCAGCATCGGCAAGTCGAATCCCTGTTTCACGCCGTCGGTATCGATGGAGTTGAGCACCACTTCGCCGGCGCCTCTCTCCACACCTTCTCGAATCCATTCCACCGCATCCATGCCCGTGTTCTCTCGGCCGCCCTTGGCGAAAACCCGATAGGTTCCATCCACCCGAACTGCATCCACGGACAGGACCACGCACTGGTTTCCATATTTTTCCGCCGCCTGCCGGATCAGCTCCGGATTCCGGATGGCACCGGAATTCACGCTGACCTTGTCGGCACCGCACTTCAGCACCCGGTCGAAATCCTCCAGGCTGTTGATGCCGCCGCCCACGGTGAGCGGGATAAATACCTTGGAGGCCACTTCGGTCAGCACTTCGGTGAACAGCTTCCGTCCCTCTGCGGATGCGGTGATATCGTAGAATACCATTTCGTCCGCACCGTTTTTCGTGTAGTATTCCGCCAGTTCCACCGGGGAATTTACGTCGCTGAGGCCCTGAAAATTCACGCCCTTCACGACTCTGCCATCTTTTACATCCAGGCAGGGGATGATTCTTTTCGTAATCATTCTGCCTCCTGTATTGCGCTCTTCAGATCAATCACGCCCTGATAATACGCTTTTCCGATAATCGCACCGTAGAGGCCGATGTCCTTTAAGGCCCGAATGTCCTCGATGGACGAAATTCCGCCGGAAGCGATGAAGCGCATCTTGTACTTCGCAGTCAGCTTTTCGTACATGGCCCGGTTGGTTCCCTCCAGCGCACCGTCCTTGGAAATATCGGTGCAGATGATATATTTCACGCCCTTCATCTGCATGTTCTCGCAGAAATCGTGAAGCGTGTACATGGATTTCTGGGTCCATCCCCGAATTGCCACATAGCCGTCCTTTACATCGGCACCTACCGCAATCCGATTTCCATGCAAACGCGTCGCCTCCACCACCAGGTTTTCGTTGGTAATGGCCGACGTGCCCAGGATAATCCGGGACGCTCCCATATCGATATACTTTTCAATGGTTTCCATATTTCGAATGCCGCCACCGATTTCCACCTTCAGACCGGTGGCATCGATAATCTCTTTAATCACCCCCATATTCGGTGTTCCCCCATCCCGGGCACCTTCCAAATCCACCACGTGAATCCAGCGAGCACCGGCTTCTTTAAATTTCAGCGCCGTGTTCACCGGGTTTTCATCGTAGACGGTCATCTGGTCGTAATCTCCCCGGAACAGTCGAACGGCTTTTCCTTCATAGAGATCGATGGCTGGTAAAATTTTCATTGGCATACCTCCTATAGTTCACAGAAAGCTTTCAGAATCGAAAGTCCCACCTCACTGCTTTTCTCCGGATGGAATTGGCATCCGGACACGTTATCTTTCTGAACCGCCGCAGTCATTTCCACCCCGTAATCCGTGGTGGCGATGACGTACTCCGCCGGCGTCTCCGCATAATAAGAATGCACGAAGTAGACGTAGTCCCCATTGGCGGTGTTTTTCATCAGCGGGCTGGGCTGCTTCAGCATCAGCTCGTTCCATCCGATATGGGGGATGGGCAGATCCTTTGGAATTCGTCCCTCCATGGGAACAATTTCTCCGGGAATCAATCCCAGGCCTTCGTATTCGCCGTACTCATAGCTCCGATCGAAGAGCATCTGCATTCCCAGGCAGATACCCATCAAAGGCTTTCCCTTTCCGGCTTCTTCCTGTACCACTCGGTCCAGGCCGGTGCTTCGAAGGGCTTCTCGGGCATCCCGGAACGCGCCTACGCCCGGAAGAATTAATTTATCCGCTTTCCGAATTTCCGCCGGATTTCCGGTGTAATCCGCATCGATCCCAATCGCTCTCAACGAGGATCGCAGGGAAAACAGGTTCCCTACCCCGTAATCGATAATTCTAATCATTACAGTAGTCCTTTCTTTAGAAGCTCTTTCTCCAGCTCCTCCGTGGAAGACAGTTCCTTCCGAACCGGGGCTGCCGGCTCCCGAGAAACCTGCTGGGTCATTCCCTTCGCGATGCCCTTGGAATAGGTGTCGCTGCCCAGCCCCCGGGGAACATCATCGTATTCATCCTCTATGGGAATCACATCCTCTTCCGTCTCCGTCAGTCGCCCTTTGGTGGAAGGAATTTCATTGCGGAAGCGCTCATCCACCGCCACCGCTTTTCGCAAGGTGTGGGCCAGAGATTTAAACATTCCCTCAATGATATGGTGACTGTTTGTTCCCGCCAGCTGCCGGATATGAAGGGTCACGCCGGCATTTCGAACGAACCCCATCACGAACTCCTCTGCAAGCTCCGTATCGAAGGTCCCCACCTTCTCCGTTGGAATTTCCATTCGGTAATCCAAATATGACCGGCCGGAAATATCCAGAGAGGTGAGAATCAAGGCTTCATCCATGGCCAAAGTCGTATCTCCGTAGCGACAGATGCCCTGTTTATCCCCCAGCGCCTTTGCAAAGGCCAGTCCCAGGCTGATTCCGATATCTTCCACCGAATGGTGATCATCCACGTACACATCCCCCTGACACTTCACCTTCAGGTCAAACCTGGCATGCTTCGCCAGCAGCACCAGCATATGATCCATGAATCCAATCCCCGTATCGATTTCACTCCAACCGCTGCCGTCCAGATCCAGATAAAGCTGCACCTGCGTTTCTCCCGTGGAACGGTTCACTTCGGCTTTTCTCATCTTCTATTCCTCCTGCAGAATTTCTCTCAGCTTTTCAAAGAGCACATCCATCTGCTCTTTCGTACCTATGGTAATTCTAACATAATCCTGAATCCGTTCTGTGGTGAAATGACGAACCAGAACCCCTTTCTCTTTTAATTTCCGATAAAGCTTGTCGCCATCCATTCCGGGACGACGGGCAAAAACAAAATTCGCCTTGGACGGAAGTACCTCGAAGCCCATGGACGTCAGCGTTTCCGCCGTATACTTCCGGTTTTCCTGAATGATTTCGGCGTTCTTTCGGTAATACGCCTCTTCCTCCATCGCTGCGCTTCCCAGAATCAAAGACAGGGTATTTACGCTGTACGGATTGGTGGAGTACTGAAGGGTAATCAAATCTCGTATCAGCTCCTGATTTCCGATGGCAAATCCCAATCTCCCTCCGGCAAAGCTTCGGGATTTGGAAAATGTCTGAGAGATGAGAATATTGTCGTATTTCTTGGTAAGAGGTACGGCAGACTCCGCTCCGAAATCCACGTATGCCTCATCGATCAGCACGACGTGATTCGGATTTGCTTTTACAATCTCTTCGATGATCTCTAATGACAGGGCGATTCCCGTCGGTGCGTTAGGGTTTGGAATAATGACGTTGCAATCGTCACGGCAGTAATCCCGGTAATCGATGGTCATGTCCTCCTGCAGGGGTACCTTTCGGAAATTCACCCCGTGAAGGTTGGCGATGACCTCGTAGAAACTGTAGGAAATATCCGGAAACAGCAACGTGTCTTCATCGTCATTAAAGGCCATCATAGCGAAGTTCAGGATGTCGTCCGAACCGTTGGCCAGGAACACGTTCTCCGGCTCCACCCGGAACCGGTCCGCCAGCATCGCCTTCAATCGACTTCCCGTCGGATCCGGATACAGCCGAAGCCGCTCCATGTCCGCCTCTTTCAGCCTCCGGCAAACCCCCGGAGCCGGCGGAAACGGAGATTCATTGGTGTTTAGCTTAATGTACTCCATTTCCTTCGGCTGTTCCCCCGGTGTATATGATTGAAACCCTTTATACCGTTCTCTGATATATCGACTCATGGCTTACCGCTCCTTCCTGTTTTTTCTCACCAGAACGCTTCTCCCGTGAGCATCCAAGCCCTCTTCCGCCGCGAAGCGCGCCACCTTATCCGCAATCTTTGCCAGTGCATCCTCCGTGTAATAGGAATACTGCATCTTCTTGGTGAAATCGTCCACCGACAGCGGGCTGTTGAATCGCGCCGTCCCGCCGGTAGGCAGGGTGTGGTTCGGTCCCGCAAAATAGTCCCCCAGCGCTTCCGGGCAGTTCTTTCCCAGGAAGACGGATCCGGCATTGCGGATTCGATCCAGATAATCAAACGGATTGTCCACGCAGAGCTCAAAGTGTTCCGGCGCAATCTCGTTGGCAATATCGATTGCGGTTTCGATATCTTCCGTTAAAATAATTTTTCCGTTATGTTCAATGGATGCCCGGGCAATCTCCTCCCGCGGCAATACCTTTAATTGCTTTTCCAATTCCTGCGGTACCGCTTCCGCCAATTCCGGGCAGTCCGTCACCAGCACTGCGGTTGCAAAGCGGTCGTGTTCCGCCTGGGACAGCATATCCGCCGCCACCACTTCCGGAACGCAGGTTCCGTCCGCTACGATGAGAATCTCGCTGGGACCGGCAATCATATCGATGGAAACCCTGCCGTAGACCTGTTTCTTGGCCTCTGCCACAAAGGCATTTCCCGGCCCTACGATTTTGTCCACCGCCGGAATGGTTTCCGTTCCGTATGCCAGCGCCGCAACGGCTTGGGCTCCGCCCACCCGAAAAATTCGATTTGCGCCGCCGATCTTTGCCGCTGCCAGCAGCACCGGGCTGATTTTTCCATCCGTGGCCGGTGTGGTGATGATGATTTCCGACACCCCGGCGATGTGCGCCGGAATGCAGTTCATCAATACCGTGGACGGATATGCCGCGGTTCCCCCCGGCACGTACAGACCGGCTCTCTCAATCGGCACCACCTTCTGCCCCATGACAATTCCCGGTTTCTCGTTCAAGATAAAGCTGTTCCGCTTCTGACGGCTGTGAAATTCCCGAATGTTTGCCGCCGCCTCTTCCAGTATTTCAATCAGTTCCGAATCCACGGAACGGTACGCCTCGTCGATTTCCTCCGGCGTCACTTCCAGGGGTTCTCGGGAGCGATCGAATTCCAGATTGTACTGACGAAGGGCTTCGTCCCCGTCCCTCCGAACCGTATCAATAATTTCCGATACAATGTTCTCCACATTTGCCGGCATCTCCGTGCGGGCAAAAATATCTTCCGGGGCCACTTCCCCGTATTTGTAAGTTCTAATCATAGTATGTAATCTCTATCCTTCTTTCCCTGCTTCATTACTTCTCGGAAACTTCCGATGCCAGTCCTTCCAGCACCGCCTCGATTTCCCGAGTCTTGAATTTGAATGCGGACTTATTGGAAATAAACCGGGCGCTGATGTCCACGATGGTCTCCTGAATCTCCAGGTTGTTGGCCCGAAGGGTGTTCCCGGTCTCCACTATATCCACAATCACATCGGACAGCCCCAGAATCGGCGCAATCTCGATGGATCCGTTCAACTTGATGATATCGATATCTCTGCTTTTACCCCCGTAGAACTTCCGGGCGATTTCCGGAAATTTGGTGGCAACCCGAAGGGTATGCCCCGTGTCGTCCCGCCAATCCTTTGGCGCCGCGACCATCATCCGACACTTGCCGCACTTCAGGTCCAGCAGCTCGTATACGTCCGGCTTGCTTTCCAGGAGGATGTCCTTACCCACAACTCCCACATCTGCGGCCCCGCGTTCCACGTAGATTGCCACATCCGAAGGCTTCACCCAGAAATATCGAATGCCCTTTTCTTCATTTTCAAAAATAAGCTTGCGGCTTTCCTCCAGAAGCTCCGGGCATTCAAAACCCGCATCGGCGAACATCTGATACACCTTCCGTCCCAGTCGCCCTTTGGGAAGCGCTACGTTAATCGTCTCTTTCAACCGTCTTCACCTCCCCGTTTTCAATTCGCACCAGCTCGCGATAACGGAGCTTCTTCGGAACTCGTTTTTGCACGGAGACGCTGAGTCCCCGGTCCGTGTAATCTCGAACCACCTGATTTAGCTGATTCAAATCTTCCCACGGCTGATCCAGAATCACCACATCCACATCGATGTCCCGGCGAACGCGGTTCAGCTCTTCCAGGGAATCCATGGAAATGGAAAAACCGATGGCGCCGGCACTTTCCTTTCCCATCACTTCCATCAGGTTGTCGTACCGACCCCCTGCCAGAATCGGGCGAGCAATGCCCTTGATGAATCCCTGGAAAGTCACGCCGTTATAATAGCCCATGTCGTTTACCGCGGAGAAATCGAAGCGCACGTTCTTCTCCAGCTTCTGTGCCTTCAATGCGGATACCAGCACTTTCAGTTCTCCCACAGCACGACGCATGGTGTTGTTCACCGCCAGCTGATCCAGATCGCCCACCACTTCGTCAATGGGACCGTAGGTGGTAATCAGCTTTCGAAGACGCCGAATCATTTTCTCCGGAACGCCTTGTTTCCGGCAGATTTCCGCTGCGCCGTGGAAGTTTTTCTCTCCGATGCACTGCAGCACCTTTCGTTCCGCCTCCTTAGGCAGATTCAGCAGAGAAGCCAGTGCCCGAACGATTCCCATATGGGAGAGATCCATCACGTAATTCTCATCGATCAGTGCCAGACTTCGCACCGCCAAAAGAATCACCTCGCACACATCGTAGGATCCGATGTCCCCGATGCATTCGATGCCGGTCTGGGTGATTTCCCGGAAATCCCCATATTCTCCGGAAAGTCGATAGACCTCATCATCGTAGCAGAATTTCTGCACCTCTCCCGGCAAGGGTTCCGCCATCTTAGCGATGGACAACGTCACGTCCGGCTTCAACGCCATCAGCTTTCCCCGCGCATCCGTAAAGGTGAGAATTCCATCCTCGCCCAGAAAATCCTTATTCTCAGCGTACAGCTCATACTCTTCGAACTTTCCGGTCTTAAAGCGCCGGTATCCGTAGTTCCCGAAAAGCTCCCGAAGCCGATACACCGCCTTCTCGTCATTCCTCAAAATTCTGTCGTAATCAATCATCCTCTTCCTTTAGCCTTTCCAATACCGCTTTGTATCCGCCGGGTCCGTACATCAAGCATTTGTTCACCCGTCCGATGGTCGCCGAACTGCTTCCCGTTTCCTTGCTGATTTCGTTGAACACCATGCCCTCCGACAGCAGCTTCGCCACCTCCAGCCGACGGCAAATATCCTGAATCTCCTTAATCGTGCAGATATCCTCGAAGAATTCCTTCACTTCCTCTTCATTCTGAAGAGATAACACGGCCCGAACAAAATTATCGTAATACTTCTTTTCCTTTTCGTTCATTCCAACCATCCCCTCCTCTTCGGTTGTGTTCATGCTTTAGCACGCTAACATTGTAACACGCAGCTTTTTGTAAGTCAATTTTCTTGGTTGGTTTTTATAAAAAAACATAAAAAAATTGTGCTAAAAATATTAATTCTTAGCACAATTTCGTTATCTTTCGTTTCCGGCAAGGCCTACTGTTCCGAGCCTTCTTCCAGATATTTCCGGCGAAGGGTTCCCGGCTGCACGCGAACCAATTCTCCGTACGGTTCCAGCAAATCATCCAAATCGTATTCGTCAAATCCGATCAGCGCATATATTCCGTTGATGGAATGCTGCCGAATCTCTTTCGGGGTCTTCACTTCCAGCATTCCCTTCCCCTTGAAATACAGGCAATTGACTTCATCGTCCCGAATGATTTCCTTGAGATCCTTATCCTTAATATAATAGGTAATCATCATCATTCCCTGCTGATAGATGTAGTACAGGCCCTTTGGCGCCGCCTCAATTCGGGCAGAATGAATCGCACCGAACGGCTTCTCGTACACCTTCTTCCCCAAGCGGTTCACCAGAAGGGTTACCAAACCGGTTACCCAGATGGATGCGTGCAGCGGCAGCATCTCCTTGGCAGTGCTTCCTCCCTGAGTAAAGAGATAGGCCTTGTAAATGCCAAAACACCCGAGTCCGAATACCAGGAACGTCAGGAAGCGGTACAGCTTGTACTTCGGATGCGCCGCATACCATTCGTTCTTTCGCCGGTTCAGCAGATTTAAATCTCCCAGATACTTATCGTTATTTCGATCTACGTATAATTCTTTCTTGTTCTGTTCGCTCATTGATTCCTCGTTATTCTTCCACTCCGGTCATCTGCAGGAGATTGACCCACTGATCGTATTCCTCGCCGGTGTACATTCCAAGATCGATTCCCGCTTCTCGCAGGGTGCTGTTCTCCCGGTGAGCCTTCTTCGCAATCCGCGCCGCCTTCTCATATCCGATATGCGTATTCAATGCGGTTGCCACCATCAGCGACTTCTCCGCATTTTCCGTCATCTTGTCTTCATTCACCTCAATGCCCCGAACGCAGTTCTTTTCCAAAGAAGTGAGGGACTCTGCCAGCAGATTAACCGATTCCAGGAACGCCTCTGCCATTACCGGCATGTACACGTTCAATTCGAAATTTCCCTGAGATGCGGCCACGCCGACTACGGTATCATTGCCCATCACGCGCACCGCTACCATGGTGGCGGATTCTGTCTGAGTCGGGTTCACCTTCCCCGGCATGATGGAACTGCCCGGCTCGTTGGCTGGAATGGTAATCTCACCCATTCCGCATCTCGGGCCGCTGGCCAGCCAGCGAATGTCGTTGGCCATCTTCATCAAATCGGCCGCCAATCCCTTCAGTGCGCCGTGAGCCGCCACGTAAGCATCCTTCGAAGACAGGGCATGGAATTTGTTCGGTGCGGTGACGAAATCCTTTCCCGTCAAACGGTTCAGGTTCATCACGGCCTGCTCTGCAAATCCCTTCGGCGCATTCAAGCCGGTGCCCACTGCCGTACCTCCCAGCGCGATTTCCTTCAGGGATGGCAAGGTTCTCTTCACGTTTTCCAAGCTGTGCTCCATCATGGATTTCCAGCCGCTGACCTCCTGACCGAATGTCAGCGGAACCGCATCCTGAAGATGGGTTCTTCCGGTCTTGATGGTCTTCATGTATTTCTTTTCCAGTTGATCCAGGGTCTGAATCATGCAGTTCACCGCCGGAATCAACTTCTCCTCAATGGCGAACACCGATGCAATGCTCATGGCCGTCGGAAAGGTATCGTTGGAGCTCTGGGATTTGTTCACATCATCGTTGGGATGAAGCACTCGGCTTCCTGCCAGATCCGCGGCACGGCCGGCAATGACCTCGTTCACGTTCATATTGGTCTGGGTACCGCTTCCGGTCTGATAGACCACCAACGGAAAATGATCGTCCAGTTTACCCTGGAGAATTTCATCGCACACGATAAAAATGTAGGACGCCTTCTCCGGCGGCAGCACTTTCAAGTCCATGTTGGCGCAAGCCGCCGCATTCTTCAGATAGGCAAATGCGTGAATGATTTCCACCGGCATCTTTCCGCCCACCTTGAAGTTCTGAAAACTCCGCTGCGTCTGTGCACCCCAGTACCGATCTGCCGGTACCTTCATTTCTCCCATCGTATCCTTTTCGATTCTGTATTCCATCTTTCCTTGCCTTTCCCTCTGAGGATTCTATCAACAATTAACGGTGAATCGGACGGCACACGCCGGAAGCAACCGCTTCCGCCGATACGGCATCCGCAATGGCATCTGCCACCCGCTCGTCAAACGCATCCGGAAGTACGTAGTCCGCATTTAGCTCTTCGTCGGTGATTACCGATGCCAGTGCCTCGGCTGCCCGAATCTTCATTTCCTGAGTTACCTTGGTAGCGCCTACTCGCAGCAGCCCCTTAAAGAATCCCGGGAACACCAATACGTTGTTCACCTGGTTCGGGAAATCGGAACGACCGGTTCCCACAACCACAGCGCCGGCTTCCTTTGCCACGTCCGGCATGATTTCCGGCACCGGATTTGCCATGGCGAAGATAATCGGATCCCGGTCCATGGAGCGAACCATTTCCGGTGTCACCATATTCGCCTGGGATACGCCCACGAATACGTCCGCATTGTGAATGGCATCTTTCAATGTTCCGCTCTGGTGAATCGGATTGGTGCGATGAGCAATTTCTTCTTTTACCGCATTGTTTCTCGGATTTCCTTCCATGACGATACCCTTGCTGTCGCAGAGGATGACGCTTCCCAGATGAAGGTCCAGAATCAGCTCCGTAATGGCGATTCCTGCCGCACCGGCGCCGTTCACCACGATCTTCAGATCTCCCCGTTTCTTTCCTACCACCTTCAGGGCATTCAGAATTGCCGCACAGGTGATGATGGCGGTTCCGTGCTGATCGTCGTGGAAGATCGGAATATCACACTTCTCCACCAGCTTCCCCTCGATTTCAAAGCATCTCGGCGCGCCGATATCCTCCAGATTGATGCCGCCAAAACTCTTGGAAATCCGATAGACGGTCTCCACGATTTCGTCCACATCTTTGGTATCCACGCACAGCGGGATGGCATTCACGTTTCCGAAACGCTTGAACAGCGCACATTTTCCTTCCATTACCGGCATTGCGGCGCTGGGACCGATATCCCCCAGTCCCAGAACGGCGGTACCGTCGGTGATTACCGCTACCAGATTACCCTTTCCGGTGTATTCATAGGCCAGGTCTTCGTCTTTCCGGATTTCCAGGCAAGGCTCCGCAACCCCCGGTGTGTAAGCAATCGCCAGATCCTCATCGTTCTCAATCGGCGCTCTCAGCGTGATATCCAGCTTTCCTCTCCACTCACTATGCTTCTGCAGTGCCACTGTTCTGTTGTCCATGTTCCTTTTTCCTCCTGTCCCGGGTTCCAATCAATAATTCAAAAAAAACGAATAGACGCGACCGCGTCGCTTTCCGTTTACCATATATAGAAAATCCATCCCCTCGGCACTTGACCTGGTCTTTGACCCCACACTTGCCTTGACCCGAGTTTCCCGGAGGACTTACTTCTAAACTACGCCATGATCACCGCCGCTTCCTGCTGACGGCTTACGTGGATCCCTTTGCCCGCAGCTGGCTTGGACTTTCAACCACAAACATACCGTGGAGATGAATTTCTATGCAACATTATGTTTTGTAGTATACCATATTATGAAGGCTTATATCAACACTCTCCGTAATAGTGAGCAAATTTCAGCGGTCCAAAATGATATACCTCCCACGTTTCCAGCATTCCCTGAGTCGCCTTCTCAACCGGCACGTTTTCGGTGATAACATATAAATCTTTGCCCGCACTTCTGTCGTCGGCCTTTTTGTACTTCATCGTAACTGCACTCTTCGGTGAATATGTGAATACCGCCAGACGCAGCATGATATCGGTGGAGCACATCGCAAGCAAAATCGCCAGTACGACAATCGCCGCCACAGCTCTTGTCTTTTTTCTTTTCTTCATATTTTCACCTCCGTCAATACTAAGACTTTTTTCTGTGTTTTTATTTTAAAACAACAGCACTACTTCGTCAATCAATATTTATTTCTCCTATATATTGATTTTACCTTTTAACTATAATAAAATAGCTTTAACATAGGGAGGATATTATGATACACGAACGAAACAATTTTAAAATGGGAACAGTCGAAATGCTGGTCCTGTCCCTATTATCACAGAAAGACCTATATGGCTATGAAATCAGCTTGCTGCTCAAAGATTTATCGGAAGGATCATACGTTGTGCCGGAAGGAAGTCTTTATCCGGTTTTGTACAAATTAGAAGATAAAAAGCTTATCACTTCGCATGCTATTCAAACCGGAAAACGTCGTGTACGTAAATATTATCATATTGAAGCTACCGGGCTAGAGAGACTTGACCAACTTTTGTCTGATTACCGCGTAATTGCTGATAGCATCGAATCGATATTGTCGGCAAAACTATCCGATGATAAGGAGAATTAGGAATGAATAACAACACAGAAGTAAAAAAGTACATAAAACAAATACGTGCTCTTCTTCCTGCTTTCAACAAATCTGAAAGAATATTTTTATCAACACTATCTGATCGAATATATGATTACCTAGATGATAATCCGGGTGCTAAGATGAAGGATATCGAAAATCAATTTGGTACCCCTCTGGAAATATCCCAAAGCTATATTTCTTCCCTGGATACGGAAGAGTTGTTTAAGCGAATCTCTGCAAGACAACTTTTGCGTCGTCTTTTTATCATTATCTCAATATCTTTTATCCTAGGACTCGGTTTTTTTAGTGCTTGCACATATAAGGCCTATCTCCATTATAAGAATACCATTATTACTGAAATTACAACTGAAACTACTATCGAAGAATAAGAGAACTAACACAAAAGCTCAAGGAAGGAGTTAAACTTCATGAAACGAATCTTGGTCATTACCACACTGTGTATTCTTTTTTGCTGCACTTCACTCACCGCCTTTGCAGATTCCTCCGATTTTAAAGTGCAAACGGAATATCTAGGGGATGGTAGTTATTACGAAACTGTACTAATCCAAAATAATAACTCAATTATTACTGACACAATATCAACATTATCTAATTCAAAAACTACAGCAGGCTCCAAAACAACATACTATAAAAACTCTTCCGGAAAGGTTATATGGTATGTCAAGGTGTCCGGAACATTCACATATGGCGGTGGGACTTCAAAATGTACCAAAGCATCAGTGACTGCAGAATCAAAAGATAGTGGTTGGAAAATATCTAATAAATCATCTTGGAAAAAAAGCAATAAAGCTTTTGCTAAAGCAACAGGTACACATTATTTCAATGGAATACCAAAAGAATCTTTTTCACGCACCGTAACAATCGCTTGCAGTGCGAAGGGAAAAATTTCTTAACCTTTAGACGCTTCACGAGAGTGTGAGAACAGCCAAAAGAACCGGCACAACCCTACAATCGGGTAAACGCCGGTTCTTTTTCTGCTATCTTCATCCTAATTCGCTCGGACCTATTCACTTTTCACCACATCTGCGCCTGCCGCAAAGGTCAGCACGTACACCTGCCGTGCTCCGCCGGCCAGCAGCACTTCCGCCGCCCCGTCCACCGTCGCGCCGGTGGTATAGATATCATCGATGAGAAGCACGTCTCGATTCCGAATGGCCTCTGCATTCCGCAGAGTCATTACGCCGGAAAGAATCTGCCGCCGTTCCTCCGGAGTCATTCCCCGAAGCGGCGCTGTGTTCCGACTGCGCAGCAGCACATCCGGGCAAAAAGGCATATCCTCCAGCCGGGCGAAGTGCTTTCCGATTACGCTCGCCTGGTTATATCCCCGAATCCGCTCCTTCTCCGGATGCATGGGCACGGGCAAAATCAAATCGTACATCAGTCCGGTTTCCCGGCGAAGGGCCTCCATCCGGTCGTGCATCACCGTACCAACAGTGCGGCCGATATCCGTCCGCCCATGATATTTCAGCGCAAAAACAATGGACCGGGGAAGCTGTCCGTACTCGCAGCAGGTGAACCCCATATCGAAGATATGAGCATGTTCCCGGCAACTGAAACAGATGTCTCCCGGATTGTTCTCTGATAAGATTTTTCCGCATTTCCGGCAGGTCCTCCCCGTCGCCCAGCGAATCTCCCGTCGGCATTCGTTGCACAAGCGATAGGGCCGGGTGCTGTCAATCACCTTGCCGCAGCAGATGCAGTACAGAGCGTCCGGGTAGACCAAATCCAATACATGTTCTTTCAGCATTCGAAAATTCATAAACATCCTTTCCGAATGCATCTGGGTAAAAATAAATATTTTCCGGCTGCCGCTTTCCGATGCAGCTAGCCGATGGTGTTTCCGAAGTCGATCTGGCGAAGACGATATTCCAGTCCGGTATACCGCTCATCGATTCGGTTGTTGTCCACCATAGCGTGCATCCGATCCTCGGAGCCCACCACCACGACCAGGTTTTTGCCTCGGGTCACGGCGGTGTACAGCAGGTTCCGGGTCATGAGCATCGGCGGGAACCAGGTCATGGGTATCACCACCGCCGGGAATTCGCTTCCCTGGCTCTTATGCACCGTGATGGCATAGGCCAGCTCTAACTCCATCAGGTCTTCGTTCTCGTACACCACCACTCGATCATCGTAGCGAACGGAAACCCGTCCGGATTCCGGATTGATGCCCTCAATTCGGCCCATATCGCCGTTAAAGACGCCCTTTCCCTTCTCGGTCTCACCGTCTCGCTTCCACTCCATCATGTAGTTGTTCCGGAGCTGCATCACCTTATCCCCTTCCCGGAAAATCCGGCTTCCGGATTTCTTTTCCCTCTTCTCTTCGGACGGCGGATTCAACACGCCCTGGAGAACCTCGTTCAGATGAATGGTTCCCAGCAAGCCTTTTTTGGTAGGGGTCAGCACCTGGATGTCGTAGCCGCTGTGAATAAAATCATAATAATTCTGCAAACGCCCCCGAAAGAGATCCTCCACGGTATTCAGGATATCCTCTTCCCGCGATCGTCTCATTACGAAGAAGTCCTTGTTGCTCTCATTGGCATACGGATACTCGCCTCGCTGAATCATATGGGCATTCACCACGATTAAGCTCTCGCCAGCCTGGCGGAAAATCTCGTGAAGCCGCACCGCAGGAATGTATTCGCTGCGCAGCATATCTCGGAGCACGTTGCCTGCGCCCACCGAAGGCAGCTGATCCGCATCGCCCACGATAATCAGGCGCGTTCCCGGCTTGACAGCCTTCAGCAATCCCTCCATCAGCATCAAATCCACCATGGAGGCTTCGTCGATGATTACCGCCTTTTCTTCCAGTGGGTTCTCCTCATTGCGACCGAAATTCATCTCGTGCTCATCCTCCGAATAGACGTATTCCAGCATTCGGTGAATGGTCATGGCCTCCACGCCGGAGGTCTCCGTAATTCGCTTTGCCGCCCGACCGGTAGGCGCAGCCAGCGCCACTTTGATATCCAACTGTTCCAGTATGTAGACAATGGTATTGATAATCGTGGTTTTTCCCGTTCCCGGACCGCCGGTGATAATGCAGACATTTTCCGTCAGCGCCTGACGGACCGCGCCCCGCTGCTCTTCGGAAAGGTGAATTCCGCCGGATCTGTTTTTTTCCGCGTCCTGAATCAGATTGTCCAGGTCTGCCGGCAGGGGGTCGATGTGCGCCTCTTTAATCTGAGCCAGATGCCACGCCACGCTCTGCTCCGCCAGATAATACCCATAAAGGTACACCACCGGCGTCTCCTCAATCGTATCCGTCTGAAGCTTCCCCTGGAAAATCATCTGGACCAGGCATTCCTCCACCTGTTCCGACCCCACGTCCAGAAGCTTCACCGTGGATTCCAGCAGCTGTTCCTTGGGCATGTAGGTGCTTCCGCTCTGGGCAAAATTTTCCAGCACATAGGCCACGCCGCTCTCCAGCCGGAATTCGCTGTCTTCCTCAAACCCCAACTTCATGGCAATCTCATCGGCCTTCCGAAAGCTGATGCCGTAAATATCCTCCACCAAGCAGTACGGATTGTCTTTCACCACTTCCAGGGATTCGCCGCCGTACAGCTTATAGATGCGAACCGCCTGGGCCATGGTGATTCCCAGTTCTCTCAGGGAAAAAGAAATTTTCGTAAATTCAATAGTCTCGCCGAAGGATTCCGCGATCACCTTCAGGGATTTCGGTCCGATCCCCCGAATTGCCAGCAGCTTCTCCGGATTCTGCTCCAGCACATCCAAGGTGGATTTCCCGAAGCGATCCACAATCAAATTGGCCATCTTCGGACCAATGCCCTTCACGTTTCCCGCCGCCAGAAAAGCGCGGATTCCATCGGCGTCGTCCGGAATCACCTCTTCGTAGGATTCCGCATTGAACTGCTCGCCGTATTTTCGGTGCATTTTAAATTCCCCAACGATACGGTATTTCACGCCGGGATTCGGATCATGAAAACTTCCGGTCACCGTAAACTGTTCGTCTTCCGTTTCAAAGACGCCCACCGTGTATCCATTTTCTTTATTATGAAAAATTACCCGCTCCAGTTTCCCGATTTTTTCCATGACTCTCCACTTCTGTTATGTTTATTTTTCTCTCACCCTAAAATTTCCGTCGGTACAGTTTCCGATTATCCAGAGTCCATACCCGTTCGCCGAATTCTCCCGGCTCTACCTTGGATAAGCTCTCTTCCATATCGAACATCTTTGCATCCACAATATCCAAGTAGTGGAGCATTTCCGCTTCCGGAAAAAGAGGCTTTCTCGGGCTGCCGAATTCCGGCTCGTAGTGGTGGCTGAGAATCATATGCTCCAGAAGAATGGTCTTCTCCGTTCCGATTCCCAGTTCCCGGCACCGATCGTGAATCAGTGTCACGCCCTGCACCAAGTGCCCCAGCATCTGACCTTCAAAGGAATACCCCGGCGACACACCATGGGTATCCGACAGAATCTCATTCAATTTCTCGATATCGTGGAGCACTACTCCCGCCAAAAGCAGATCCTTGGAGAGGTTGGTATACACTGTACAAGCTTGCTCTCCCATCATCATCATCCGCTTCACGTGGTACAACAGTCCGCCGTATTCCGCATGGTGATTGCTCATGGCCGCCGGGTAGTACATCAGCTTCTCCCGGTTCTCTTCGTAGATTGTCAGGCAGAGCTGCTTCAGCTCCTCATCCTGAAATTCCCGAATCTTTCCTACAATATAGTTATACATGCTTTCCGAATCTTCCGGCGCCGACTTGTAGAAATCGGCAGGCACCAGACCGTCGTCCCGGTTGGCGTGGCGAATCCGGGTAACGCGCAGCTGCTTCGTTCCCTTCCACTCCGTCACTCCGGCTTTCACCTTGATGATATCGCCCACCTGGATTCGATTAATGCCATCCAGCTCTTCATCGGAAATATCCCATTTCTTCGCCGAAATCTCTCCGGTGCAGTCCGCCAATGTCATGTCCAGATATTTTTTCCGATTGGATCCCACCCGAATGGCAATGGTCTTCACCATGAAAAAATCCATAAATTCCATATCCGCCTTCAATTGAAGAACATAATTCTGCTTCATTCGCTTCTCCTTTACACTTCATACATTCGTTTATTATACATTATCCCGGAATCCCCTTCAAGAAACTATGGCATAGCGAGTTTTATTTTTACCCGGGATGTGCTATGATGAAATGTATTGTAAGGAGGTAGCTTTATGGAATTTGATGCAAAGAAAGCAACGCAAGCCACGATTCAGTGGATCCGCGACTGGTTTCGGACGAACGGTCCCGACTGCAACGCAATTATCGGAATCAGCGGTGGAAAAGACAGTTCCATCACCGCCGCCCTGCTGGTGGAAGCGCTGGGCAAAGATCGGGTCATCGGCGTGTTGATGCCGAACACCTCCCAGTCAGACATTGACATGGCGCAGCTTCTGGTAGACCATCTTGGAATCCGCCATTACACCGTAAATATCGGCAGCTGCTACGACGCACTCATGGAGGAAATTCGAAATTCCATCGGTGAAGTGAGCCGAGACAGCGAGATTAATCTCCCGCCGAGACTTCGGATGTCCACCCTTTACGCCGTCGGACAATCCATGAACGGCCGGGTTGCCAACACTTGCAACCTTTCCGAGGACTGGGTGGGATATTCCACGCGTTACGGGGATGCAGCCGGCGATTTCAGTCCAATTTCCAGTTTCACCACCGCCGAGATTCGGGCCATGGGCCGCGAACTGGGCGTTCCGGAAGTGCTCATCGAGAAGGTTCCGTCCGACGGACTCAGCGGCAAGACCGACGAGGACAAACTGGGATTCACCTATGAGGTATTGGATCGATACATCCGCACCGGCGAGATCGACGATCCGAAGACCAAGGAACGCATCGACACCCTGCACGAGCGAAATCTCTTTAAGCTGAGATATATGGACAGCTTCGTATATGAAGGTTAATAGATTGCGGTAAAAATAAATCGGAGGCGGCACGGGTTACGGTGCATCCTCCGATTTTTATTTTGGGGTCCTCACTTTTCCGATTCTTCTTCGCTCCGCCGGCTCAATCCCAGGTCATTTCCCAGGCTGTGGGCGTACCCGATGGATTTGGTTCCGTATTTCTTTCGAATCGCATCCATAGTGCGTTCAATCTTCTCTTCCTGCACCGAATTCGAATTCACCGAATTTGAATTGTTCTTCGGCTCCGGCGAAAACATCTCCGCCATGTCGAAAATCGACACTTGCTCCGGGGCATCTTCCTTTGCCAAATAAATTGCGGTCACCGTCAGAAGCCGGATTTCCCGGTCCATGAACCCCGCTTCCTGAATCAGCTTCAGAGCAATTCGGCGAATGGTCTGCGCCGTGACGAAAGACCGCTCCACCCGCCGCTGCCGGGAGATTCGCCGAAACTCCGGCGTGGTAATTTCCACTTTCACCCCGTACGCCTTCATCTCATACAGTCGAAGGCGCGTGCTCACCCAATCGGCAAGCTCCGTTACCGCCAAAGACACATCATCCTCGCCTCGAATATTACGCCGAAAGGTCACTCCGTGACCCACAGATTTCACATCATCCCAATCGCCCCAGCGACGAACCGGCGATGTATCCTCGCCGTTGGCCGAACGGTGAAGATCCTCTCCGTGCACGCCGAAACTTCGCTTCAGAAAACCCACATCCGCCCGGGCCAGCTCACCAATGGTGTAGATATGAAGCTTCTTCAACTTCTCTGCGGTGGCTCTTCCCACATAGAAAAAATTGCCTACCGGCTGTGGCCACAGAATCTCCCGGTAGTTCTCCCGTGAAATCACCGTGGTGGCATCCGGCTTTCGGTATTCCGATCCCATCTTCGCAAAAATCTTGTTATAGGACACGCCCACCGAGAGGGTGAGGCCGTACGTCTCTCGAACCCGGTTCCGAATCTGATCCGCAATCTCCTCTGCCGGTCCGAACAGCCGCTCGCTGCCGGTGACGTCCAGCCAGGATTCGTCGATGCTGTAAGGTTCCACCAGATCCGTATAAGACCGATAGATCTCATTGATTTTCTTGCTGTAAAAAGAATACTTCTCGTGGTGCGGCGGCAGAAAGGTCAGCTCCGGGCATTTCCACAGCGCCTGCTGAATCGTCTCCGCCGTGGTGACGCCGAATTTTTTGGCCGCCTCATTTTTGGCCAGCACAATACCGTGACGATTCTCCGGATTTCCCGCCACCGCCACCGGTACGTCCCGCAGCTCCGGATGTTCCAGAAGCTCTACGGAAGCGTAGAAACTATTCATATCGCAGTGGAGAATCTTTCGGTCCATTGTGCTCTACCGGTTTTGAATCCGATGGGCCGCATTCAGAATCGGGTCGATATACTTTCGGTCCACCAGGTCCACCCCTTCTTCGATATTTCGAATCATCTTCATGGCAGCTCCGCCATCCTCTGCCGTCTGTCCGGACTTCAACACTTTCTTGGCAACCGCCATCAGCATCCGATCCAAGCCCTTTACCTGCGCCGGATCGTACCGTCCCGGGCAGAAAAACAGCTGCATCCGGTCCATATTCTCCCGACCGTCGAAATTGATTTCACAGATCTGAAGGTAGTTTTGCGGATTGTATTCCGAAACCCCGGTCACGAATAGAATCGTGTGATCCTTCGAGCCTTCCAAATAGGGCTCAATCTTATCGAAATCCACGATGCCGCTGCCCCGCAACCAGGAACCGTAGATGATCAAATCGTATTCCGGAATGGTCTCTTTATCGAAATCCTTCAATGCCGCACATTCACATTCCAAAGACTGTGCAATCCATTCCGCATACTGCCGAGTCGATCCCCGCTTGGAGGTATATAGTACAATCGCTTTTTTGTTCATTCTCGTATTCTCCTATCGGATGTCGCCTACCGGCTGAGTACATCCACGTATTCGTACAGATGACGGTCGAACTCCTGGGTTTCCGCCAACGCTTCTTTCAAATTAAAGCCCAGCACTTTTCCGTCCACCAGACCGATGGCCTTGTTCGTCAATCCCGCATCCAGAAGCTCGATGGCCTTGTCTCCGCAGCGGGTGGCCAGCATCCGATCCTGAAGGGTCGGCGATCCGCCTCGCTGGAGATACGACAGCACCACCAGACGCACGGAACGCCCCGTACGTTCGGAAATTTCTTTTACCAGCTCCTGCGAATCCATCGGATATCCCTCTGCTTTGATGATAATACTGTGCTGCTTTCCCTGATTGCAGCCTTCAATAATCTTCCGGCAGACGGAATTCACATCCCGATCCACCTCCGGAAGGAGCACCGCTTCCGCACCGCCGGCGATTCCGGCATACAGTGCGATATCGCCGCAGTGACGGCCCATAACCTCCACCACGGTGGTTCGTTCGTGGGACGAAGAAGTGTCCCGAATTCGGGTAATCGCATCCAGCACCGTGTTCACCGCGGTGTCAAAGCCGATGGTGCTTTCCGTATATCCCAGATCGTTGTCGATGGTTCCCGGAATGCACATCACGTTCACGCCCAGACGTGACAGCTCCAAGGCGCCGGCAAAAGAACCGTTTCCGCCAATCACAACGATGGCGTCCAGCCCAAAGGTTTCAATGGTGGTCACGGCTTTCCGACGTCCCGCCTCCGTCATAAAACGCTCACTGCGGGCGGTTTTCAGCATGGTGCCGCCCCGCTGAAGGATGTCCCCCACCGCACGGCGGTCCAGCTCTTCCAGTTCGCCGTCAATCAGGCCCTCATACCCTCGATAGATTCCGTAGACCTTCATTCCGCGGGCGATGCCGAAACGCACCACCGCCCGAACCGCTGCATTCATTCCCGGTGAATCTCCGCCGCTGGTCAATACTCCAATTTTCATCATCTTTTGTCCTCTTTCGTTTTTTAACCCTTTACATTATCGTTTCCCAGCAGATCCTTCAGACGGCGCTCCAGCTTCTCGCTAAAATCCACCCGATACTGACTGCTGGTTTTCACATTCCTTCCTCCCGGAAGGAATACCATTACGTCTCTATTCCCCGGATATTCTTTCAGAACGCCCATGATTTCTTCCAGCACCAGATTTCGGCTTCCCAGCCGTTCCACATATTCCGGCGGAACCCGCAGCTTCACCAGGTTGGCGATATCCTCCGTCGGTCGCCCCGCCGAATTCTGTCTCCCCGCCGGATTCGGTCTGCCGGACCGGAAATTTCCCCGCCGGCGGAACTCCTGAATTTGATGGATATCCGCCAGGTTGTCCACCAGAACCTCCGGTGCGGAATCCTCTTTAATGGACAGCTTGCCGGAAATCGCCACAATCTGATCGGTCTGCACCAGATGTCGGAATTTTTCGTAGGCGGACGGAAAAATAATTCCATCCATAATGCCGCTGAAATCCTCGAACTGAATTCTGGCCATCTCCTGGGCTTTCCGCGTAATCATGGTTTTCACCGATACCAGCATTCCCGCCATTACCACTCGGTCCCCGTCCCGATACCGTCCGTAGGCGGACTCCATGCCCGGCATGTTCTCGGACATGCCATCCGTATCCATCGAAGACACTTCCAGAATCTCCGACACGGAAGCGGTGGTGTTCGTCTCGATCAGCTCTCGGTAATCATCCAACGGATGGCCGGAAAGGTAGACCCCCAGCATTTCTTTTTCCATGGACAACAGCTGGTCCTTCTCGAAATTGGCGATTTTCGGCAGCTCCGGCGTAGTGCGAACCTCCTCGATTAAGCTTTCGTCCAGCTGGAAAAAAGAAATCTGGTTCTGCCCGGAATTCCGAGCCCGCTTCTGCGCCCGAGAAACCGCATCGTCGCACACCGCAATCATCACCGCCCGGTTCGGATTGATTTCATCCAAGGCACCGGCTTTAATCAGGGATTCTACGGCTTTCCGATTCAGCTCCTTGGCATCCAGACCGTCTACGAAATCGTAAATATCCGTCGGCTCCGGATTGTCCTTTCGAGCATCGATAATCGCCCCTACGATTCCCGTGCCCACGTTCTTTATTCCTGCCAGGCCGTACCGAATCCGATCTCCTTCCACGGAGAATTTCTCTTCGCTTCGGAGAACCGATGGCGGAAGCACCTCAATTCCCATTTCGTTGCAGTTTCGAATGTATGCGGAAATGTGTCCCGGCTGCCCCATGACGCTAGACATCAGCGCCGCCATAAATTCCTTCGGATAGTGGCATTTCAGATATGCCGTCTCGTAAGAAACCACGGCATATGCCGCCGCATGGGATTTGTTGAAGGCATACTGGGCGAAGCTGACCATATCTTCGAAGATGGTTTCCGCCGCCTCCTTGGAAATTCCGTTGGCCACACAGCCGGCAATCTCCACGGAACCGTCCTCCGCCTTCTTTCCGTTGATAAAGTATTCCTTCTCTTCCAGCATCACCGCCATTTTCTTTTTGCTCATGGCACGGCGCACCAGGTCCGACCGCCCGTAGGAGTACCCGCCCAGGTCCCGCACAATCTGCATTACCTGTTCCTGATACACCAGACAGCCGTAGGTAACCCCAAGAATCGGCTCCAAATGCGGATCCACATACTGAATCTTCTCCGGATGTTTCTTATTCTCAATGTATTTCGGGATGGAATCCATCGGACCCGGCCGATACAGGGAGATTCCCGCGACGATATCTTCAAAGCAGGTGGGCTTCAGGTTCTTCATAAAATCCGTCATGCCGCCGCTCTCCAACTGGAAAACCCCCTCCGTATTGCCTTCTGCAATCATCTCGTAGGTGGCCGCATCGTTGTAATCCATCGTGGAAAAATCAATTTCGATTCCCTGATTCTCCCGAATCAAGTCCAAGGCATTTCGAAGCAGCGTAAGATTTCGCAGCCCCAAAAAGTCCATTTTTAACAATCCCAGTTCCTCAATCGTGGTCATGTTGAACTGCGTCGCCGGTCCCTTATCCGAGGAATACAGCGGAACGTATTCATCCAGTGGAAGCTTACTGATTACCACGCCCGCCGCATGGGTGGACGCATGTCTCGGCAGACCTTCCACCGCCATGGACATGTCCAAGATATCCCGAACCAAAGGCTCCGTATCGTACCTCTCCCGAAGGCTGTGGTTGATTTCCAACGCCTTGGAGATGGTCATTCCCAGCTCATTCGGAATGGCCTTGGCGATGGCATCTCCATCGGCATAGGAAGCGTCCAGCACCCTGGCCACGTCCCGCACCGCCGCTTTTGCTTTTAGCGTACCGAAGGTAATAATCTGTGAAACCTTATCCTTCCCGTACTTTCGCACCACATAATCGATGACGTCCTGACGGTGTTCAATACAGAAATCCACGTCAATATCCGGCATGCTCACCCGCTCCGGGTTCAGGAACCGCTCAAAAATCAAATTATATTTAATCGGGTCGATTTCCGTGATGTGCAAAGTATACGCCACGATACTTCCGGCTGCGGAACCTCTTCCAGGGCCCACGGCAATGTCGTGTGTCTTTGCGTAGTGAATGAAATCCCACACAATCAGGAAGTACTCCACATATCCCATGGTCTCGATGACATTCAGCTCACTCTCCAGTCGAATCCGGTAGCTGTTGTCCTCCTCCATAGCCGCATCGCCGTACCGCTCCCGCAGACCCTCATAACAGAGCTTCCGCAGGTACCGATCGTTGGTCAAACCCTCCGGCGGAATAAATTCCGGCAGATGATATTCCCCAAAAGTAAATTCCACCTTGCATCGGTCCGCAATCTCCTGGGTGACTTCCAGGTATTCCGGGTGTCCCGGAAAAAGCTCCTGCATTTCCGCTTCGGATTTCAGATAGAATTCGTCGTTCTCGAATTTCATCCGGTTCGTGTCGTTCACCTTCGAACCGGTTTGAATGCACATCAGCACATCCTGTGCCTTCGCATCTTCTTTTCTTATATAGTGGGCATCGTTGGTGGCCGCCAGCGGAATATTCAAATCCTGAGAAAGACGTTCCAATCCGGCAATCACCGGACGGTCCTCCGTCAGAAAATGGTTCTGAATCTCCAGAAAGAAATTACCCTTTCCAAAAATCTGCTCCAATTCCATGGCTTCCCGCCGCGCTCCATCGTAATCGTTTCGCATCAGCATTCGCTGCACATTTCCCGCCAGACAGCCGGAAAGGCAGATGATTCCTTCGCTGTGCTCCCGGAGCACGTTTTTGTCCACTCTTGGTTTGAAATAGAAACCATCCACATACCCTGCGGATACTATTTTTACCAGGTTCCCATACCCCTTCTGGTTCTCCGCCAATAAAATCAGATGACCGCTCATCCGGTCTTTCTCCGGATCTCGGTCATTTATCGTGCGGGCCGCAGTGTACACCTCACACCCGATAATGGGCTTGATATCCTGCTTTTTGCATTCCTTGTAGAAGTCAATAATCCCGAACATGGCCCCGTGATCCGTAATGGCCAGAGAATTCATTCCCAATTCCTTGGCGTAGGCGGGGAGTTCCCGAATTCGAGATAATCCGTCCAAAAGGCTGTATTCAGTATGTACGTGAAGATGCGTAAAAGCCAATGTGGTCACTCCATTCTGTTTCTGTCGATCAAAAAGGGGCTCTTCCCTTTTTTCCGTTTATATGTATACAGAATTGATTATATCACACATTGCACGGATATTTTTCTGTAGTCTAAAAAATATCCGTGACAAATGCGAACCATTCGGTTTTCAATGATAACCTTTCACTTTTAAAATTGTTTTTGAATTAGTACAATCTCACACGGATAATCACACGACTCACGAGATTTCTTTTTCAAAGCTTAGAAAAATCTTTAATTTTCCCTTAATTTTTGTCGCAATTGAAAACAAGAATTCATTTGAATGTGAATACTGTGTGAAGTAGATTGACAGTTTTTCTCACATGAACGTCATTTTTCGCTTGTCAACAATTTGACATTTCAAATCGTGCTGATATAATCACAGTATCAGCAAGGTTACGTCGGGGTTAGCCTCGCTGATAGAGCAATTATATTATTATATTATCACTAGAATTATTAATTCAAAGGGAGGTAGTTATGTCTCTTTACATTCTGAAAGGACTATGCATAGTCGGCATCGTTTTGAACCTGTTCCTGATGTACAGAAAGATGAAAGAAATGCGTGCAGTAACTGAACCAGATCCGGTATTCGGACTCACCGGTGAAGAACTCTGGCAGCAGCAGAAAAAACATAACGTATATAACTTCATTGTAGGAGTTATCATGAACTTCGGTGATACCCTGGGTATCGGATCCTTCGCCGGATCTTCCGCAGCATTCAAGATTGGTAAGTCCGTAGACGATATCAACGTTCCTGGAACGCTGAACGTAGGTGACACCGTCCCGGTACTGTTCGAGGCATTCCTGTTCTTCGGATTCGTAGACTTGGATACCCTCACTCTGGTTTCCATGATTGTTGCATCCGTACTCGGCTCCATCCTGATGGCAGGCGTAGTATCCAAGCTGGACAGAAAGCACGTACGTATCGCAATGTTCATAGGATTGTTCCTTCTCGGTTCCGTAATGCTGTGCAAAGTACTGGCAATCGGACCTTTCGGTACTATCGGTACCGCTTTGAAGCTGACCGGCGTTAAGCTGATTATCGCAGTTGTTGTAAACTTCGTTCTGGGCGCTCTGATGAGCGTAGGCGTAGGACTGTACGCTCCTTGTATGGCTCTCTGCTCCCTGCTGGGACTGAACGTTGGAGCCGCATTCCCGGTAATGATGGGATCCTGTGCATTCCTGATGGCATTCGGTAACGGCCCTAAATTCATCAAAGAAGGAAGATACGACATGGCAGCATCCTGGATGCAGGCATTCGGCGGAGCAATCGGTGTATTCATTGCTTACAAGTTCGTAAGCTCCATCCCGCTGAAGATTCTGACCATCATCGTAGTATGTGTAGTATACGTAACAGCAGCAATGTTCCTGCACGATGCTATCAAGAAGGGATCTGCAGCATAGACTACAGAACATTCAGTTACAAAAGATTCCAAAAGAGAGTGGCAATCGCCACTCTCTTTTTAATATGCATTCAATGCAGAAGACTCATTCTCCACTCCAATCGATGGGATGTTTCCAAACAATGCACTACAAAAGGCGGGATGCTTCCCGCCTTTTACTTCGTCTATTCATCCTCGCCGTCTTCCTCCGGCTCATCCTTCCGATAGGTATTGTTTCGTACCGCCGTAATCTCATCTACTATAGACTCAATCTTATTCCTAGATATCCCATCGTATCCTTGTACCAAGCGCTCTCCAATCAGTTCTGCATCCTCTTTCTCGTACAACTTTCCAAGATTCTTCAGACAGTGCTGAATATTGTTCATATCTCCTGCCTTCCGCTTCTTCTCATCCACCGCTCCCGGCAGATAATGGAAGCTGTCCCCGAACTGATCCAACGCATTGTAGGCAATAATTCGCTTCAGATAAGAGTCCGTCGGATTTCCTATGCCGACCCCGATTACTGCGATGTGCTTTCCGTCCATATTGAAATTCACATAGTTCTGCTGAAGAAGGTTCAGCTTCTCAATCCGCCCGTCCTTAATCCAACCGATATAAATTACATTTCGATACAGAGAAGCATACCCCAGATACTTACGGGTAGCCGGAATCATGTCGCTATGAAGCGTATTGCTGATCCATTCTCCATACTTCAGTGCACTGCCGTGTTTGCTTTCCACAATCACCAAAGTATCTGCCCGACTTTCCATTCCGGCAGCCGCCCTCCGGGCCTCCGCCTTTCGATTTAAATTCTTCATTCGCTTATTTATCCTCTCTTACAAAACCCGGCGTACATCCACAATTTTCTTTCCGCTGTATGTACTTCCATTGGAACGGAACAACTTTGTACGGCAGATGCCATTCGCTTCATCCATTGCATGCACGATCTGTCCATTTCCCGCATAAATCGCCACGTGGGACAATCCGGAACCAAAGAAAATGATATCTCCCGGCTTCATCTTGTCAACGCTGACGGATTTCCCGCCGATTTCGTGATACAATCCGCCCACATTCATGCTTTTCCAATGCTTTCCCGCCGGTCCATGGGTAAAAACATAATTTACAAATCCGGCGCAATCCACGCCTGTTTCAATATCTCGACCTCCGAGAACATAGGAATTTCCAAGATATCGATCCGCAAAGACAATCGTCTCTCCTTCGGTTAATGATTGATCTTCTTGTGCCTCTATAACGGCCTTCGTTTCCTTCACAGTGTCCTTTACCGGCACGACCGCATCCTTCATCGTAAAAGCAACTTTCTTTGCGTCAAAGGCGATTTTCCGATTATATGCGGTAGTCTCCGTTCCGATGGCATAGCAAAACACCGTCAGCAGAATCAGCTCCATTACCAGAATTACAACGATTCTCTTCTTTATCCAATTTCGAGTCTTTATCCATTTCATAAAGGCCCTGCCTTTCTCTTTGTCCAGAGACGCCTATCAATATTATTATACAATAGAAGAAAAGGTAAGTGCAATCCTTCCTCGGGATAGAACAAGAGTGTCGGACGGTTTCGAACCATCCGACACTCCCGTTTAAAAAGGAAAGATTACATCTGTCAATTATTTCTTGCTGCGCATTTCTTTCTCTTTCATTCGAATCTTCAGAATCATGAGTGCCTTCTTAACGTCTTCCGCCGTCATATTGTTCTCACCGACGATATCCGACTCGATGCCCTCCGGATTCTTGCAAATATCTACGATATTCTTCAGATTCGGGTCGTCTACTACGAAAGTAGCCATGCTTCCGCTGAAGTTCAAGCCGGAAAGTGGAATATCCCGTTCTCCCAGCTCTTTCACGCAGTTTACATAGTCCACATCGCTGTTTCCCCAGCCATCGGAGCTGACGATAACGCCATCGGCACGCATGCACTCTGCCACGATTGCCGCACGTGTACTGTTGCGAATCTTATCTACGTTATCATCCGCCGTTCCGAACAGCAGTACACCCATCAAATCAATACCTTCATCAGAACCAACGATGTCTACCAAAGGATCTCTGAAATGATGTAAACTTGTTTCTTTTGTTGATGGTCCAATTCCCATAATCGCACCTCCTACTGCATGGATCTAATAATGCCGTCCCGGTACTCGTTCGGTGTCAGCATTACCGGCATATTGCCCATTTCAATAATTGATTTTCCGCCTTCCACGCCCGAAGGTTCATTCGGGAACAGGTGAGTATCGTACATCGCACCCTGCCCGGCAACCTGACGGATAATCAGTACACGCTTCTGACCCGGGCGAACCGTGTCATGGTATTCATGACGCTCGGTGCATTTATTTCCGTTAAATTTCTTAAGAATGTCTCTGTATACCTGAATAAAATCATCACACGCTGCGTGTCCCTGGAACGCACCTTTCCGTTCCTGACCCATTGCAGCCTCAAAAGTAACATCAAAAGAAATGATATAGTCATTTTCATCCGGAGTTCCGGCTCTGCCAAGAACCAACTTCTCCTTAAGGTTTCCTTCCGAAGATCCGAATTCATGGGTCTGCTTTCCGTTCACATCCACACCGGTAAGCATCACATAGACGCCGGTAACAGTATGGGTGATTCCATCTCCGCATTTGCCCAGTACCTTCGTTGAAATCGGAACGATGTCCATAATCGTGTTCGTCCAACGATCATGATCTCCCGGCTTGATAATCTGGATATCAATCTTATTAATGGTGTCATACTTTTTCACCAAATCCGGAATCATATCTTTCGAAACGGTAAACTTACCGTCCATCGTCATTGTGCAAGCATCTCCAAATTCCACTTCATTCATATGGAATGCTTTAATCACCAATCTTCTCAAATCAATTTCTTTAACAGCCATAACAATACCTCATCTTAGGATAAATGGGGCAGAATAAACATTCTGCCCCATCTTCGTTTCCGATGTCCTATTAAGTTGGACTAGATTACTGCGTGATATTCGAATGGCAGCGGAACAATCTTTCCCGGAGTCTGAATCTTCTCCAGCTGTTCCAGAGTTGCCTTTACGATACCAGTCTGCATCTCAACGTTGTGTGGTTCACCAGCGTTTGCACCCATCGGTACCATAGGAGCTACGGCACGAGGTGTACCAGCCTGTCTTACAACAGGAGGCAGTGCTGCGATGATTACAGTCGGGATGCCGATGGACTCAATTGCTCTCTGCACGATTGTTGCAGAGCGGTGGCAAGTTCCTCATCCAGCAGTCATCATAACTGCATCAACGTTCTCATCCTTAAGTCTCTTTGCAATTTCCGGACCTGTGTAGTTGGTGAATCTTTCGATGTTTCCACCACCACCCATGAATCCATAGTGGTAAGGAGCAGTTCCCTTGATGAATCCTTCTGCAGCCAGCTCATGCAGTCTGGAGATTGGATACATGCAGTTGATGTCCTTATTTACGTCAGAGTTATCGTAACCACCGTGAGTTACCATCAGCTCTTCTTCCGGTGTGTCATCTGGAATTTCTCTGAAAGTGAAGTCACCAGCAAGATTGAATCTTTCCTGGTCTGTTCTATGTACACCTGCAGCTGTAGCCAGAGCAATTACCATCTCGTTGAGTGGCTTTGTTACTGGAGCCCATACCGACTTCGGTGTAATAGGTACAAAGATTTCAGATTGTAAACCTTTTACAACTGTCATACTCATTTGTATTATTCCTCCTCGATATTTTCTGTTGGCGCCAAATCATATTGACGTCTTCTACGCGCATCTATATTGCTGATATACTTCTCGTTGATTTCCGGTCCTTCCTGCTCAATGAAGCTCATATTCCAGGCCACCGTCTGACCAACCTTCAATTCCGTATCGGAGATAATCATTCTCATCGGAACCAGCAGGTATCCAAGTCGTCCCTTGAGGTCGATTCCAACACCCTCGTCGTGAACCTCCACGATTATTCCTTCCATCTTGATTATCTTATCGCCGTACTTCATCTGTATATCTCCTTACTATAGATTAGTCGTATTTAGCCTTTCTCTTCTCACTCATTGGCAGGCTCTGCTCGTTCTCAACCAGTTCGATCTTCTCGCCGGTAGCCTTCTCAATCAGCTCGACATTGTTCTGCTTAACGTTTGCGTTGTAGTGTCTTTCCGGAGCCTTGATTTCCTCGCCGGCCATCTTAGCCTTCAGCATAGCCAGTCCACGGATAGCATCCTCTTCGCAAAGAGTGTTGCAAGCCAGTACTTCGTTCTCGATACCGGACATGGACTTGTTGTTGTCTACCATTGCATCGCAGTACTTGTTGCCGGTTACCAGTGCACCCTGTACAGCGCAGAAGGAGAATCCAACAACCGGAATTCCTCTCTTACCAATCTGCTCGATGTGGGAAGTGAAGTCAACGTGGTTATTTCCGAATCCTTCGGTTGTAACGAAAGCACCGTCAACGTTCATGGATTCAACCATCTGTCCCAGTCTTCTGGATACATAGAACTTATCGGTGTTAGCCTGTGGGGAACCAACGAAGATAACGCCTACGCAGTCAACGTCTTCATCGTGTACAGCGCCCAGTACCAGCGGCTCTCTCCAGTAGTGTCTGGACATTTCCTTGGAAGCCGGTCCGATGCATGTCAGAGCGTGGATACAACCATCCAGTACTTCCAGTGGGTTAGCAGCTACAGGAACGTTACCCAGGTCTACGTTTGGCTTAGCGCCCAGAACGCCAACCGGCTCAGTTGGGAACAGGAAGTTATCGTGCATTGCACCCTGACCCATGATTTCCTTAACTACTACAATCTTCTTCTTACCAGGGTGTCTGGTCTGCTGCAGAACCTGAGTATCAACAACCTGCTCATCGGTCAGGTCTCTTCTCATAGCTTCTCTGATTTCAGAAGTTACGTGGTCAACTGCAGTATGGATTGCGATAGGTCCCGGTCTCTCCATGTTCTTCTTTCTGTCGATGACGGCTTCATACTTAATCATGATTTCGCCCTTATCTACAGCACCCGGACGGCCCCACTGCATGTTCTCGTCGAGGTAACCCTCAGAAGAACCGAACTCACCAACCTGAACGCCTTCTTCGGTAACACCGGTTACAACGGTAACTACGCCGTCCAGAACCATGGTCTCACCTTCGCCCAGCTCCATGTCGGTATCCGCCTTACAAGCGATTGGCTGAATGTCCATTACGGTCTGAGAGTATGTGTGATACTGATCCGGGTTGATGATTTCAACCTTCATGCTCTGAACCAGAGCCTGAGCATCTGCACCTTCAGTAGCTGCTGCTTCACGAACGTACAGGGTAGTACCCTCAATCTTTGTCTCATCACCAAGAACAACCTTGTCGATCTTGTAGTGCTTTCTGGTCATCTCTCTTACGACAACTTCTTCCTCTTCAGCTGCTGCTGCTGCCGGAGCTGTTGCTGCTGCTGCCGGTGCTACTGCTGCTGCCGGAGCTGCTGCGCCTGCACCAACGCCTGACGGGATTTCGATGTCGATGTTCTTACCTTCTCCGATGTGGAGTTTGATTGTGCCACCTGCTGCTGCAACCGGAGCTGCTGCAACCGGAGCTGCTACTTCAGCTGCTGCTTCTTCTGCAGGAGCTTCTTCCTCTGCTGCCTCTTCCTCTGCTGCATCGTACTTATCAACGATGTCCGGAGTGATTGGTGTCAGGGAATCTACAGTCTTAGTTAATTTCGATCCATTCAGAACCTGGCAAAGCTTAAGAGCGCCATCTGTGTTCAGAAGTCCGGAATCGATGAGGTCTGGGAAAATTGCCGGATCCTCAAAGTTCGCAGGCTCCAGAACTGTGCCTTCTTCTGCTCTGCAGCACAGTACTGCTGGGTCGTTCGCATGTTGTTTAGCTGTTTCAGCTGTGATTGACATATCGATCTTCCTCCTTAAAATGTTTTGCCTTGCATTTGCAAATATATATTTATCCACTCCGCCGCACCGACAATCGGGGTCTGCCGGTACAGCAAAGGAAAATAAATATCTACTTTTATATATAACTAGGGCAATGCAGCATTCACACTGCCCTAATTATTCAGAAATTAGTTGTTCTCTACGTTATCTACAACGTTGAGATCCTGATCCACGTGCTTGGATACTCTCAGAGTTCTGTACAGCGGGTGATCTACCGCTCTCATAACATGGTCAGTCATGTGCAGAACCTTCAGGCCCATCTTCGGACCGGATGCCATAACTGTGTTGGAGCAGTCAGAGCAGTTTCCGATGATGATGTATTCGCACTTATCCTTCTTGAACTGCAGGTTGTTTGCAACCTGGCCCGGGCAGTTACCCGGTCTCTCGCACTTTCTGGATCCGTTCGGCTGTTCCTGAGCCTGCTTGCAGTAGCACAGCGATACTTCTTTTGCATTGTACTTCTTTGCCAAATCACGCATTCTTTCCAGGTTTCCGCCACATGCACATACCAGAATTCCCAGGTTTGCTCCGTGGAGATCCATGAATGGCATGGATACCAGAATTGCTCCGGTATTCTTGCAAATCGGTTCGTCAACGGTGCAAGCTCTTCCGGTGAATGCACCACCCATGATGATTTCACCGTAGTCGCCATCGATGCCGCCGGCTCTTTCAATCAGAGAACCTACGCTGGTACCAACCGGTACGTCTACGAATACGTGAGCATCGTGACCGCCGTTCAGCTTGCCTCTTACGGTCAGGTTCTTCAGGAATGATGGCTTTCTTTCGTCGATTGCTTCTGCCACTCTTGCGCAGGTCTCACTGTTGATTACAACGGCTTTTGCTGCGCTTGGGAGCTGGCTTGGCTCCAGTTCGATACCGAGACATTCTCTTACAACGGCTCTTTCTTCACCCATCGGATAAATGTCCGGAAGCAGATGTCTCGAGATTGCCGGTTCATCTGCAAGAAGCTCGTCCAGCTTTACAATAGTATCGTGATGTTTCTTCTTAATAGCGATGATTGCTTTGTCTGCTCCGGAGATCTCCATTGCATACTTGATACCCTTGATTACCTTCTCAGGCTCTCTGTCAAGCTGCTCAATGTTGTGAGCCAGTCCCGGTTCACACTCGGAAGCGTTAACCAGAATGTATCCATCTCCATCGAAGTGAGTGTCCAGCTTAATTCCGGTCGGGAATCCTGCTCCTCCCATTCCGACAACACCGGCTGCCTTAACCATTTCCAGTGGTGTTCCTTCCGGAATCTTCTCATAATCTTCACTCTGCTCTTCATCTGGTTTGATGATGATTCTGTCTTCTAATACATCTTCAACAACACCGTCAGCGCTGGAGAAAATGTTTGCTCCAAGACCTGTTGGCTCAGCGATCAGAGTACCTCTTCTGACTTTGTCACCCTTCTTGACAACCGGTGCACAAGGCTTACCAACATGTTGTCTTAACAGAATTTGTAAATTTTCCATGACACAATCTCTCCTTAAATTATTTCCTGAATTGGCAATTACTTGAATCTCATTACAAATTATCGCCCTTTTACATAATGAATATTATCACAGAATTCTATTCAAATCAACGATATAATAAATCCCAGCATTGAAAAACTCTATAATTCATTATTTCTCATTTTACTTTTCTATTCCTTTATTTTAAGGGGTTTCCGACGGTATCCTCGGACGCTTTTACCATTTTTTTATTCTTGTTTGTTAAATAACTGTTAGATAATCCCTATGATTCGTGTCATGAAGTTTTATCATGATACGCATTTGTTATTGTTATGCCGACATTATAAATTGTGATATTGACATTGTGAAATTCTCGTCTATAATGAGATTATAAATTGTAGATTATTTAACCTACATCATTTACAAGCGACCTAATCTAAGGAGGTATTTAGCTATGGCATTTGAACCTAAGGTAAACATCGATCTGTATACCGATCATGTTAGAACAATCGAAGCACACACATCCGGTGAGTACTGCAGAGTTGCTCTTGATTGCCCTGAAACGAAGGGAAACACAATGATTGAAAAGAAGCACTATCTGGAGAAGCACCACGATGATTTCAGAACCATGCTGATGCACGAGCCTCGTGGACATCACGATATGTTCGGTGCTATTCTGTGCGAGCCAATTCACGAAGAAGCAGACTTCGGTATCTTCTTCCTGGATGCAGGCGGCTGGCTGAACATGTGCGGTCACTGCTCCATCGGTGCGGCTACCGTTATTCTGGAAGCCGGACTCATGGAAATGAAGGAGCCACAGACAACCGTTAAGTTGGATGCTCCTGCCGGAGTAATCACTCTGGTTGCAGACTGCAAAGACGGCAAGGTTACCGGCGTTACCCTGACTAACGTACCTGCTTTCGTATACAAGAAAGACCTGAAGCTGGAATACCAGGGCAAGGAAGTAACTTATGACCTGTCCTTCGGCGGATCCTTCTTCATCATGGTTGACACCGAGAAGAACTTCGGCATCAAGGTTGGTCCGGACACTGCAAAGTTCCTCAAGGACTTCTCCAGCTATGCTCTTCAGGAAGTTAACAAGACTGTTGAAATTCAGCACCCTGAACTGGACATCACAACTGCAGACCTGGTTGAGAACTACTCCACCGTTGATAATCCGGAACCGGATATGCTGACCCTGAGAAACCTGGTAGTATTCGGAGATCCTAAGGATCCTCAGCTGGATCGTTCCCCATGCGGAACCGGTACTTCTGCAAAGCAGGCTCTCCTGCACTCCCTGGGCGAACTGGACGTAGATGTTCCATTCACTTATGAATCCTTCATCAGCACCAAGTTCATCGGCAGAATCCTGAAAGAAACCAAGGTTGGTGATTATGACGCTGTTATCCCGACTGTTAAGGGCGCTGCTTACCTCTGCGGTCAGGCAACTTGGTTCTGCGATCCGGACGATCCAATGACCAAGGGCTTCGTTGTTCCTCAGTAAACGACATTTTTAAACCGTAACAAAATCGGTCAGACTCATCAAGTCTGACCGATTTCTTTTGCAACGATTATCGATAAAAATATATTTCTCATGCAAGCAAAACCGGCTGCAATCACACAGCCGGCCCTAAGGAGTTGTATCGCATTTGTTATTACCCCGAATAATCCCCTCTTACAGTGGGAACTCAATTGCGATGTCTTTACCTTCTCCAATATAAAGCTTCAGAACGCCGCCTGCAGCTTTCATTGTTACACCGCTTACAGAACCAGCAACAGCCGGTGCAGCAACTTCTGTGCTTTCCTCTTCTTCTGCTTCCTCTTCTGCCTCATCTGCAACCTCATCGTACTTATCAATGATATCCGGTGTGATCGGTGTCAGAGAATCAACAGTCTTGGTCAGTGTGGAACCATTCAGAACCTGTCCAAGTTTCAGAGCGCCATCTACGCTCAGAAGACCGGTATCAATCAGGTCCGGGAAGATTGCCGGATCTTCAAAGTTTGCCGGTTCCAATTTAGTTCCTGCTTCTGCTCTGCAGCACAGTACTGCCGGATCGTTCTTGTGCGCTGCTGCGGTTTCTGCTGTAATAGACATAATAAAAACCCTCCATTCATTTTTCTATCTTACGGTTATATAGTAGCACACATGGAGCACTTCGTTACATTGAAAAAATCTATCACAATAAGTAATGATATAGGTTTTCTTTAAACAAAATGTGATTTTTAATATTTTTCTGATTTTTATGTTGACATATTACCAATACTGCGATATACTAAGTAAGTCGGTTGAGCGCCCATAGCTCAATTGGATAGAGTAGCACACTACGAATGTGAAGGTTCGGGGTTCGAGTCCCTGTGGGCGCACCAAGTCGAGACAGATGTCTCGGCTTTTTTTATTTTTTTGTTATTTGAGCCCAACGAACCGGACGGAAGGAAGACGGCAGCAATCAACAACTATTTAATTATGTGAACTATGTACAGTAGCGGAAAACAAAGCAATTAAAAGGTTCTTCACTTTTTTCTCGGGGATTGCCTTTTATATAAGGTAAACATTCTTTTCTTAATGATGGACATGAGCGTGTTGGCGTGGGCATGCCCGCAAACCCTTGTATCTCTGTCGGGGCACGCCAACAACCGAATCTCATTAGCAGGTATCCGGCGCAAATGTTGGCGTGGGCATGCCCGCAAACCCTTGGAGCTCCGACGGGACACGCCAACATGCTCAGGATTTTCCCGGCCCGCCGGTGCCCAAGAATGAAAGAACCTGCATCCGGAAAGCAATCTCAGCTTGACGATGAGATTGCTTTCCGGATGCAGGTTTGCTCTTTTGTTAAAATCCCCGAGAAAAAAGTGAAGAACCAATTAAAAAGCCGGGATTAATTCCCGGCTAACATGTATTCATCTTCTGTTTTTGCATTGATCCTTCATCAATCCCCAACAAAGGGCGATTGGAAATATCAAAATGCATATTATAACAAATATAATAAATTGAATGTCGTCTCTTCGCTTTTGTTCCGGTGTCATTTACTCCACCCCCTTAACTATCACTCTATCTTGAACAACCAGTTTTGTTTTGTATCTCTCGAATGTTTCCGGATTATCCGCCTTGAAAGTCGTTATTCGGCAGATTGATTTACAGCTTATTTCTATTGTTCTTGTACAAAAGCATAAAATAATAAATGCACATTACGAAAAGTGCTCCACCCAGTATTGTTGTCAATTTACTCATTTCGCTCACCTCTAATTCTTTGAATAATACTTGCCTTTTTTCGGATACACTTCTTTAATACTGCCTTTCCGATAAGCTTGCAACAACTGTTCCAAATCGTCAATCTGCTCCCGAATCGCCTTTCCGTTATCCGTGTCCACAATCAGCATGCGCTGCGGAAGGGTATATACGGTCTGAATAACCGGATTGTTGAATTCTTGAGTGCCGTCCGGACGCAGCGGCTGATACGGCTGGTGTTCCGACAGAGCCATGAAACGAGAATTGAAGATAAACGTGTATCCCGCAATTCCGGTGGTCTTCTGGTACGCTTTGGAAATGCCGCCGTCGATGACGTACAGCATTCCGCCGCCCTTGATTGGGCTTTCGCCGTCCTTGATTTTTACCGGAACGTGACCGTTCAATATTTTTCCATGGGAAGCGTCCAGGCCGAAGTCCCGAATCATCTTCACACAGATGTCCTTCTGGTTGATTAAGCGATAGTACGGTACAACATGCTCTTTGTGGGTCGCTTTGTCCGCAATGAACAAGCGCTCGAAGGTAGTCATTTTATCCTTGCCGAACAGCGGAGAATCCGGTCCCAGCCACAGATACCACATGAGGTTCGCCGCTTCCGCCCGAGTCTTTCCCTTCGGCGGATTGAAATACGCATCCCGAAGCTCCTTATCCAGGTACTCCATCAACTTCGCCCCGTGCTGGGTAATTCCGTTGATGGTTACATCCCGGAATTCGCCATCCTCAGTAAAAGGAATACATCCGTGGAACATCAGGTTTCCGTTCAGAGTTTTGTACAGTGCACCGTGGCTATACAGGAACTGGATGTGCTCCTGCAGCTTATCCGAACGGAGAATCGATGCCTCCAGGGCAATCATAACTTCTTCCTCTTCCGGACTCAGTCGGTACGGATCCGCCGGATCGATGGTCGGCAGATTGGCATCCTTCAGCGGATATACGGTTCCCTCCACTTCCACGGTGCCGTTCTCAAAATCAATTTTATCCAGAAGCAGACGCTTTTCCAGATGCATCTCCGGGTGCGCCTGAATAATCTGACCTTCAATTTTGAACTGACAGATGGCAATCATTTTGTGCATCTTCGCCGCCAAGTCTTCCGGAATCGGATCGAATCTGTTTTTATCCAATACGTGCGGCCAAAACGCCTTGCATTCGTCGTCTTTGTAAATTTTTTCCGCCAGGGTTGCCAACGGCCGCAGATTGATGCCGTAACCGTACTCCAGCATATCAAAGTTGTTGTAGCTTACATTCATCCGAATGATGTTCGCAATGCACGCCCAGTTTCCGCAAGCGGCACCCATCCAAACCACATCGTGATTTCCCCACTGGATGTCCACATTTCGGTGAGTCATCAGAAAATCCATAATCAGATGAGGCTTCGGTCCACGGTCGAAAATATCGCCGATGATATGGAGATGGTCCACCGCCAAAGAGCTGATGGTGCGGGCAAATTCCACAATCATGGTTTCGGCCGAGCGGTACTCTACGATGGAATCGATAATTTCATTGTAATAATGGGTTCGATTCTCGTCATCGTCCGCAAAAAGAAGTTCGTCCATAGCATATCCGGAGTTGTCCGGCAGAATCCGACGTACTTTTGACCGGGTGTATTTACTGGATACGGATCGGCAGATAATGACCAGCCGATAAATTGCGGATTTGCACCATGCATCGAAATCCTTCTCGGATTTTTTTCTCCGTTTGATTTCTGCAACCGGATCGTAGATTAACGCCGCCAGGGACTCCCGTTCCGCTTCGCTGAGCATTCCGGAGAAGTGCTCGTCGATTTTCATCTTGATGGTACCGGAAGCACTTCGAACAAAGTATTGAAACGCATCGTACTCTCCGTGCAAGTCGCTGAGGAAGTATTCTGTACCCTTTGGAAGGGCCAGAATGGCTCTCAGATTGATTATTTCCGCCTTCACCGAACGATGGTTCGGATATTTTTCTGCCAGCATCTGCAGGTATTTACTATCTGTCATCTAAACCTCCACTACTTCTATTGAAGAAAAATTAATCTTCCTCCACACGCATGAGATCTCCGCCAATACCCTTAAACTTCTGCACAAAATTTTCATATCCTCTTTCGATATGGTAGATTTCGCTTACCTCTGTGGTTCCCGTCGCAACCAATCCGGCCAAAACCATAGCCGCCCCTGCTCTCAAATCGGTTGCACGAACTTTTGCCCCATGAAGCTTCTTTCCGCCCGGCACAAATGCCTCCCGGCTTTCCGTAGTAATATCCGCTCCCATTCGGTTCAATTCCACCACATGCATGAAACGGTTCTCAAATACCGTCTCCCGCACGATACTCTGTCCGTGTACCGTGGTGAGGAATGTCATGAACGGAGACTGGATATCCGTCGGGAAGCCCGGATACGGAAGTGTCTTGATGTCTGTAGCCACCAGTTCCCCTTCTCTGGCATCTACGTAAATTCCATCATCCTGAACTTCTACTTTTACACCGCATTCTTTCAGCTTTGCAATAATCGGACGCACGTGCCCCGGTATCCCATTCTGCACCAGCACGTCGCCGCGGGTAATCGCTGCCGCCAGCATAAAAGTTCCAGTCTCAATCCGGTCCGGAATAACGGTATGAATCGATCCGGACAGAGATTCCACGCCGGTGATTCGGATGGTATCCGTTCCGGCGCCTTTAATCTTCGCACCCATCTTGTTCAGCTGATTGGCCAAATCGACGATTTCCGGCTCTTTTGCCGCATTCTCAATAATCGTCACATTCTTCGCCAGGGTTGCCGCCATCAGGATATTTTCCGTCGCTCCTACGCTTGGAAAGTCCAGGTAAATGGCATCTCCCACCAAGCCGTCCGGTCCTGCGGTAAGAATTACATGTTCTTTATCCTCATCGAATTCCACCGTTGCGCCCAGCGCACGGAATCCCTTTAGGTGGAGATCGATCGGACGTTTTCCGATGGAGCATCCGCCCGGCATCGGCATGACGCATTTGCCGCAGCGAGCCAGCAGCGGCCCCATCACCATGGTAGAAGCACGCATTTCACTTACCAGTTCTGAGTCTCCCACCGTGGTCTTAATCTCCTTTGCCGTAACGGAAATCACGCCAGGAGACAGCTCCTCTACTTCTGCGCCGAAGCTCTTGAGCATCTCCCGCATTACTTTTACATCCGCCAAATCCGGAACATCCTCAATCCGGCAGGTATCGCCGGTCAAAAGGGTTGCCGCCATTAACGGAAGAACCGCATTCTTCGCACCACTGATTTGCACCGTTCCATGAAGTGGACCGCTTTCATTCACAAGAATTTTTGCCATTTCTTCTCCTTATTTTTAATATAAAATGATTTATTTATAAAAATAATATTTACAAAATTGTTTATTCGTATCGCTGCAATGTCCCGTAAAATCTATCTTTTTCGGGACTTCCGAGCATTTGCGCGGCTGAATGCCGCTTCTTCCTTTCGGGAGCGTTTTTTCGCTCGATGAGACCGAATAGCTGCCGCTCCGGTACCCACACTGGCCACCTTTCCGATCAGCGATGAATTCTCGTGCACCGTTTCCACAATTCCCATCATGGTATCCGCTGCATTATCGATAACGCCATCAATGACTTCCGTCTTCTCTGCGGCAATCTTCGAAATCCGGTTGGCATCATCCAGAATATCATCCACCTTTCGAAGCGTTTCCTTCAGCCTTGCCGCCAAAACGATTAGATAGATTACCAGAATAATGGTCATCACGATCAATCCGATAATCAGTGCATCTGTGAGATTCAGCGAAACATTCATTCCACATTCCTCCTTTTGAATTATATCATTAGTTGGATTCCCCTTCGTCTTCACGATTTCTTTCGTAAATCCGTTGAATCAAATCTGAATACCTTCCATCTTTTTCTCGAACGTGAATTGGCGGAAGAACCCGAAGCTCCGAATTTGCTCCTTTTACCCCGTGTATCAGCAGGATATTCGGCTTTGTCTCGGGAAATGGCATCACCAACTGAAGTTCTTTGGGTTCCATGCCTTGGGCCCGCATGGAACAGCAGATGTCCACCAATCGGTCCGGCCGGTGCACCATGAAGAATTCCCCTTCTCGGTCCAGCTGTGTCGCTGCGGCTCGAATAAAATCATCCAAATCCGCACTGGTTTCATGCCTTGCAATGTACTTTGCGGAAGCATCGTTGGGAATAGCTCCGCCCCGTCTGAAGTACGGCGGATTCGTCACCACCGCATTGAATTTCTCGGGAAGGGCGGTTTCACCTATGGATGCTACATCGGCTGCTCGAATTTGGATTCGCTCTTCCAGATGATTGATCCTCGCATTGCGGCGCGCCCGCTCCGCTTCCTTTGTCTGGATTTCCATCCCCAGCATGGTGCTTTCGGGAATCTTATGGGATAGAATCAACGAAACGATCCCGTTTCCGCATCCCAATTCCAGAATACGAGGCGCTCTTCGCCGCTTCATTCCTCGGCCGCCGGTTTCCCCCGCCGTAAAGCCGACCAAAAGAACCGCATCTACTCCGTAGCGAAACCCGTTTCCCTGTATCAATTTCATTCCACCGAAGCCGATGGAATCCATCGTTTCCAATTCTTTATTCATTAATCTCTTGTTAGTTTTTCCAGTTCCTTCATGGTCTCCGGATCCACGTTGTTCTGTTCGTTCCGGGACTTCTTGTGGGACTTTTTATCCGTTCTGCGCACTTCCTGTTTGAAGTAAGTGCGTACTTCCTGAGAAAGCGGTGTTTCCTTAGCATCCTTGTCCTTGGATTTTTCGAACAGACGTACATTGACGCTGCCTTCAAAAAGGTTGACTGCCGTCACCTTTCCCGGGCCGTCCGGCGTTACCACCTGTTCGCCTTCATTCGGCATACCCTTCCGCAGCTCCTGATAGGTCTTGTTTTCGAAATTCAGGCAACACATCAGGCGTCCGCAAGATCCGGAGATTTTGGATGGATTCAGAGATAAATTCTGCTGCTTTGCCATCTTGATGGACACAGGCTGAAAATCATGAAGCCATCTGCTGCAGCAGAACGGTCTTCCGCAAATGCCGATTCCGCCCAGCATGCGTGCTTCATCTCTCACGCCGATCTGGCGTAGCTCAATCCGCATCCGGAAATGTGCCGCCAAATCCTTTACCAATTCTCGGAAATCAATTCTGCCTTCTGCAGAAAAATAGAATATCACCTTGCTTCCGTCAATGGTATATTCCGCATCCACCAATTTCATCTCCAGCTTATGGTTGCGAATTTTCTCTTCACAGACCTTCATGGCGGATTCCCGCTTGTTCAAATTCTCCCGATACTTTGCCAAGTCGGCCTTTGTGGCATGACGTTCGATTTTTTTAAGAGGTGCGACGATTTCGCTGTCCTCCACTTTCCGGTTTTCAATGGAAATATGACCCATCTCCAGGCCGCGAGCGGTCTCCACGATAACCAGCTCTCCCATTTTGTATTCTTTCCCTTCCGGGTCAAAATAGTAGGTCTTGCTCGCTTTCACAAAACCCACGCCGACAATTTCTGTCATCTATTTCATTCCTCCGTTTCTATTCTCTATTCCCTTACTTCCAGAAAGAGTCTTTTCAGTGCATATTTCCAGTTCATACCCCCCATATGAAATTCTCCCAGAATATCCTTCCGCGTCTCTTCGATTCGCAGAACCGTTTCCAAGCGATGCTCTTTATGAGCCTCCCTTTCAATCACATCCAAGAATTTCAATGCATCGTCCGCAGTCTTTATTTTTTTGTCCACCATCTTCCGGTATTGAAAAAAATAATTTTGATTCCATATTTCTTCCAATGCCGAGGTTTCCGCCACATCTGGTTCTTCTGTTTCCCGAAGCAGCACGCAGCGGGACTGAATTGTTGGGAGCAGGTTATTCCGATTTTCGGCCACGAGGAAAAACACCGTGCCCGGATAGGGTTCCTCCAAAGTCTTCAGAATCTTATTCTGAACGTCTTCCTTCAAGTCATCCGCATCCGGAATTACACCGATATTTCGTTCTCCATACGGATTCAGTCGTAGCCGATCTATGAATGGTTCGGTATCCCTCATCACATAGGTTACTTTGTTTGTTTTTGTTTTTCCCTCTTCCAGTTTGGATTTCTTCATGTAGATGACATCCTCGTGGCTTCCGGCAGCTACCCTTCTGCAGGCCTCACAGAGACCGCATGGACGTTGCTCCAAATTGGGATTCCGGCACAGAATTTCCTGAAGAATGTTGGTCATCAGCCGATCCCGAGTTTCTCCCGCCGGCGCCTCCAGTATGTATGCGTGCGCCATTCGGCCGTTCCACAGACTCTTCTTAATTTCCCCCAGGACATTCATCCGCTACTGTTCCTCCTCATCCAGCATCTGCTGCAAGTGCTTTCGAATTTCAGACTGTATGGTATCAATGCTTCGGGATGCATCCAGACGAATCACGCGATGGGGATTGGCCTGCCAGATTTTCAGATATCCTTCATAGACTCTGTAGTGAAAATCCAACTTCTCCCGCTCCATACGATCCTGCACACCTTTCCCGATTCGCCCGCGCCCTATTGCCGGATCCAAATCCATGAAAAAGGTTCTGTCCGGTTCCAGCCCAGCCGTGGCATACCGATTCACTTCCTGAACCGCATCGCCCAGGCCTCTTCCGTATCCCTGATACGCTACGCTGGAATCCACGAAACGATCGCAAATCACCACCTCGCCACGCTCCAGTGCCGGGCGAATCCGCTCCGCCACGTGCTGCGCTCTGGCCGCTGCGTAAATCATCATCTCGGTGGTATCGGACATTTCCGCATTTTCTTTGTCTAAAAGAATTTCGCGAAGCTTTTCGGATATACCGGTTCCGCCGGGTTCTCTCGTAAGAAGAACGGTTTTCCCCAGACTTTCCAAGTATTCCTTCATCATCTGAATCTGCGTTGTTTTTCCGGCGCCGTCCGGGCCTTCCAATGTGATAAAAATTCCTCTGCTCATGATTATTTTCTGTTTCCTTTCCGATTTGCTTCCGCTTTTCTCTCAACATTTTGATTTGTTTTGCGAAGTTCTATGGAGTATCTTTTCATTAATAACACTCCTAAAAATAGAATCGGTAAGGTCACCAGAACCGCAAATAAATATTTCAGCACCGTCATACTCTTTTTTCCTTCACAGAATAATTCATACTATTATACCATATGAAGCCTTCAATAGATAGCACGGATTCGATTTGCTCCGTTCCCTTCAGAATACAAAACGGACACCCACAGCAATTCACTGCGGATGTCCTGTCCTTCATGCTATTCTTTTTTTCCCGCCGCTTCGCTAATATCTGCTGGCAATTCGGCTAATTTCCTGCACGGTAGCGCTCGGTTCGTAGTCCGGTTCATTGAATACCTTCTGATGGAATTTCTTTACATCGCTCGCCAAATCCGTCGCCTGCACGTAGGACACGCCATCCACCATTCCGGCCGTCTTACTATACGGGAAGCCCTTGCTGTCGCCCACATTCAGTTTCTTCAGTTTCAACGCCAGACTCATCATATCCTTGTTGGACAGGTTCGTCTGAATCTCCGGCAGAATTGCACCGGCCACCTGATACAGGGTCTTTACGTCCATGCTCTTTGCCTTGGACAGAATCTTCTTAAATACGATTCTCATACGGTCGGTACGTTTGTAGTCGTCTCCCACACCCTTTCGAATTCGGCCATAGGAAACCGATGCACAGCCATCCAAAACCTGCTTGCCCGGTTTCTTTACGATTGTGTAGGATTTCTTTCCGACAATCTTCGCCGTTTCCTTGGTATATTTATTCAATTCATCGATTTCGTAGTCTTCTACGTTAATCTCCAGACCACCCATCTCATCTACCGCATCGGCAACGCCCTTGAAGTTCACCAGCGCATACTGATCGATGTCCAAATCCATCGCCCGGTTCAGGGATGCGATGGACATCTCGGTGCTTCCGTAATAGTGAGCATGAGTAATCTTGTCGTATGTAGAAGTATCTCCCATCTGAAGATAGGTATCACGATACACCGATGTTAACGTAATTTCATCTGTAGAATTGTTAATGGATGCAATCATAATCATATCCGTACGAGAATTCTTTACTTCACTCAAATCACGGGTATCTACACCCAAAAGCAAAATATTGGTATATCCATCTACTTCATGTCGGTAAAGATCTGCGGAACTCTTTAAATCTGCACGATTTACGGTATTCAGAATCTTTGTACCGGCCATTACAGCAGCGATTGCGCCAATCAACGCAATAATCAGAACAATCAACAGGGTATTGACGATTCGTCTTCCACGTCTCCTTCTGCGCGCTCTTGGACTTAACTTCTTTGCCATAAAATCTCCTCTCAGAAGTCTGAATAATCAAAAACTACCGTATATTATATAACAGGCTTGCTTTTATTGCAAATATAACCTGCACTACTCGTCATCATCCAACGCCTTACGAATCTTCTCCACTTCATCTTCCTTCAGCTGTTCCAGTTCCTCCGCCTTGTCAAAGCCTTCGGTACTGTCCTTCTGGAAGAGAATTCGAATGGTTCGGAAAATCATCTTGATATCCAGCACCAAAGAATAATCTTCGATGTACATCAAGTCCAATCGCAGTTTATCGTAAGCCGATGTATTATACCTGCCGTAAATCTGTGCGTATCCGGTCAATCCGCCCTTTACCTTTTCGCGGTAAATGAATTCCGGGATTTCACGAGAGTACTTCTCCACGTGTTCCACCCGTTCCGGTCGAGGTCCGACAATGCTCATATCGCCCCTCAGAATGTTAAAGAGCTGTGGGAGCTCGTCGATTCGTGTGGCACGAATAATTCTTCCCACCTTTGTGATTCTCGGATCCTGATCCACCGCAGGAATCGGCTTATTGTATTTCTCCGCATCAACAATCATGCTGCGGAACTTGATTACATTGAAATGCTTTCCGTTGCGGGTAACCCGTTCCTGTCGGAAAAATACCGGACCGCCATCATCCAGCTTAATGAATATCGCTGTAATCAGCATAATCACCGATGCCGGAACCATGGCAATAAGGCAAAGCACCACGTCCATGGTGCGTTTTGTCATCCTCTGAGTTAAGGTTAATCCCTTTCCGTGTGTGATTACGATTGGTGTATCCAACAGGTTAAAGTCGTCTGCTCCACGAATGATAATATCGGAAATCTTCGGAACCACGTAAGCGTCAATCCCGTTAAAATAGCAGTATTTCAAGATATTATTTCTCTTCTTTCCCGGAAGATCGTTGATGATAACGCCATCGTATCGGTTGATTTCCGATAGGATATCGATGAAATCCGTATCTGCCGATATCGCCTTGGAAACATGATACTGGGACAACCGATTGTTGGCTTTGAATTGCAGCTTTAATGCGTTTTCCGTACCGTAAATCATCACCATGTTTTTCTTGGAATGAAGATGGAAATATATCTTCGTAAATAAGAAACAAGCGAGAATTGATGTCAGTAGCTGCACTCCTGTCAGCATCACCATCGGCATTACCGGAATCATTCCGTTTCCAATCAGCGACAGCTGCCAATATGAAATGAAATTGACCACGAAAATAGAAACGCCTTGGGAAATGACCACGTCCAGCCGCTTCAAATATCCCCAACGAAAACCTTCCGTCCACACAAATCCGATAATCAACAGAAGTGCATATACACCGGCAATTACAAATCTCCCCCGGTGCTGCAGTGGCGGAAACAGTGCCGCATCGTACTGGAAACGCCAGAAATAGAAATAAATCACCGATAGAACGGCGATTTCCGCGATGCACTCCAGCTTATCTACCACATCATTAACATATGAGTTATCTTTAATCTTATTTTTTTTATTCATATTCAGCTTTCACTCAAAGAATTTTATTCTATTGTATTATTATAACAATTTTCCGATGAAATACAAGAGGCGACCGTTCTCACCGCTGCTAAAACAGAAAATGGCTTCGGGAATTGTGGAAGTTCCCCGAAGCCATTCGTTATTATTTCAGCTGACTTTTCCATTATCGGATGACGCGCATAACGCCCTTAATCCAACTGTTTGTCAAGGAATAGGTTTTCTGCTTTACCTCTCCGTTCCGGGTACTGCCCGTATTTCCCTCAATGGTGGTGATGACATTTCCGGATACGGATTTTACCAAGCCCACGTGAGAACTGGATCCGAATATGATGATATCTCCGGCTTTCGCCTTATTGGCACTTACCCAGATTTTCTTCTTGTTCGCATAAGCAGAATAGGAAGGAACATAACCCAGATTGCCGTAGTCCTCAATATCCTTAATCAAGCTGTACAGGCCCGCCTTCTTGAAGCACCAGGTGACGAACGTTCCGCACCATGGAGTAGAGTCTCCATTCCGGAATTTCGTGCCGAAATACGCTTCCCAGTACTTCTTTCCGGTCTTGGTTCCCACTTCCTTCTGTGCAATCTTCATCAGCTCGGTTCCGGTAGTGGACTTCTGCGCCGTCAGAACGCCCTTGCTGTCCGCCTTATAGGTGGTTCCCCCGGTGGTGATTGTGGTGGAAACGGCGATTTTTCCGCCCTTCTTCACATAATACTTCTTGCCACTTACGGTAATCAATCCCGCCGTCGTCTTCACCGCTCCGGTGCCGTCAGCATAGTAATATGAGGAACCGTACTTAAACAGTCCGGTGCCCAGCTTTCCGCTGGCATATGCTTTATAAGTCTTGCCGTTCTTCGTGAAAGTATGTCCCCAGAAAATGGCTCCGCCCTTCTGGATGTAGTAGGTGCCTCCATCTACTACCAGAAAACCTTCCTTCGTCACGATTTCGCCCTTCTTGCCGGCATAGTACTTGGTTCCGGAATCTTCAAAAAATCCGGTTTTCAAAGTCCCGTCTGCATTTGCCATGTATTTCTTTGATCCGGCGGTAATCAGCCCGTTCATCGCCACGCTGCCATTCTTGTTCACGTAATAGTACTTCTTCTTGAAGCTTACCACACCCGCCTTGGATGCAATCGCTCCGTCCGAATCTGCATAGTAATACTTGCTTCCATACTTGAAGATTCCAGTTCCCAGACGACCATCTGCGAAGGCTTTATACTTTCTGCCCTTCACGGTAAAAGTATGTCCTAATTCAATTTTTCCGCCCTTCTGCACATAGTAACGGTTGCCCAAACACTCTACGAAACCGGCAGTGGTCTTTACCACGCCGTACTTATCCGCATAGAAACGGGCGGTGGTTCCATACTTAAACACACCGGTTCCCAGCTTTCCGGTGGAATATGCCTTATAGGTTTTTCCTTTTACCTTAAAGGTTCGTCCGCACTCCAGTCTTCCCGCATTCTTTGTAATGTAGTAACGGTACCCGTTCCAGCTAATAAATCCGGCCTTGGTGCGTACCACGCCGTTTTTGTCCGCATAGAAATGAGCCACCGTGCCGTATTTGAACACACCGGTGCCCAGCTTTCCGTTGCCGTAAGCTTTATAGGTCTTTCCGGACACCTTAAAGGTTCGACCGGTCATAATCTTTCCACCCTTTGTAACATAATATCGATATCCATCGCTGGTCACAAATCCGGCCGACTCACGAATCACACCCTTCGAGTCGGAATAGTAATGACTTCCGTCGTATTTATTTACTCCGTACAGCAGATGTCCGCTTTTATCAAAGCAATATTTCTTTCCGGAAATGGATTTGATCTCATCCTTATAATACTTTCCGGTTTTATAGAAATAATAGCGATATCCGCCGATGGAATGCCAACCCTTTGACATGTTCTTGGCTTTGGACGATGCAATCATTGAACGGCCTCTTACCGAAAAAGTCCGCATTCTGGCATTTCCGTCACTGTTAATCGCCCCATCGCTGTTAATGTTTCCATCGCTGTTGATGGCCGCTGCATCGCTATTCAGCGCTCCGGTTGTTGCTGCATTTGCCGGAACAACAGTGAATAGGAGCAGTACTGTTGCAAAAGTCAGGCTTACTATTCTTTTTCCCAATTGTCTTCTCTTATTCATAATTATACCGCCTTAGTCAGTTTACCGATAAAAGCATTGTAACATTATCGGTAAACCGTTTCAAGATAAAATCAAAATAATTATTGGTTAACTCTCAATTCACCGCAAAAAAACAACGAGGCAAATGCCTCGCTGTCTGTTTCTATTTCTGATCCAATATCTCTCGGATATCCTGTATCAATTGCGCGGATACCGTATTCAGCCGACTTTCCGCCGCTGTTTTTTCGCCGTAGAAACCGAAATAAACCTTCAGTTTCGGTTCCGTACCGGATGGACGAATCGCAATCCAGTCCATATCGTTCAGCTCATAGATGAGCAGGTTGGACTCCGGCATCCGATCGATAAATGTCTTTACATCCCGGTAATAGAGATCTTTCCCCATTGCCCCCAACTTTCCGTTGAGCAGGCGATAATGATCCATGCATCGACGGATTTTCTCAGTACCTTCCGGCCCGGAACAATCGATGGAAACGTTTTTCTCCGCCGCATATCCGTACAGACGATAAATTGCCTTCAGCTGATCCATCAGGCACAGACCATAGGATTTGGAAACCGCCGCCATCTCCGCAATGGCCAAGCAAGCTGCTACCGCATCCTTATCTCTCACTTCGGAATGGAACATAAAGCCATTTCCTTCTTCAAAACCAAACCGGAATGTTCCGGTCTCCTCCGCTTCATGATTTCGAATGCACTCTGCAAAATGTCTGGAACCCGTTAAGGTTTCAATCAATTTCACATTGTATCGCTCTGCAATCACCCGTGCCAGATTTGAAGAAACTACGGAAGTAATGCAGTAATCGTTTTCCGAAAGCTCCCCTCTTGCACTCTTCGTCGCCAGAATGTATTCCATAAGCAGAAGGCCGATTTGATTGCCGGTGAGCATCTGATACCCGCCGTCATCATCCGGCACCGCAACACCCAATCGATCGGAATCCGGATCCGTTGCAATGATAACATCTGCGGCCACTGCTCTCGCATATTTCTTCGCGAGAGCAAAACTGTCCTCCCGTTCCGGATTCGGCACCTGAAGCGTTGGAAAATTACCGTCCGGCTTTTCCTGCTCCGACACCATAAATACGCGTCGGAATCCGTTTTCATTCAGCACTCGAAGAACCGGTTTCGCACCGGCACCGTTCAGCGGAGTGTACACAATTCGCAGACGTGCCTTGGAATCCTGAGATAATTTCTGGGAAATCTTCATACCGTGAAGCATCTCCATATAATCATCATCCCAATTCTTTCCAAGATATGTTACCTGTTCCTTCTGAACATAATCCTCCAGCGGCAGCATTTCCGCCAGATAATCCACTACATCCTCGAATTCCGGCATGCGTTCCTGAACCGCATTGGCTCCGGCCGGACTCAACTGTCCGCCGTCATTTCCATACACCTTGAACCCATTGTATTCCCGCGGATTGTGGGAAGCGGTAATCATTACACCGCCGGCGGTGCGATAATGGCGGATTCCGAAAGAGAGCATCGGAACCGGGCGCAGCCGATCGGAGAGGTATACTTTTATCCCTTCGCACGCCAACACCCTGGCCGTAATTTCAGCAAAATCTTTGGAATGATTCCGTGAATCGTAACACACGATAACCCCTTCTTCGGAAGCATCCGAAGCCTGAAGGCATGCCGCCAGTCCTTTAGCGGCGGACGCAACGGTGTAGATGTTGATTCGATTGGTACCGGCGCCCATCACTGCGCGAAGGCCTGCCGTACCAAAAGTAAGATTTTCACTGAATCGTTCCGTAATATCTTCCGGCGAGCTTATAATATTCAGTAGTTCCCGGCGAATCAGCGGGTCCACCTTCTTCGCATTTATCCATGCGGTGTATTTCTGAACTGCTCTGCTCTCTTCCATAGTATCATCCTTTCTAAGGCGTGATTTTTTTGTTTACTCTACCGTAACGCTCTTCGCCAAATTTCTCGGTTTGTCAATTTCGCAACCCTTCGCTTTGGCAACGTAATATGCGTACAACTGCAGCGGCACTACGCTAAGAAGAGGTGTTAACTCGTCTTTCGTTCTCGGAATATAGAATACCTCATCGGAATGCGCTTCAATTTCGCTGTTTCCTTCCTGCGCCAGAGAGATGATATGAGCGTTTCTCGCTTTGACTTCCTGAATATTGGAAACCATCTTATCAAACAATCTCTCCTGAGTAGCCAACGCCCATACGATGGTACGAGGTTCCATCAAGGCAATTGTACCGTGCTTCAACTCTCCTGCGGCAATCGCAAAGGAGTTGATATAGGAAATCTCCTTCAACTTGAGGGAGCCCTCATAAGCAACACTGGAATCCACCCCACGACCGATGTAGAACACCTGATCCCGATCATACAGACGATTTGCCAGTGCCTCAATTTCCGGTGCCATTTTCAGAACATCTTCCAGCTTACCAGAAATTGCCTCCAAATCCTGTACAAAATTCTCATATTCTTCCGCTGAAATGGCAACGTTCAAATCTGCAAAGAACAGTGCCAGCAGGTACATGCACACCAGCTGTGTCGTGTATGCCTTTGTGGATGCTACAGCAATCTCCGGTCCGGCCTGTGTGTAGAACACATCGTCACTTTCTCTTGCTACGGTGCTGCCCACTACATTGACAACGGACAGCACGCGAGCGCCTTTCCGTTTCGCTTCTCTCATGGCTTCCAAAGTGTCAGCCGTCTCTCCGGACTGGCTGATAGCGATGAACAGGGTATGTTCATCCACGAACGGATCCCGATAACGGAATTCGGAAGCGATATCCACTTCTACCGGAATTCGAGCCAGCTTCTCGATTACGTATCTTCCCACCAGACCGGCATGGTATGCGGTTCCGCAGGCAACGATTACGATTTTATTAATCTTCTCGAAGTCCTCCTTGGTGAGCTGTACGGTCTCCTGCAGGTGCACGCGGCCGTTATCGTCTAGGTTCCGGCTCAGGGTTTCTCGAATTGCCGTCGGCTGCTCGTAAATTTCTTTTAGCATGAAATGATCGTATCCGCCCTTTTCAGCCGCACTGACATCCCAGTCCACATGCATCATCGGACGTTCAATCAAACGATCTTCTTCATCATAGATGTTAACGGCATCCTTTGTTAATACAACGGTATCCCCATTTTCTAGAAGGTATACGTCTTTGGTATATGCCAGAAGTGCAGAGAAGTCCGATGCTACAAAATTACAATTGTTTCCTAGTCCTACAATCAACGGTGCATTCTTTCGATATGCCACGAACTGGTCCGGCTGGTCTTTTGCCACTACGGCAATGGCATAGGTTCCCCTCATCTCCGAAATCGCCTGATCCAGCGCCTTTTTCAAGTCGTGATTCCGGTGATAGTACTTGCTGATCAGCATGGTTGCCACTTCTGTATCGGTCTCCGTGCGGAAAACCACACCTTCTTTTTCCAGCTCCGCCTTCAGCTCTACATAGTTCTCTACCGTTCCGTTGTGAACCACAGCGATGGTTCCGTCCATATCCATGTGCGGATGGGAGTTCAAATCCGACGGTGCTCCGTGAGTTGCCCAGCGAGTATGACCGATTCCAACATGTCCGCCCAGACGCTCCTCGCCAATCAGTTTTTCCAGGTTGCTGATGGCACCTACATGCTTTCTCAGTTCAATCTTTCCATGATTCACCACCGCGATTCCGGCTGAATCGTATCCACGATACTCCAGCTTCTTCAAGCCGTTAATGATGATATCTTGTGGTTCTTTTGTTCCGATATATCCTACAATGCCACACATATTATTCTCCTTTATTCCATAAATCCTGCGGATAGATTCCCTGCTGTTTCATTTCCGCAAGAGCATTTACCACGATCTCCCGGTCTTCCCGGTAGGTTACGCCATACCACTTATCTCCGGAATAGAGAACCTGCATGGAAGCTCTGTTGTTCTGAAGTTCGTCGTTTAGCATAGACGGCAGATAGATTTCACCCTTCATCGGGTTTTCTTCCAGCACCCGGTCCAGCGATTCCGCAAACCGTTCCTTCATTACCTGTACAAACGCAGTACCAAATCCCAGCAGATTCATGGATACCGGCGATCCTTCCGGAATCACCCGATCCGTTCCGCTGATGTCTTTTCCGTGAATTTTCCCATCTTCCCGGTATCCCACTTCTGTATGCTCCTCGATGTCGGTCAGCATACCTTCTGCCGCCCGGCAGATTCCACGGGAAACCGTTCCGTTATCGGATAAGGTATTCTCGATGGAAAAACCCACCATGCAGTGATGAGTGGCATCTGCTTTCGACGTGAGATACTTGTAAATCAAGCGGAATGCTTCCGGTCCGTAGTAATCGTCAGCATTCAGCACCGCAAAAGGTGCATCGATGACATCTCTCGCAGCCAGCACCGCGTGTGCGGTCCCCCACGGTTTGGTCCGTCCTTCCGGAACGGCATAACCTGCCGGCAAATCCGTCAATTCTTGATGGACAAAATGAGTTTCGTACACCTTTCCGGCCCGTTCACCCACATGTTGGCGAAATGCTTCTTCAAAATCCTCTTTAATAATAAATACGACTCTTCGGAAACCGGCCCGATACGCATCGAACAGGGAAAAATCCATGATGATGTCCCCTTCTTTGCTAATTGGGTCAATTTGTTTGCTGCCGCCGTACCGGCTTCCCATTCCGGCGGCCATAATAACTAGTAACGGTTGCATGTCTTCTCCTTTCAGCTATCGGTTCAGCTCTGCTTCGATTCGAGCGCGAACCTTATTTTCCCCCATAATTTGCTGTATCGTCCACACATCCGGGGACTGGGAACGTCCCATCAGCGCGATTCGAATAACGGTACTAACATGTCCTACATGTCCTTTATATTCCTCCGGATTCTTCTTGTAATCCTTCGGTTTTGCTGCATAACCCTGATCCACGGCGATTTCACGAATCTTGTTGAACCAGTTTTCCTGATCGTCGTTGTGATCGTAACTGTCCAGATATGCCTGCAGAATATTCTTTCGATCGGCGGCCGCTTCTTCCGGATACTCATCTTCAATCTCAAAAGATTCGTCGAAGAAATATCCGATAAACGTCATAATCTGACGAGCGTAAATCAAATCCTTCCGCGGCTTCCGGTCTTCTCTGCCCAGATCCAGAATCTGTGTCAGAAGATCCATATCACGGAACACGTATTCATATTCCGGCGCAAATTCCTGCGACCAAGAATGCAGCCACTCTGCCAGCTCCGTCGCCGGGATGCGCAGCAAGGTGTCCTTGCTCACATCGTTCAGCTTATTCAAATCGAACAACGCGCCGGAGTTGCTCATCTTTTCCGTGGTAAAAGCAAACTCATCAATATCCGCATCCGGATTAGCCATTCTCCATTCCTCGTAATTGGAGTTCAGGATGGTCAGCAGATATTCCCGTACTGCTGCCGGATGATAACCCTGACTGCGGTAATAATCCAGTGATAATTCTGGATCCTTTCTCTTAGAAAGCTTTCTCTTGTTTCCGTCTTCTCCGATTTTCATCAGCTGAGCGGTGTGACAATAGGTTGGGAGCTCGAAGCCCAGCTTGTCAAACAGCTCTACGTGAATCGGCAGGGACGGAAGCCATTCCTCACCCCGGACCACATGGGTGGTTCTCATCAGGTGATCGTCCACCGCATGGGCAAAGTGATAAGTCGGAATGCCGGTGGTCTTGATGATTACGATATCCTGGAAGTTTTCCGGAACGTCCAGCTCACCGCGGATAGCATCCACCACCTTGGTTCTGCGAATGTCATCGCCGGCAGCATTCGGTACGCCGGAGGATTTCAGTCGGATGACGAAGTCATCGCCACGCTCCAGCCGTTCAGCGACTTCCTTTTGGAGCACCTCATCGGTCTCCCAATCTCTGTAGCGGGACCATTCGCCGTAGATTCCCGGAGCGATTTTCAGCTCTTCCTGTTTCTCCCGAATCTCGGAAATCTCCTCTTCGGAAAGGAAGCACGGATATGCTTTTCCCTCCGCAATCAATTTCTTTGCGTAGCAGCGATAGATTTCCCCTCTGTGGCTCTGGGTATAATCGCCGTAATCGCCCATATCACCATGCGCGGTAACCCCTTCATCGAACTGAATTCCGAAGAACGCCAAGGAGGAAATGATGGTTTCCACAGCATTCTCTACATATCTCTTGTCGTCCGTATCTTCAATACGAAGGTAGAAAACGCCTTCGCTCTGATGGGCCAGTCGTTCATCCACAAAGGCACCGTACAGATTTCCCAGGTGGATAAAACCGGTCGGACTCGGTCCCAGACGGGTAACTTTCGCTCCTTCCGGCAGATTTCTCTTCGGATACATTGCTTCATAATCTTCCGGCGTCCGGGTGATGTCCGGATAAATACGATTGCTTAATTCTACTGTGTTCATGTACTACTTCTCTCCAAATTTTTCTATAATCAGCTGTGCGATGTATTCCGCATCCGCTTTCAATTCTTCCGTATTTTCCCCTTCCAGCATTACGCGAATCAGTGGTTCTGTTCCGGATGGGCGAATCAGAACTCGGCCAACGCCTTCCAGTTTCTTTTCTACTTCCGCAATCCGTGCCTGTACGTCCGAATCGTCCATGGCTTCTTTCTTGTACTCCGGATTGACTTTTGCATTTACCAGTGCCTGCGGATAGATGACAATTTCCTCTCCCATCTCGCTGACTTTCTTTCCGGAAGCCTGAATGGCTTTGATGAACTGCAGAGAGGATAGCACGCCGTCACCAGTGGTAGTGTAATCCAGGAAAATCATATGTCCCGACTGTTCTCCTCCCAGAACGGATCCGGTCTTCAGCATGGATTCCAGCACGTATCGGTCGCCCACTCCGGTCACGTCAACGGAAATGCCCTGTTTTTCCATGTATTTGTGAACCCCCAGGTTGCTCATTACCGTAGCCGTAATCTTGTTATCGTATAACTTACCCTGCGACTTCAGCATCTTTCCGCAGATGCAAAGAACGTGGTCGCCGTTCAACACCTGACCCTTATCATCCACAACAATCAAACGATCGGCGTCACCGTCGTAGGCAAATCCCACATCGGCACCCACTTCTACCACCTTCTTCTGAAGGTTTTCCGGATGGGTGGAACCGCAATGCTCGTTGATATTGATTCCGTCCGGTGTATTGGAAAGCACGGTCACATCCGCACCCAGCGCCTTGTACACCGCCGGTGCAATCTGATAGGACGCGCCGTTTGCGGTGTCCAGTACAATTTTCATTCCATCCAGACGCGTATCGATGGTATTCAGCAAATCTTGCTTATATAAGCTAAAAGCATCTTCCACCGGTCTGCAGCGGCCCACGTGCTCGCCCACGTATTCCGGATGCCGGAATTCCTTGGCCAGAATGATGTCTTCGATTTTTTCTTCGATTCGATCGTCCAGCTTGAAACCCTTTCCGTTGAAAATCTTAATTCCGTTGTATTCAAAGGAATTATGCGATGCGGAGATTACCACTCCGGCATCTGCCTCGTAGTGCCGCACCAGGCGTGCCACTGCCGGGGTCGGCAGGACGCCCAGCTTGATTACGTCTCCGCCAACGGACATGATGCCCGCCGCCAATGCGTTTTCCAACAATTCACCGGAAATTCGAGTGTCCCTGCCAATCAGAAACACCGGACGATGATTTCCATTTCCCAGTACATAAGAAGCGGCTCTGCCGATTTCATATGCCAAAGTTGCGGTTAGTTCTTTGTTCGCCACTCCGCGAACGCCATCTGTTCCAAATAATCTACCCATTTAATCAGTCCTTCTTGCTTAGATATATATTAATATTTTCACTTTCTAATTCCACTTTATGTAATTTCTTTGTGGAATTCACGGTTCCTTTCAAAGAGTGAGGCCCGCTTCGGAGCCCACTTGCATCTACGCTGACATCGAAATCCTTAGCGGTCAGACTTTCCAACATGCTGCCGGTGTCCGTCACCTCTACCGTAATGGTTTTATTCTCAAAAGTCGGCTTATATTTGCTGTTAAGATTTTTCACCGTAACGTCTTTGGTTGATATTTCGATTTCCTTCATCCGGTATTCCGTCACGTTTACGGTAATTCCAAGATTCAGAGAACTGTTGGCAACAAACACGCCATCCGGCAACTTATAATTTAACGCAAGTCGTCCGGATTCCGTCATCTTCTCCAAATCTGCCGGTTCCGCGGAAATGGATTCCACCTTTTCAAGGACTTCCTTCTTCCCTTTAATTTCTATTTTTTTCGGAGCACTATAGGTGCGCAGGTACTCGTCGTTCACCGGATTATTTACCTCGATATTCAGCGGAACGCTTTTCGTTGAACCCTTGAACACCGCCACCGACGCCTTGGCCGGATTTACTTTTACATGAGTGATTTCGTCCCCGCTGCGATTCACCGGAATGACGGAAACACTATAGGTGTGTGTCTTTCCCGTAAGCTTCTGCTCTTCCACCGGAATACGTACATATTCCACTTCTTTTACCTTGCTCTTGGCACCGGTTACAGAGAAATAGTCGCTGCTCTGTTCCTCTACAATCGGTTCTGTGCCGGAAGTGCTTTCCGTTCGGTACTCCACTCGTCCCGGCACCGACCGGGTATCCATAGCCTCCGTGTTGACCGTAACCGTTTCGTCGCTCTTGGATACGATGCTGACCTTAGGCGGAGTCTGAACGTGAAGCGAAAGGGTATTTTCTCCTTTACCGGCATCGGACAAATCCGCCCGCACCTTAATATCGCTGTCATCCATCTTGTTCAATTCACTTCGATGACCTTCCACTTCAATCTCGACGGACTTCTTGTCGGCGGACTTCAATGCAATTCCCTTCGCCTCCAAATCCTTCTCATTGGAATAGGTAATGGAAACGTTTCGGAAGGTTCGCGTCGTGGTGGGATCCACATTGTACATTACATAGAGCCATCCACAGAAAGCGATAATCAATGAAAGGATGATGTTAATTTTCCGATTATTCTCCATCCCGCGTTTCCTCCTTCCGACGATGCTTCAGCGTCCGAGTCATCCGCTCCCGGAAAGTCTCCTCCTGCGGCATATATACCCCCAGGAGTATTTTCTCTACCGATTTCAAATCCATGAATCGACGGAAGTTTCCGTTTTCCGCTACAGAAATCACGCCGGTCTCCTCCGATACAACGATTACCAGCGCATCGGACACCTCCGACACGCCCAGGCCCGCTCGATGCCGCGTGCCCAGGTTTCGGCCGATATTCTTTTTTTCCGTAAGAGGGAGAACGCAGCTGGCGGCATGAATCCGATCTCCGCGAATGATTACGGCACCGTCATGCAGCGGCGATCCCTCGTAAAACAAATTTCCCAGAAGGCGCACAGAAATCCGAGCATCCACAATAGTCCCGGTTTCAATAATATCATTCAGCATGGTTTCCCGTTCAAAAACAATCAGTGCCCCGGTCCGGGTAGCCGAAAAATCATCCACTGCTGCCACAATTTCCTTTACCACTTCAATAGCATTTTCCTTGTCCAGGCTTCGGAACTGACCGGAAACGATGTTCCGACGTCCCAGTTGCTCCAGTCCTCGACGCAGTTCCGGCTGGAAAAGGACAATCAAGGCGAAGAATCCCATGGTCACGAAATTACGAAGCAGCCAATTCAGCAGATATAGTTTCAGAAAATCGGACAGAAAGAAAACGATACCCAAAACTACCAGTCCACGAACCAATTGCTGTGCACGGGTTTCTTGGATAAATCCCAGAATCTTATAGACCAGATATGCCACAATAACGATATCCAGCACATCAATTAACCGAAATCCTACAAATACATTCTGAAAAAATTCTACCATTCTGTCCCTCGAATAATTATATACACAAAAATTCATTTAATTATAACGTGTCATGACTTTTTTTTCAAGTTCACCGCGCCAATATTCGTTCTTCTGTCAAAAATACAGCACATTTTTTCACATCTTTTTTATTGTCCTTTCGGCACCGCATTAAAACAGTAAACCTGAAATTTAAATTCACTTTTTCTGCTATTCGATTGCGTCGATACCGGGGAGATGAAAAAACCTGCATCCGGAAAGCATTGTCAAGCGATTGCTGCCCGGTGCAGGTCAATTTCTGCCTTATTCTTCTAATTGATTCTTTCTCTTCCCTTTGCGCAGAACCACAACCAGCAGTCCCAGACCGATGATTGTCACCGCAATTCCGGCCCTCAGCCCCGGATAGCGATATCGAAGAGTAATCTCATGCTTTCCCGCCGGCACTTTGATGCCGGTAAAGCCCAGATTCGTCCGGCTGATTTTATCCGCCTTCTCCCCATCCACGTATGCGGTCCATCCCGCATTGTCGATGATGGAGAAGTACATAATTCGATCCGAATCGTTATTCACCATTCCGCGAACGGTTTTGTCATCGAAAGAAACATCCTTTAAGCTGTTTTCGTCCAGTACAGATGCGTCTTGGTCGTAGCTCTCCATCGGGATTCCGTACACTTTGATGGCGTCATATTTATAGAATCCCGCCTTATCGAAATGGATGCGGATATCCCCGCTAAAAGAGTCGTAATATCCCAGGTTGATATTGTAATCGCTGATATCGTTGAGGCCGGTGTTTCCGTACTTGTAACACTCTCCGGTTTTGCTTCGGTCTCCCTTCATAGCTGTAATGATGAAACTGGTGCCTCCGGTGTAATCGTTCCGGTACAGATATTCCTTCAGCCGATTGTATCCCTGATCCGCCACCGTCTCATCCTTCAAATGAATATGCTGATCCCAGGTAATCGGTTCTCGGTCCAGCCCCTGGAAGGACACCACAATCTGCATGTTCTTCCAGGTCTTCGGAACGTGAATGTTGAAGTAATTGTCCTCTTCACTGTCGTCCCCCTTCTGAACCGTCATTTCCCCCTTCTTTACGCCCTTCAGCTTCACGTTATATGGGGATGTGACGGAACATTCCAGCGACTGCACATCTGTATGCAGTTCCGAAATTTTCGCGTGCTTCAGTCCGGAAACCTTTGTCGCTTCTCTGTCCGGCACCACTGCCGCCTGAAGCATCACCTGCTCCCGCTCAAGAGGTGCGAATTTCTTCAGCTCCGATTCCGTAATATACTGCGAGTAACCGGTTCCGATACCCATGCAGTGCTTGTTTCGGTACACCTCCACCCCATCGATGGTCTTCTGATACTCGAATCCGTACGGCACGTAACCCGGCTTTTCCGCCTCTTTGTAGTTCTTGTCCCGAAGGAAATACTTTACGCCCAACAGGTAGTCCATTCCCGGACGGTTGTCGTTGGAAAGGCTGACAATCCGCCGGTTATACCCTGCGTTATTTCCCAGCATTTTGTTGAAATACAACCAGTCGCTGCTGATGGAGGAGAAATACTCATAGATAGATCTTCCGCCAAACACGATATTCACATTGGATTTCTCAAAACCGTCATCCAACTGATCTGTGCGATAAAAAGAAGTATCTTCCGCCTGAATGTCCGGCACCACCCGCTGAACGTATTGGTCATACAATTCCGGCATTGCGCCTTTATCAATATACGTCTTAATCCGCTGGGATCCGCCTTCACCGGCTCCCGTCATCATAATCCAGGAATTGAGTCCCACATTTACCACCAGTATTGCGGTAATTACGGCAGTCATCCCTCGATACACCTTTGCTTTGCGCTGCCCCGACTTCGGAACCCGCAGTTCCCGAACGGCCAGTGCAGCTAGCAGCGGGAACATCATGCACAGGGAAAGCAAGGATTCCCAGGCGATATTGTGCTTCAGCATCTTCAGGTAGAAAATGCAAAGCAGCACCACCCAGACGCAAAGGAAGAACCACCAGCCCAGCAGCACCATCATTCGCTTTCGGCTGCCCAGCACTTCATGATCCAGGCACTCCATGGCCGCCCACACCAGGAAAAAGGTCAGGACGAAATACCATCTGCCCACGGAATAGCTGAATCCGTTCAGGATTTTGCCCGTCACCGGGAACAATCCGATAATCAGGCAGAAAATCGCAAAGATTCCGGCAGTGCTCTTCTTCTTTCGAACGGTCCAAATAATCATCGGCATCAGTGCCGTCACCAGCAATCCGGCAAAAACCGCGCTGTACGCCTCATGCACCTCGTTCAGCGAGACCAGCGCCGTCGGCATGGCGAAATATGTTTTTAGGGAATAGAACACTCCCTGGTTCACGTCGTAATCGGAATTGATTACCGCCGATGTGGTGGTGTAAATGATGGATTCCACGAAAATTGCGGAAATCATCAGTCCAATCAGCCCATCTCCGATAAAACCACCAAAGTGCCCGGCAAAGGACTTCCACGCCGGCTGATCCGGCGGCAGGGTGGTACGAAGGGCTCCGTTCTTTCCGTAGAAGTGGAAATATCTCACAATAAAGTACAGAATTACGAAAATTCCGGCGATATATGCCCACAGAACGGTGGAGGCCAGAAACAGCACTTCCGCCACGATGAACACTAGCGGCGATTTCCCCTTCAGAATCCGTTCCGCCCCCATAATGAGAATCGGGAACAGCATCATGGAGTTATTAAAGGTTCCCTGGGTCAGAGTAGCGATAATCGCCCATCCGGAGAAGGCGTAGGCAAATGCGCCCAGAACGTTCTGTTCGGTGGTTAGCTTTACTTCCCGACCGAAAATCAGGAATGCCACGCCGGCCAGATACTGCCGAAGAATCGTGACGAAATCGTAGGCCATATCTAAATATTTCTGAGGAAACGCCAGCAGCAGGTATGTCAGCGGATTGGTCAGTTTTCCTTTGAAGGTATCAAAGAAGCTTGCGCCCAGTCCCACGTCCCAGGACCAGCCTTCGCCGCCTTGCGCCAGAACACGCTTTAATTTGGTGTAGGAGGGATAATGCTGCATCAATCCGTCGACGTTTCCTTTTCCCTTCAGGAGGGTTTTCTGATACACGAAGAATGCCGCAAAGACCAGAAGTGCGGTCACGACAAACAGACCGGTGTACACCAGCCACTGTTTCTTCCAGTTCCACTCTCTGCTCAGTTCCGGTTCTGCATAATGCCGGGACGTCCCTCTCATTTCACTCTCCTTACTTCACCGAAAATCTACCGATTTCCGTACATCTTCTCGTAGTATTCCATATAGTCGCCGGAAATGATATTCTTCCACCAGCTTTCGTTGTTCAAATACCAGTCGATGGTCTGACAAATTCCGTCGTCGAACTTCGTCTCCGGCATCCAGCCCAGTTCGCCGTGAATCTTGGACGGATCGATGGCATAACGAAGATCGTGACCCTTTCGGTCTCCCACAAAGGTAATCAGGCTTTCTGGTTTGCCCAGCTGCTTCAGAATTGTTTTTACCACATCCAGATTGGAGCGCTCGTTGTGTCCGCCGATGTTGTAGACCTCGCCCACCTTTCCGTTCTCCAGAATCATGTCGATGGCCCGGCAGTGATCTTCCACGTAGAGCCAGTCCCGCACGTTCTCACCGGTACCGTATACCGGCAGCGGTTTGTCGGCCAGCGCATTGGCAATCATCAGCGGAATCAGCTTCTCCGGAAACTGATACGGTCCGTAATTATTGGAACATCTGGAAATCGTCACCGGAAGGCCGTAGGTTCTGTGATACGCCATGGTCAGCAGATCCGCAGATGCTTTGGAAGCGGAATACGGGCTGGACGCCTGCAGCGGCAGGTCTTCCGTAAAGAACAGGTCCGGCCGGTCCAGCGGCAGATCTCCGTAGACTTCATCGGTTCCCACCTGGTGGAAACGCCGGATGCCGAACTCCCGGCACGCATCCATCAGCACCTGAGTGCCCAGAATGTTGGTGCGCAGGAAAACGCCCGGATCCTCAATGGAACGGTCCACGTGGGATTCCGCTGCGAAATTCACCACCACGTCCGGATGATGCTCTTCAAATACCTTGCGAACCCCTTCTCGATCCGTGATATCGCAGCGCACAAAAGTAAAATGATCCTCTTCCATCACCGGCGCCAGGGTTTCCAGGTTTCCGGCATAGGTCAGGGAATCCAGCGCGATAATATCGTACTCCGGATGGGCCTTTCTCATATGAAAAACAAAATTACTTCCGATAAATCCGGCCGCACCGGTTACTAGAATTTTCATCGTTCAATCTCCTTTTCTTCTTCAATCCCGATTAGAGCAGGGAAAGAATGTACTGTCCATACTGGGTCATCTTCAAGGACTCACCCACCTCGCGAAGCTGCGCATCGTCAATGAAACCCTTTCTCCAAGCGATTTCCTCCAGGCAAGCGATGTAGAATCCCTGTCTGGCCTGAATGGTGGATACGTATTCCGATGCGTTCAGCATGCCCTCCGGCGTACCGGTATCCAGCCATGCCATACCTCTGCCCATCAGCTCCACCTTCAGCGTGCCTCTCCGCAGGTATTCGTTGTTCACTGCCGTAATTTCAATCTCTCCGCGAGCCGACGGTTTCACGTTCTTGGCAATTTCAATGACATCGTTATCGTAGAAATACAATCCCGGCACCGCGAAATTGGACTTCGGCTGCTTCGGTTTCTCCTCGATGGAAACCACGTTTTTTTCCGAATCGAATTCCACCACGCCGAACGCCGTCGGATCCTTTACCGGATATCCGAACACCGTCGCTCCCGTCTCATGGGAAATGGCTCTCTTGAGGATTCCGCTCAGGTCCTGACCGTAGAAGATGTTGTCGCCCAGAACCAGGCAAACATTGTCGTCGCCGATAAATTCTTCACCCAGAATAAATGCGTCCGCCAGCCCTCTCGGCTGATCCTGCACCTTGTATTCGAAATGGACGCCCAGGCTGCTTCCGTCGCCCAGCAGCTCTTCATAACCGTCGATGGCCTCCGGCGAAGATATAATCAAGATGTCCCGGATGCCCGCCAGAAGCAGCACCGAAATCGGGTAATACACCAGCGGCTTGTCGTAGACCGGCAGCAGCTGCTTCGATACCGCCTTTGTCATCGGATAGAGTCTCGTTCCCTTTCCCCCGGCTAAAACAATTCCCTTCATACAATTCTCCTACTTTCTTTTCTGATTCTAATAAACAGAATCATTCCTAATATAATGGTTAATATCGTCATAATTGTGGTGTACAGCACCGTCGCACCCAACATGCCGTAGTTTCGCACAAATACTCCCGACAGGGTAAAAGCAGCCAGCGCCGCGGCTCCGTAGCTGTAGATCAGCGTCCGGTGCATCCGCACAATGGTGATGACCGTATTGAAGAATACGGAGTAGGCCAGCATTCCGCCGCCCAGCATCACGATGATCAGCTCCTTCCGATGTCCGGCCAGGTTCATTCCGAAGATCCAGCTCAGAACCGGTATTCCGATGGTGGCCGCCACCGCCAGTCCCAGCACCGTAAGTCCCAGCACCAGAACCATCTGCTTCCGGATAGCTTTCTTGAACCGCTGGATTTCCCCTTTCGCCCAAATCTCCGCATAGGAGGTGAGAATCGGATTAAAGATGAAATGCACCACCAGCTGTACTACGAAGGCCGGCATAAAAATGATGTTATACATGGCCTGGATTTCTTCCGTGAGATAGGCATCGATGGCATACTTCGGCGCGTTGCTCAGATACATGTTCAGGAACAGGCTGAGAAACAGCGGAAAGCCTTCCTCCATCATCATCCACATCCGCCGCATGTTAAACTCCGGCCGCAGGGCACAGAAATCCGTCGCCACATTCATGGAGGTGAAACCGGCCACTACGACGGATACAATCACGCACATCAGAATGGCGCTCACCAGATTCCGAGTCACCAAATACGTTGCGGAAAAGGATATCATCTCCATCAGATACCGGAAGGAGGATGACTTCGTCGCTACATCCAGTCTTCCCATCTGCTGCATCCGTCCGTGAACCACATCCGTAAAGGCCTGAACGCACTTCAGCGCATTTACCAGAAGGATGACGATGAACTTCTGAAAGTCATATCCCAGACATACGGTGCCATACAGGCAATATCCCAGCGCCGCCAGCATCATCACCACACAGGTGATAATCCGAATTCCGTAGTACTCCGCGAAGGAATACTTTTCCCGGATGTCCGAGGACTGGAACTTCCGGAATCCGTACTGTCCCACATACAGCATCAGGGCCGCCACCGCATAGGCGATGCTGAACACGCCCGCATCGTAGACGCCCTGGCTCCGGGTCAACACCAATGTCATTACCGGGGATTCCCCGGCACTGAGCATGGCGTTAATCATATTCCACAGATAGCTGCTCCGCTCGATATTGTCGGCTTTCTCCAGACGATTTCGAATTCTTTTAAGCATATGTCACCTATTTATGGTAAAAACCGTGAACCGCATCGATGACCTTCTGCTGATCGCTTTCCGACAGATTGTAGTACATCGGCAGTCTCAGCAGGCGTTCACTTTCTTTTGTGGTATATCGATCCTCTCCGTGGAACCGTCCGAACCGCAGGCCCGCCGGTGCGGAGTGAAGCGGCACGTAATGGAATACCGCTGCGATGTCCCGCTCCTTGAGGTAGGAAATCAGGGCTTTCCGCTCTTCCATATCCTTTGTCTTGATGTAGAACATGTGGGCATTGTGGGTGCATTCTTCCGGAATATACGGAAGCTCGATGACACCCTCCTGCGCCAGATCCTGTAGGCCTTCGTTGTAGCGCGTCCAGCTCTGAAGGCGATTCTCGTTAATCTCATCCGCCATTTCCAGCTGTGCCATCAAATACGCCGCATTGATATCGCTTGGCAAGAAGGAAGACCCGATGTTCACCCAGGTGTATTTATCCACCTGACCTCGGAAGAACCGGCTCCGGTCCGTTCCCTTCTCCCGAATGATTTCCGCATCTTCAATCTGCTCCGGCCGGTTGATCAGGATGGCACCGCCTTCGCCCATGCTATAGTTCTTCGTCTCGTGGAAACTGAAACAGCCATAATCGCCGATGCTGCCCAGCGCCCGGCCCTTGTAGAACGCGTTCACGCCCTGCGCCGCATCCTCCACAACCACCAGGTTGTGTCTCTTTGCAATATCCATGATGGTGTCCATTTCACAGCCCACGCCGGCATAGTGCACCGGGACGATGGCTCTGGTTTTGTCCGTGATGGCATCTTCAATCAGCTTCTCATCGATGTTCATGGTATCCGGACGGATGTCCACAAAAACCAGCTTTGCCCCGCGCAGCACAAACGCGTTCGCGGTGGACACAAAGGTGTAGGACGGAAGAATCACTTCATCCCCCGGCTGAATATCGCTGAGCAATGCCGCCATCTCCAAAGCCTGTGTGCCGGAGGTGGTCAGAAGGGCCTTTGCCGTTCCGGTATGCTCCTCAATCCAGGCGTTGCAGCGCTTGGTGAATTCCCCATCTCCACAGATCTTATGGCTGTCGATAGCCGCCTTCATGTATTCGGTTTCTTTTCCCACATAAGGTGGAACATTGAATCGTATCATAGTTACTCCCTTTCATATTCTAGATCCCATAAAAAAAATACGAACTTCTTTCAGACTGTCCCGAGCGGCCCGGAAGGTTACTGTTTCCCCAGGTCTTCGAAATTCACGGACGAGTCCGAATCTTTAGTATAAATTTCTCTCACCACGAACTGCGGATTGTTGCCCATTCCCAGGAACATTCGTCCGATGTATTCCCCAATCAGTCCCAAAGAAAACAGAATCAATCCGGAGAAAAAGAAGATGGCTGCCATCAGGGATGCCCAGCCCATCATCATGGCCGGATTCATGATTTTCCGCACAATCACCACGATGGTGCCAATCAGTCCCAGCATGGAAAAGACCATTCCCAGGCAGGTGGCCATGCGCAGTGGAACGACAGAATATCCTACAATATTGGACCAAAGCTTGATTAGCTTCTTAAAAGTATATCCGGACTGCCCGTACGCTCGGTCGAAATGCTCCACCGGAATGCAGGAGATGTTGCGGGTGGTGCGGAGCACCAGCCCCTGCAGATGGGTGTACGGCTCTTTGTACTGGATGATGTAATCCCGAACGAATTTTCTCATCACAAAGAAGCTGGATGTCTTCATCCCCTTCGGTTTCCCAATCAGGATTCGAATCGATTCGAAGTGAACCCAGCTTCCGAAGTTCCGAAAACGACTGTGCTTCTTTTCCGGATAGTATCCATAGACCACATCATAGCCTTTTTCAATTTCCTCAAAGAGTTTCGGCAATTGGGACGGACGGGTCTGCAGATCGTCATCCATGGAGATGATGTAATCTCCTTTGGCGTAATTCATTCCCGCAATAGACGCGTTGTGCTGACCGGAATTCTTCGCCAGCTCGATGGCCTTTACGCAGGAATACTCATTGGCCAATGCCTTCAGCTCCTGAAGGGTTGCCCCTTCGTCCGGTGAATGATCGTCCACCAGAATGAATTCGTAGGGTTTCCGATCGATTCGTTCCATTTCCTGTATGGTGCTCTCCACCACTTCTCGGATGGTGTGAGACGAGCAATAACAGGGAATGACAAATGAATAAGACATACATGTTCCTCTTTTCGTTGTTAATACTTACATATTCTAATATTTTTATGCGGCAGAATCAAGTGATTACACCCGAAAGGAGGAATCCGGCGCTTTCGCATCGGATTCCTCCTCGTATCAGCAATTCGATATTCTCTCCACCGCACTCGTGGCTGTTCTAGTTCATCGGAATCTTATCATAGTTAATCCGAATCAGCACGGTGATGTTCTTGTTGGCATACTTCTTCGTTCTCGGTCCCAGGTTCTTGCTGCTCACATCCGAACCGCCGGCGGTGTACCACAGCATGTTTCCGTTGGAATCCTTTCCGGCGTAGACGCAGGTGTGCGTCTTCCATCCGACGATGTCCCCCGGTTCCAGTCCGGCACTTCCCGGATGACCCAAGTTATACTTCACGGTGAAATACTCCGAGTTCTTGATGTAGGAAGCACCCTTTCCGTGAAGGGTATCAGAAATGTAGAACGTAGTTCCGTGAGGCAGAAGGCCCATTCTCTGAAGGCCCCATGAAATATAAGCCGCACAGTTCACGTGATGATTTCCGTTTACTGCGGATTCATATGAAGATGCCGGATGATACCAGCTGTAGGTAATTCCGTGGGCGAAAATCTGACCTTCCAAAGTCTCCAGAGTATCCAGCCACTTCTCGGTTCCCTGGGTCTTGGTCCGTTCCGCCTTTCCGGATTTGATAACCGCCTTGCTCTCATCCTCCACGGTCAGCTTTGCTTGCATAGCCGCCACATTCAAGGACGTGGAAATCTCCGCTGCCGCATCATAATCCTCCGTCTTGCGATCCGCATTGACCGGCTTCATCAGTGCTCCGACCAATACCAAATCCAACACCAGTATGATACCAATGAAGCCTATTAACTTATGTTTTGTTTTCAGAATTCGCTTCATGAATCCTCCCCGGTATTCGTTATCTTCTGCGTTTAAATATATCGCTTAAGTATACCACATTCGAAACAATTTGTGTATCGGAGAATCGTGTCGAATTATTGTTTTTTTGTTTTTTAAGCCGCTGCCTATTTGGTCTTTACCTTCTTCGCTGCGGACCAGCCGGAATACAGCTTGATGGTTTTTTTGCCGCTCTTTACGGTCTTGTAAGTACGAACCTTAACGTAATAGGTTTTCTTCTTGCTCAGCTTCTTTACGGTCTTCTTCACGGTTCCGTTCTTGGAAACGGTGGTGGTCTTCACCTTCTTGGCAAATTTCTTGCTGGTAGAATATGCCAGCTGGTATCCGCTGGTCTGCGTCTTCTGCTTCTTCCAGGTTGCCTTGAAGCTCTTCTTTCCGGCTTTCACGGATTTCAGCTTCGTTCCCTGCGGTACTACGTTATAGGTTCTGGTATAGGTTCCCTTGTACTCACCCTTAAAGGTTACCGTCACTGCGTACTTGCCCACGTTCTTGCAGCCGGAGCTGTACTTCACGGTGTAGTCAGAAGCCGGAATCTTGTTTCCCTGATCGTCCTTTGCCACAACGCCCGGCTTGTGTGCCTTCTTGTTGTAAGTGTAAGATGTCTTGGTCAGTGCGACGGACTTCACCTTTTTCTCTACGGCCGGCGTATTCCCGCCCGGGTTTTCGCCCGGGTTCGGCTCTACGGTTTCAGACTTCTTCGCAATCTGAATATGCTGTCCTTTCTCTTTCTTTGTGGTGTAATATCCGTCTTCCGGATTGGAAACCGTTTCTACACCGACTTCCCAGTATGCGGCATCTTTATACTTCTCGTCTTCTACCGACGGGAACGCTGCATCGAAGGTCCTTTCCGTTTCCGTTCCGGCTGCGACAGCTTCCTTTTCGCTGCACTGGGCAAGGATTCTGCCCTTTTCGTCATAGAGGTTCATCACATAATAGAATTTGTCCGGCAGATTGGTTCCCTTTACGTGGATGGCTGCGGTACCACCGGTTCTTGCCACTTCCGCACCGCCGCCGGTTACCTCCGTAACGGTAACTTCCGGTTTCTCACTGCTTGCGCTCTTGAGGGTCAGCTGTACCATTTCGCCGGCGTAAGGCTTTCCGTTCACCGATGCGATATACGGCTTTGGATTAGATAAATTAGCATCTTTAATGTCCACTTTGAAAGGTTCCCCTTCAACGCAGTAACCACTTTCTCCCACTGGTTTTATCAGATATTCACCAAAGCCTCCGTCTAAAAGTATATCCGTATCATTGATTATACTAAATTTAGAGATTTCTCCATTTGCATCGGTTTTATCGAAGTCATAGATTTCACCGTCTTTTTCAAACACCAATTCCATATCCGCCAATGGATTGCCGGACGAATCCACAACCTTTATATTCAGTTGATCCGGATAAGTAGCTGCGTCTGCCTTCATCGGTGCCATGGTGAACACCATTCCGAGAATCATTACCGCCGTCAGAATTCCGGCGGAAAGCTTCGCCTATAACTGTTTCATTTTCCCTTTTCTCCTTTTCTTTGTGCCTTTCATAAGCGTAAATATAAGTTAATGTTATCCTGTTCCGAGGGCCCCTTCCAATTGATTATCGCCGAAAATTAACACCCGCGTTATTGCTATTTTCTATACAATTTCTTGGCGAAATTGTACAGCCCGTTCTGCCACACGGTAGTTTCGTGGCCGCCCGCCGTGTCGTAGAAATCGTGGGAAATGTTCTGCGCCTTCATATATCGGTCCAGTTCATAGGAAACATTTCCGCAGACCTTGTCGGAACGTCCCACCATCACCATCAACACATCAAAGGGCCGATTCTTGTTCTTCGGCAGATTTAAATCTCGCAGGGGTGCTTTGAGTCCGGTGCCATTCGCCGCTTCCACGGAAACGGAAGGGGAAAAGCTGCCCACCGAGCCGAACTGCTTCGGATATTTGTACGCCAACGCCAGCGCATTTCGTCCCCCCAGAGAATTGCCGGCCACCGCCGTACTCTTCCGACCTTTTTTACCGAAAAATGACGTTCGATATAGGGCTTCAGATATTTCACCACCTCTTCCGGCGTGGCGTCAAAAGGCTCCAGGCTTTCCGTAAAGGACAGCCCCTCCACCCTTTCCGCCGCATCGTAGTCCGCCGGGAGGAAGACCATTGCGTGTCGGCGGGTGTGGGTGATCCCGGAATCGTACTGAATCAGCTTCGGCTTCGGATACGAATAGCCGGGCTGTTTGCGGATAAAATAAGGATCCGGTGTTTCCTCCACGATTCCGTCCCGGTTCGCTTTTTCGTGAAGCGCCTCCACTTCCGCTGCCACCGCCTTCTTCGTCTCTTCCCGCTGAATCCTCTTCGTCACAATGCCGGACTTCAGGACCGCAATCCCGGTTATCAAAAGAATCAGCAGGAACGCGGCCCGGCGCCTGCGCTTTTTCGTTGTTTTTCTCACAGTGGTTTTTCTCACAGTTCTTCTCCCATACAATTTCAATCCGGAAGCATTTCATTTCCGGGAAGCAAACTCCAAATAAAAAAATATACCCAACACCCCGGAGGCATCAAAAGTTTCGTTTATACTATATACTATTGCATACGTGAAATTTTTCAATTTCGTTCACACGAAAAAAGAAAAGTATAAGGAGAAAAAATATGACTCAGAACAACATGCCGCCGGCAGGCACAACCCCTGCTCAGCGACCGGTCTTGGAAAGAATTAAAAAGCTGTCCAACGCGCAGCTGAAATACATCGCATTTATTTCCATGTTCATCGACCATTTCAACAAGAGCATGATCTACCCGAATCTGGACAGCGGAAAGCTGCTGTACCTCAGCAACATCTTCGACATCCTGGGACGCATTGCCTTTCCGCTGTTTGCTTTTATGCTGGTGGAAGGATTCTACCGCACCCACAGTCGCTGGCACTACCTGGGAAACCTCCTGCTGTTTGGCGTCATTTCCGAGGTTCCGTTCGACCTCTTCACCACAAAGGAACTCATGAACTGGCGCTGGAACAACGTGATGTTCACCCTGGCCTTCATGCTGGTGACCATTTGGATTGTGGATGTCATCCGCGAGAAAATCGGCGACGAGAAGAAATGGCTGTGGTTCCTCATTTCCATTCCGGTGGTCGCCATCATGTGCCTCCTGGCCATGTTCTGCAGCCTGGACTACGATTACAACGGCATCCTGATGGCCTACTTTTTTTACCTATTCCGGAACCATCCGTTCCCGCGAATTCTCTTTGGATACCTCTCCGTGGTAAAAGAACCTTGGGTACTGCTGGGTCTCGGTCTCACCCTGACCTACAACGGCGAGCGGGGAAAGCAGTCCAAATTGCTGAACTACCTGTTCTATCCGGTGCACCTGCTCATTCTGGGACTGCTCCGGTTCTACTTCAACATCTAGATTCTCACCGATTTCGCGCCTTCATCAAATTTCTTGAACACGATGCTTCCGATAAATCCGGCAATTCCGCCACCGACTGCCGCGATGGCCAGCGCCATTACCACCTTGCCCGGTGCATTAAAGGCAAATGGGGCCAGCATTCCCGGAATCGGGGAGGCGGTGCCCGGTGCGTTGTTCACAATGCCCAGCATCGCGGCGCCCACTCCGGCAATTCCGCCGCCGAAGAAGTTGGAACCGTAGATTGGAATCGGATGGGTGGTGACGATATCCGCCTGAGTCAGCGGCTCCAGCATGACCGCAATCACGTTTCCGTTATTTCCAAAGTGAAGTCTTTTGAAAATCGTTCCGTTGGTAAAGGATCCGCCGAAGCAAGCCACGGCGGCAATTCCCATCGGAAGTCCGGTCAGTCCCAACATAGCGGTAAGGGCCATGGAACTCAGTGGGGAGGTGCAAATCATCTTGATAATTCCGCCCAGAAGGAATCCCATGATGATCGGGGATGTGAGGGTCGCCTCCGTAATTGTTTTTCCGATAATCGAAAGCACCATCGTCACCCCCGGATTCACGAATGCCGCAATGGCTCTTGCCACCGAAGCAACAGCCAGAGCGCCCACAATGACGTCCAGCCCTTCCGGAAGTTTTTTCTCGATGACCGGTCCGATTAGGCCCACCACGTAGCCGGAAATAAAGCCCGGGAGAATTCCGTATCCGCCCACGGCAACTCCGGCACACATGGACAGTACCGGACTGGCACCCATACCCATGGGCACCAAGGCCGCTGCCGCTACGCCGCCCATTCCGCCGGCAATGGAGCCCACATCTTTAAAAAACGAAATACCGAAAAGATCGCCGGCAATATAACTCATAATCGCTTCCACCAAGAAGGTTGCCACTGCCGCGTTTGCCATGCCGGACATCGCGGCCTGCCCCTTGGGCATTTTCAAACTAAACAGGGAAAAAGCCGCTAATGTAATCAAAAGCAGTGCAATTCCAGAAATAATCGTAACCATTCATTTCCTCCAAAACCTTACCAACACTCTACTTCACGGAAATATTTTCAAGTTCCTCTGCCAAAGCCTGCGCTCTTTCCGTCAGTTCTGACGGTGCCTTGCTTGCCGAAAGCTTGTTATACAGAGCCCTTGCGGTTTCCGCCGCATCTGACATGCTTTCATCTACCTCACCGGCGCTCGCATTCACCTTATAGGCTTTTCCGTCCACAACCTCCACACCGCTTCGAGGCATCCGCGTGATTCGAATTCCGTATCTCAAGATAACCCGATAAATGGCCAATATAATTGCCGTTCTCACAAACGCAATCAGCAGCAATGCGAATATCGTGGAGGCGTTCCCCATCTCGCTGCCGATTCGAATGTACAGCTCCGCCAGGTTGGCCGCAAAATCCGGAACAAACAGGACGATGAACAGGGTCCAGCTCCGCCCTTCCGAATATACGTAGTTGTACAGAAGGTAAATTACTACGCCGAACACAATGTAGAATACAAACTCCGGCATTCCCGTTTTCCAGATTTCCGCAGAGGTGAGCACCTTGCCCGCACCGGCGATGGAACGGGTCACCATCACGCCGGTGGCCGACAGAAACATCACCGGCATTGCGGCAAACTCATCTAAGAGCAGCATCAGCAATGCAAACACGATAACACCCGCTGACGCAACAAAGTTCCGGGTGAACAGATGCACATTAATCTGTGCCGTCAGCACTACCAGAACCGAATAGAACAGCGTATAGATAAATTGATTTTTCTTGTTGGATGGATCTCCATTCATGATACTCCATTCCCTCCTTCGAAAATTGTTGGCACAAACAATAAACTTTCATCGCTCTTTATATTCTAGCACAATTGCATTGAAAAGTATACACGACTATCCATCAAATTTCGTTATAGCTCATATTCGGAATCCGTTTCTCCATAAAAACACCGGCAACTCGGAAGCTGCCGGCAAACCAATTCAGTTTTTGTTTTGATATAGGCCTATGCTAAAAGCAGAGGAGTAATTCAGTCAAATTATTTCGTCAGAACTTTCTTATGGTATCCACGTTTTCCACAATGGGGACAGGTCATTTTTCGGCTCAGTCCCATATGAGGAGCCAAAAACACCGCTTTCATGGACGGCACGTATTTCCATCCGCAGTTCGGGCATTGATAGTATCCGGCATCGTGCTCAATTCGAAGGCAGTATACCATCCCTGTCGCTAAGATGATGCTTCCCATCAGAATCATTCCCACTCGCCACTTTACGTCATCCACCGCAAAGGATGCCGAGAAAATCAACAGCATAAAGGAAACGGTGCTCGTGTATCCGATGACCTTTTCCAACGAAAGCAGCTTCTTGTTGTTCAGCATTTCCTTTTTTGTCAGCTCCAACAGGTTCTGTTCCGCTGTGTTTCTGTAATCTTCCATCTCGATGTGCTCTCCGGTCAGCAATTCATTAACACTGATTCCCAGCAATTCGCACAGGTCTGGCATTATCGAAAGGTCCGGCATGTTCTTTCCCCGTTCCCACTTTGACACGGCTCGGTCGGTAATCCCCAGCTGCTCAGCTAAGGCCGCCTGAGTGAACGATTTCTCCTTTCGGCATTCTGCAATAAACTTTCCGATTTTATCTTGATCCATGAGAGCAACCTCCTTTCCGCTCTTAATCTACCGCAAGCTGAAATCCATTCACACATACCTGCGGTTGATATTTGAGATTTTCAGCGATTACTGCTCAAACCAGGCAACAGCGCGAATCGGTGAACCGTCGCAGTTCTCCACCTTCAGCGGAAAGCAGCTAAACCAAAACAAATCCGTTCCGCACAGATTCAGGTTCTTGAGGTTCTCAATATTTACAATATCCTTCTCTTCAAAAAGTCGATGATGGCGAATCAATTTTTCATCCGAGATGGGATCCAACCCGATTACGTCAAATCCTATTCCCTTGTAATTTCCGGACAGGATGTATGCCATTACTTCTTCATCTATACACGGGTATTCCCCAAAGTATCATGCAGTCCCCCATCGACAGTCCCAGCCCAGATTGAACAGCAGAAAATCCGCCTGCTCGGCTTTCTCTCCGGCTCGGCGAATGCAATCCATGGTAATGGCCTGACCTTCTTTCAGTTCTCTGCAGTCGATGACCAGCGCCTTCCCGATGAACTGATCCACCGGAAATTCATCCAGCGTGGTTCTCCCCGAAAAAATATGTGCCGGAGGATCCATATGCGTCCCCGTGTGGGTGTACATCTGCATCAGTGTTTCTTTGAACCCGTCGCTCTCGTACGAGCTGGTTGGACTTAACTTCGGCGGCTCCGTCCCGGGGTATACCGGCATGTTTTCACGAATCGTATGCGTTAAGTCGATTACTTTCATTATCTGTCCCTCCGCGTTTTTCTTTTTCGGGCATTACTTACGTTACTTTAAGGAAACTATACCATACTTTTTGCTTTTTCACCAAATCCATGCCGGTTGCCGGCGGAGATGCGTCCGAAGCTTGGTGCAAAGGAAACGAAACCATAAGCCTTTGCAGACTTTCTTGCACCAAGTCTTCGCAGGTTACCGACGGTCATGCGTCCGAGATTTGGCGCAAAGGAAACGAAACCATAAGCCTTTGCGGGATTTCTTGCACCAAGTTTTCGCAAGGTGCTGGCGAAAATGCATCCAAAATTTGGTGCAAAGGAAACGAATCATAAGCCTTTGCGGGATTTCTTGCACCAAGTTTTCGCCGGTTGCCGGCGGAGATGTGTCCGAGGCTTGGTGCAAAGGGAACGAAACCATAAGCCTTTGCAGACTTTCTTGCACCAAGTCTTCGCAGGTTACCGGCGGTCATGCGTCCGAAATTTGATGCAACAGAAAAGGAGCCCTTGCATTACGCAAGGACTCTTCTATGAACTGCTTACAGGCACATCTTGAAAATATTTATAACGTCATTTTTATCCAGCGGCACAAACGCCTTCCCCAGATTCCCCAACCGAACTGCCTTCGCTGCCATCACTTCGAAATTGCTGTCATCGATTTCGATTTCCGACAGGCGGCTCTTCAATCCCAAAGTCCGGAACAGGAATTCTTCCACAAGGGCAATGCTCTTCTTGGCAACTTCCATTGGCTCGAGGGATGCATCCAGACCGAATACACTGCAACCGAATTGGTAGTATTTGGATACAGTGGTTTCATTCAGGCAATACTCCAACCACTTCGGCGTCAGAATCGCCAGTCCCAATCCGTGGGTGATGTCGTAAATGGCTGACAGCTCGTGTTCCATCGGGTGACAGCTCCAAGACTGACGTTTTCCGCCCTCCACAAAACCATTAATCGCCCAGGACGAAACCCACATCAGATTCGCTCTTGCCTCGTAATTATCCGGCTGCGCCATGGCAACGGGAGCGTACTTGATAATCGTCTTCATCAAACCTTCCATCACGGTGTCCAGCATGTAGAGGTCCTTGTTCATATTAAAATAAACTTCGATCACATGACTGAGCATGTCCGCCGCACCGCAAGCCGTCTGGTAAGGGCTGACGGTATAGGTAACGGATGGATCCAGGAATGAAACCTTCGGCTGCATCAAGGGAGATCCCTGACAGATTTTATCCTTTGTCTCCGAATTACTGATTACCCCAACGGAATCCATTTCAGACCCGGTAGCGGCAAGCGTCAGGACGTCGAGAATCGGGAGGCACCGGGTAATCTCTGCTTTTTCTTCCAGAATATCCCATGCATCCCCATCATAGAAAGTCGCTGCGCCGATGAACTTTGTGCAGTCGATGACGGAGCCGCCGCCCACCGCCAGAAGCACCTCGATGCCTTCTTTTTTGCAAAGCTCCGCACCGGCCCTCACCGAAGAGACTTTCGGATTCGGTTCGATGCCGGACAACTCAAAAAGCTCCAATCCCGCTTTTTTTATTTCCGCCACTACCTTGTCGTAGAGTCCGGATTTTTTAATCGAACCGCCTCCATAGGTGAGCAGTACCTTTTTCCCGTACCTGCTCAGTTCTTCCCCTAGATGACCCAGCTGATTCTCGCCAAAGTACACCTTTGTCGGAATATCGTAGATAAAACTGTTCATACTGTTTTCCTCCTGTTCTCTTTTCATAAAAACAATATATCGCTGTAAAGGTATAAATTCAAGTATCAGACAGTATATGAAATCTTTTTAATATGCACTCAATAGTTGACATAAAGTTGGTTGCAGGTTATTGACGGATGTAGTAATCTGTTGATACAGACGACGAAGGAGGTTTACGATGAACACGAATCTAGGGAACCGAATTAAGAATCTTAGAAATGAGCGTCACCTCAGCCAAGAATACGTTGCTGAGCAAATCGGTGTGAGCAGACAATCTGTATCGAAGTGGGAAAGCGGCGTATCAAGACCCAGTACCGGTAATCTAATATGTTTGGCAGAACTTTTCGATGTTTCTTAGGATGCGTTTACGCAAGAAACATCAGATAATAGCGGCAACGTGAAGAAACGCAAAGATATTTCTAAAACACTAAAAATCATCGTCTGCACAATATTTGGAATTTGTATTCTGCATTTCATTATTTGGGCAATCTTCTACGGAATGTACTCACTTAAAGGCGATGTTTTTGCCGAAAATATATCTGCGTTCCTAACCGTTTTTTCCGTAATCGGTGCTGCATGCTATGCGTTCCTGCCTACGGTAGGGGTATTGATGTCAGCCGGAATAGCAATCGTGGGAGCGATAGACAAGTCAAAGGAAACCGTCTTAGCGGGAATTATTCTAATATGTGCAATGCTGTTGCTCCGACTCCTGCCGCTTATGTATATGCACATGCAAATAGTGTATTAAACGCACGGTTAAAAGCACTCATCCGTCGTTCCGGTCAATTCCGCCCACCTTGCGGACAGGAATCGGGCATAGAGAACCGGTTCCAAACCATAGCTCCCGATTGAGCAGGTATTGTTCACTTCCACCAGAATGGTTTCACCATCTTTGGTCACGCCAAAATCCAGTGCATATGCCTTCGGTGCCCCCTCGAAATCCTTCACACAGGATTCCACGACATCCGCATCGCACGCAACATCCCACCGGCCGCCGTATCTTCGTACGTCGATAATCTCTCCGTACAGAACGAACACCCGGAATTCAGCGATAATTTCTTTTACCTCGCTGCAGTATACCGGATAGTCCTCATAGTAACTTCCGCATCCGATCAAATCCGCCGGCTCTCGAATAATTCGGCCTTTGAATTTTTTGTTGTGAATCGGTTTCATAAAAACAGGCCACATCTCTGGGTTGGAGTTTACCGTATTTTGCTTTCTGCCAATTCCTCAAAGGTTTCAAAAAATACTGTTTCAAAACCCATTTCCCGGAATCCGATGTACGCATTAAAGTGGTCATGATCCGTTGGGGTTCCGTTTTTTGCTTGTATGAATACTCTCATTTACTTCTTCGTCCTTCTTTGATACTCTCACATTCTTTTGCTTCACACCAACAACACGCATTTTTTGCGCGTTGTTATCTTTATCGACTTCCCCCTCAGAAAAAACATTATTTACATGTTTTCTAATGGTTTTCCTCTTTAATATACTGGAAATTGTAGATGTATTTAGCAAACTGGATACGGTTCTTTCTCACAGGAAAAGGGAGATACAGTATTTGGATGACCTTATCAAAGCCCGATTTGTCGATTTCTATATTCCCTTAACTTTAATGTTTCAGGACATAAAAGTCAATCAAACTTGTGTGAATAAAATATGACGATTCAAGTTCATTCCGTTTCCGTTTGAACCCAAAATACGACAATAGCGGTTCTGCATTGCAACAGAACCGCTCGGCCATATCACTTATTTCTTCTTGAACAACGCCGCTTTCACAACGCCCTTCGGATCTTTCAATAACAGGATAACTAACCAAATGATGAGCCCAAGAGCTGCAACCGACAGACCCAGATAAAAATCGTTCAACATATCCACAGGAGCAGGAGTAAAGTACTCCGCACCAAGTTCTGCATACTCAAAAATGGCATCCACCAGCCACATCAGAGATGCCCCCCAGTACATCCAGCAAAGAGTACCAACTTTCATTTCACTTTGGGGAGCGCCCTTATACCAGACGACCGTAGCAATTATTGCTGCAAAAACCGTTGTCAGTAATGTCATACTCTACATTCCCTCCTTTACGAGCTTGCAATCCCGTATCGCTCTTTTTTCCATAAAAGAAGAAACAGCAAGCATACCGCACCATACAGCTGTAACCAGTACCGCCATCATAACGCCTGCGCTACCCATTTCTGCCAGCATATCCGCGGTTTCGCCATTTTCAACTGCCGTTAGGAACGGGAAAACCGGTACCACTTCGCCGTGCCACAGGTGTTCAAATGCCAGCAACGCAGAACCGCCCCAGAGCAGTTTGTTCAGCCAGCCAAGCTTCGTGGAAAACTTAATTCTCGTTGCTTCCTGAACAGAGCCGTCCGGAAGAGTGAGCTTTACCGATTCTTCTTTTTCCTTGGACTGGATCACCTTTGCAGCAACCGTTGTGATAATAGCTTCCGTAGCCGGAACAAGAAAACATGCCATAATTATACCTCCTAATTTTCACAGATGTTTCTACGCCAAACAAAAAAGAAGGCGTACCGCCCCTCTTCAGAGGAACCGTATACCTTCTTGTGTATACATCATCGTCATCTGTTATTCGTTTTGAATGTTTTATCATCGGACGCTTCTGCATCACTACTCAACTTCCTGTATGAGTATATGGTAATTTTACCACTGTATAATAAGAAGCGCAAGAATCTGCGGTTAGAATATTGTTATATTTCCTTCAGAACTTCTTCTATTAAATTTCCGACAGACAGGTGTGAAACCCCGACAATGGTATTATCGCAATGATTCACAGGAATCAGCAGCCGTTTTGCTCTGCTTTGCCCAACAGCTACCGCCATCGTTGGAGTCACTTCGCCAAACATTGCATCGGCAATAACAATACCAATCGGTCCAATAATTACGTCGGCGGTCCGGCATCCAACAACAACTGCATTTTCTCCGGTCGCCGCATGATTGGCGCCGGCTTTCAGCATCGCCGTTGTGGCCGTACTGTTTGTTCCAACTGCCGTAATTTCTATATGTGGCTGTTTGTGCTTAATCGCGGCGACTACTTGTTTTCCGATTCCGCCGCCCTGAGCATCTATTACTAATACTTTCATGCAATATGTCCTCCAAACTGTCGATGGCTTGCTATTTCATTTCCGCAATTTAAACATTTCACTATCGTTCACCTTCTTTCGACTTTGGTCTCAGCTTTTGCCTGGGCAACCTCTGCTGTAATCTTACCTGCATCCTATCAATCTTTGAAGTTCAATACAGAAAAGTGCATTATGAAGTTTCCGTGAAGTGTTGTGCATTTCCGGCAATTTAACCCTAATCTGCACAACATTTTTGCCTAGGAAGCAGTTCTTTGTCTGGAATTAGAGAAAGCACCAATAATTAATGGATCATCCCGTTAGAATTACCCCGAATTTCCTCGAAAAACCGTACTATTTTTATGCCGAATCGGGTCAGATGCACATCAGCTCACTGTGTCGCCTTAGAAACGTTAGCGCAAAAAGCTGATTCCGACGGCAATATGCATAACGTTTCACATCAACTTCACAATCCGTCCCGGTGACTACTCTAATTTTGCCGTTTTCCACCAGCTGACCAGCGTCCGCGTTCCGCCCCTCGCAATCATTGCCTCATAGGCAAAGTTTGCGAATCTGCAAACGTGAATTTAGCGTTCACTCATATATTGTTTTATTTCATCAGGCGTCAATTTTCGTACTTCTGTGTGTGGATATTCTAAGATAATCTTCCTTTATTGTTCTCTATCTCATAAATACCACACGCACTCTTCGTTGTATAGTCCGCTGTTCGCAAATATAGTTTTGCAATTTCCAATGACTTAAAAGGAAAATTCCATCGTTGCAATCCTCTATTTGGGTCATGCTCGATACAAATGCACCGTCCACAAGTTCCACAAATATATTGAGTGTGGTTCTCCAAACAGTCTAGCGGATTTAGTAAAGGCGTTATTTTATTTTCATTAGAGTAACATTCCTCACACACTTTTCTTTTCACTCCTTATAAAATTCCGAGTTTAGCGCTTCCATACCATTGTAAATTCCTTTTCTCCCGTATTATCATCTACACATTCAGATAGGATGCTAAATTCTTCTCGTAGATAAAATTGAATTGCTCGCTCATTTTTTTGATAAACGTTCAATTTTAGAGTAGCCCTGATTTTCTTCACCTGATCCAATAACTGTTTTCCGATTCCCTTTGACTGTGCTACATCTTTTATAAAGATTCCTTCAATATAGTCGTTATTTAATCCAATAAATCCATCTATTTGATTTGCATTGTCAACTTCATGTACATATATTTCTGCAAGTGGCATCATTTCTTTTACCATATCGAAGTTGCTTTTCCAGTAATCTAGAGATATAAAACTATGTGCCTGAATATTCGTATTCAGCCATATTTGCATTACTGCATCTATATCACCATCAACGTATTTCCTAATCATTTCATCGTCTCCACAAATTCCGATTTGTAACTCGGTTAAAAGCATAGTAGCACACGTACTCGACAAAGATCTATTCATCAATCAGCAATCACAGAAAAAGCAAAGGACATTTACATAGAATAAAGTATATCACAGGAAGCACGTCAAATTACAGTAATCCTGTGGCAAAACATAAAAACAAGGGCTCCGAAGTATCGATGACTCATACATCAATACTCCGAAGCCTGTCGCTTGCCGTCATCGGGTCTCTCTGGCAACGTATAGCTCTATCGATTCAAGCTTCGCTAACGCTCGCTTTCATCGGAGCTATATCTTTCGCAGGAGACAGCATGTCTCCACATGGCTCGATTGCTCCAGATTGATGTCAAAAGTCCGCTGGATTGAGCCGTTCGTTCGCGGGAATATATCAAAGACTTTTTTGACCTCAAAATAGCCATTTTTTCGACCACGCTCGTATGCGGAAACAGGTCGATGTGGTTGTCCCTACTAATAATATGCAAATGCACAGACTTGCCGACCGCTTCAAGACCTCGCTCTGACGGAACAAGTCTGAAATCTCATCGTCTCAACCTTAATTCTTCCCGTGACAGAATTTGTACTTTTTTCCGCTTCCGCATGGACATGGATCATTACGTCCTATCTTCTTTGGCCAGTTTGCTCTTTCCTGAACCATAAGTGGTATTTTGCCATCATACATAAGAGAAAGTTCTCTTAGTCGATACAGGTATTCTGAAACCCCCAATAAGGCCTGAAACATGTGCATTGCTTCATTTTCAAATTCGAGAAGGTATTCCGTTTTCTTTATGGTTCTTTCTTTTGGATTTGGAATGTAAGTGATAACCTGACTCACCGCGTCATATTCAACATCATTGTGTCCAATCGCATTTCTCAGTTTTGCATTTACTACAACATCCAAGAAATCGGTATAGACTTCTGTGTTCAAGCAAAAATGATACCTTGATGCCTTTGTGAGCTTTATATAATCCTCTAAAGAAGATACATTCTTTTCCAAAGGATTCATCGAATTCGCGTCAGCCCTGTATTTTATGTTATTAAGAGCGACCGGGATGACAAGCAAATTACCAAGGGCTTCATAAACATCCAAATAGAACTGTTTTACATTATCAAAGCTACTTGTTGTCGAGCCTTCAACTTCAAAATCAAAAGAATCATCTTTGCAATACTGTAAAGCGAGAGCAGGAATGAGGCGCTGGTATATTTTTATAAAATCATCATAGACCTTATATATCAAATCCTGTAGCTCCTCAAGATGATAACCATCATGTGAATTTAAGAAGTCTACTAAGCTCTTCAGCTGAACAGAGTCCAGTTTCATAATTCCTGCACTAAAAGAGAGATTATCCAAGATATCTTTTTTGAGTGCAGAATAAAACCCATGAACCTCAATCATATGAACAGCTCTCAATACCTCAGACTCATCTCTGCACTGAAAGTATTGTCCGGAGAATTCCTTTTGTATCTCCTGAACAAGGTATTCACTATTACTTCTGAAGAGGTCAATGATTCTTTTATAGCTCTTCCATTTCTTTTCTGTTGCATTAAGCTGTGATACCGCTTTTCCGAACTGCTCATATGAATCATCCGTCTTCATACGATTCATATAGCGGATAAACGGAGTAATGACGACTTCTTCCAACTCCGCTGCTTTGCCTTGTTTCACGGTCGGAAATTCACCAGAGCATTCAACCATGTAATCAGCTTCAGCATCCGGGATTTCATCCGCATTGTCAAAAGAAAACTTTAGCCCCGGGCGGTCTTGTCCTATCTTAACGCTGCCAGATAAGGAAGTACCACATTTACCGCAAGCCACAACAATAGGATGTTCTTCTTGCCATCCAACCTGTAATCGGACTCTGGTAATACTTCCGCAAACCTGACATTTTATAAATGTATTAAAAACCATGAATTTTCTCCATTCATATTATCAAGCATTAAATCGCCTCAACCTTTGACGGCTCCGCAAGTGCATGGGATTTCATTGTCGTAGCCCTAATATACCTCTGCTGGGATCGATGATCCATCTCTGACAATCTTGATTGTTCCATCATCAGAAATTTCTATTACAGAGACATCTTCAAGCAAATGCCCATGTACTCGAACATAATACTCAGCCAGTGTTTCCTGCTTTCCACGAAACACTGCTTTTTTCATACAAAGCAGCTTCTTTGTCCCAGAAGGCAGAAAGCCAAAGTAAAATACAGCCTCGTCCAAGCCCATCAACTTTGCGCTCGGAACATTCCCGGAATCAGTCCACGTATAACATTTGCATTCAGCCACGATAGACCTGTCTGCATTGGCAAGATCAAACTTGTGCTCCTTTGGCGGTCTGCCGATGGGGATTGCTGCTTCTTGCTCAAAATATGTATTATATTTTTCTTTGAGAATCGTTTGAACAAATTCTTGGAACTTGCGTCCGACGTGCGGATTCTCAGAATTTAAATTTGCCATCAGTGCTCCTCGTCCTGAGTGGACTATTGCCAATCTACCGTTATATACGGCACAATCAAATCGTAGAACTTCTTTGACCATTCTGCATGGAACTTTGCCATCTGCGGCCAGTCATCCTCGTTTTCAATGCTCACATTATCAAGCTGAATAAATACCTTCGAGGATTTGATATCATCTCCACGGTTCCACTGAAGCTCCGTTCCCAGCTTCGATTCAATCTCGCTCTTATGCTGGTAAAGAGCATCAAACGCTGCTTTATTCTCTGATCTCTCCGCTCTGGCAAATACGACCTCTGAACGTGCAGAGTCAAAATTCGCAACACAGCAGAGGTAGAAACCTCCAATGCCAAAGAAGCCGTTTATCCAATTGTCCGTGCTCGGATTTACATTGCTGAAAGAGCCGGGATTACCATGAGCCTCATGGATTTGTGTTAGGGCATACGTCCAGTAACGTTTTCTGATCTCAAACCTCGTTTCAGAGGAATCACCGCTTATACTGAGATGCTCTCCGGCCATAGATAATGCTGTCGTGATCCGGTCAAAATGGTCGATGATCCAATCAAATATTTTCGGCTGCTCTGCTGGATTGAATACATCAGCCTTCTCCTCAATAACGATGGAACGTGTTGTACCTGTCGATTTTGAGTATTCCCAATTTAGGTTCTCATCAAATTCGGCCTCAATCTGGTCTTTTAATTCCTTCAGACGGTTATAGGTATCCACATTATAGGTGTAGATGCCCATCTTGATTCGTTTACCATAGGGAATAGAAAAGAATAAGTGATATCCGTTCGCGCCTATGTGCACATCGTAATATGTACGACCAGCAGCTTTCTGTTTTGCTATATCACTTGATCTGCCGTGCTCATAAGCATAGTTTACGAATGCTGTCCAGAATTGCAGTTTTTGATCATCTCCGGAGCCTTCTGCACTTTCCTCGGATTCCAGTACGTTTGCCGATACTTCCTCCAACTCCTCCGGGATTTCTCGTCCATCTTTGACGAACGAAATGCCGATCAGCTTTTCCAACTGTTCTTCGTCGAATTGCAGGTTCCAGCGTTCCTGCATGAAAACGAGGAGCTTTTCAGTTCTGCTGTATATCTCAAATGCAGTCCAATCCTGCAGCTTGGATACCTCTATCTCTGAGTGAGATCCATTCTCGTACCCGCGACGTCCTGTGGTTTTGGAATGCTTCTTATCCTCAAAACTATCGTTCTGCAAAGCCGAGTTTACGCTCTGAGACAATGGCAGAAGGTTCCCAAGTGCTCCGGAAAGCATCTTGATTTCTGAATCCTTAAACTGCCGGTACATATTACGCCAGTAATACTTCGTCGGTGTCTGAGGGAGAATATGCTCGATAGACACTTTATCCTTCTCGGACTTTGTAAACATTGACCACGTGCAGAAACGATCTATATTATTTTTCTCTGCCAGCTTAGCCTCATATTCATAAAAGAAGTATCGCAGACTGTTCCATTCGTAATAGCCATTCCCTGTAGAAAAATATTTCTCAATTCTGGTGACAAAGTTCTGCGTGGCAAAATCGATATCGTTCGTTGTCCTGTCATATATTTCTTTGCAGAGCTCATCAACATCCGTTTCTTTCACATACACCTGACGTGCAGCTCTATAATAATCACTGCTGCCATAGGATGCATTAAAATTACCCAAGCGAAATGCAACAAAGATAAAGCGCTCAACTGCTTCAAAGATTTTAACTCTGCTGTTCGCAGAAATATCCCGCCGACTGATGACCGCAGTAACCAGCGGCCTGAAATGTCCGATGCCGATACGGTTAAGCCTATCGACTCGTTTTTGCTCTTCAGGAGTAAGATTAGCACTTTCAAGTGGGAAATAGGTGTCATACCAGTACTTCGCCATATCTTTGAGGCTATTGACATAGTCCTCGATTTCTTTTGGCTGGAGTTTGGATACCTCTATGATTTCCTGTTCTTCTGTTTCAGTAACTTCCGTGTCGTCTGCATCAGTGACATCATCGCTGATAACCGACTCGGCCTCTGTCTCAACCAGAACAGGTGCCTTTTCAAATATGCCCTTTGAAGAGAACTTGCTTAGCAGGAATTTGATGTAGTCATCGCCACGTTTACGGGAATACCTGAAGTAGATAATCCAATGGGCACGCAAAAAGTCATCATCGGAAAGAGGAACACTCTTGTTCCTACCAAGCTGATAGTAGACTTCCTTCCAAGCGTCATTTATCTTCTTACGGAGGGCAGACTTGTCCTTCTCGTCAAACACCTCATCATCATAAAGCGTGGTCAAATAGATTAGTCTGTTTTTCAACAATTCAAGATTCGTCAGCTTCTTACCACGATTGTTCATGGTCTCGAAAGCTACAAACACATCGTAATCATCGTCGATTTCATGGAGATTAAACATCAGGCGCTGGGTGAGCTTCTTGTACAGAGTATTTACTGCCTCAAGTCCGCCTTCTCCGGACTCCTCATATAGCTTTCTGATGTTCTCCGCAAAAAAGTTCTTTGCAAACTTCAGATTTTTTGTATAGTAGGTCTCATTCACTGCACCGGAATACGGCTCATCGAACACCTTATATTTCATGTATTCCGCGCTGGGATTATCGACCTCATAACCAAAAAGGTATGTTGTTACTACTCCATTCGGTGGTCTTTTTCGGCAGATGTATTTTGAGACGATCTCTTCGACCGTTTCATACCCCAGCGTGATTTCCTTATCAGACTTGCCCTTGTTCTCATCCAAGCTGCGCACGAATCCTACAATCTCGTTCAAGAGAATGACAAACGTGGTAATGCGCTGCTGACCATCGACTATATGGCAAGGCTTATATCCGTTCTCGACCAGCCACAGATCTTCACCCCAACTGATGGTCTCCTTGCCTTTTAGAGGCTTAAGGGACAGGAGGCCTGTATAGTGATACCGATCAGTCTGAAGATTTACAAGGTCATCCCAAAAATCCACCAACTGCTGCTGCAGCCATGCATAACCCCGCTGATAGTCCGGTATCCGGAATAATCTATTTTGAAAGAGCAGCGACAATGGCTGCAGCTCATTTGCCATAATGTATTCCCTCCAACTTCCTGCTTTTTCGCAATCGAATTACTCGTCCTGATATTCAGCCAGAGCATCCGTATCGATTGCCTTAATTTCAAACGTTTTCCTCGTTGACACACAGAAGTTATACTCAATCATCAGATTTGCAAGTCTCTCACCATCAATCAGAATGATGTGATGAGTATTTGCGTAATCCTTAGCCTTCTGCGAGAATTTAGCTGTTGTAACAAAAAGTCCATCACCGTGCTTCCCGGCAATCGCACCTACAAAGCTCTGAATGTCCGGCTGTCCAACGACTCTATCCGGTGCCCATTCCTTAGCCTGCATATAGATCAAAGAAAAGCCGAGCTTGTCCTCCATGATCACGCCATCAATTCCATCATCACCGGAAGCGACTGTTGCATGACTTCCGTAAGCCACAGTTCCATATCCCATCTTCGAAAGAAGATCAACAACGAGCTTTTCAAAGGTGTATGGTGAAATTTTCAGAACTTCACTCAACAAATCAGATGCAAGGCTTGCATTAATCTGCTTGTATGCGTCTTCAAGCTGGTCATCGGGTGTAAGATCCGTCTGCTTTGAAATCACAGGCACTGTATCATCTCCATTTGTAGGATCAGAGGCGGATGCAAAATCTACAAATGAAGGAAACTGTTCCAAATATTTGGAATCTATTTTCTCCGGATTTTCTGCAACCACCTTCTTTCCAGCTTCTGTAATAACAATAGTAGCGCGGGCAGGACTATCAAGGAGTCCAGCTTTTTTCAGATAAGTCTTCGCCCATCCGACCCTGTTTTTAAACACGGTTTGCCTGCCGCTCGGAAGCATTTCTGCGAGGTCTTCCGCTGATAAATTTAGCTGTTGAGCTAACACGGCAGTAACGTCTTTAATTTTATAGACCTCACCGTTTTTTACTGCTGTCAGTAAAGGCTTCATCAATTCATCGTATTTTGGCACTGCCATTGTTAGTCCTCCTCCTTGACTCACTGAAGATCGGGATCGCTCCCCAGAGGTGTAATTCCGTTTTCTTTGAGCATTTCATTTATTTCATAAATCGAATTCTCAGCGCAGGCCGCTAAAACACATTGATAAACGTAACCTTCGTTTTTCATCGAATTCAATTTAAAATCCGTTTTACCGAGAAACATCTCAGCCTCTGGCAAAGGCAACTTCAGACCTACGCATAATGCAAGAACTGTCTGAACTGAAGTCAGGTATTCCTCATCATTTCTTAACCGCTGTATGGTCTTTTCGCCAACAAGCGAGCGGTCTGCCAATTGCTTATTTGAGAGCTTTTTCTCTTTTTGCAACGCGACCAGTGTCTCTGCAAAAGAGCCGGGATATCTGCGTAATGCTTCAGAACGGCGCTTTGCGTTCTTGATCTGATCAAGAAGTGCCTTGTTGTGTGCATTAAGCTCGAAGGAATACTCGACCTGATTTTCAACCGGAGCGGCGTTCCGCATGAACTGCGTGTAATACTTCGCTCCTTGATATTTCGATTGATAGCTATATCCCTTCGAGAAGACGACACAGCACTCATCCATGTGCGAGAGAGCATATTCTGACAACGTAGCATTCCCGGACTGATCTCTCGCTATGTATTTCTCGTTATTGAGAACGAGATGACGATCTGCAAAAATAAACTGTCCGCTGTCAATCAGCTTCTTAAACTCACGATCAAAGCAGTACGCCTTAAACAAATCGGCATAGGGAATAGTGAACGTCTGATTCTTATCCAAAGGAAACATACAACGCTCTATGTTTGACAGTATAACATTTAATTTCACAATTGGAAACTTCTTTGGCAATTCTTTTTTCACGAATGTGGATTCCGGTACCAGAATATTTGAACTCTACAGTAATCAAACTTCGGAATCTATCACCTGTCCTCATTGCGGTTCAAGAATGCATGTCTACGATAATGCTTCGGTTAACTTGCGTGAAATCCCTTTCAATTCCATATATTACACTATCTTTAAGGTTCACGTTCACCGCTATAGATGCACTAAGTGTCGTGCCAGCACCACTGAAAGTATTCCATTCAAGTATAAGGAAACCAGGATTACAGATAATGCTGCGGAATTTGTAAAGTCTCTCCTGATGCATCGCATGTCTGTCAAAGATGTTTCTCTTATGACCGGTATCAATTGAAATACAATTTCATCAATCCATAAAGAATTTATGAAGGGAGAACTTGAGTAAAGAAGAGAAGAACTTAGACGAAGCAATTACAAGCCTAGATATCTCGCGGTTGACGAGTTTTCGATTCACAAAGACCATACTTATGCAACATGCGTTATGGATTTGGAACTCGGAGATGTAATATGGGTTGGAAAAGGTAGAGCAATCAAGGATTTCAAGAAATTTTTTGAAGCTTTTCCTTCGGAGTATTTTTCTGATGTAGAAGCAGTTGCTATGGATATGAACGCATCATACAACAGATTAGTGGAAGAAAATATGCCGCATGCCGACATCGTATACGACCGATATCATATGCAGGCACAGTTTGGTAAAGATGTTCTTGGAGTTATAAGACTGGATGAAGCAAAAGCTCATAACGAACAATCCAAACGAATAAAGGAAAGCATTACCCCAGATAAGACCTTTGAGGAGAAACAGGAGCTTAAGGATGCTGCTAAGGTGGAAAGCGCTCAATATAAGAAGTTAAAAAATGCAAGATGGACTTTTCTGAGCAACAGCGAAAATCTCTCTGCAGTAAAGTCCGGCCATCTAAAGGAAATTCTTAATTCTCACATCAGTCTGGCTACTTGCTATGCAATGAAAGAAGAGATGTGCCGACTTTATGAATGCGATGATATAGAAGAGGCTGAAAGGGGTTGGAAAAACTGGTTCACAGCCGCAAAAGAAAGTGGAATACCAGCTTTAGTTCATTTTGCGGAAATTAAAGAAAAAAGACTGCCGGGACTTATCAATCATGCAAAACATCAGATAAGTACCGGCAAGCTTGAAGGATTCAACAATAAAATCAAAGTTGCTAAAAGAATTGGGTACGGTTACAGGAATGATGATCACTTTTTTACCCTGATTAAATTCCTGTCTATTCCCCGTGCAAAAAATCCATCCCCGAGGAAAAAGTGAAGACCCCAAAAAGAGCTTATCAAGAAGGCAAACAACAAGCAGGACTACGACGCCATCGCCGATGAGATTTTCCGCCTCCGGGAGCAGAAGGAACAGTCCGAAGTTGACAGCCACCACCGGGAAGAGACCATGAACCGGATCAAAGAGCTACAGGACTTTATCGCCAAGCAGAAAACAGACATCACAGAGTTCGACGAAGCTCTGGTAAAAAAGCTCATCGAAAAGATCACCGTCTTTGCCGACCACTTCACCGTGGAGTTCAAATCCGGACTTGCAATCGAAATCGAAGCATAAAAAGGCTCCTCGCCACTGGATTTCCAGTGATGGGGAGCTATTTCTTATGAATTCCAAACTTTTTTATTCTTTAATTTCATAAATTCATCTGCAAAAGCAGCTGCTGTTGAATGATTCTTATCAATACTAATATGCTCTTTGTTATAATTTGCAGCTTTCGTCCAGTTAAAAGTCCCATGTATTGATGTATATAAGTCTATCACGCAGAATTTCTCATGCATAATATTCTGATAGTAAGATTGAACCGTTATCCAGTAAACCGGGAAGTCATCTTCTAATGAAAATTCCGCATTATGATTTCTATCACAATCATCGAGAGCAATTTCTATAACCAATCCTTGCTGTTTTTTCTTGAGTAATTCTTGATATAAAACCGGATCTGTAAACCAAGCCACAGAAATCCAGATCATATATTTTGCAGCACGGATCTCCTCAATAATCTGATTCCTGATATTTTCAAATAGTATTTCTTGACTAATATCTTCAGTGTCAGGCATAGCTCCCGGTTTAATCTCCACTCCCCACAGCTCATAATCATCGTTTGGAGGATAGATCTCATATATCATTTTTTTAAGATAATCGGCGTGTTTCTTTAACTCAATCATCTTCTCCGGAACGATACAAATATGAATATACTCTTGGAAATGATTCCATAAGTTTCTGGTAAAAACATTAGTCTTTTCAAACCTTAATGAGCAAATATTCAACAATTCAAGCAGTCCATCTTTTTCAGGGTAATCTCCGGCACGCACTGAATCAATGAGTAGTTTTCTATATTCAATTTCTGTCAATTATAGTCTCTCCTCCCTTAATAATTTTTCGCTCATCACTCAACAAGTAACATCTATCTCACAGCCACAACTACCCCAACATCTAACTCGGTAACTCAACATAGTAACATCTATCGTGGCAACTCAACTCTCACACTTTTTGACCCGATCTGCCTTTGGATAAGTTACCGAGAAGCGTTCGCTTTGCCCGATGCCATATTTCCCCAATTGCCCGAAAACCGCAGTATTATTGGGCTTTCAAGCGTATTCCACTCCGACCTTTGACATCAAGACTACCGTCTCCACATGCTTTGTCATCGGGAAGTTGTCGTAGGTTTTCATGTATACGGGTTCGTAGCCGTTCATTTTGAAAAGTTCCAGATTCATGCACATGGTTTTCGGGTTGCAGGAGATGTACAGGATTTCCGGGATGTCGTACCGGCACAGCATGTGCACCACTTTGTCGTGCATGCCGGCTCTCGGTGGGTCGACTACAATCATGTCCGGTTTTTCCGTCAGCTCGTCCAGCTTTTTCCGAACGTCGCCGCACAGGAATTCGCAGTTGGTAATTCCGTTCAGCTCCGCATTGTGCCGAGCGGCTTCCACGGAATCCTCCACGATTTCCACGCCGTAGACTTTCTTCGCTTTCAGTGCCATCAGCTGCGTGATTGTGCCGGTGCCGCAGTACAGATCGTATACTGTTTTTTCATGAATGTCCGGCAGCAGGTTCAGTGCATCGGAATACAGACGCTCCACCGCATTGATGTTGGTCTGGAAGAAGGCGAAAGCTTTCACCTGGAATTTCAAGCCCAGAATTTCTTCGTAATAGAAATCCCGGCCGTAAAGGATTTTCGTGCCCTCGTCGATTACCGCATCCGCCAGGCTGTCGTTGAACGTACGAACGATACCCACCAGCGTATTGTCCAGCTCCAGTCCCTGAAGCAGCTCCACGTATCCGGCTTCGTCAAAGCCCTCCTCGCTGCTGGTGATGATGTTCACCAACACCTCGTTAGAGCGAACACCATGGCGCACCACCAGATTCCGCAGCAAGCCCGTATGAGTTTTTTTATGGTAAAAAGAATATTCTCTCTCCCGGCAGAAGTTCAGGGTGGCCGACAGAATCCGATTGAAATCTTCCGGTACCAGCTGACATTCATCGCAGGTAACGATGGACATGAAGCGTCCCTTCTGATGCATGCCCAACTCCAGAGGTCCGCCGATTTCCACATCTCCGAAGGTATATTCCATCTTGTTGCGGTACCGGTACGGGGTCTCCGCCGGAACCATTCCCTGATACACGGAGGCATCCACGTGGAATCGGTCGAAAAGGTCCAGCACCTGCTGATTCTTCAGTCGATACTGCTCTTCATAGGGAACGCCCTGGTGCAGGCAGCCGCCGCAAAGGCCGTTCAGCTTACATTCTTTAAAATTCTCCATATTTGTCATAGAACTCCTTCTTGTATTCGACGAAACGGTCTTCCTCTATGGATTTTCGAATATTCTTCATCATGTTCACCAGGAAGTGAATGTTGTGCTCCGAGAGCAGCATGGAGCTGAGAATCTCGTTGGATTTGAAAAGATGTCTCAGGTACGCTCTGGAATAATTGCGGCATACGTAGCAGTCGCATTCCGGATCCAGTGTGCTGAAATCTCTCTGATGCACGGCGTTTTTGATGTTCACATTTCCGTGGGAGGTCATGGCTACGCCGTGTCTCGCCAGACGGGTCGGCAGTACGCAGTCGAACATATCCACGCCGCGCTCGACGCCTTCGAATAAGTAATCCACTGTGCCAACCCCCATGAGGTAGCGCGGTTTTTCTTTTGGCAGATAGTCCACACAATCGTCCAGCACATCCAGCATGATGTCCTTCGGCTCTCCGACAGACAACCCGCCGATGGCATAGCCCGGCAGGTCCAGATCCACGATCTGCTCCGCACTGATTCTCCGAAGGTCCTTGAACATTCCGCCCTGCATGATTCCGAAGAGAGACTGCTGCTCCGTGTTTTGGTGGTGGTCCTTGCATCGCTTGAGCCAGCGGGTGGTCCGCTCCAGAGAACGCACCACGTACGGCTTCTCCGCTTCGTATTCCACGCATTCGTCGAAGGCCATGATGATATCCGCCCCCAGCGCATTCTGGATGTCGATGGACGTCTCCGGTCTCATCATGTGCTTGGATCCGTCAATGTAGGATTTGAAGGTAACTCCTTCCTCTGTGATTTTACGGAATTTACCCAGAGAAAAAACCTGGAAGCCGCCGCTGTCCGTGAGAATCGGGCGATTCCAGTTCATGAACTTGTGAAGTCCGCCGGCCTCTCGAACGATATCCTCGCCGGGTCTCAAATAGAGATGGTAGGTGTTTCCCAGAATGATTTCGGCACCGGTGGCCTCCACATCCTCCGGTTTCATGGCTTTCACCGTAGCCTGAGTGCCCACCGGCATAAATACCGGGGTTTCAATGGTGCCGTGGGGAGTGGTAATCCGTCCCCGGCGGGCACGAGTTCTGGTATCCTGATGAATTAATTCATATGTTACTGCGTTGCTCATAGTACCTCTTTGTTTCTTGATTAATATTGCAATCTCTCGGGGATTATTCAATCAGCATTGCATCTCCGTAGCTGAAGAAGCGATATTTTTCCCGAACCGCTTCTTCGTACGCTTCCAGAATGTGTTCCCGATCGTATAATGCGGAAATCAACATCAGAAGTGTGGACTTCGGAAGATGGAAATTGGTGATCAATGCTTTTACAATCTTAAATTCATATCCCGGATAGATGAAAATTCCGGTGCTGTTGTGGCCGGCCTGAATCCGGAAGCCCTCCGGCGTCTCCACAGCCGCACTCTCCAAAGTTCGGGTGGACGTGGTGCCCACGGAGATGATCCGCTGACCCGCGTCGATGGCGTCGTTGATGATCTTTGCATTCTCCTCCGTCACCGAATACTCCTCGAAATGCATGTGGTGCTCCTCGATATTCTCGCATTTTACCGGACGGAAGGTGCCGATGCCCACGTGCAAGGTGACATAGGCGATTTTCACGCCCTTCTCTTCGATTTCCTTCAGCAGCTCTTTGGTAAAATGAAGTCCGGCTGTCGGTGCGGCTACCGATCCGTCAATACGGCTGTATACCGTCTGATAGGTTTCTTTGTCCGCGTCGTCCGCCGGCCGCTCGATGTAGGGCGGAAGTGGCATGCTACCCAGCTCTTCCAGCCGCTCCATGAAAATGCCTTCGTACTCAAAACGAACCTTCCGGGTTCCCTGATCCGGATCCTGGAAACCCAGAATATGGGCCTGGAACAGGTGCTCGGAATCGAACACTACCGTGTCTCCTTCCTTCAATCTCTTTCCCGGGCGAACCATGGTTTCCCACACATCCCCTTCCAGCCGCTTAATCAGCAGGAATTCAATGTGGGCTCCCGTCACCGCCTTTCGCCCGAACAGTCTGGCGGGAATTACCCTGGAATCGTTCAGAACCATGCAGTCTCCCGGTTTCAGATAGTCCAAAATATCGTGAAAATGGCGGTGCTCAATGCTGTTCTTCTCCCGGTTCAAAACCATCAGCCGGCAGGAATCTCTTTGTTGTGCCGGGGTCTGAGCAATCAGCTCCTCCGGCAGGTGATAATCAAAATCTTCTAATTTCATGTGTTTCCTTCTTTTTATTATAATATGATTTTTTGTTTCGTTCGGCTTTCCCGAATCTTGTTTTTACTTTTCCGAATAGAGCGCCATCAGCCCCAGATGCTCGTAAGCCTTCCGGGATGCCATCCGTCCCTTCTGCGTCCGATACATCAGCTCGGACTGAATCAGGTACGGTTCGTTCACATCCTCCAGCGTCACTCGCTCTTCGCCGATTGCGGAAGCGATGGTCTCGATTCCCACCGGGCCGCCGTTGAAGCCCTTGATAATCGTGGTGAGAATCTCTCGATCCAGCTTCTCCAGTCCCAGGTCATCGACCCCCAAAGCATCCAGCGCTTTCCGGGTGATATCGATATCCACGTTTCCGTCCTGAATGACCTCCGAAAAATCCCGCACCCGCTTCAGCATGCGGTTGGCGATTCGCGGCGTCCCTCGGGAACGTTTCGCCAGCTCCGTCAGGGACTCTTCATCGATGCGCACGTTCATCACCCGCGCCGACCGGCGAAGGATTTCCTTCAGTTCCTCCACGGTATAGAAATCGAATTTGCAAATGATTCCGAACCGATCCCGAAGCGGTGCCGAAAGGCTTCCCGCCCGCGTGGTGGCGCCAATCAGTGTAAAATGAGACAGGTCAATCCGAAGGGACCGAGCCGATGGGCCTTTTCCGATGACGATATCCAGCGCATAGTCTTCCATGGCGGAATACAGCACCTCTTCCACCGACCGATTCAGCCGGTGAATCTCGTCGATGAAAAGCACATCGTTTTCATTCAAATTGGTCAGAATGGCAGCCAGATCTCCGGCTCTTCCGATGGCCGGGCCGGATGTGATTTTGATATCCACGCCCAGCTCGTTGGAAATGATTCCCGCCAATGTTGTTTTTCCCAGTCCCGGCGGTCCGTAGAAAAGCACGTGATCCAGGGACTCACCCCGCATCTTTGCCGCCTCGATGTATATGGATAAATTCTCTTTATTTCCCGACTGCCCACAGTACTCGCTGAGATATTGAGGACGAAGGGTATGTTCCCCCTCCAAATCCGAGGGCTGCATCTGTCTTGATGTAATCTGTTCTTCCATAAATATGGTAATTTCCTTTCCTACATCAGGAATTTCAGGGACTTCTTGATGTATTCTTCGATGGTCAGATCATCCTCCGGCACGTGACCGATGGCTTCCTCCGCCTCTGCTTTACTGTATCCCAAAGTGGTCAGGGCCACCACCGCGTTGTTCCGTTCGTCGGAGAACAGTACCGCCGATTCCGTCGCGATTTCCGCATCCTGAATCGGAACGGCACTCACCTTGTCCGCCAGTTCCAAAATCACCCGTTCCGCCGTTTTCTTTCCAACGCCCTGCGCCTTCGCAATGGATTTGGCATCCTTATGCATGATAAACGCTTTAATCTGGTTCACCGTGCCGATGGACATGATGGCCAGACCGGCTTTCGGTCCCACGCCGTTCACTGTCAGCAGCTGCTCGAAAAGAGTCAGCGCATCCCGGTCATTAAAACCGAACAGGGACATGCCGTCGTCCTTCACCTGCATATACGTATACAGTTGAACCACATCTCCCTCCCGAGCATTCAGCACCGGCGAGGTATCCGCCACGTGAATCCGGAAACCGATTCCGCCCTGCGTCTCCACCACGATGGATCCTTTCTCATAAAAAAGATATTTTCCCGTAATATGTCTAATCATCCTATCACCCTGTTATTTCTGGAATGCGCATGGCAAATGGCCGCCGCCACCGCATCCGCCGTATCATCCGGCTTCGGTACTTCCTTCAAATTCAGAATTACCTTGACCATATTCTGCACCTGTTTTTTCTCCGCCCGGCCGTAGCCCACCAGCGCCTGCTTAATCTGCAGCGGCGTGTACTCCGAAACACGAAGTCCGTTCCGCTCACACGCCAAAAGGGCAACGCCTCTTGCCTCGCCCACTTTAATCGCCGTAGTTGTATTGCTGTTAAAAAAAAGTTCCTCAATGGACGCCTCTTCCGGCTGGTATTTCTGAATCACTTCATTCAGCCCGTCAAACAGCTGATTCAGCCGCTGCGGCATCGGTGTATGCGCCTCCGTTTCAATGGATCCGTAATCTACGGTTCGAAAACGATTTCCGTTATAATCCAGGATTCCGTATCCCATGATGGCATACCCCGGATCGATTCCAAGTATTCTCATTCTTCTAAAACTCCTCGGGCTATTTTACCAAAAAACGCTTCCTTTGTCTAATGGCCCGGGCAGCTTCGCATGCGTCCGGACAATGATCCGGCGAATCATCGAAAAGTCGGCCGAGCCGGGCCCGAGGACGTGGTGCCTCACTGCCCTCTAGCTCTTATTTCTTCGTCGGCAAGCACCACGTCCTCCGCTCCAAAATGCCGACCGGCCCCGGGGACGTGGTGCCCCACTGCCCTCCAGCCCTTGTTTCTTCGTCGAGGAGCACCACGTCCTCCGCCTCAAAATGCCGACCGGCCCCGGGGGCGTGGTGCCTCACTGCCCTCCAGCCCTTGTTTCTTCGTCGAGGAGCACCACGTCCTCCGCCTCAA